>ERZ746981.53-NODE-53-length-111050-cov-37.723960_pt1 | contig 111050 bp, 99 predicted proteins | sample MGYA00374948_ERZ746981 | MGnify/ENA primary metagenome ERZ746981 (study PRJEB28757, sample SAMN06711160) | food metagenome | host: microorganism | place: China:Harbin | collected 2017-01-30 | study: EMG produced TPA metagenomics assembly of the Analysis of...
CCACCGCCGATATCGACATACGGGCCGGTGATGGTCGTGGCCTTGGCTGCGAACGGTGTCGCTGCCAGCAGGCTGGTTGCCAGTAACGCTGCGCGAAGACGCATGTTTAAGTCCTTAAAGTCTATTGTTGCAGGGCGGGCCCTGTTCTTGTGGTCCGGGCAATGGTTTTGCCCCGATACAGGGCAGCCTGAGATTACCCGCAAGCTATGATGCGGGGCTTAGCGTGTCTGAAGCGGCTTGAGAATGGGCTAAATGGTGCAAGCCGGACGGGTGTGACCAAAAAAACACATATGTCACGGGTATCTTTGGTGATGCCGATCAAAAGACGTGAGTTTATAAGGGTTTTTCCGATATTGCCGATAGATCTCCTTATTTTGCATAGGTCATTATTATAAACGGAAGACCTCTGCTTTCTTCCGTTTCAGGCCCGGACGATTCGACAGGAAAGGGGGAATGCCGGTGCATTCCCCCTCTGCCTGATCAGGAATATCGTTTGCAGGCCGTTTCGGTTCCGATCAGTGCAGGATGATCTCGACACGACGGTTCTGGGGCTCACGGGTATCTGGACCTGTGGGCACCAGCGGGTGCGCTTCGCCGTAGCCATGGATGTCGATGGCATTGGCGGGCACGCCGTCACGGATCAGTTCCGCCTTCACGCCGTCAGCGCGACGCAGGGACAGACCCATGTTGTACTTCTCACCACGCGGGCCGGGATGGGCTGCGGAGTTGTCGGTGTAGCCGTTGACTTCGATGCGGGTGGTCTGGATGTGGGTGGAAGCCTGGGCGGCTTCTGCCACGATCTCACGCGCACGGCCGGTCAGGGCGGAGCCGTCCCAGTCGAAGAATACCAGATAGGTGCGGGCTGCTGTCGGCGCGGGCGGCACGACGGCGGGGGCCGGCGGGGGTGGTGGCGGCGCAGTGTTGAAGGCGTAGCGGACGCCCACGATGAACTGGTGGTTGAAGCGCTGGTCATAACGGAGTCGGGTGCTGTCATGACCCAGCGGGCCGGAATAGGACTGCTGTATGAAGCCGTTATCGAAGGATTCGACCTGCCCGATCATGCGGTATTCGGTGGTCATCTGCAGTCCGGCAACCCCGGGGATGTCATAGGCGGCGCCCACGATACCCTGATAGGCGAAGCTGCCATTGGTGCCATGCTGGCTGATGGCGGTCTGCAATGCGGTGGTGCTGTTCACGTTTTCCCACAGATAACCGGCACCGACACCGACGAAGGGGGTAACGGGCACGTCAATGTTGAACAGACGCTTGAGGTCGATGTCATACAGCACGTTGACGAAGCCGCCATAGGACCGGTCGCTGCCATTGGTCCTGCCATGCATGGGGTGCCCTTTCGGGTCGCCCGTGGTGGCGCTGATGCTGCTCAGGTCCGACCAGTTATAGACCCCTTCCACCTCGGCCCGCAGGCCATTGCCGAAGCCCCAGCCGAAGGCGGCGAAACCGGTCCATCCGGCACCATGGCGCACCTGTTCGCGTTCATGCAGGCCGGGGTCGATCCCTTTGTCAAAATCGCGGACGATGGCGGGCGACGCCCCGTTAAGGTAGGTGTTGTTTATGGCGTCACGCCGTTCCACATCGTAATTATGGACATGCTGGGTCTGGGTCAGGCTGTAGCCGCCCCCGATATCGACATAGGGACCCGTAATGGTCGTGGCCATGGCGGCAGCCGCCGGGGCCGCGATTATGGGAGTCGCCAGTAAAGCCGCGCGAAGACTCATGTTCCCATCCTTGAAGCTTGATCAGGCGGCTTCGTGTTGGTGGAAAATGGGGGCATGTTCCACATCGGCCTGATACAGGTTGACACAATCGGCCTTCGGGCCGTTATCGCTGTGCCGATGGGTCTGTGCGGGAAAGGGGAACTGGTCCTGTCCGCACAGGGGCCATGGCCCGATCGTTGTGCGGTGCAAGGATTGAAATAAGGTAAATGCCCCTTCCCGCTGTCAGGGGAAGGGGTAACGCGTTGTAAAAAAGTCACATGGCGGTGATGGGCGGGTCAGGGCGTGCAGCCATCAGCGCGCAGGACCTCGATCACGGCGTCATCGGGCACGTCACGGCAGGTGAAGGCCCGGCCAATGCCGCGCACCAGAACAAAGGACAGGCGCCCGTCGCGCATTTTCTTGTCGCGCTGCATGTTGCGCACAAGTTGCGTGGCGGAGAAATTGCGCCCCGTATCGCTGATCCGCGCAGGCATGGACAGGCGTTCAAGGTGGGATGTCACGCGGTCCAGATCCGCCGCCGCGCAGTAGCCCAGCCGGACCGACAGCATGAAGGCCAGCCGCAGCCCGATGGATACGGCTTCCCCATGCAGCAGGCTGCCATTGTAGCCCATTTCCGCTTCCAGCGCGTGACCGAAGGTGTGGCCAAGATTGAGCAGCGCGCGGCCATCGGCCTTGCGCTCCTCACGTTCATCATCGCTTACCACCCGTGCCTTGAACGCGCAGGCCATGCCGATGGCTTCGGCCTGGGCTGCGGGATCACCCGACAGCACGCCCGCGCCATGGCGTTCGCACCAGTCGAACAGTCCCGCATCGCCCAGCAGCCCGGACTTGACGATTTCAGCATAGCCCGCGCGCAGTTCGCGCACCGGCAGGGTGGCAAGGGTGGAGGTATCGGCCAGCACCGCGATGGGCTGGTGGAAGGCCCCCAGCAGGTTCTTGCCAAACGGCGTGTTGATGCCGGTCTTGCCGCCAACCGACGAATCCACCTGCGAAAGCAGCGTGGTCGGGATCTGCACGAAAGGCAGGCCGCGCAGCGTGGTCGCGGCACAGAAACCCGCCAGATCGCCCACAACGCCGCCGCCCAGTGCGACGACCGTGGTGCCACGCTCCACATGCGCTTCCAGCAGGGCGTTGGTCACGCGCTCATACATGCTGATGGTTTTTGATCCCTCACCGGGCGGGATGGTGATGACCTCGGCGCGGATGCCGGTTTCCTCCAGCCCTTCCAGCAGACGGGGCAGGTGCAGGGGGGAAACGGTTTTGTCCGTCAGGATCATGACGCGCTTCTGCGGCAGAACCGGGGCCAGCAGCGCGCCCGCGCGGCGGATCACGTCCGGGCCGATCATGACATCGTAGCTGGCCCGTTCCAGCCGCACGGGCACGCGCAGGGGCTGCTGGTTGTGTTTCAGGGCCTGTATGACGCGCTCGGCGCTGTGTTCCACGTTGTCGTCTCCACAATCCACGATGATGTCAGCCTCCGCATAGACGGGGTGGCGTATGCGCATGAGATCCGCCAGCACCGCATGGGGCGGTGCGGCGTTGAGCAGCGGCCGGTGCGTACGTTCCGCCACGCGCTGCACCAGAACCGGTAGCGGGCAGCGCAGCCAGACGGAAACGGCATGCTCGCGTATACCCGCACGCGTCCGTGCGTCCATGAATGCCCCGCCCCCTGTCGCCAGCACCACCGGCGGTCCCGACAACAGGCGGCGCAGGACAAGCCTTTCGCCCCGGCGGAATTCCGGTTCGCCATATCTGTGGAACAGGTCGGCAATGGTGCAGCCGGCGGCGCGTTCGATTTCCTCATCCGAATCGACAAAGGGCATGCCCAGCCGCGCGGACAGGATGCGCCCGATGGTCGTCTTGCCCGCCCCCATCAGCCCCACCAGCACGATGGTGCGTCCGCTGCCTTCGCGCCACGGGGTGGTGGGACCAACGGCATTGAGGTCGAGGGGGATGGTGAGGGATGGGTCCTCCGGACTGGGCCGGTCGGGGGGAATCGGGCGTGACATGAACGGCAACCTAACATACAGCAGGACGGAACCGGTAGAGTCCGCGGTCAGGGGCGGCCCCGCATGGGGCGGGTGGGCGCTCCGCCAGCCCCGGCAGCGGAACACCGGCATCTGCAGGATATGGGAAGCGGTTGGATGGTCCGTATTTTTATTGCCGTAATAGGCGTCGTTGCGGTGTGCGGCGTGGGGGCATTTGTCTCGCTGGGTGCGTTTCCGCCCGCGCTGGTGGCGCATGACGTGCACAAGGATATCCCGATGGCGGCGGCCCCCGCCCCGGCTCCGATCGCCGCCCCGATGGGCGTGGCAAGCGCCCTGCCGGTCGCCCCGCTGGCCCCCGCGCACTAGGCTGCGGGCGATATGGGCATGGACGCCGTCGATGCCTTTCTGGAAATGCTGGCGGCTGAACGTGGCGCCGCGCTGAATACCATCCGCGCCTATGCCCGCGATCTGGCGGATATGGGGCGTGAACTGGCTGCGCGCGGGTTTACGCCGCTGGATGCGGGGGAAGGCGACCTGCGGGAATATCTGTCCGGTCTGGCCGGGCAGGGGCTGGCCTCGCGCACGCAGGCGCGCAGGCTGTCATGCCTGAAGCAGTATTTCCTGTTCCTTGCGCGTGAGGGACTGCGACCGGACAACCCCGCCGCCCTGCTGGAAGCGCCCAGGCTGGATGCGCCGTTGCCGCGCTTCCTGTCGGAAGGGGAAGTCACGGTCCTGCTTGCGGCGTGCGAACCGGATGCGGATGCAACGCCTGCGCGCAGGCGGCGGCTGCTTATGGCGCGCGCGGCGCTGGAAATGCTGTATGCGTCGGGCCTGCGCATATCCGAACTGCTGTCCCTGCCGCGCCGTGCGCTACAGGCCGCGCCGGGCATGATACTGGTGCGCGGCAAGGGGGGGCGGGAACGGATGGTGCCCCTGTCCGCGCGTGCGCGTGCGGCGGCGCATGCGCTCATGGACATCGATTCCGCGCGGGGAAGTCCCTTCCTGTTTCCCGGCAGGGGAAAAAGCCAGCCCATGACCCGGCAGGGATTCGACCGCATCCTGCATGACGTGGCCCTGCGCGCGGGGCTGGACCCGCAGCGGCTTTCGCCCCATGTGCTGCGCCATTCCTTCGCCACCCATCTGCTGGCCCATGGCGCGGACCTGCGTGCGTTGCAGGTGCTGCTGGGGCATGCGGATATCGCGACGACCCAGATCTATACCCATGTCATGCTTGACCGGCTGCGCGATGCGGTGGCGGCGCATCACCCGCTGTCGGAAACCATGGCGGCGGATGCGGAATAGGTAAAAATGCACGGCAGGGAAAATTCCCTGCGTGAAAATGTTTGGCTGGCGTGCAGGCTGTGCTATCGGCAGCGCATGCGCCAGTTTCTAGATTTCGAAAAGTCGGTCGCCGAGCTTGAGAACAAGATCGACGAGCTTCGCAGGATGTCCGGTCCGGACGGGATCAACATTGCGGAAGAGATCACCCGGTTGAGCGAGAAAGCCGACCGGCAGTTGCGTGCCGCCTATGCCAAGCTGACCCCGGGCCAGAAGGTGCAGGTCGCGCGGCATGCCCAGCGGCCGCATACGGTCGATTACATCAGCACGCTGATTACCGAATTCTCGCCGCTGGCCGGTGATCGCCTGTTCGGCGAGGACAAGGCCATCATCGGCGGTATCGGGCGTTTCCGTAACCAGCCGGTCGTGGTGATCGGGACCGAGCGCGGCGCGGAAATCGAAACGCGGCTGAAGCATAATTTCGGCATGGCCCGACCGGAAGGCTACCGCAAGGCGCAGCGCCTGATGAAACTGGCGGGACGATTCGGCCTGCCGGTCCTGACCTTTATCGACACGTCCGGCGCATGGCCGGGTATCGATGCCGAAGCACGCGGTCAGGCGGAAGCCATCGCCCGCTCCATCGAAACCTGCCTGACCGTGCCCGTGCCGGTCATCGCCACCGTCATTGGTGAGGGCGGATCTGGCGGTGCCGTGGCGCTGGGTGCGGGCGACCGCGTGATGATGCTGGAACACGCGATCTATTCCGTCATCTCCCCCGAAGCGTGTGCATCCATTCTGTGGCGTGATCCCAAGCAGGCCGCCACTGCCGCCGATGCGCTCCGGCTTACGGCGCAGGACCTGCTTCAGCTCCGTCTGATCGACCGGATCATTCCCGAACCCCTGGGTGGCGCGCAGCGTGAACCGCAGGTTGCGATTCGCGCCGTGAGTGACGCCATCGCAGCCGAGCTGCCCGCGCTGCTGGCAAAAGATCCCGCGCTGCTCAAGGCGCAGCGACGGGAAAAATTCCTCGCCATGGGGCGTGAGGCCGTAGCCTGATTGTCGGCTCCGTGCCAGCAGCCTGCCTTGGGGCAGGTTACTGGCACGGCCCTGATTTCAGCTTTTGGCCGGTTCGCCTTCATACGGCTCGAAGCCAAGTCGTGCGATCATGTCGCGCACGGCGGTGGCGGCGGCCGATACGGCCTGCGCATCCGTTCCCTTGCACAGCAGGCACACCCCGCGCTGGGTTTCATCCAGACGGTAGGGATAAGACCCGATATCAATGGTGGGGTAGTGATTCTGGATCGCTTCAAGCGGGGCGGCCAGCGCGCCTTCATACAGTCCCGTCGCATGCCATGCCCGTGACGTGACCGGCGTGCCGTGGGGCAGGGTGGGCAGCACTTCTTCAAACATGGCGCGCATGATGCGGGGCACACCCGCCATGACATGCACGTTTCCCATGCTGAAGCCCGGAGCGACCGATACGGAATTGCGGATTGGTACCGCCCCCTGCGGCATCGTGGCCATACGCTGACGGGCGGCGTTGAATTCACCGGGTGCGAAATGGGCTTCCAGCAGGCGGAAGGTTTCTGCGTGGTGAACCCATGGCACGCCGAACGATTCCGCAACGCAGGTGGAGGTGATATCGTCATGCGTCGGCCCGATGCCGCCGGTGGTGAACACATTATCGTAAGCGGCACGGGCTTCGGTCACGGTGCGCACGATGACCGCGCGGATGTCCGGTATGATGCGGACTTCGCTCAGGGTAATCCCGGTTTCGGACAGGCGGCGTGCAATATACTGCACGTTCACGTCCTGTGTCCGGCCGGACAGGATCTCGTTGCCTATGACCAGCAGGCAGGCGGTGGGGTTCATGAAGCACATTCCACTATATTGCGGGCAGGAGCATTTTCTCCCCATCCTATAACGACAGGCCGCCAACCGGAAGGAGAAGCCATGGACACGGCAGCAATGCCACAACCACGTTGCGTATGGGACATTCAGGCGCAACTGGGGGAAGGGCCGGTATGGTCCGCGCGTGAACAGGCGCTGTATTTCGTCGATATCGTGGGCCACGCCATCCATCGTTTTCATCCCGCCACAGGGGCGCGGTCATCATGGCCCACGCCGAAACGGCCCGGTTTCGTGGTGCCGGTCAGTGACGGGACGCTGATGTGCGGGCTGAAAGATGGCCTGTACCGTTTCGACCCGGCATCCGGCGATTTCCGGTGCGAGGTCGCGGTGGAACCGGGCCTGCCGGGCAACCGGATCAATGATGGCTGTGTGGATTCCATGGGGCGGCTGTGGTTCGGCACCATGGATGATGGCGAAAGCACGCCCACGGGTGCGCTGTATTCCGTAACCCGCAAGCCCGATGGGCTGTGTGTCCAGCGACATGACGAGGGGTATATCGTCACCAACGGGCCTGCCATCTCCCCCGATGGCACGAAGCTGTATCACAATCATTCCCCTGCCGGGATCATCTATGTCTTTGATCTGGCGGCAGACGGGGAACTGACCAACCGGCGCGTCTTTGCCCGTCTGGCGGATGGCTATCCCGATGGCGTGGTGGTCGACAGCGCGGGTGTCCTGTGGGTCGGGGTATGGAACGGGGGGCGGATCGAACGTTTCCAGCCGGACGGCACGCGGCTCGAACCCATCACCGTTCCGGCGCAGAATGTGACGAAAGTGGCTTTTGGCGGGCCTGACCTGCGGACCGTGTACATCACCACCGCGCGCAAGAACACGCCAGACGGGCGTCTGGCAACCCTGCCGCAGGCGGGTGGCCTGTTCAGCATGGCGGTGGAGGTGGCGGGTCAGGCACCCACCATGTTCCCGGCCACCGAAATGGCCGAGATGGCAGCGCTGCCAGATATTACGAAGGGCTAGAAGCTACAGCAGGTCCTGCAGCAGCGGGACCAGCGGGCGGTCGGCATCGGGCATGGGGTAATCACGCAGCCCGGTGGCGGGCACCCATTCCAGTTTCTGCCCTTCGCGGGGGGTGGGTGTATTTTTCCAGCGGTGGCAGACATAGACGGGCATGAGAAGATGGAAATGCCCGTAATCGTGGGAAATGAACGTGAACGGGGCAAGGCAGGAGCGGGCGACATCCAGCCCCAGTTCCTCATCCAGTTCGCGTATCAGCGCCTCTTCCGGTGTTTCGCCCGCCTCGACCTTTCCACCGGGGAATTCCCACAGGCCGGCCATGGATTTGCCTTCCGGCCTGCGGGCCAGCAGGACACGCGCATCCGAATCGACCAGTGCGACAGCCGCCACCAGCACGATCTTGCGGCCACCATCCGGTGCGGTTTCCGCCGCCCCGTTTTCGCCTTCACCGGCAAAGTCGGCATGACGCGCTTCAAACAGGCGGACGGGATATTCCCCCCCGCGTGAGACGAATTCCTGTGATCCCGTCCCGTTTTCACGAAAGCCGATGCGGCGCAGGACCGCGACCGAAGCATGGTTGTCATGGGCGACCGATGCCGTAAGGCGGTCCACCGGCAGATTGGCCAGCGCCCAGCGGGCAAGCCGTCCCGCCGCGGTGCTGGCAACCTTGCGGTTCCAGTGCGCGCGCCCGACCCAGTAGCCCAGCGCGCAGGACCGGTCGGCTGGATTGATGCGCAGCCCGATGCAGCCGATCAGCGCATCAGGCTGGTCCGACTGCGGGCAGGTGATGGCGAAGTGATAGGCTTCGCCACGCCGGGCCTGCTCGATGGTGGCGGCGATCCATTCCTCGGTCATGGAAAGGGCGTAGGGGAACGGAACGCGGCTGAGCATCCGCACCACGCTCCAGTCATTGATCAGCCTGTGCATGGTCCCGGCATCGGACATGCGGACTTCACGCAGCCTGTATTCACCGGCCTCCAGCACGGGGCCGGTTCCCTGTCCATTGCGTTCAGGCATGCGGCTGGGGCGCACCTGTGGCGATCGGCGCAGGCGTATCCTGATCCGCGGGCAGCCCGCATTCCGCCAGAAGCGAACGCAGGTTGCAGATGACGGGGAAGATTTCCTGATTCCGGTCGCCGCCCTGTTCGTTCCACGCGGCCTGTTCCAGTTCCACGATTTCCCGGTCCTCGCGGAAGATCCGTTCGGTGAACGCGGTCAGGAACGGCCATGCCAGATCCAGAACGCCCGGAATGCCCGGCCGCTTGATGGACAGCAGCCCGAACACCCGGTTGGTCAGTTCGGCTTCATCCTGCGGCACATAGGCGATCCACAGATCCATGACCGGGGCATTGTCGCCGGTCTGGATATGAAGGGTCTGGTAGGGATAGACCGTGCGGATGGTCATGACATCGCGGAAGGCGAATTTCTCGCTGTTGTCGCGCTTCTGGCCAAAGATCAGCGCTTCCCCCAGCGGCTGCTTGCCGCCGGTGCGCGCGAAGCTGTAGCGGGCTTCCACCAGCCCCGGTCCGCGTTCCTGCCCCAGGAAGCGCGGCTTCATCTGGCCCATCTGTTTCATGTGCATGAACTGATGGTTCATATCCATCAGGTTTTCATGCATGAAGCTGTAGTGGCAGTTCACAAGCTGGCCGAAACGGCGGGTCTTGTAGGCCGGGTTCGCAACTTCCGCCAGCCGGGGCAGGGGCGTCGTATCCGCCTTGGCCGCATCGCCCGGAAAGACGAAGATCAGCCCGTCCATTTCCCGCACGGGATAGGTACGCACCCCGTTGGGCAGCTTGCCCTTGCCAAGGTAGGGCACGTCGATGCAGCGGCCCGAACGGCCATAGGCCCATCCGTGGTAGCAGCACTGTACGGAGTCACCCTTGACCTGTCCCTTGCTCAGCGGGACCTGCCGGTGGGCGCACCGGTCTTCCAGCGCGAAAACACTGCCCCCTTCGCGGGGACGTACGAGGGCTATGGGCTGCCCCGCATAGCGGGTGCCGATGGTCTTGCCCGGTTTCAGTTCCCGTGACCAGGCAACGGGATACCAGAAATCGGGGTTGGCACGGATTCGGCGCAGGTCCCGCCCGTTGACCGGGGCGGTGGACTGCATGCTGTCAGGCGGTGACGACTGATCCATTGTCTCTCTTGACTGTTAACGGGGCATGGCAGCCGGATGTGCCATGGGGCGGGATGCCGATTGCAAGGGGGCACTTGTTCCCAACCGTATCCTGCCACCACGGCGATATTAAGGATGTTTTTTACGGGCAGGGCAAATGGTTCAGTCTTTTAATTATTTTGTAATCTATCGCCGTGGTTTTCCCCGCCTGCCCGATGCTGTCGCAACGGGGGCGGGGTGGATGGTGTAATTACGGGCCGGGGGCGAGTTCGGCGCTCAGATCCTCGATGAACTGGAACGCGACGCGGCCCGACCGCCCGCCCCGCGCCAGCGACCACGCATTGGCCCGCCGGGTCAGTTCTTCATCGCCGATCGGCAGCTTCCGTTCCCTGGCGTAGCCCCGGACCATGTCCATGAACGTATCCTGCGCACAGTTATGGAAACCGATCCACAGGCCAAAGCGGTCTGACAGCGATACTTTTTCCTCCGTCGCTTCGGAGGTGTTGATCGCCGTCGAGCTTTCGTTCTCGATCATCTCGCGCGGCATGAGGTGACGGCGGTTGGATGTGGCGTAGAACAGCACATTTTCCGGCCGCCCCGCGATGCCGCCATCCAGAACGGATTTCAGGGCCTTGTAGTCCGCGTCTTCGCGTTCGAACGACAGGTCATCGCAGAATACGATGAACCGGCGCGGACTGGACCGCAGCAGGGCCAGCAGTTCGGGCAGGGTGGCCAGATCCTCGCGCTGGATTTCCACCAGCACCAGCCGCCCCCTGCCGGGGCTTGCGGGTCTGCCGTCCACCATGTTGGCCTGCGCGTGCGCTGCCTTGACCAGCGAGGATTTACCCATCCCCCGCGCCCCCCACAGCATGGCGTTATTGGCCGGAAGCCCGCGTGCGAAGTGCAGCGTGTTGTCCAGTATCATCTGGCGCTGCCGTGCGATGCCCTGCAGCAGTTCCATCTCGACATGCGCGACATGGGGCACGGGGGTCAGCCGTCCCAGCGAGGGATGCCAGATGAAGGCATCCGCCCCGTCCAGCCCGGCAAGGGAGGGGGCAGGCGGCGAAAGCCGTTCAAGGGCCGCGGCAATACGTTCAAGCAGGGGCAGGGTGTTGCTGTCCATCGTCGATCCTGATTCAGCATGGCGAATACGGTGGGCATGCCACCGGGTGATCCGGAGCGCGTTGGCCAGTTGCGGCAGGCGAACGCCTTGACGGGAAACAGGCGAAAACTATGGTCCGCATGACAAACCTGCAACCCGTTCAGTTTCCCCTTGTGCCGGAAAGATAGCAATGCCTTCCATTTTCAACGATTTCCTGACCACGCCCGCCCATGCCCAGTCCGCCGGTGGCGGTTTCCTGAGTGCTGATGGCCTCATGGCGATGCTGCCTTACGTGGCCATGTTCGCCATTTTCTATTTTCTGCTGATCCGCCCGCAGCAGCTCAAGCAGAAGCAGTTGCGCAACAGCCTTGCCGCCATGCGTCGTGGCGACCGCGTGCTGACCGGGGGAGGCATCATTGGCGTGGTGCAGAAGGTGCAGGCAGAGTCGAACGAGGTCGAGATCGAAATCGCGGCGGGCGTGCGTGTGATGGTGCTGCGTGACACCATAAGCTCGGTCATCACAAGCTCCGCCACCCCGGCCAATGACAGTGCGCCGGAAAAGACCGCAAAAGACGCCTGATCCCACCTTTTCGCCCCTTCCTGGCCGGTTGGAGGCGAACTTCCACTGCGTTGTGCCGTTCTTTACTGAAAGCAGATGGAGGCATAATGCACAGGCAGTCCGGCATCGCGCAGACTGGCCCCGCCGTCCGGACCGGGTCAGCGATACGTGGGCGGGCGGGACTGGCCGCCGGGCTTGCAGCCCTGTCCGGCATCCTGTTCGGGCTGGATACGGGGGTCATGTCCGGCGCACTGGATCTGGTGGCGCAGGAATTCATCCTGTCGGATTTCCAGCGCGAATCGGTTGTCGCCATCATGCTGCTGGGTGCTGCGTTTGGCGTGATCGGCGCTGCGTGGCTGTCCTACGTATGGGGTCGCAAGCGCACGCTGGTCCTGACCGCCGGGCTGTTCATATTCGGCCCGCTGTTATGCGCTGAAGCCGAGACCTTCCGCGCACTGCTGATCGCCCGGCTGCTGCTGGGCATGGCTACCGGGGCGACCACCTTCGTCACCCCCCTCTACATCGCTGAAATCGCAGATTCAGGCCGCCGGGGTGCGATGATACTGGGCTATCAGCTCATGATCTCGCTCGGGCTGCTGTCCGCTTTCGTGTCCGACGGGCTGTTTTCCTATTTCGGGGGATGGCGGTGGATGCTGGGCATCGTGGGCTTTCCGGGCCTTGTGTTCATGATGGGCGTGCTGTTCCTGCCGCCCAGCCCGCGCTGGCTTTTGGCGCAGGGACGCGAACGGGATGCGCGCCGTGTGCTGATCGAACTGCGGGGTCTGCCCCGGCTGGTCACGGCGGAACGCAATGCGATCATGGCGCGGCTGGGAACGCGCGGGGACGGCATTACCAGTTTCATCAACAACCCCAACTGCCGGCGCGGGCTTTGGCTCGCCGTGGCGTTACAGGTGGCGCAGCAGTTCTCCGGCATCAACGCGGTCCTGTATTATGCCCCCCATATCATCGGGCTGGCGGGGTATGGGCATGATGTGCAGGTGTGGGGGCCGGTCGGGGTTGGGATCATCAATTTCCTGTCCACCTCCATCGCCATGACATGTGTGGACCGGGTGGGACGCAGGCCCATGCTGATCTGCGGCTTCGCGCTCATGGCGGTGGCCATGGCGGGACAGGCCATCATGTTCGCGGGCGGCGAACCCCCGACGGAGGGCATGCGGCTGCTGATGGGGGCGTTCATGCTTCTGTTCGTGGCGGCGTTCGCTTTTTCCGCCGGTCCGCTGGCATGGCTGCTCTGTGCCGAAATCCTGCCGCTGCGGGGGCGGGAGTTCGGCATGGCATGTTCCACCTGCGCCAACTGGATCGCCAACCTGCTGGTCAGCGCCACGTTCCTCAGCGGTCTGGAAATCTTCGGCACGAACCGGGTGCTGTGGGGGTATGCAACGCTTAACGCGCTGTTCATGGTGATGGTCATCCGTCATGTGCCCGAAACACGGGGCATGACGCTGGAACAGATCGAGACCGAACTCATGCGCGGCACGCCGCTGCGCACGCTGGGGCGGGATACGTGATAAGACGGCAAGGAATGAAGATTTCAGGACGCGGATACAGAAAACCCGGCGCAAGGCCGGGTTTTCCACATCGTGCCTGATGGATGGGGATCAGGCGGACTGGAGCTGCGCTTCGGCGAACTCGTAGTTGGCCAGCTTGTCCAGGTAGTTGACGATGTAGTCGGGGCGACGGTTGCGGAAGTCGAGGTAGTAGGAGTGTTCCCACACATCCAGACCCAGCAGCACCTTGCCCTGGCCTTCGGCCAGCGGGTTGGAGCCATTGGCGGTCTTCGTCACCTTCAGCTTGCCGTCGGAAGCCAGCACCAGCCATGCCCAGCCCGAGCCGAACTGCGATGCGGCGGCTGCCTTGAAGTCAGCCTTGAACTTTTCGATGCTGCCGAAATCTTCGACCAGCTTCCTGGACAGGGAATCGGGAATCGTCCCACCAGCCGGTGACAGGTTGTGCCAGAACAGGATGTGGTTCCAATGCTGTCCCGCATTGTTGAACACCGGCGCCAGGTCAGGCTTGCCCTTGACCGTCAGGATGATTTCCTCGAGCGACTTGCCCTGAAGTTCCGGCTTGGATTCGACAAAGCCGTTCAGGGCCGTCACATAGGCCTGATGATGCTTGTCATGATGCAGTTCCAGCGTTTCCTGGCACATGCCACGGTTGGCCAGCGCATTGTAGGCGAAGGGAAGGGACGGCAATTCAAAAGCCATGAACATTCTCCTGGGAAGTGCAAGGGGCGGCCTGCGACCGCCATACCAAGATTGCTATGGGGGCGGAGCGGGTGCGTCAAGTGACGGTCCTATGACCATGCCCCTCCGTTCCCTCGTGGGGCAAACGCCATGACCGGCCAGATGGATGCACCCCAATCCGGGGAAGTGGCCTTTTCCACCATGCAGGCCGCGCGTCAGGTCGACCCGGACCGTTTCTTCTGTTCGCTGTTCCTGCCCCCTGCCGCCCGTATCGCAGCCCTGACGCTGATTACCTTCAACCATGAATGTATCCGGGCGGTGGGTACATCGGCTTCATGGTCGGTCGCCGGTCCCATGGCGGGGCTGATCCGCCTGCAATGGTGGCGTGACGTGCTGGAAAGCGGCAACGCGCAGCGCCATGACACGGCGCGCGCCGTCCTTGACCTGCTGGCGCGTGGGGCCGTGCGGCGTGAAACGCTGGATGGCATCATTACGGCACGGGAATGTGAACTCGATGGCCTGCCGGACAGGCCGACATGGCAGGCCAGCATGCTGGACGGCGCGGGCGGCGTGCAGGTCGCCATGGCCGAAGCCGCTGGCGTGAGCGATGCGGAACAACTGGCGCGCATCCGGTTGATGGGCGGGATTTATGGCGTGGGCGCGCTGGTGCGCTACCTGCCTGTCGTGCTGCACGGCGGGCGCTGCCCCCTGCCGGATGATATGCTGGCCGAAACCGGCCTGACCCGTGATGGCCTGCGCACCGGGCAGGCGACTGCCACCCAGATCGCCACCCTGCGCGATGGACTGCGCCAGCAGGGACGGGACTGGCTGGCTATGGTGCGCGGCGAGGGCGCGCGCCTGCCGCGTGCCGCCATGTCGGCTGGACTGCCTGCCATACTGGGCCTGCGCGACATGCGTCCCCATGCCATTCGGGACGAGGGCACGCAGCCGCGCGGTCTGGGTGACAGGCTGGCCGTCATGCGCGCCCTGCTGCGCCGCCGAATATAGGAACCCATGTCTGAGCATTTTCCCGGCAGGCATGGGGCGGACGGTCAGGGCGTGTTGGTCACCAGGCTTTCCATGACGGCGAACAGGGCGGAATAATCCTCGTTCGGGTGACGACGGCGGGTGAGTGACAGGCTCTGCGTCGCGGCGGCCATCGCTGGCAGCGGGGCGGTCTGCCGGGCCGCATCGGTCATGAGCAGGCGCATGTCCTTCTGCATGAGGCGCGTGGGGAACTGCGGGCTGAAATCCCCTTCCTTCGCAGCTTTCAGCTTTCGCTTGTGGTGGGGGGAGATGACCGGCACCGCATCCAGCGCATCGAACAGCATGCTCCGGTCAAGTCCTGCGGCCAGACCATAGGTCACCCCCTCCGCCACGACGGCGAGTGTCGCGCCCATGATGCCGTTGATGACCAGTTTCAGCTTCGACCCGCTGCCCGCCGGGCCGGCATGGATGGTCAGGCGGCCTATGGCATCGAAAACCGGCTGCGCGCGCGCGATTTCGTCCGCCGTGCCACCTGCGAGGATGACGAGATTGCCCGATTCCGCTTCTGGCGTGCTGCCCGCCACCGGGGCGTCAATGACGGCGATGTTGCGCGTCGCACATTCCTGCGCCAGCGCGACGGAGGTTTCCGGTGCGACCGTGCTGGTATTGATCAGCAGGCCACCGGCCTTCAGCCCGGCCAGTGCGCCATCGGGGCCGTGCAGGGCGCTGGCAAGTGCTTGATCATCAGGCACGCAGGCGATCAGGATATCGGCTTCCTGCGCCAGTGCGCGCGGCGTGGGCACAAAGCGCGTGCTGCCGTCTCCGCCCTTGCCCGAAGGGGTATAGGCGGCGATCCGGTATCCTGCCTTCACCAGATTTGCGCCCATGCGGGAGGCCATGGCGCCGAATCCGACAAAACCGATCAGGGGAGCGGTGGACATGCGTGTTCTCCTTGGTTTGAATGCACACGGTCCGGTTGTGGGGGACCTGCGCCAGAGTGACGCCCAGCATGCATGAGGTCACGCAGGGATGTCACGCGGGGCAGGGGCCTCGCATAAAGATGATGGCAGGGAAGGCCGGGGGGCTGTGGCATCAGAACCAACGGCCAGTCCGTAACCGGAAAAAGAATAGAGATGATGCGGTCCCTGCGTTTTTTTGACGATCTTGCCCAGACCATAGCCAGCCATCCCCCCATGCAACTGGGTGTGGTCTATCCATGCAGCGTGCCGGCGTTGCAGGCCGCGGCTGGCATCGCGGCGCGTGGTCTGGCCGTGCCGACGCTGATCGGTCCGGCGGCGTTGATCCGCCAGATGGCCGCAACCTCCGGGATCGACCTGACCGCATGCCATATTGCCGATGTCGCAACGCCGGAGGACGCAGCCCGCCATGGCGTGCAGATGGCCCATGGGGGCAAGGTGGCGGCCCTGATGAAAGGCTCGCTCCACTCCCGCATCTTCCTGCATGAACTCGGCCATCACGAAGGGGGGCTGCGCACCACCCGCCGCATGAGCCATGTGTATGTAATCGACGCCCCGCAGGCCCCGCGCGTGCTGCTGGTTACGGATGGGGCGGTGAACATCGCCCCCGAAATCGATATGCGGCGTGATATCGTCCAGAACAGCATCGATCTTGCCCGGATGCTGGGGCTGGACCAGCCGAAGGTCGCGCTGCTCTCGGCAGTGGAAATGGTCAACCCGGCGCTGCCTTCCACGCTGGACGCGGCGATCCTGTGCAAGATGGCCGAACGCGGGCAGATCACCGGCGGCATCCTTGACGGGCCGCTGGCCTTCGATAACGCCATCAGTCCCGAAGCCGCCGCATGCAAGGGCGTGGTGTCCCCCGTGGCGGGGCTTGCGGATATTCTGGTCGCCCCTGATCTGGAGGCGGGCAATATCCTGGCCAAGCAGATGACATTCATCGGGCAGGCACAGGCCGCAGGCATCGTGATGGGCATGCGTGTGCCCGTCATCCTGACCAGCCGGGCCGACCCGGTACCCGTACGCATGCTGTCGTGTCTGGTGGCCGCCGTCATGATCCGCCACGGCTATGGCGGGAATCCGGTGGCCAGCATGGATCAATGCGGATGACGCTGCGATGTGATGTGTGTAAGGAGGGGCGGCCCGCTCGCGCGATAGTGTCCATGGGGCCGGGGCCTGCCTTCAGGGCGGCAGGCGCGGTTGCGCGTCCCTGCGTCCGCCGTGGGGCGATGCGATGGACCGGGTTCCTCGCGCAGAGATGATGCCCCGCCTCGTCCCACATGGTGGCAAGGAAAGGGCTGACAGAAATGACGACGGCGACACTCCGGCCGGTATGGGCACCCCATGCGCGCCACCGCCGCCGTCAGACATGAACGTATGAAACAGGCCGGGTTCCCCGCGCCGCCGGGTGGCTGCCCGGTCCAGCCGATGAACAGCCACGCAGCGGGTTTCCGATGCCGATCCGGAGAAAGCCATGACCTCGAATCCCTCATCCTCCGCTTCCACCTATGATGTGGTCCTGATTGGCGGCGGGATCATGAGTGCAACACTGGGCGCGCTGCTGCGGCAGCTTGAGCCCAACCTGTCCATTGCCCTGTTTGGACGGCTCGATGATGTGGCGCTGGAAAGTTCCAATGCGTGGAACAACGCGGGCACGGGTCATTCCGCCCTGTGCGAACTGAACTACACGCCGCTCCGCCCGGACGGGAATGTGGATATTTCCAAGGCGGTCGCGGTCAACGAAGCCTTCCAGATCTCGCGTCAGTTCTGGTCCTATCTTGTGGAAACAGGACAGATCGCCTCCCCGCGCGATTTCCTCAACCCCATCGCGCATATGAGCTTCGTCTGGGGGCCGGAAAACGTGGATTTCCTGCGCAGGCGGCATGCAGCGTTGCAGGACCATCCGTTATTCGAAGGCATGTCTTTCTCGACCGATGAGGCGCAGCTTGCCCAGTGGATGCCGCTGGTCATGCAGGACCGCGCGCCGGGCCAGCCGCTTGCCGCCACGTGGCACCCGGCGGGAACGGACGTGAATTTCGGTGCGCTGACACGCCGCCTGATCCAGCTTCTGCAGGGCAAGCCTGGCTTTGAACTCAACCTCGCCCATGAAGTCGAGGACCTGAAGCCCGCAGGCAACAATGAATGGGATGTATCGGTCCGCGCCATGCATGGCGGGGCGGAGCGCAAGGTGCGCGCGAAGTTCGTGTTCATTGGTGCGGGCGGTGGCGCGCTGCCGCTTCTGCAGAAAAGTGGCATACCCGAAGCGCACGGCATTGGCGGTTTCCCGGTCAGCGGGCAGTTCCTGCGCTGCACCAATCCCGATGTCGTCGCCCGCCATCATGCCAAGGTGTATGGCAAGGCGTCGGTCGGTGCGCCCCCGATGTCGGTGCCGCATCTCGATACCCGCGTGATCGATGGACAGCGCGGGCTGCTGTTCGGGCCGTATGCCGGGTTCTCGACCAAGTTCCTGAAGTCGGGATCGTGGCTGGATCTGCCGCGCTCGATTCGCATGGACAATATCGGGGCCATGATGGCGGTCGCCCGCGACAACATGGCGCTGACAAAATACCTGATCCAGCAGGTGCTCCAGTCCAATGAGGACCGGATGAAGGCGCTGCGTGATTTCGTCCCCACCGCCCGCAAGGAAGACTGGGAACTGATTACCGCGGGCCAGCGCGTGCAGGTCATCAAGAAAGATGCGACACGCGGCGGCGTGCTTCAGTTCGGGACGGAGGTCGTGACCGGTGCCGGCGGGTCCGTGGCGGCCCTGCTGGGGGCATCCCCCGGCGCATCCACGGCGGCCCCCATCATGCTGACGGTGCTGCAGCGCTGCTTCGCCAGCCGCATGCCGCAGTGGGATGCCCGCCTGCGTGAGATCGTGCCGTCCTTTGGCACGCGACTGGGGCAGGATGCGCAGATGTGTGCGCAGGTGCGTGAGCGCACCCGTAAGGTATTGCAGTTACAGGGCTGAAGGCAGGTTCCCCGCCCGGCTGTCCGGGCGGGGATGGCTGTTATTCGTCGTCGTTTTCGCTCATCTGGTCCGCCGGGTGGCGAACGGGCGGCGCAGGCGCGCGCTGGGGCCGGTTTTCAATCTGGCGACGCATGAAATGGGTGGCGATATCCGCCAGTTCGATGAACTGGTCGGCCTGACGGCGCAGTTCGTCGCCAATCAGCGGTGGCGTGGTCTTGATCGATCCGACCACGGTGGCCCGCACGCCCTGACGCTGCACGGCTTCCAGCACGCGGCGGAAATCGGAATCCCCGCTGAACAGCACCGCATGGTCGATATGCGGGGCCATTTCCATCATGTCCACCGTCAGTTCGACATCCATGTTGCCGCGCACCCGGCGGCGGCCGTTATGGTCGATGAATTCCCGCGCGTTCTTGGTCACCAGCGTATAGCCGTTATAGACCAGCCAGTCCGTCAGGGGCTTCAGCGGAGAATATTCTTCGGTGTCCAGTACGGCGGAATAGTAATAGGCGCGCAGGACGTTTGATTTCGAGCGGAAAAACTGCAGCAGCTTGCGATAGTCGACTTCAAATCCAAGGTTGCGGGATGCGGAATACAGGCTGGTGCCATCTATGAAGAGGCAGAGCCGATCCTGTGGTTGAAAAAACATTTACGGTCAGTCCCTGAAACAAGAAAGTGGAGATGTCGCGGTCACGTTAAATTTCGTTATGGGTATGTATTCGGGCATCGAAGTGAAAGTTGTCGGACATAATGATTCATGGTGTATGAAGCCGGTTGCCTTCCAGAAGTTTCCTGTGGGGGGAATTACTAACCGACCGTGAACGCCCGGAATACAGTTTTCATATGACAATGCTGCAACCTCCTGCTTCCCTTACGGATATCGTGATTGCGGTGGGCGCGAACCTGCCGCGCGAAAGTGGTGAAACTGCGGCTGCCACCTGCCTGTGGGCGGTGGACGAACTGGGGCGCATTCCCGGCCTGTCGGTCGTGGCGGTGTCGCGCTGGTATGAAAGCGCGCCCGTGCCACCATCGGGCCAGCCACCTTATGTTAATGGCATCGTGCGGCTGTCGGGCCGGATCGATCCTGCTGGCCTGCTGGCCCGTCTGCATGAAATCGAGGCCCGCGCCGGGCGCAGGCGTACGGTGGTCAATGCCGCCCGGCCGCTTGATCTTGATATCATTTCCATGGGCGATCTGGTGCGCGCCAGTCCTGACCCCATTATACCACACCCGCGCGCGACGCAGCGGGCCTTTGTCGTGCTGCCGCTGCGCGATGTCATGCCCGACTGGCGCGACCCGGTTACGGGGCAGGGGCTTGACGCCTTCCTGCCCGGCGTGGCGGATCAGGACATCGCCGTGATGAAGGCCACGCCCGTCGACTGAATGCTTGCATCAGGACAGGGGTGGGACTAGTAAGGTAAATTCTGATCCACGTAACCAATCAATAACCGGAGTTCAGGCCTGATGGCACGCGTCACTGTCGAGGACTGCGTTGAGCGGGTTCCCAATCGTTTTGAACTGGTGCTGCTGGCTGCCCAGCGTGCGCGCGCCCTGTCCCGGGGCGAGGAAATGACGGTTGACCGCGACAACGACAAGAACCCCGTCGTCGCCCTGCGCGAAATTGCTGACCAGACCGTCGGTCTGGACCAGATCCGCAGCGACCTCGTCCGCTCCCTGGCCCGCGCGCCCGAGCCGGAGCCCGCTGATGAGGAAGTGGTCGACCTGATCCCGACCGAACAGAACATCTTCGGCCTGCAGGATGTCTCGGCCGAGGAAGAGGCCCGCAATTCCGGCGGGATGACGGCTGAAGAACTTGAAGCCTCTGTCGAGGCGGCCCTGAGCGGACGGGGCCGGTAACATCTGGCGAAAGGGTGGAAGGTGACTGACCCGGTCAGATCGGAAACGACATCTTCTTCCATGCCTGTGCCTGCCACAGGTGGAGTGACCGAGGGTGCGGTGGCCCTGCCTGCCGTGCAGGGCGAAGGGGAGCGGGTCATCTCGTGCGAGGGGCTGATCCGCCGCATCCACGCTTATGACCCGTCGGCCGATGCGGACCTGATCCGCCGGGCCTTCGCGGTGGCGCAGGCCGCCCATGCCGGGCAGGCGCGCGACAACGGTGATCCCTACATCACCCACCCGCTGGCCGTCGCCAACATACTGGCGGGCTTCCACCTCGATACCGCATCCATCATTACAGCCCTGCTGCATGACACCATCGAGGATACGGGTGTCACCCAGCAGGAACTGCGCGACAAATTCGGTAATACGGTTGCCGAACTGGTTGATGGCGTCACCAAGCTGACGCGGCTGGAGCTTCAGTCCGACCGGACCAAGCAGGCCGAAAATTTCCGCAAGCTCGTGCTTGCGATGTCGCGCGATATCCGCGTGCTGCTGGTCAAGCTGGCGGACCGGCTGCACAACATGCGCACGCTGCATTACGTGCAGCGGCTGGACCGCCGCCAGCGCATCGCGCGTGAAACGATGGAGATCTACGCCCCCCTTGCCGGTCGTATCGGCATGGACAAGGTGAAGGGCGAACTCCAGAACCTGTCTTTCGCGGCACTTGAGCCGGAAGCGATGGCGACCATCCGCGCCCGCCTCAATTACCTGCGCGGGCAGGGTGCTGACGTTATCGAGGAAATCCGCCGCGAACTTCTGGCCCTGTGCGCCGATGCCGGGGTGGAAGGCGTGGATGTGACCGGGCGCGAAAAGACGCCCTATTCCATCTGGGAAAAGATGCAGCGGCGCAATGTCGCGTTCGAGCAGCTTTCCGACATCATGGCGTTCCGCATCATCGTTCCATCGCGGGAAGCCTGCTATATCGCGCTTGGGGCGGTGCATGGCGCCTATCCGGTCATTGCCGGGCGCTTCAAGGACTATATTTCCACCCCCAAGGCCAATGGTTACCAGAGCCTGCATACCGGGGTGACGCTGCGCCATCCGCGCAACCAGAAGATCGAGGTGCAGATCCGCACGGCGGAAATGCACGACGTGGCCGAAAACGGCGTGGCCTCGCACTGGCTGTACAAACAGTTGCCCGATGCGGGCGCCAATGGCGCGGCCAGGGGCGTCGTGTCCGGGCTGCGCTGGGTGCAGGACCTGCTGGACATTCTGGAAGATTCGGCAGCCCCCGACGAGTTCCTCGAGAACACGAAGCTCGAACTCTATCAGGACCAGGTTTTCTGCTTTACCCCCAAGGGGCAGCTCATTCCCCTGCCGCGTGGGGCGACGCCGGTCGATTTCGCCTATGCCGTGCATAGCCAGGTTGGCGATGCGTGTGTGGGCGCGCGCATAAACGGGCGGCTCATGCCGCTGCGCCATGAACTGCAGAACGGCGACCAGGTCGAGATCATGACCGCGCGCGGCGGCACGCCTTCGCCGTCGTGGGAACGCTTTGTCGTCACCGGCAAGGCGCGGGCGCGTATCCGCCGTCATGTCGCCCTGCAGCAGCGTGAAGCCCATCTGGAAAGTGGCCGCGTGGCGCTGGCCAAGGCGTTCCGGCAGGAAGGGGTGGACGGATCGGAAAAGGTGCTGGACAGCCTGCTCAAGGACCTGCGCCTGCAGACCGTGGCCGACCTGTATGTGGCCGTGGGCAATGGCAACCAGTCCGCGCGGGAAGTGGTGCAGCTTGCCTATCCCGAACTGCGTCGCGCGCCGCGTGCGCCGCGTATGGTGCCGGGCCTGTCCATGCGTTCCTCCGCCGGGGCGTCCGGCGGTGCCGCAGGGCGGCGCAGACCGGCAGCGGGCATGGCGCTGGCGGGCGTGGGTGCGGGTATGGCGGTGCATTTCGCCGGATGCTGCCATCCGCTGCCCGGCGACCGGATCGTGGGGATCGTCTCGACCGGCAAGGGGATCACGGTGCATACGCTGGGGTGCCAGACGCTGGAAACCTTTGCCGCAACGCCTGAACGCTTCATGGACCTCGACTGGGATTACGACCTGATCGCCCGCAATGCGACCGGGCACCATACCGGGCGGCTGAGCGTGGTGACGGCCAATGAACCGGCCATGCTGGCGACGCTGACCAATATCGCCACCAAGCATGAAGGCATCATGGCCAACCTGCGTATCGTCAACCGTCAGCTTGAATTCATGGAAATCCTTGCTGATATCGAAGTGCGCGACCTGCGGCACCTGACCGCCATCATGGTGGGGCTGCGTTCCGCCAAGGGCGTGGTTCAGGTTGAACGGGCAAGGGGTTAGGTCATGCTGATCGGCATAGGCTCCGACCTGTGCGATGTCAGGCGGATCGAGACGGTACTGGCGCGTCATGATGGCAGGTTCCTGAAACGGGTCTTCACGGACCGGGAACAGGCAGCAGCGGAGCGCAGGCAGGGAACCGCTCGACTGGGTACCTACGCCAAGCGCTGGGCGGCGAAGGAAGCCTGTGCGAAGGCGCTGGGTACGGGGTTCGCGCAGGGCGTGTTCCATCACGACATGGGGGTTGAAAACCTGCCCGGTGGCCAGCCTGTCATGCGGCTGACCGGCGGTGCGCTGGCGCGGCTGGAAACGCTGCTGCCTGCCGGACATGCCGCGCGGATTTTCCTGACGATGACGGACGAGCATCCCTACGCCTTCGCGCAGGTCATGATCATGGCGGAAAAGGCCGCCACGGACTGATCCCATTCCCTTCCGCAAGGGCAATGCTTGACACGGCGGGGGTGCGTGGGCTTGATCCGCACGTTATTCGTCCGGCGGTCCGTGCCCGGTCGATACCAGATCCGGATTAAAGAGCGCTTATGCCAATGGACGATAACAAGACATTTTCTTCCTCCCCCAAGGCCGGGACATCGCGCCGCGAGGGCGGTCTGCTGGAACTGCTGCGCACCATCGTCATTGCCGGGGTGCTGGCCATCAGTGTGCGTACCGTACTGTTTGAGCCGTTCAATATCCCCTCCGCCTCCATGATCCCGACGCTACAGGTGGGCGATTATGTGTGGGTGGCAAAATACAGCTACGGCTATTCCCGCTTTTCTCTGCCCGGTTCGCCAAACCTGTTCGAAGGCCGGATATTCAACAGCCTGCCCCATCGTGGCGACGTGGCCGTGTTCCGGTTCACCAAGGATACGTCCATTGATTATATCAAGCGCATTGTCGGCCTGCCCGGCGATGTGATCCAGATGCGTATGGGCAGGCTTTACCTCAACGGTCAGGAAGTCCCGCGTGAGCCGGAAGGCGAATATGTCGCGATCGATGAACACCGCACCCACATGGAGGGGGATCGCTACCGCGAGATCCTGCCCGGTAGTGGCGGTCATGGGCCGGTTGCGCATGATATCCTGAAACTGACGGATGAGGGCGGCAAGAACGACACGCCGGAATATGTCGTGCCGCCGGGCTATTTCTTCGCCATGGGCGACAACCGCGATGATAGCGCCGACAGCCGCTTCATGGGGGACGAGCCGCAGGATCTGGGCTTCGTGCCCATGGAAAATCTGGTCGGGCAGGCGAAATGGATCTTCATGTCCGTCGATGGCGCGCATCCGTTCTGGCAGTTCTGGTACTGGCCTGCTGAAATCCGGTGGAACAGGCTGTTCATGGGGGTTCGCTGATATGCAGGCCGCAGGTGTGCCCGCAGCCGAAATCAAACGGCTGGAAGGGTGTCTTGGCTATCATTTCACCCGGCCCGAACTGTTGCTGCGCGCCCTGACGCACCGCTCCGCCGCGCATGAGCGCAATGGCGGCAGGCGCGCGCGTCAGGGTACGGCGCAGCGTGGGGCCGGGTCCAACGAGCGGCTGGAATTCATAGGCGACCGCGTACTGGGCCTGCTTATGGCGGAATGGCTGCTCGAACGCTTTCCCGATGAGCAGGAAGGCGCGCTTGGCCCCCGGCACGCGCATCTGGTTTCGCGCACGGTGCTGGCCCGGATTGCGCAGGATATGGGGCTTCATTCCGCGCTGGACGTAGCCGAGCACGAGGCGCGTGCCGGGGTGCGCCAGACCGCCAATGTGCTGGCGGATGCGGTGGAAGCCATCCTTGGCGCCATTTATCTGGATGGCGGGCTGGACCCCGCGCGTGGCTTCGTGCGGCGGGTATGGAATGAATCCATCGTGGCGCAGGCCAGGCCGCCCAAGGACCCCAAGACCGCATTGCAGGAATGGGTGCTGGCGCGCGCGCTGCCTTTGCCGCAGTACCGCGTTGTATCATCGGATGGCCCATCGCATGCGCCGCGTTTCGTCATTGCGGTGGACGCACAGGGAAAAACCGGGCAGGGCGTAGCCGGAAGCAAGCGCGCGGCCGAAAGCGACGCCGCATCCGACCTGCTGCGCCAGCTTGGCGCGGACAGGCAGGCCAACGCCTCCACGCACCGTAAAGGGCACGAATAATGACTGGGCTGGATCAGGACAACACGACACGCTGCGGGTTCGTGGCCATTGTGGGGGCGCCCAACGCGGGCAAGTCCACATTGCTCAACCGCATGGCGGGGACCAAGCTGTCCATCGTCAGCCCCAAGGCGCAGACGACGCGCTTTCGGGTGCTGGGCATCCTCATGCGCCAGCAGACGCAGATGCTGCTGGTTGACACACCGGGCATCTTCCAGCCGAAGCGCAAGCTCGACCGTGCCATGGTCGCTGCCGCGTGGACGGGTTCGGAAGATGCGGACATCACCATGCTGATCGTCGATGCGCGCGCGGGCATGACCGATGCGCTGCGTGCCATCGCCACCCGCCTTGCGGAACAGAAGCGCAGGCTGTGGCTGGTGCTGAACAAGACCGATCTGGTGCGGCGCGACGCGCTGCTGCCGCTGACGGCGGAACTGTCCGCCATCCTGCCGGTGGAGCATGTGTTCATGGTCAGCGCCCGCTCAGGCGAAGGGGTGGACGATCTTATGGACCGTCTGGCGACCGAACTGCCCCTCGGCCCCTATCTCTACCCCGAAGATGACCTGACCGACCTGCCCGACCGCCTGCTCGCGGCCGAACTGGTGCGTGAGCAGATATTCCTGCAGACGCATGAGGAAGTGCCGTATTCCGCCACTACCGAGACCGAAGGGTTTGAAGAACGGCCCGATGGCTCGGTCCGCATCGATGTCACCATCTACGTGGCGCGGGCGTCGCACAAGGCGATCCTGATTGGCGAGCGCGGCAGCCGGATTCGCGCCATAGGCGAAAAGGCGCGGCGCGAACTGGGCCGCCTGCTGGGGCGCACATGCCATCTTTTCCTGAATGTGAAGGAACGCGCCGGATGGGATGAGGAGCGCGCCCGCCTGCGCGCCATCGGTCTGGATGACGCATCCTGAATCCTTAAAAGAGGGGCATCATCGGCTTGTGGGGGGGGGCTTCCCTCTATATGACAGGGCATGGCCGGGTGGCCTGCCCGTTCCTTGCCCTGTTTGCCTGATCTGTTCCGAGGACCAATGACCCAGCCCGTCAAACCCCACGTTTCCCCCTACAAGCGCGTCCTTCTGAAGGTATCGGGGGAGGCCCTGATGGGCAGCGGGTCGTACGGGGTCGATCCGGCGACGGTTGATGGCATCGCGGCAGATGTCGCAGCGGTCGCCAGCACGGGTATCGAGGTCTGTCTGGTCATTGGCGGCGGGAACATCTTCCGTGGCATGGCCGCAGCAGCCCGTGGCATGGACCGCGCCCAGGGCGATTACGCCGGGATGCTGGCCACCGTCATCAATGCGCTGCTCATGCAGAATTCGCTCGAACGCCACGGCGTGCCCACGCGCGTCATGACCGCCATCCACATGTCCTCCATTGCCGAACCCTATATCCGCCGCCGTGCGGTCAGGCACATGGAAAAGGGCCGCGTGGTCATTTTCGCCGCCGGCACCGGCAACCCGTTCTTCACGACCGATACGGGGGCTGCGCTGCGTGCGGCGGAAATGGAATGTGACGCCCTGTTCAAGGGTACGCAGGTTGACGGCGTCTATTCAGACGATCCGCGCAAGAACCCTGACGCGCAGCGTTATGATACCCTGACCTACCGTGACGTGCTGGCCAATGACCTCAATGTCATGGATGCGGCGGCCATCAGCCTTGCGCGTGAAAACCGGCTGCCTATCGTGGTATTCAACATTCACGAACCTGATGCCTTTTCCCGCGTCATGCGGGGCGAGGGACGTTTCACCACCATCGTGACGGCGGACTGAAGCAGGACCATCCCTGTTTGCGCATGGGCTGTCATGCCCGGTGGATAGAGAATTAGAAGGAGGGCCACAGTGTCTGTCGATCAGAAAACTTTGCTGGCGGATCTGACCCGCCGTATGGACGGCGCGATTGAAAGCCTGCGTCGTGATTTCGCCGGCCTGCGTTCTGGCCGTGCCAGCCCGGCGCTGCTGGAACCGGTGCGCGTTGAAGCCTATGGCGGCGAAGTGCCGCTGACGCAGGTCGGCTCCATCGCCGTGCCGGAAGCGCGCATGCTGACGGTGCAGGTATGGGATCGCACGCTGGTTGGCGCGGTTGAACGCGCCATCCGCGATGCCGGTCTGGGCCTGAACCCGGCGGCTGATGGCCAGACGGTGCGCGTGCCCATTCCCCAGCTTACGGAAGAACGCCGTAATGAACTGGCCCGCGCCGCCGGCAAATATGCTGAAAATGGCAAGATCGCCGTACGTGGCGTCCGTCGTGACGGTATGGACCAGAGCAAGAAGCTGGAAAAGAGCGGCGACATCAGCGAAGACGACGTGAAGGTCTGGTCGGATGCGATCCAGAAGCTGACCGATCAGTATGTCAAGCGTGTTGACGAACTGCTGAGTGAAAAAGAACGCGAGATCAAGCAGGTCTGATCGATTCGTGCGCGCAGCATCCGCCCCGTTTTTCCCCGTGCGTGACTGAGGAGGACGACCAGCTCTTGTCCGGGTCAGATCATCGTACGGCAGCCCCTGTGTGCCTGCCGGAGCATGTTGCCATCATCATGGATGGCAACGGGCGCTGGGCGAACATGCGGGGCCTGCCGCTGCTTGCGGGCCACCGCGCGGGCGGGGAAGCCGTGCAGCGCACGGTGCGCGCCGCCATCAGGCGGGGTGTGAAATGGGTCACGCTTTACGCCTTTTCATCGGAAAACTGGCGGCGCACGCCCGGTGAGGTCGCGGACCTGACGGGTCTGCTGCGTTATTACCTGCGGCACAAGGTGGCCGAACTGTCGCGCGAAGGCGTGCGGCTGCGGGTCATCGGCGATCTGTCGCGCTTTCCCGACGATGTCCAGAACGAAGCCCGGCTGGCTGAAAAGGTCACGGCGGGCAACGACACGCTGGTGCTGGTGCTGGCCCTGTCCTATGGCGGGCGGGCCGACATCGTGCAGGCTGCCGCCCGGATGGCGCAGGCGGTCGCGCGCGGGGAGCTTGAAGCCAGTGCGATAGACGAGACGGTTTTCGCAACCGCCCTGCAGACGGCAGGCATGCCGGACCCGGATATGGTTGTACGGACCAGCGGGGAATGTCGCCTGTCCAACTTCCTGCTGTGGCAGTCGGCCTATGCCGAACTGGTTTTTCTCGAAACGCCCTGGCCGGATTTTGACGAAACGCATTTCGATACCGTGCTGGATATCTACTCACGGCGTGAAAGGCGATTCGGTGCCCGGCCAGTCTGCAAATAATGGTGCGTCCCCGACCGGGACTGCGCCGAAGAAATCCACCAACTGGAAAGACCTCCGCGCCCGCGTGATCTCGGCTGCCGTGCTGGTGCCGTTCGCGGGGCTGTGCGTGTGGGCGGGCGGACTGGTCTATGGCGGTCTGATCGTGCTGGCCATGGCGGGCATGGCGGTCGAATGGGCGCGGATGTTCGGCTATGGTCTGGACACGCGGCGCGGCCAGCTCAGCCTGGCATGGGCGGTGTGTATCGGAATTGCCGCGATCGCGGGGCACTGGGGCGGTGCGCTGCTGGTCATGCTGTCGGCCCTTGTGCTGGGTCCGGCGCTGGGGGCGGGGCAGATTGCCATTGGCTGTGCGGGGCTGTCCCTTCTGTGGCTACGTTACATGAGCGAACCGGGGGCGGGCGTTGTCCTGTTCCTTGTCGCCTGCGTGGCGCTGAGCGATACGGGCGCGTACATGGCCGGGCGTATTTTTGGTGGCCCCAAGCTGGCCCCGCGCATCTCGCCAGCCAAGACATGGTCGGGGTCGGCTGGTGGACTGTTCAGCGCCGTGCTGGGGGGCATGCTGATCGCTGGGCTCATGCCCGGTGCGCTGCCGGGTGCGGTATGGCGCGGTGCGGTATTCGGCGCGCTTGTCGCCATTGCGGCCCAGAGCGGCGACCTTGCGGAAAGCGCGCTCAAGCGTGCGCGTGGCGTGAAGGATTCGGGCACGATCCTGCCGGGTCATGGCGGGCTGCTGGATCGTTTTGACGGCCTGCTGGTTGCGGCCCCCATGGCGGCCCTGCTGTCTTTGGGGGCAGTCGGTCGGGCGGCTTTCTGGTATGTGGGGCAGCGCTGAAGGCGCGGCCATGCCTGCGGGGCGGGCCATGAAAAGTTTTAGGGAATGACGCGATAATGAAGACAGTTTCCGTTCTGGGCAGTACGGGCAGCATCGGCTGTTCCACCGTTGACCTGCTGCTTCAGGCGCCGGGGCAGTTCCGTACCGGCGCGCTGGTGGGGGGGCGGAATGTCGCCCGTCTGGCCGAGCAGGCGCGGGCATTGGGCGCGCAGCGCGCGGTCATTGCGGACGAGAAGCTGCTGCCTGAACTGGAAACCCTGCTTGCGGGCAGTGGCGTGGAAACAGCCGGTGGCCGTGAAGCGGTAATCGAAGCGGCAGCCCTGCCAGTGGACTGGACCATGGCGGCCATTACCGGGGCGACCGGGCTGGAACCGACCCTCGCAGCGGTGCGCAACGGCCGGTCCGTGGCGCTGGCGAACAAGGAAGCGCTGGTCTGCGCGGGTGATGTCATGCTCCGCGCCGTAGCGGATGCGGGTGCGACCCTGCTGCCCGTCGATTCCGAACATAACGCCGTATTCCAGTCCATGGCTGACAAGCAGGCGGATGAGGTCGAACAGATCATCCTGACCGCATCGGGCGGTCCCTTCCGCCGTGCCAGTCTGGAAGAAATGGAAAAGGCCCCGCTTGAAGCCGCACTCAAGCATCCCACATGGTCGATGGGCGCCAAGATCACCATTGATTCCGCCACCATGTTCAACAAGGGGCTGGAACTGATCGAGGCCGCGCGTCTGTTCAACGTGACGGAAGACAGGCTGGGCGTGGTCGTGCATCCGCAGTCCGTGGTGCATGGCATGGTGCAGTATACCGATGGTTCCATCGTGGCGCAGCTTGGCTCGGCGGACATGCGTATCCCCATCGCCCACACGCTGGCGTGGCCGCAACGCATGCCCACCAATTCGCCGCGTCTGGATCTGGCGACGCTGGCCCGCCTTGATTTCGAAGCCCCGGATGAAGTCCGCTTCCCCGCATTGCGCCTTGCGCGCGAATCCCTGCGGACCGGGGGGGCAATGCCCGCCATCCTGTCCGGGGCCAATGAAATTGCGGTTGAAGCCTTCCTGAAGCGCGAAATCGGTTTTCTGGATATTGCACGCATTGTCGAGGATGTGATGCAATCAATCGGCGCACAGCGGGCCGATACGCTGGAGGAAGTACTGCACTGGGATAGCGAAGCCCGTCGTGTAGCGCGCCTTCGCACGGTTGCCCGCGCCGCCTGATGTGATTCTGGATGGTCTTTCGGGCCGTCGGGAGATAGCGTAGCGATCATGCATGATCTGATCCGGACTGTTCTGGCCTTCTCCCTCGTCCTGGGGGTTCTGGTTTTCATTCACGAACTTGGTCACTACCTCGCCGCCCGCTGGCGGGGTGTGCATGTCGAGGTCTTCTCGATCGGGTTTGGCCGTCCGCTCCTGCGCTGGCATGACAGCGTGGGCACGGAATGGCGGCTGTGTCCCGTGCCTCTGGGCGGCTACGTCCGCCCCCATGGATTCGAGGGACCTGAAGACGCGACCGAGGAGCAGAAAGCCGCATGGCAGCCGGGTCGCACGTTTCATGACAAGCCGGTCCTGTCGCGTGCCATCGTGATCGTGGCGGGGCCCGTCTTCAATTTCATTCTCGCCATCGTCCTGTTTACCGGGCTGTTCGTCATGTCCGGTCAACCGCATATCCTCAATCAGGTCGCGCAGGTGCTGCCGGGCAGTCCGGCCGCGACCGCAGGGGTGGAAAAGGGCGATGTCATCGTGCGTGTCGGCACCCATGCCGTGCGTGACGTGACCGACCTGCAGTCCTTCGTCGGTGGCCAGCCCGATGTCGATACGACGCTTACGGTCCATCGGGGGGATGCAGACCAGACGCTGCCGGTTCATATCGGCAGTGTGGGGGATAAGGGGGAAGCCCGTCACGGGCAGATCGGCGTGTCCTTCGCAGCCGAGATCGGCAAACCGCAGTCCCTGCCCATGGCCTTCGTCTCCGCCGTGAAGGAGACATGGCATGTCTCCGTCCAGACGCTGGACGGCCTGTGGCAGATGATTACGGGCCAGCACAGCACCAAGGATCTGGGTGGTCCGCTGCGTATCGTCCAGATGTCGGGGCAGGTCGCGCAGTACGGATTTTCCAGCCTTGTCTCGTTCATGGCGCTGCTGTCGATCAACCTCGGGCTGATCAACCTGTTTCCCGTGCCGATTCTCGATGGGGGACGGCTGGTATTTTATATCTGCGAGGCCATACTGGGGCGGCCGGTTTCACGCCGTGTGCAGGAAATCAGTTTTCAGGCCGGTTTCGCACTTATTGCCGGGCTGTTCCTGTTCTCAACATTTAACGATCTGTCACATTTCGGGCTGTTTCAGTGGCTCGCCTCACGTGCCGGACAGGGCTAAGGTACGCTGAGTGATACAAGTGCTTGCACATTGTGACGGATATCGGATAGGTCCGCCACGAAAGCTGATACATGACAGGAAGGGAGCCGGCCCTCCATCCGGTCTTAATGCATGGCTGATCCGCATGCCGAGTGGTGAGGAATAGCGATTTTGTCGAGTAAACGTTCAGCGCTGCTTGCGTCTGCCTGCCTTATGCCGCTGTTCTGGACGGCCGGGGCATATGCGCAGGATGAAGCGGCACAGAACACGCCATTCGGTGGGGACATGGCGCCGGTGTCCGGTGTGGACCAGCAGGAACCCGCGGTCGAAGCGATCAAGGCGCCCCCGCTTGAAGACCCGATCGAGGCGGTGGACATCAAGGGCAACAGCCGGATCGAGACCAGCACCATCCTGTCCTACATGGTTGTCCAGCCCGGCGACCGTTTCAATCAGGATCTGCTCGACCGTTCGCTCAAGACCCTGTACGCCACAGGCCTGTTCCATGATGTAACCCTCAAGCGCGTGGGTAACGTGCTTGAGGTGCATGTGGTCGAGAACCCGATCGTCAACCGTATCGTGTTCGAGGGAAACCACGCGGCCAAGGACGATGACTTGACCAAGGTCATCTCGCTGCGTCCGCGCGCGGTCTATTCGCCCCAGGGCATTTCGGCCGACCGGAAGAAGATCCTGGGCGTCTATGCGGAAAAGGCGCGTTACGCCGCGACGGTTACGCCGCAGATCATCCGCCTTGCGCATAACCGCGTGGACGTGATCTTCCATATCAATGAAGCGCAGAAGACGCTGATCAAGAAGGTCACCTTCGTCGGCAACCACGCTTTCAGCAGCGCGGCGCTGGCCGGTGTCGTCTCCTCCAAGGAGACGGCGTGGTACCGCTTCTTTGCCTCAAGCGACCAGTACAGCCCCGAGCGTATCAAATACGATGCGGAACTGCTGCACCGCTTCTACCTGAAGAACGGCTTCGTCGATTTCCAGATCAAGAACGCCACGGGCGAACTGTCGCCGGACCGCAAGTCCTTCTACATCACCTATACGATGGAAGAAGGCCCGCGTTACCGCCTGAACAAGATGGATGTCCGTTCATCCCTGCGGCACGTAACCGCGGAGTCCATGCGTAAATACATCTCGCTGTTCCATAATCAGTGGTACGATGGCAGCGCGATCCAGCACAACGCGACCGACATGCAGGAAATGCTGCAGGGCAAGGGCTATCCCTTCGCCATGGTCCACCCGGAAATCGCCCGTAACCCGGAAAAGCATACGGTCAACCTGCTGTTTGACATCAGCGAAGGCCCCCGGATGTATGTCGAGCGCATCGACATCAACGGCAACACGATCACCGAGGACAAGGTGATCCGTCGCCAGTTGCCGATGGCCGAAGGCGACCCGTACACCCCGCTTGACCGCAAATACTCCAAGATGATCCTTGAAGATCTCGGCTTCTTCAAGACCGTCTCGATCGACCAGACCCCCGGTTCTGCGCCAGACAAGGTCAACATCTCGGCCGATGTGGTGGAGAAGCCAACGGGTGAGTTCTCGCTCGGTGGCGGGTATTCGACCGATGCGGGCGTGCTGGGTAACCTTGGCCTCAAGCAGCACAACCTGCTGGGCACGGGTATCGATGCGGGCTTCACCGGCACGGCGGCGTATTACGAGGAACAGGCCGACATCTCGCTGACGGACCCGTATTTCCTGAACCGCAACCTTGTGGCGGGCATCGACCTGTTCGGTATCCAGAACCGCTACATGACCTACCAGAGCTATTCCGAAGCGCGTATCGGCATGACCCTGCGTATGGGTTATTCCTATAACAACCACCTGTCGCAGTCGTGGAGCTATACGCTTACCGATCGTGATATCGGCGATACGTGGTCGGATTCGTCATATTACGTGCAGGACCAGAACGGCTGGTCGCTGCTGTCGCAGCTCAGCACCACGCTGACCTACGATACACGTGACCGCAGGCAGCAGCCGCACAAGGGCTTCGTGATACGCGTGGGCGGTGACTTCGCCGGTATCGGCGGCAATGAACGCTACCTGCGTGGCAAGGTGGATGCCGCCTACTATATTCCGCTGGACAGCATCATGGGCAACCATGAATGGACGGTCAGTTTCCGTGGTGGCGCGGGCGACATCATGAACTGGGGCGGCGGTCGCAGCGATATCATCGATAACTTCTATCTGGGCGGTAACTCACTGCGTGGGTTCATGGATGGTGGTGTCGGGCCGCGAAGCTACGCCATCCCGGCGCGTGACGGTAACCCCATGCATTCGCAGCAGGACTTCCTTGGTGGCCGGTTCATGTATACCGCATCCGCCCAGGTGGACTTTCCCATTCCCTTTGCATCGGCCATGGGGATAAAAGGACGTTATTTCGTGGATATGGGTGGACTGGACGGGTTGCGCGTCCGCCGCCGCTATACATCCATGAAGGACTGGCCCAAATATACGCCGGTCTATGACGATACGCTTACGCCCGTGGTATCCACCGGTGTAGGTGTGGCGTGGAAAAGTCCGTTCGGTCTTGTGAACATCGATCTGGGTGTGCCGCTGCATAAGGGCACGAACGACAGGACCCAGTTGCTCCGCTTTGGTTTCGGCCAACAATTCTGAGGTGATAATGTTGCGTAAATCCGGCATCCGTCTGCTTGCCGCAACCGCTCTGCTCGGGTGGGGATATCAGGCCATTTCGGGCGCGCATGCCCAGGCCGCCAACGGGAATGCGGGCTGGTTCGTGCCCAAGACGGCCCAGCCCGCAGCCCATGCCCCCCAGCATGAAGCGGCGCCGTCCCCGGTTCAGTTGCCAGCCTCCGCCGCCGATAGCGAGGAAGCGCAGTCGCAGAATCCGCCCATCCTGCCGCAGCCGCCCGTGCCCAAGGCGCCGGATGTCGCCAAGAGCGCCCCGCCGCCAGCACCCATTATCGGCGTGATCAGCGTGCCCGAAGTCATGCGTCTGTCCTCTGCCGCGCAGCAGGCGGAGCGCGTTCTGGGCGCACGGCGTGATGACCTTGCCCGCGATGCGCAGAAGGAACAGGCTGGCTGGCGTGATGAGCAGCAGAAGCTGCAGGGTCAGGCGCGGACCATGTCGTCCACCCAGATTCAGGCAAGCGAGCGCCAGTTGCAGGAACGCGTTCTGGCGGCGCAGAAGGACTTCCGCAATCGCAACCGCGTGATTCAGGAAGCGGCACAGGTTTCGCTGGGTCAGATCGAGCGTGAACTGATCCAGATCATCCGGCAGGTCGCGGCCAGCCATGGCATGAACCTTGTGCTGCACCGTGAACAGGTGGCCCTGAGTCAGGAAAGCCTTGATATCACGCAGCAGGTTGCAAGCCAGCTCAATGGCGTGCTGCCCACCGTGTTCATCCCGGCTGCCGATGTCGATCCTGAAGTGCTGGCGAAGTCCGGCACCATGCCCACCACGGCGGATGCCGACAAGCCGGCTTCGGTCCCGACTCCCGCTGCCCCGGCAAAGCATTAAGGTCTGTTGCATGACCGTAATGCCGGATAACGTGCCGGGTGATCCGCGTTTTTTCATAACGCAGGGTCCTTTCGGGCTGGATGAACTGGCGCAGTGCAGCGGGGCTGAACTGCGCATGGCGGCGGATGGGGCCGGCGCCAGTCGTTTCACTGGTATCGCCCCCCTTCAGTCCGCCACGCGCGATCAGGTCAGCTTTCTCGATAACAGGCGCTATCTGCCCCTGCTGGAAGGCACAGAGGCCGGGGCGGTGATCGTTGCCCCTGCCTTTGCCGACAAGGTGCCTGCCCATGCCGCCGTTCTGGTATCAAAGGCACCGTACCAGGCATGGGCCCGTGTCGCATCCCGGTTCTACCCGCTTCCCCCGGTAAAGCCCGGTGTCCATCCGACAGCCGTAATCGGTGCAGGGTGCGAAATTGATCCGACAGCGGCCATCGGGCCGTTTACGGTGCTGGGTGAGCGGGTTCGTATTGGCGCGGGCGCGGATATCGGGTCGCATGTCAGCATCGGGGCGGGGGTGGAAATCGGTGCGCGCTGCCGTATTGGCGCGCATGTCGCCATTTCGCATGCGCTGCTGGGTGAACGCGTGACGCTGCTGCCCGGCGCACGGATTGGGCAGGACGGGTTCGGCTTCGCCGTAACGGCGGAAGGCTTCGAAACCGTGCCCCAGCTTGGTCGCGTCATACTGGAGGACGGGGTGGAGATCGGCGCCAATTCCACGGTCGATCGCGGCTCCATCCGCGATACCGTGATCGGCGCTGGCTCACGCCTCGACAATCTGGTGCAGATTGGCCATAATGCGCGGCTGGGACGGTGCTGTATCGTGGTGTCCCAGGCCGGTATTTCCGGTTCGACCGAACTGGGTGATTTCGTGACGGTTGCGGCGCAGGCCGGGCTGATCGGACATATCAAGATCGGTACCAAGGCCCGGATCGGCGCCCAGTGTGGCGTCATGTCCGATGTGGAGGCCGGAGCCGACGTGATCGGCAGTCCGGCCATGCCTTTTCGGGAGTTTTTCCGGAACGTGGCCTTTCTGCGCAGGATGGCCAGAAAAACGACGCAGGATGGAGGCGGTGAAAAGGCCACAAAGGCCTGATTGCCTGCCGCTGTCAGATATTCAACCGGCAGGAAGCCACTGTTTTCCCTCTGGTGGCAGGGTTCCTTCCTGACCGAACAAGTGGTTGGACGACGTGGATAAAGAAGTAGAGGCACAGCCCGCGGACGCAACACCTGCGACGCTGGAATCGATCGACATCATGCGGATAATGGAGGCGATCCCCCATCGCTATCCGTTCCTGCTGATCGACCGCATGGTTGATATCGTGATGGGGCAGTCGGCTGTCGGCATCAAGAATGTCACGGTTAACGAGCCGCATTTCCAGGGGCATTTCCCGGCGCGTCCCGTGATGCCCGGTGTCCTGATCATCGAGGCCATGGCCCAGACTGCCGCGACCCTCGTGGTGCTGACGCTGGGTGCCGCGTTTGAAGGCAAGCTGGTTTACTTCATGACGATCGATGGCGCGAAATTCCGCCGCCCCGTCGGCCCGGGCGACCAGCTTCGCATTCACGTCGAGAAAGAACGCAGCCGCGCCAATGTGTGGAAGTTCAAGGGTGTGGCGCGCGTCGATGGCGTATCCGTTGCCGAGGCGACGTTCAGCGCCATGATCATGGGGTAATTCCGCAGGAAACGGACGTACTGGCTTCCCCCCGCGCGGGCGGGCCGGACGTCGCCCTGTGGGTTGTGCCCACAGGGACTTGCGGGAAGGGAGGCTATTCTGGCTGAAAGTTCACCTAACGGTGCCCAAATGGATGACCGACGTGGCAAGGCGCCTGAGATTCATCCGTCCTCTATTGTTTCCAGCCGTGCCCGGATTGGCACTGGCGTACGTATCGGCCCGTGGTGTTCGGTCGGTCCCGATGTCGTAATCGGGGATAACGTCGAACTTGTCTCCCATGTGGTGATCGATGGCCATACCACGCTGGGTGAGGGGGTTGTCTGCTACCCGTTCACGACCGTGGGCATGGCCCCGCAGGACCTGAAATATCGGGGTGAGCCAACGTCGTGCATCATCGGCGCGCGTACCACCATTCGTGAAAATGTAACGATCCATCGCGGCACGGCGACCGGCACGGGCATTACCCGCGTGGGGGCCGACTGTCTCATCATGGCCAATTCCCATGTGGCCCATGACTGTACGCTGGGGCGTGGCGTGATCATCGTGAACAACGTGGTCATGGGGGGCCATGTGACCATTGGCGACGATGCCCGGATCATGGGGGCCGCCGCCCTGCATCAGTTCGTGCGTATCGGCCATGCCGCCCTTGTCGGGGGTGTATGTGGTGTCGAGGCCGATGTGATCCCGTATGGCAGCGTGCTGGGCAATCGCGCCCGACTGGTGGGTCTGCACTGGATCTGGCTGCGCCGTAACGGCGTCCAGCCCGAGGAAGTGCGGCGCATGCGTCAGGCCTTCCGTGCCCTGTATCCCAAGGCCGCCCATGCCACCGGCGCGGTTTTTCAGGACCGGCTGGAGCATGTCAGGCAGAGCTACGCCGATGATGCGCGCGTGGTCGAAATCCTTGATTTCATCGCAGCCCCCAGCCATCGCGGCCTGGTACGTGTTCAGAGCGGAGACATGATCGAGAGCGATGGCGCCTGATATCGCCGCGTATCGGCGGGAGACGGCCTGCGTCGGCATTCTGGCCGGTGGTGGTCCCCTGCCGGGGCAGGTCGCCCAGGCGGTTGAGCAGGCGGGCGGTCGCGTCTTTATCGTCGGCTTTCAGGGCTTTGCCGACCCGGATGTGATCGGCCGGTGGCCACACCGCATGATCCGGCTTGCGGCCGCGGGGGAAATCCTGTCCGCGCTGCATGAACATGGCTGCCGTAACCTTGTGCTGATCGGGCCGGTGCGTCGGCCTTCCCTTATCAACCTGCGGCCGGATGCGACGGGCGCGCGCATTCTGGCGCGTATCGGCAAGGCCCTGTTTGCAGGCGATGACGGACTGCTGGGTGCCATCGTGCGCGTGCTGGGTGAGGAAGGCTTCACCATCCGGGGCGCGCATGAATATCTGTCCGGCTCCGTCGCGCGCCGTGGGGCGATGGGCGCAGTGACACCCGATGAAGCCGCCCGCGCCGATATCATGCTGGCCCGGAAAGTGATCCGGCGGCTGGGTGAACTGGATATCGGTCAGGGCTGCGTGGTGCAGGGCGGTCTCGTGCTGGCGGTGGAGGCACTGGAAGGCACGGATGGCATGCTCGAACGCGTGGCAGGTCTGCGGCAACCGGACCGTCCCGGTGGCGTTCTGGTCAAAATGGCCAAGCCGGGACAGGAACGCCGCGCTGACCTGCCCACAATAGGTCCGCGTACCCTTGCGGGTGTCATCGCGGCCGGATTGCGCGGTATCGCCATCGAGGCCGGGGCCACGCTGATTACCGATCCCGCCGCCTGCATCACCATGGCGAATGAAGCGGGGCTTTTCCTGACCGGTATCGGTGGCGGGGATGAAAAAATAACCTGAAGGGAGAACGTAAAATGGGAAGCTACCTGCATACGATGGTGCGCGTCCGCAACCTTGATGCAAGCCTTGCCTTTTACCGGCTGCTGGGCATGCACGAACTGCGGCGCAAGGACGTGCCGGAAGGAAAGTACACTCTCGTTTTCATTGGTTATGGCGATAATGCCGCCGGACAGGCTGAAATCGAACTGACCTATAACTGGGGTCAGGATGACGGTTACGATGTGGGCACCGGATTCGGTCATTTCGCCGTGGGCGTGCCTGATGTCGCGGCCCTTGTGGAAAAGGTGCGTGCCGGGGGTGGCAAGGTCACGCGTGAAGCCGGGCCGGTCAAGTTTGGCACGACCGTCATCGCGTTTGTGGAAGACCCAGACGGCTACAAGATCGAACTGATCGAAAAGAAATAGCCGTCTCCATCCCGCATTTCCCGTTACGGCTGGCGTGATCCCAGCAGGCGGCGCATGGCGGCGAGTTCCGCCGTCGTGGCGTCGAGCGCGTCCAGAATGGCCTGTGCCGCCTTCCGTGTCCGTTCATCAGCACTCAGCGCCAGCGAATCCGCCTGCAGCATGGCCGGGGAAAGGTGGCCCCGGATATCATGCAGGTGCTTGCGCAGCATTTCATTCAGGACGGGTGCAGAGTCGCAGGCTGGGCTGGTCATGGAAAACATCCGGTTACGGGGGGAAGGGGCGGTCAGCATTGACGTTGCCTGAAAGCGGCAGTATAAGGCGCCGCTCGGGCCTTCCGTATGATATGGGGCCTGCTGGAATTTATTCCGTAACCTGTCTGTCATTGTCAATCTGGGAGTGCCGTTGTGAAGCGCACGTATCAACCCTCGAAGCTGGTCCGCAAGCGTCGCCACGGCTTCCGTTCGCGTATGGAAACCGTTGGTGGCCGCAAGGTTGTTGCAAACCGTCGCAGCAAGGGCCGCAAGCGTCTTTCTGCCTGAGGCAGGTGACGTCTGCACGTTCCGGGCGCCTGTGCGCCCGGAACGCGAAATGTCTCTACAAAGGGGCGGCTGAAAGTGGCCGATAAGTCCACGCGTCTTAAAAAACGCGCCGAGTTCCTGCGGGTGGCGGCCAAAGGCCGCAAGGCACCCGTTCCGGGGCTGGTGCTGCAGGCGCTTGAACGCGGCGACACGGAAGCTGCCCGGTACGGTTTTACCGTTACCAAGAAAGTGGGTAATTCCGTTGTGCGCAACCGGGTCCGGCGACGCCTGCGGGAAGTCGTCCGGCTGCTGGATCGCGAACGTACGCTGCAAGGTGTCGATATCGTGGTTATCGGCCGGTCTGGCACGCGGGATCGGCGGTTTGATGCCCTTGTGGGCGATTACCGCAAGGCCCTGCGCAAGGCGGGGGTGAAGGAAGAATCGTGACTACGTCTTCCCTAAGCCCGCCTGCCCACATCCTGCGCGCGATCATTCGCGCATACCAACTGGTGATCCGGCCCATATGGGGCGCGCATTGCCGGTTTACCCCTTCATGCAGTCATTACGCACGTGACGCGATTGCCCGGCATGGGGCTGCGCGCGGTACGGTGCTGGCCGTGTGGCGCATCCTGCGCTGCAACCCGTGGAACGCGGGCGGTCATGATCCGGTTCCCCATGGGGCCTGCGGATGTGGCATGCATGACTCCATGAAAAACAGTAAAAGTCTGGCGGGTCGCTGATGGATATCAAGCGTTTTATGGTGGCAACAGCACTGTCTGCCGTGGTGCTGGTCGGTTTCGAGTATTTCCTGCCACAGCAGAACCATAAGACGGTCGAGCAGCAGGCCCCCAATGCCACACCGGGTCTGCCGCCCGTCGCGGCTGGCGGCAATACGTCCGCCGCACCGCCGGTGGCTGACGCCAGCCAGCCCGATCCGCGCGTGGCGATCGACGCGGACCGCGTGCATGGTTCGCTCGACCTGCGTGGCGCACGTCTCGATGACCTCGTGCTCAAGAATTATCATGAGACCGTGAAAGCAGGCAGCCCACTGGTCCGTGTGCTGGAGCCGCGCGATCAGGCGGAACCCAATCTGGTTGAGGTCGGCTGGGCCAATGTCAGTGGTGGCCATGTCAGCGTGCCTGATGCCAACACCGTCTGGACTGCCGACCACGATACGCTGACACAGGCCCAGCCAGTGACCCTGTCATGGGATAACGGTCAGGGACAGGTATTCCAGATCAATATCGCCATTGACCGGAATTACATGTTCGCGGTCACGCAGAAGGTGATCAACCATGGGGGGGAAGCCGTTTCCCTCTATCCCTTCTCGCGCGTGGAACGTGGCTACACCCCGGTCGAGACGGGTGGTTACCTTGTGCATGAAGGGCCGATTTCGGTCATTGATCACAAGCTGGACGAAAGCTCGTACAAGTCCCTGCGCAAGGGGGCCGTGCCGCCGGGTAACATCGCATGGACCAAGGCGGGGCAGGGCGGCTGGGCCGGCATTACCGACAAATACTGGCTGTCCGCCGTTATTCCGCAGCAGGATAGCGACGTGGCGGGCACCTATTCCTATCAGCCCACCGGCGGGGACAAGGGTGTCTATGACGTAGGCTTTACCGCGCGCACGCCACTGGTTGTGGCGGGTGGCGGGGAGGCGGTTTCCGCCAGCCATGTCTTTGCCGGTGCCAAGGAAGTGCCGCTGCTGGAAAAATATGAATCCAGCCTGCATATCCCCGATTTCTGGAAAGCGGTCGATTTTGGCTGGTTTGCGTTCCTGACGCGTCCGATCTTTACGGTGCTGGACTGGCTGAACACCATGCTGGGCAATTTCGGTCTTGCCCTTATGGCGTTCACCCTGCTGGTCAAGGCGCTGTTCTTCCCGCTGGCGACCAAGCAGTTCCAGTCCATGGGCAAGATGCGTCAGCTTCAGCCCAAGATCAAAGCCCTGCGTGAGCGCTACAAGGACGACCAGATGGCGCTCAACCAGCAGATGATCGCCCTGTACAAGCAGGAAGGCGTGAACCCGGCCAGCGGCTGCCTGCCCATGCTGCTGCAGATCCCGGTTTTCTGGTGCCTGTATAAAGATCTGTACGTCACCATCGAAATGCGTCATGCGCCGTTCTTTGGCTGGATTCATGATCTGTCGGCATTTGACCCGACAAACCTGTTCACCCTGTTCGGCCTGATCCCGTGGGACCCCACCGTCATTTCGCCCATGCTCCAGCTTGGCCTGTGGCCGATTGCGTTCGGGCTGACGATGTTCATCCAGCAGCGGATCAATCCCGCCCCGGCGGCGGACCCCGCACAGCAGAAGATGTTCCAGCTCATGCCGGTCATTTTCACCTTCTTCATGGCGCGTCAGCCTTCGGGGCTGGTGATCTACTACTGCTGGAACAACCTGCTGACGATGGCGCAGCAGACGCTGATCCAGCGCCGCGTGAAGAACCGTTCTGACAGCAAGCCCAAACTCCCCGCCGGGAAGAAATAACCACAGGGATCGAGATGGTGGATTTTTCCTCCCCCCCGCTGACACCTGAAGAACTGGAACGCGACCGTGAAATCGGGCGCGTTCTGTTCGCCGGTGAGTTCAATTTTGTATTTGGCGCACAGAAGCTCGGCCAGTTGCCTGATCCGCTGCTGCCGGAAATCGCGTTTGCGGGCCGCTCCAACGTGGGCAAGTCCAGTCTGATCAACGCCCTGACCGGGCGTCGGGCGCTGGCGCGCGCCTCGTCCGAGCCGGGACGGACCAAGCAGCTCAATTTCTTTGAACTGGCCGACCGGCTTACGCTGGTCGACATGCCCGGTTACGGTTTTGCCAAGGCGGCGAAAGCGGTGAAGGAAGACTGGCAGGGCATGATGTTTTCCTACCTGCGCGGCAGGCCGACGCTGCGCCGTGTCGTGCTGCTGCTGGACAGCCGGGTGGAGGTCAAGGCCAGTGATCAGGAAATCATGAAGATGCTGGATCGCGCCGCCGTAACCTTTCAGGTGGTGCTGACCAAATGCGACGTGCCCAAACCCAATGCGCTGGCGGCCAAGCTGCGCGAGGTGGGTGAAATCGTAAGGGCGCATGCCGCGGCTTTCCCCGATGTGCTGGCCACCAGCAGCGAAAGCGGGGAAGGGATCGAGATGCTGCGCGCGGAACTGGCCCGACTGGCCAATCCGGTGCAGGCCGCCAGATAGGGTCCATCCGCCCATGTTAACGGGCGGGGGCAGGGATATTCAGCAGTCAGGAGCGAAGGGACCGTTCGGATGACAGGAACAGAACCGGGCGACCGGGAAGCACAGGTACGGGCCGAGGTTCTGGCCAGGGCGCTGCCCTATCTGCGCCGCTATGCCGGTGACACGATCGTGGTGAAATATGGTGGCAGCGCGATGGTCGATACCTCGCTGTCCAGCGCGTTTGGCCATGACATCGCGCTGCTCAAGCAGGTCGGCATCAATCCCGTCGTGGTGCATGGCGGTGGTCCGCAGATCAGCGCCATGCTCAAGCGGTTGCAGATTGAATCGACCTTCATCGATGGACTGCGCGTAACCGATGCGGCCATGATCGACGTGATCGAAATGGTGCTGGGCGGCAAGGTGAACAAGCAGGTCGCCGGTCTCATCAACCGCGCGGGCGCGCTGGCCGTGGGTATTTCCGGGCTGGATGGTGGTCTGATTTCGGCCCGCAGGCTCCAGCGCCGCGCGCGCGTGGGCGGGGTGGAAACCGACCGCCTGCTTGATCTGGGTTTCGTGGGGGAACCTACCCGCATCGACCCGCGCGTGATCTATGCACTGTCCGGTTCGGGGCTGATCCCCGTTATCGCTCCCATCGGTGGCGGCGAGAATGGCGAGACGTATAACATCAATGCCGACACGGCTGCCGGTGCGATTGCAGGCGCGATCAATGCTAGCCGCCTGATCATGCTGACGGACGTGCCCGGCGTGCTTGATGGCGAAGGCAGGCTGATCCCGGAACTGACGGCGGAAGATGCGCGTAAGGGCATTGCCAGCGGCATGATTTCGGGTGGCATGATCCCCAAGGTCGAGACCTGCCTCGAAGCCGTGCGCGCGGGTGCGAAGGCGGCGGTCATTCTCGATGGCCGCGTGCAGCATTCCTGCCTGCTCGAACTGTTCACCGAAGCTGGCCCCGGAACCCTGATCCGCGGCGCATGACCGGGCGTGCGGGGTAATCCGGGGCGGTGCGTTGACATTGCCCCCGATCCTCCGCATGGTCCGCAGGCAAATTAACACAGGCCCCCGGCATGTCCCGCCGGGGAAACCAGCCCCAGACAGGATTTTGCAAATATGACCGATACATCCCTTCAGAGCCAGATCGAGGCCCTGTGGGAGCGTCGCGAGACGCTGTCCACCGCTACAACCGGGGCCGACCGCGATGCGGTGGAGGCCGCCCTGCTGGCGCTGGATTCCGGCAAGCTGCGCGTCGCCACGCCGGGCGCGGATGGCTGGACTGTCAATGAATGGCTGAAGAAGGCCGTCCTCCTGTCCTTCCGCCTGAATGACAACCGTCTGGTTGAAGGTGGCGGTGCGGGTGCGCCCAGCTATGACAAGGTGCCGCTGAAATTCGCAGGCTGGGATCAGGCGGCTTTTGCCGCGGCCGGTTTCCGTGCCGTGCCGGGTTCGATCGTGCGTCGTTCCGCCTTCATTGCCCCCGGCGTCGTGCTTATGCCCAGCTTCGTCAACGCCGGTGCGTATGTCGATAGCGGGACGATGGTCGATACCTGGGTTACGATCGGAAGCTGCGCGCAGATTGGCAAGAACTGCCACATCAGCGGCGGCGTCGGTATTGGTGGCGTGCTTGAGCCGCTGCAGGCCGCCCCGGTCATCATCGAGGACGGCTGCTTCATCGGTGCGCGTTCGGAAGTCGCCGAAGGCGTGGTGGTCGAACGCGGCAGCGTGCTGTCCATGGGCGTGTTCCTTGGCGCATCCACCAAGATCGTCGACCGCACCACGGGCGAAGTGTTCATGGGCCGCGTTCCGGCTTACTCGGTTGTCGTACCCGGCACGCTGCCGCCGCGTCAGGCCACATCGGCTGATGGCAAGCCGCTGCCGTCGCTGGACTGCGCCGTGATCGTCAAGCGCGTGGACGAACGCACACGCTCCAAGACCTCGATCAACGACCTGCTGCGCGGCTGATCGCGATGGCGGATGACGGAATGGCCGGTATGGAACACGACCCCGGTGGTGTTGTCACCCTTGCGCGGGATCTGATCCGCTGTCCTTCCGTCACCCCTGATGATGGGTGTTGCATCAACACGCTGGCCGGTGTGCTGGAGCAGATCGGTTTCAGCGTGACCCTCCTCCCGTTCGGGGAGGGAGAGGCCCGCACGCCCAACCTGTTTGCCCGTCTGGGCACGGGCCATCCCCATCTGTGTTTTGCCGGGCATACCGATGTGGTGCCGGTAGGCAGCGCCCGGTGGCAGCATGATCCCTTCGGCGGGGAAATTTATGACGGCATCCTGTTCGGTCGGGGTGCATGCGACATGAAGGGGGGCATCGCCGCCTTTGTCGCAGCCGTACGGCTGTATCTGGACCAGACCCCGGATCAGCGTGGTTCCATCAGCCTGCTGATTACCGGAGACGAGGAAGGCCCCGCCACCAACGGTACCGTGCGCGTGCTGGAATGGATGGAAAAGCAGGGGCAGATACCGGATTTCTGTCTTGTGGGCGAACCGACCAATCCCGCCGGGATGGGAGAAGTCATCAAGATCGGTCGCCGTGGCAGCCTGAACGCCCGCATTACCGTCAACGGCACGCAGGGCCATGTGGCCTACCCGCACCGCGCGGATAATCCCGTGCACCGCCTTCTGGCGCTGCTGGGGGAACTGACTGCGGCACCGCTGGATACGGGTAGCGAGTGGTTTGAACCCTCCAGCCTGCAGGTGACCAGCGTGGATGTGGGCAATACGGCCACAAATGTCATTCCGGCGCAGGCGCATGCCCGGCTGAACATCCGCTTTAACGACCTGCATACGGGTGCGGACCTGTCCGGCTGGCTGCGTACGGTTACGGTCCGGCATGCTCCCGGCGCCGAAGTCAGTATTTCCATCAGTGGGGAATCGTTCCTGACGCAGCCCGATGCGCCGGTCGAGGCCCTGCGTGCCGCAATCCGCGCCGAGACCGGTCAGGTACCCCGCCTTGATACGGGTGGCGGCACATCCGATGCGCGCTTTATCAGCCGTTACTGCCCCGTTGCGGAATTCGGGCTGGTGGGGGCGAGCATGCACAAGGTGGACGAGCATGTCAGTCTGGCTGACCTGAAGCAGTTGACGGCGATCTATGCCGGGTTTCTTGAAAAGGTAATGCACTAATGGCCGATCGCGGTTCCTCTCCCGACCCGACCGCATCCGGGTTAGGCGGTATCCTTAAGGGTATGCTGCTGCTGGGGCGTGGCCGTGCGGAAGGCATTGCCTATTTTGGCAATACCCGCGATTCCGTTCTGTCGGCCCTTGCCCCCCGTCTGGCGCTGTGGCTGGTGGGTGGTGGCCTGACCGTTGCCTACGCCCCGCAGCCGCTTAGTGGGGTCAAGGTGCTGTTCGCCCTGTGCCTGATCCTGATGCCCGCCGTGGTGACACATGCGCTGGCACGGCACTGGAAACGCGAAGGGCTGTGGCTGCGCTACATCACGGCCGCATGGTGGACGGACTGGGTCACGCTGTTCGTGGGGCTTGTTGTCGCCCTGATCATGGCGCTGGCCTCGCCCAGACTGCTGGAAACCCAGACCGGTGAACTGGTCCTGAACGGGACGGAGTTTGTCTACAGCCTGTGGCTGACATGGTATGTTGCCCGCGTGGGCCTGCTGCTGCGGCGCGGGCAGGCGGTCCTGATGGTTCTGGCCATTCTGGGCAGCCTTGTCGCGCTGGGTGGCGTGACGGCGCTGTTTTCACCCGACCAGCGGGCGTGGCATGAATTCCTCTATCCCCTGCTCATGCAACAGGGCGGCGCGCACTGAACATGTGCCGCGATGGGGTGGTTCCGCGCGAAGTCCGAGGTCTCGTGTCGCTGCGTAAATCATGCCCGTTGAGGCACGTTCGGTCGGGCAGATAGACCGGAGAGATTGTTTGAAAAGAAATTCCTGATAAAAAACAGGAACAGTTTTCTGATGTCGTTTTTTTCAAAAAGCTTCACCTGAAGCTTTCTTATGATCTCTGGACAGGCCGTTTCAAACAGCTTCTATGATGCGCCGGAAAGCGTGCTGAATATTTCCACGCGCAACATGTCCTGGGTACAGGGCGGAAACGAGCAGCCTTTTATGGTTCTGCTTCAGCCGGATCTGGTACACGCAGTTGCCGGTAATCCGCCGTCCTTTGGTCGAATGCTTTCGGGCGTTGGATGAAACGTGAAACTCTGCGCAGGCACCCGCTCAGAAGGCCACCAGTCAAGGCATGCTTCTGTCTGCTGTGTAACGGCAACGGCGGGGAAGGTCTGCCGGGCTAGCGGATGAAGGGATTGTCTTCATAGCCCACCCCGGTCAGGCACAGGCCATCGGGTGGGGCCGTGGGGCCGGCGGCGCGGCGGTCACGGGCGGCGAGGGCCTGTTCAACACGTTCCACGTCCCACCGGCCTTCACCCACCAGCTTCAGTGTCCCGGCCATGTTCCGTACCTGATGATGCAGGAAGGAGCGCGCATGGGTTTCGATTATGACGGCCTCTCCCTCGCGCCGGACCTCAAGCTGATCCAGCGTGCGGATGGGGCTTCTGGCCTGGCAGGCGGTGGCGCGGAATGATGTGAAATCATGGCGGCCCACCAGTACCCGGGCTGCCTGTTGCATGGCTTCAACATCCAGCGGTGACTTGACGTGCCAGACCCGTCCTTCATCCAGTGCCGGCCGGGCCGCGCGGTTGAGGATACGGTAGCGGTACGAGCGCATCCGCGCCGAAAAACGGGCGTTCCACTGTGGCAGCACGGGGCGGGCCATCAGGACCACCACCGGATGGGGCTTCATGTAAAAATTCAGCCCGTCGCGCACCGTGGCGCTGGATAATGTCACATCGGCGGGGAAATCCAGATGCGCGACCTGACCGCTGGCATGTACGCCTGCATCGGTACGGCCTGCGGTAATGCTGGGCACGGTACGGCCTGCGGTCAGCCTGTTGGCCGCTCCTTCCAGCAATCCCTGTATGGACAGCAGGGTTTCCGATGGCTGTCGCTGCCATCCCACGAAGCCCCGCCCGTCATATTCGATCAATACCGCCCACCGGCAGACCGAAGGGGGGGCTGCATCATCCGGGCGGGAAACAGGCGTATCAGGCATCGGACGGTTCCATGCCAAAGCGCGTCCCGCGGCTGATGGCCTGCCCACGCAGGAAGTCCGCGGCTTCCATCATGCCGCGTCCGGGGCGCTGCAGGCGGGTGATGCGCAGCGTCGTGCCCGAACCGCAGGCGACAAGCAGGCTATCGTCAATGACCGTGCCGGGGACGGCCTGCGTCGTATCGGTTGTGATCGCCGTGGCCCCGATCTTGAATATCTGACCGTCCAGCGTGGTGAAGGTGCCGGGCCATGGGGTCAGGGCGCGGACCTGACGGTCGATATGGGACGCGGGGGCGGTCCAGTCGATGCGTCCGTCTTCCCGGCTCAGGCGCTGCACATAGGTAACGCCCGTATCGGGCTGCGGCGTACCTGCCTGGGGCATCTGGCGCAGGATTTCGACAATCAGGCGCCCCCCCATTGCGGCCAGATCGTCATGCAGGCTGGTTGCGGTGGTGTGCGGGGTCAGGGCCACGCGATCGCGCAGCAACATGGCCCCGGTATCCAGTCCGGCATCCATCTGCATGATGGTCACGCCACTTTCGCTGTCACCCGCCAGGATCGCGGCCTGAATGGGGGCAGCCCCCCGCCAGCGTGGCAGCAGGCTGGCATGGATGTTCAGGCAGCCATACCGGGGGGCGTCCAGCATGTCCTGAGGCAGGATCAGCCCGTATGCGGCGACAATCGCGGCATCCAGACGCAGGTTACGGAAATGGGCCAGTTCGTCCGTATTATTGCGCAGGCGCAGCGGCGTGCGTACCGCAATGCCCAGTTCTTCCGCCGCGCACTGCACGGGTGAGGGGCGCAGTTTCTTCCCCCGTCCCGCCGGGCGCGGGGGCTGGCTGTATACGGCTACGATTTCATGTCCGGCCTGATGCAGGGCGCGGAGCGCCGGCACCGCGAAGTCGGGCGTGCCCATGAAGGCCAGTCGCATGTCGTTTGGGTCCGTTCAGGCTGGCCGGAACCATGGGCGGCATGCCGTGGTTCCGGCGGTGGTCCGCAGGGGCGTTCAGCGGGGCTGATCAGTTCTTCTGGCGCTGTTCCTTGGCCAGCCGACGCATGATCATGTTGCGCTTGAGCGTGGACAGATGATCAACGAACAGGATGCCTTCGAGATGGTCGATTTCATGCTGCAGGCAGGTCGCCAGCAGGCCGTCGGCCTCCAGTTCCTGCTGCCTGCCGTCCATGTCCTGATAACGCACGCGCACGGCTTCGGGGCGGACAACCTCGGCATACTGGTTGGGCAGCGACAGGCATCCTTCTTCCCGTGCGGCCATGCCGTCCGTTTCGGCAATGACTTCGGGGTTTATCAGCACGATCGGGTTGCGCTTCTCGTCCTTGTCCGCCACGTCCACGATGGCGAAGCGCATGCCCAGCCCCACCTGCGGGGCCGCTAGCCCGATACCGGGGGCCTGGTACATGGCGGAGAACATGCGGGGAATGGTGGTGCGCAGTTCGCTCATGTCCTCGGGCCGGACAAGGCGGGTTTTCTGGCGCAGGACCGCCTGGGGTGCGACCAGGATCGGCATGGGGGTCGCCTGAGCGATGACATCATGATCAATCATAGTTCGCCATTTAGCGTTTCCACACACGGGATGCCAGTGGGTGATGCAGCCAAAATGCCCGTAAACGGGGCATATGTACGGTTATGGGGGCGTACCCTTGCGTATGGCTATTATTCTACCATATCGTGAAGGGATGGAAGGCGGGCGCCGTTCCGGGTCCGTTTTTTCCGTTTCCTGTCTCGCTCAAGCAGAGGAGGCCGATTTGTCGGGAAGAGTTTTCGGGTCGCCCATGTTTCTGGGGTTTGACCATCTGGAGCAGATGCTCGAACGCGCATCCAAGAATGCGTCGGACGGGTATCCGCCCTATAATATAGAGCAGGTCAGCCCAACGACCCTGCGCATCACACTGGCTGTCGCCGGGTTCGTGATGGAAGACCTGCACATAACACAGGAAGACAACCAGCTTGTCATTCGCGGGCGGCAGAGTGATGACGGTCAGGGCCGCATCTTCCTGCACCGTGGCATCGCGGCGCGCCAGTTCCAGAAGGCTTTCGTACTGGCCGAAGGAATCGAGGTCGGCGGCGCGTGGATGGATAATGGCCTGCTGCATATCGAACTGACCCGTCCCCAGCCCGAAGCCCGCATACGCAAGATCGAGATCTCGCGTGCGCCGGTGGCGCCGTCGCATGAACGTGTTCCGCCCGTGGTGGATGTGCCGCCCGCGCGCAAACAACGTGTCGTGAGGGTGATTGACGAGGAATGACAGCCTGCGCCGTAATGGAACGGCCCATGTTGCGATGCGCGGAAGAAGGGTGACATCCCTTCATGATGCAGGAGAGAACGTGATGAGAGTCACAACACAGAATGGCCGGGTCCTGCTGCATAACGAGGCGGAGACGCCGGTATGCGATCCCCACACGATCAGCACGGGTGAGCTGCGTGGACTGGGCGTGGAATCGGTTGCCTATATCCGGGCAATTCAGGTGGATGGGGAAGATGCCTTTGCCATCCATGCCGCTGATGGCACGCCGATGGCGGTGACGGATGACCGGGAAACGGCGGTCAACGCCATCCTCCAGCACGAGATGATGCCGGTCCCGCTGCACTGATGGACTGACGGTAACCGTCAGCAGCCTTACATTTTTATGGCCCTGTCCCGCATGTCGGGACAGGGCCGGTTTGTATGGAAGGGTCACGATGCCGCCCGCCCGCACTGGCGCGCGGCGCGGGCAGGGCGGGTCAACCGTCCTGCGGGCTGGCCGAAGGATCAAGCCAGCCGATGTTCCCGTCCGGCCGGCGGTAGAGCACATTGACCGTATCGGTCGCGCTGTTGCGGAAAAGCTGGATCTGGCTGTCGGCAAGATCGAAGCGCATGACGGCTTCGCTGACGCTCAGCGTCACGATCTCGGCCGGGTGTTCGGCAATGATGGTGGCGTAGGGGCCGGTCGCGGGCAGGGACGCGTCCTCCTCCTCGGCGGGGGTTTCCTCATCCGTGGCGGCTGCTTCGGTCATGCCGGGGCGCAGGACATAGTCACGACCGATTTCCGGCATCTGCTGGCGGGTCTTGAGGTGACTGTGGTTGGTGGCCTTGCGGTGGTAGCGGCGCAGGCGGCGCGCAATGTGTTCCGCCGCGTCATCGAAGGCGGAATTGGCATCGGCGGCTTCGCCTTCACCGCGCAGGGTCAGGCCGCGCGTGGCATGAAGATTGATGTCACAGGTAAAAAACGAACGCGCACGGCTGAAGGTCACGCGTGCTTCCATGGCCTGTCCGAAATACTTTTCCGAAATACGGTCCAGATGGGCGCTTACCCGGTATTTCAGGGCATCGGACAGGTCGATCTGTTTTCCGGCAACACTGATGTGCATAAGGGGCAACTCCTTATAAAATCACAGCGCAGTCGCATGCGGGAGACGGAATACGTTCAGTCAGCTATTGTTTCAGTCAGGGTGACGATCCTGCTCCCGTAGGCGTGCATGATAGGGGTGGTTGCGTTGTACCTGTCGGGCACATGATCCCGAACGGGTACATTTGGGCACGGTTCCCCGCCTGCTGTCCATGCTTTCCCTGCATGAAAGACTACAGTTTTTTTACAGCCCGCCCCCTTGCGCGGGGGCGCAGAAATACAGGGTGGGGACCGCAGGCTTACAGCGTGAATTTTTCACCCAGATAGACACGGCGCACATCTTCGTTCGCCACGATCTCCTCTGGCCGCCCTTCGGTCAGGACCTGCCCGCTATGCATGATATAGGCCCGGTCGATCACTTCCAGCGTCTCACGCACGTTATGGTCGGTAATCAGCACGCCGATGCCACGGTCCTTCAGGTGGGCCACCAGATCACGGATTTCCCCCACCGCGATGGGGTCGATACCGGCCAGCGGTTCGTCAAGCAGGATATAATGCGGCTGGCTGGCCAGTGCGCGGGCGATTTCCAGCCGTCGCCGCTCACCCCCCGACAGGGCGAGGGAGGGGGAATGACGCAGCCGTGTGATGCCGAACTCCCCCAGCAGGCCATCAAGCATCGTCTGGCGCCGGTCGGGGTCGGGTTCGACGATCTCAAGGGCGGCCATGATGTTCTGTTCGACATTAAGGCCACGGAAAATGCTCGATTCCTGCGGCAGGTAGCCAATGCCCATCCGCGCGCGGCGATACATGGGCAACTGCGTGATGTCCGCGCCATCCAGCGTGATGGTGCCCATGTCGGGACGCACCAGCCCCACGATCATGTAGAAGCTGGTGGTCTTGCCCGCGCCGTTCGGGCCAAGCAGGGCCACGGCCTCCCCACGCTGGACCTGTAGCGACACATCACGCACGACCTGCCGTTTCTTGTAGCTTTTGCCGATGCCGCTGGCGATCAGCCCGGCGGAGGGGGCAGGCGGTTCGGCGGTCTGGGGACCATCGGATGGCTGTGTCATGTTCATCTTGCTGATCCCTTGTCACCTTTTCCGGCCTGATTGGGTATGATCAGGCCACTGACGCGTGAGCCGGGGCTGTCGGTCAGGGTGGCGATATCGGTGTGCATGTTCACGATGGCCGCCGTACCACTGACCTGATTTTCCCCACGGGTGATATGCACGTCACCCACCAGCCGGGCAATGCCCGTATCGGGCACGTATACGCCCCGGTCGCCTGTCACGGTTTCCGTGCGGGTCCGGATCACGATGTGACCGAAAGCGTTCATATGGTCCATCGTGCCCGCGCCGGGGGCCGGTCTGTCATTGGCGGTAGCGGCTGTTCCGGCGGGCTGGGACGCATCGGGCGCGCCATTTGCATTCCCCGGCTGGCTACCGGTGTGATCACGGCCCGGATGGGTGCGCTGGTCCTTTGGCTTGTCATAGCCCACCAGTACGTCGGCGCGCATCTGGCGGCCATCATTCGTGGTCATGGTCGCGTTGCCGCGGGCGACGGACATATGTTCGCGCGAATGGTATTCCAGCACGTCCCGCGCCGTCAGGATATCCTGCGGAGAGGTCATTTTGAGGTGCGCGCCGGTCATGACCAGAACGGCCTGGTCCATGTCATAGACCGCATGGTCGCCCCATGCCTGGTCATTGGTGTTGAAGGCATGGACATGACCGATGGCTTCCAGGCGATAGACCTCGCTTGCGCCGCCGCCATCGCCGCCATCGGACGGTGGGCCGCCTGCGCTTGCAGCACCTTTGTCGCCACCGGGCGCACCGGCGGGCGCAGGTCCATCGGGTGTAGGCAGATCCTGCGGCAGCACGTCGCTCGCGGTCGCAAGGCTGGTATCCACATCCCCTGCGCCCCCGGCTGTTGCGGCTGCCGGGGCGGCCGGTTGCGTTCCTGTAGCCGTGGGGGCGGGGGAAGCCTGCGTATTCGCGGGCTGGGTCGGGTCATCGACAATATGCGGGCGACGGGTTTCGACCGGTGGGGCAATGCCCAGATGGGCGGATAGGGGGGCGTCCGCTCCCGGTGGGCCGGGCCGGGGCGTGGCGGCCTGTCCTGTCGCCATAGTGGCGGTCGTGGGCGTTTTCTTGCGGTAATAGGCGATCAGCCGGTCCGCCCGCACGGTCACATCCCCACGGATGGCCTGCGCCTGATCATAGGCGGTGACGGTCTGCGCGTTCTGGTCCCAGTCGAAGCCACCCAGCGCGGTGACGTTGACCTGCTGCCCATGGGACATGTCCAGCCCCTGCGCCATGGCGGGGCCTGCCACGACCAGCCCGAGCAGAACCCCGCCAAACGACAGGTGGGAGGATACGCGCGCCATCAGTTCGATCTTTCCGCTGCGTTGAGGATCATGCGACCGGGGCCACGAAACAGCATGATGCCGCCCCGCGTGTCCAGCATGCTGCCGCCTGCGTCGATGGTCCCGATCGGGCCTTCACCATGAATCCAGCTATCGGATACGATGATGTTGTGGCGCATGTCGATATCCGCGCTGGGGGTAAGCATGATGGTCCCGTCATTGCGATAGAGGGTGACGTCGTGCGTAAGGTTCAGCAACTGGCTGTGCTGGATATACACGCCATCGCGCGCGGTGACATACAGCCAGTTCCGGTCATCCAGCAATATGTCGGCGGCTGCATTCGTAAGGTCGATCCGCTCGTTCGATATCTGGCGGGCTTCATCGGCGGTGACCATGTAGGGGTGGTCGTGATCATCCAGACCGCGATAGGTCGGGTTGAGCATGCTGCCGCTTTTCACGCGCACCCGGCTCATCTGCGCCATGGTGCCGGTATGCATGATCACCGCGCGTTCAACCGCAGGCCACGCAGCGATGGAGCCAAGCAGGACAAGGGCAAGCAGCGGCAGAACCCATTTGGCCGAACGCAGGATCGTCTGGCGGCGCGCAAGGGATTCCGCATTGGGCAGCAGGCGCGTGCGGGTGGACTGGTCGAATATGCTGCGCTGGCGTTCGATGTCGGCGGCGCTGCGGGCGTAATCCTCGCGCTGGATGCCGCCGGGATCGGTGCCGGTATCCCTGTCGTCGGTCGGCTCGGTCATGCAACGCCGGCACGCAGCAGGTCATGAAGATGCACGATGCCAACCGGATGCCCGCCTTCATCCAGCGCGAAGATGCTGGAGATCGGGCGCGGGCGGTCGTTCATGATGCGCAGGGCCTCCGCCGCCAGCACATCGGGGCCGATGGTCTGGGGATGGGCGTTCATGATGTCGGCGGCGCAGGTGTGGTCCAGATCCTGTTCCAGCGCAAGGCGCAGGTCGCGGTCGGTAATCAGGCCGATCAGCCGGTTGCCCTCATCTACAACGCCCATGCAGCCGAAGGTCTTGCGGGTCATTTCCATGATGACCTGCCGCAGCGGCATGGTGGGATGGCCCAGCGGCATGCGGTCGCCGCCGTGCATCAGTTCCTGCACGCGGCGCAACTGCGTTCCCAGCCGGCCACCGGGATGGAAAATGCCGAAATCATTGGCGCTGAACCCCCGACGCTGCAGCAGCACGATGGCCAGCGCATCGCCCAGCGCAAGCTGCATGGTGGAACTGGTGGTGGGGGCCAGGCCGATGGGGCAGGCTTCGGGCGCGTAGGGAAGCAGCAGCCCGATATCCGCCGTGCGGGCCAGCGTGGAATGCGCGCGCGATGTCATGGCGATCAGCAGCAGGCCGAACCGGCGGGTGTGGGAAATGATGTCCGCCATTTCCGCCGTTTCACCCGAATTGGAAATGGCAAGGACCGCATCACCCTTCTGCAGCATGCCCAGATCCCCGTGCGAGGCTTCCGCCGGATGCACGAAAATCGCGGGCGTGCCGGTGGAAGCCAGCGTCGCCTGTATCTTGCGCCCGATATGTCCCGACTTGCCAATGCCGGTCACGACCACGCGCATATTGCCCGACAGGATGCGCTCGACAACCTCGATGAAGGCGGCGCCAAGTCCCTCCTGATCGGGCGTGGACGGGGCTTCCAGTGCGCTGATCATGGCGTGCAGGCCCGCGGATTCCGTGCGCAGCACGTTGCATGCCTCCGCCAGCATATGGAGATGCTGCGGCGTGGCGCTTTCGCCGATATTGGCGGTAAGGGAAGGTGAAAGGCTGCTGTTCATGCCCGACCTGCTATCATCATGGAATGGCTCCGGTCAGACCGGGGGCGCTCTATCAGGCGGCCCGGTGTGCGAAAATATCCGGTTCCCCATAGCCCAGAATATCCAGCCGGGCGCGGGTGGGCATGAAATCGTAGCATGCCTGCGCCAGTTCGCGCCGCCCCTCGCGGAGCAGCAGGGCTTCGAGTTTTTCCCACAATGCATGCAGGTACAGCACGTCGGAGGCGGCATAGGCAAGCTGTTCGGGCGTAAGCTGCGGCGCGCCCCAGTCCGAGGACTGCTGCTGCTTGCTCAGATCCACCCCGAGCATGTCCCGGCACAGATTGGCCAGCCCGTGGCGGTCGGTATAGGTGCGCACCAGCTTGGATGCGATCTTGGTGCAGATGCACGGCGCTACCGTGATGTCGAGCGTGTGCTGGAGGATCGCCACGTCAAAGCGGGCGAAATGCATGATCTTGGGCCGGTCCGGGTCGGTCAGCACGCGTACGAGGTTGGGGCAGTCCGCCGCCGTGACGCCAGCGGGCATCTGCACCAGATGGGCATGTCCGTCACCACCTGAAAGCTGCACGAGACAGAGCCGGTCACGATGCGGGTTCAGCCCCATCGTTTCCGTATCGACGGCAACGGCGGCGGGAAACGTAACGTCCGCCGGCAGATCGCCGCGATGGAAATGGATGCTCTCGGGTGCTGGGCTTACAGCCATGTGGAAATTGCTCCGTCACGATGGTCAGTTCACGGTGGCAGGTCTGGAACGCAACCGCAAGGAAGGCAATCCGTTCTCTGTTTGCCGGGTCCCGGATGCGGGGCGCGGACGGTGGGCCTGTACGTAAATTGTGTGTTCGTGGGCGGTTTACACCAATTTGAACGGGCGAACAGGCAAAAAGATAACGGGACAGTCCCCGAGGGGCTGTCCTGACCGCCCCCGGAGGGGTTTATTATCTTTTTAGGAGAGATGGTGCCCAGAAGAAGACTCGAACTTCCACGACCTTGCGGCCACAGGTACCTGAAACCTGCGCGTCTACCAATTCCGCCATCTGGGCTCAGAGGCTCCCCAGCGGAGGCCGCCGGGGTGGTGTGAGCGCTGTTTAGTCCGGCACGCCGGGGCGGTCAACAGGGTAAATGCATTTTTTTGAAAACAGGCGCATTTTTTCTTTCGGGCCTGTCCGTGCGGTGGAAGGAGGGGTGGAAAAAGCGAATGTCTTCATCCGTCCTCAAAGGCGCAGGATACGCCCACGATTACCAACCCCGGAACGGGAGCAGGGAATGACACGCAGGGTGGCGACGGTTTTTGGTGGTAGCGGCTTTGTGGGGCGTCACGTTGTGCAGCGGCTGGCGCAGGCTGGATATGTGGTGCGCGTGGCCGCACGCGCCGCCACCAGCGCAGCGGGCCTGCGCATGCTGGGTGACGTGGGGCAGATCGTGCCGATTGTCGCCTCCATTACCGAGGAGGCAGCCTGTGTCGCCGCCATCGAGGGGAGTGAACTGGTCGTAAACCTGGTGGGCATTCTCTCGCCCCACGGGGCTGCGACGTTCGATGTCATCCATGTGCAGGGTGCGGGACGCGTGGCCCGGCTGTGCGCCGCAGCGGGGGTGGGGCGGCTTGTCCATGTTTCCGCGCTGGGGGCGACGATGGACAGCCCATCGGCTTACGCGCGCAGCAAGGCGGCGGGGGAAGCGGCGGTCAGCCAGTGCATGCCCGAAGCGGTGATCGTGCGGCCGTCGCTCATATTCGGTCAGGAAGGGTCGTTTCCCAACATGTTCGCCCGCATGGCCCGGATGCTGCCTGTCATGCCGGTCTATGCGGGGGCGACGCGTTTCCAGCCGGTATGGGTCGGGGACGTGGCGGAGGGGATTGTCCGTATCGCAGCCGGAGGGGAGGACATGGCGGGCGCGATTTTCGAATTCGGTGGTCCCCGTATCCTGACCATGCGCCAGATCGTGGCATGGGCGGCGCGGTGGGCCGGACATCCACGCCCGCTTGTGGCCGTGCCGCGCTGGCTGGCGCTGCTGCAGGGCGGCATACTCGAACACCTGCCGGGCCGGGTGCTGACGCGCGATCAGGTAAGGCTGCTATATGTCGATAATGTCGTGGCCCCCGGCGCGCGCACGATTGCCATGCTGGGCATTGCCCCATCCCCGATGGATCTGATCCTGACCGGGGTGCCGTAAGACAGAAAACTTCGGTTTTTCGGTATTTTTCAGCATATTTCGGTATTAAGGTCAGTACTGCTGTCTTTTATTGGCGCGGGGTGTTGCGTAAGACCTGTGCCACGTCGCGGGCACGCCTGTCGTGCCTGCCGCGTTCCTTACCTTCACGCACACCGGGGGCAGACCGATGGCCGAGCGCATGCTGAAATTCGTCTCTGTGGCGCAGGAGCAGCCGGACAAACGGCCTGCCGAGGCGCGCCGCAAGGATTTTAACGAGATTTACGCCGAATTCGTGCCCGCGAAGGCCGAAACGCAGGCCTCGCGCTGTTCGCAGTGCGGCGTGCCCTTCTGCTCGGTGCACTGTCCGCTGGGCAACAACATTCCCGACTGGCTGATGATGACGGCGGCAGGCCGGATGCAGGAGGCGTATGAACTCTCCTCCGCAACCAACACCTTCCCCGAGATCTGTGGCCGCATCTGCCCGCAGGACCGCCTGTGCGAAGGGAACTGCGTGATCGAGGAAGGGTTCGAAAGCGTCACCATCGGCGCGGTGGAACGCTACATCACGGATACCGCCTTCGATAACGGCTGGGTCAGGCCGGTCGTGCCAGTAGCCGAACGCAATGAAAGCGTGGCCATCATCGGGGCCGGTCCCGGTGGTCTGGCGGCTGCCGTGCAGTTGCGCGAACAGGGCTATCAGGTTCACGTCTACGACCGTTACGACCGCATTGGCGGCCTGCTGATGTATGGCATCCCCGGCTTCAAGCTGGAGAAGGACATTGTCACGCGCCGCCACAAGCTGCTGGTGGAATCGGGCATTACCTTCCATCTCGGCAAGGGGGTTGGTGATACCGACGGGGCGGACAGCATCGCGTTCTCCACCCTGCGTGCGCGCCATGACAGCGTGCTGATCGCGACGGGTGTGTACAAGTCGCGCGATATCGGCGGTCCCGGCGCGGGGCTGGGCGGCATCGTGCGTGCGCTGGATTATCTGACCGCGTCCAACCGTGTCTCGCTTGGGGATACCGTCGCGGAATATGACAGTGGCGAACTGAATGCGGCAGGCAAGTCGGTTGTGGTGATCGGCGGTGGCGATACGGCCATGGACTGCGTGCGCACGGCCATCCGGCAGGGCGCAAAATCGGTCAAATGCCTGTACCGCCGCGACCGCGCCAACATGCCCGGTTCGGTGCGTGAAGTGAAAAACGCCGAGGAAGAAGGTGTCGAGTTCGTATGGCTCGCAGCCCCGCAGGCGTTTGAAGGCGACAGCAGCGTAACGGGCGTGCGCGCCAGCCGCATGAAGCTGGGTCTGCCCGACGCGAGCGGTCGCCAGTCGGTCGAACCGGTTGAAAACAGTGCGTTTACGCTGGAAGCGGACCTTGTGGTCAAGGCGCTGGGCTTCGATCCCGAACCGCTGCCCACCCTGTGGGGGCAGCCGGAACTGGAGGTTTCACGCTGGGGCACGCTCATGGTCGATCGCAAGACATTCATGACCAGCCTGCCCGGCGTGTTTGCGGCAGGCGATATCGTGCGCGGGGCCAGTCTGGTTGTGTGGGCCATCCGCGACGGTCGTGACGCGGCAGCCCGGATGCACGAATGGCTTGAGGAAATGACGGCGGCGCAGGCCGAGGTGGCGGAGTAAGCATGATGGACCAGTTTGAACAGCAGCCGACCGATTTCGTGCAGGAATGGGAAGCGAACGCCAAAGCCATCTCCGGCCTGTACAGCCCGGCGGATGAGCATGACGCCTGTGGCGTGGGCATGGTTGCGGCACTGGATGGCAAGCCGCGCCGCGACGTGGTGGAAGCCGGTATCGCGGCGCTGAAGGCCGTATGGCACCGTGGCGCGGTCGATGCAGACGGCAAGACCGGCGATGGCGCAGGCATCCATGTCGAGATCCCGCAGGACTTCTTTGCCGATGCGATCCACGCAGGCGGCGCCGAAGGCGGCGTGGACAGCCAGATCGCCGTTGGCATGGTCTTTCTGCCCAAGACCGATATCGCGGCGCAGGAACGCTGCCGCCAGATCATCGAAAGCGAGATCCTTGCTTTCGGCTACAGCATCTATGGCTGGCGGCAGGTGCCGATCAACACCGACTGTATCGGTGAAAAGGCCAACGCCACCCGCCCGGAAATCGAGCAGATCCTGATCCGCAACCTGCCCGGCAGCGCGGAAGACGAGTTCGAGCGCGACCTGTACATCATCCGCCGCCGGATTGAAAAAAGCGCGATCGCCAATCAGGTGGACCTGTATGTGTGTTCGCTGTCGTGCCGGTCGCTGATCTACAAGGGCATGTTCCTGGCCGAACATCTGACGGTGTTCTATCCCGACCTGCTCGACCCGCGTTTCGTCAGCCGCTTCGCGATCTATCACCAGCGTTATTCGACCAATACCTTCCCCACATGGAAGCTGGCCCAGCCTTTCCGTCGCCTTGCCCATAATGGTGAAATCAACACCATTTCGGGCAATGTGAACTGGATGAAAAGCCACGAGACGCGGCTGGCCGATCCCGTGCTGGACCCGTATATGGAAGACCTCAAGCCCGTCGTGCAGGCGCAGGGGTCCGATACGGCGTGTTTCGACAATGTGTTCGAACTGCTGACCTTCGCCGGGCGCGACGCCCCCATGGCGCGCTGCCTCATGATCCCGGCCAGCATCGGCGGCAATTCCGCCATGCCGAAGCGGCACAAGGACATGTATTCCTACTGCAATGCCGTGATGGAGCCGTGGGACGGCCCTGCCGCGCTGTGCGCCACGGATGGCCGCTGGCTGGTGGCGGGTCTGGACCGTAGCGGCCTGCGTCCGCTGCGTTATACCGTGACCAGTGACGGGCTGCTGATCGTCGGTTCCGAAACCGGCATGGTCAAGGTGCCCGAAGCCAAGATCGTAAGCCGTGGGCGGCTCGGGCCGGGGCAGTCGCTGGCCCTCGACCTGAAAACGGCGAAACTGTACAGCAATGACGAACTGCTGGACGAACTGGCCGGCCGTCAGGATTTCGGTAGCTGGGTCCAGCGCACGCATGAAATCTCCAGCATCGTGCGCCCCGATGGCAGCGAGCCGGTGCTGTATGACGCCGAAACCCTGCGCCGCCGCCAGCTTGCCGTAGGCATGACGCTGGAAGACCTCGAAACCATTCTCCAGCCGATGGTGGAAAGTGCTTCCGAAGCCATCGGGTCGATGGGCGACGACACGCCGCTTGCGGTGCTGTCCACCCGTTATCGCGGGCTTGCGCATTACTTCCGTCAGGCTTTCAGCCAAGTCACCAACCCGCCCATCGACAGCCTGCGTGAAACGCGGGTGATGAGCCTGGTGACGCGACTGGGCAACCTTGGCAACATCCTTGAGGAAAGCGAGACGCAGTGCGACCTGCTCCAGCTTCCTTCCCCGGTGCTGACCACGGGTGAATTCCAGGCGCTGGTCGAATTCTGTGGCAAGGATGCCTGCATCATCGACTGCACCTTCCCCGCGGCGGAGGGTGAAGCCGGACTGCGCAGCGCCATTGCACGCATCCGCGCGGAAGCCGAGGACCGCGTGCGTCAGGGCTGCACCCATGTCTTCCTGACCGATGAACACCAGTCCGGGGACCGGGCCTATATCCCGATGATCCTCGCCACGGCTGCGGTGCATACGCATCTGGTGCGGCAGTCGCTGCGGACCTTCACTTCGCTGAACGTGCGTTCCGCCGGTGCGCTTGATGTGCATGCCATTGCGGTGACGATTGGCGTGGGTGCCACCACGGTCAATCCGTATCTGGCGCAGGAAAGCATCGCGGACCGGCACCGGCGCGGGCTGTTCGGCAACCTGTCACTGTCGGATTCGGTCGAGCGGTATCGCAAGGCGGTCAACAAGGGCCTGCTCAAGATCATGTCCAAGATGGGCATTTCCATCGTGGCATCCTATCGCGGCGGCTATAATTTCGAAGCCATCGGCCTGTCGCGTGCGCTGACGGCGGAATTCTTCCCCGGCATGCCCTCGCGCATTTCCGGCATCGGCCTGACCGGCATCGCGCGCAATGTGCTGAGCTTCCATCACAAGGCATGGAACAGGCAGGTTGAGACGCTGTCCGTCGGTGGGCGTTACAAGCTGCGCCGCAGCGGTGAAGTCCATGCCTTTGACGGCAACCTGATCCATATGCTCCAGACCGCCGTGGCGACGGGCAGCTTCTCGGTCTACCAGCGTTACGCGGATGCAGTGCGCCGCCAGCCGCCGGTGGCGCTGCGCGACCTGCTGGACTTCCGTGGCGGGCGCACGCCCATCCCCGTGGAATCGGTTGAAAGCATCACGGAACTGCGCAAGCGCCTGATCGCGCCGGGCATCTCGCTGGGTGCGCTCAGCCCCGAAGCGCATGAGACGCTGTCGATCGCCATGAACCGCATCGGTGCGAAGTCCGATTCGGGTGAGGGCGGCGAAGATCCGGCCCGCGCGAAGCCGCGCGCCAATGGTGATAACGCATCGTCGGCCATCAAGCAGATCGCATCAGGCCGTTTTGGCGTGACCGCGCAGTACCTCAATGACTGCCGCGAGATCGAGATCAAGATGGCGCAGGGTGCGAAGCCGGGCGAGGGTGGACAGCTTCCCGGCTTCAAGGTGACGGGCCTGATCGCCCGGCTGCGTCATGCGACCGAAGGCGTGACCCTGATCTCGCCCCCGCCGCACCACGACATCTATTCGATCGAGGACCTGGCCCAGCTCATCTACGACCTCAAGCAGATCAATCCTGAAGCCACGGTTACGGTGAAGCTGGTCGCGCGTTCGGGCATCGGCACGATTGCAGCCGGTGTCGCGAAGGCGAAGGCGGATGCAATCCTGATCTCGGGCCATTCCGGCGGCACGGGTGCAAGCCCGCAGTCCTCGGTCAAATATGCGGGCATGCCGTGGGAACTGGGGCTGGCGGAAGCGCATCAGGTGCTGATGCTCAACCGCCTGCGCCACCGGGTGAAGCTGCGCGCCGATGGCGGGCTGAAAACCGGGCGTGACGTGGTGATCGCCGCCATGCTGGGGGCGGAGGAATTCGGCATCGGCACCGCAAGCCTTGTGGCCATGGGCTGCATCATGGTGCGCCAGTGCCATTCCAACACCTGCCCCGTGGGCGTGTGCACGCAGGATGACGAACTGCGCCGCAAGTTCGAGGGCACGCCGGAGAAGGTGATCAACCTGTTCTCCTTCATTGCCGAGGACGTGCGCAACATCCTTGCCTCGCTGGGCTTCACCTCGCTCAACGAGATCATCGGCCGCACCGATCTGCTGCATCAGGTGCTGCGTGGGGCTGATTATCTGGACGATCTGGACCTCAACTCGCTTCTGGCGCAGGCGGACCCCGGCCCCTATGGCCGCTACTGCACCCGCGAAGGCCGTAACGAGGTGCCGGAGACGCTGGATGCGCAGATGATCGCGGATGCGCGGCCGCTGTTCGACCATGGCGAGAAGATGCAGCTGCAGTACAACGTGCAGAACACGCATCGCGCGATCGGCACGCGCATTTCCTCGCTGATCGTGCGGCAGTTTGGCATGACCAAGCTGGCGCCGGGGCACCTTACGGTGCGTCTGCGTGGGTCGGCAGGGCAGTCGCTGGGTGCGTTTGCGGTGCAGGGCCTCAAGCTTGAGGTGCTGGGCGATGCGAACGACTATGTGGGCAAGGGGCTTTCGGGTGCGACCATCGTGGTCCGTGCCTCCCCGTCCTCCAGCCTTGTGTCGAACGAGAACGCGATTGTCGGCAATACCGTCCTGTATGGCGCGACAGCGGGTGCGCTGTATGCGGCGGGGCAGGCGGGTGAACGCTTTGCCGTGCGTAATTCGGGCGCTACGGCGGTGATCGAAGGGTGTGGATCGAACGGTTGCGAATACATGACCGGCGGCACCGTGGTCATCCTTGGCGAGATTGGCGACAATTTTGGCGCGGGCTTCACCGGCGGCATGGCGTTTGTGTATGACGCAAGCGGCACGTTTGCCGAGCGTGTAAACGCCGATACCGTCACGTGGTGCCGCGTGCAGGACCCGAAATGGGAAGCCGTGCTGCGTGAGCAGGTCGAGATCCATGCACGCGAAACCGGCAGCCGGTATGCCGAACTGCTGCTGCATAACTGGGACAAGACGCTGCCGCGTTTCTGGCAGGTCGTGCCCACGGAATATGCGCGCGTGATCGGTTTCGAAGCACCCGCACTGGCACGTGGTGCGTGAAATCAGGGCTGACCTGATGACGGGATAAGGCGGCGGGGCCGGGCAGCAATGTCCGGCCCTGTCTGTTTTTAAGGCGGAATATCGGCCTGCGGGGTCGCACATGCGGCCATGACGCACTAGATTCAGGATAAAGGGAATCGCGGGGCTGGTGCGCATGCGCTGGCTTCGCCCGATCTGATGGGTGTGCCTGATCTATGTCCAAAGCGTATTTTTCCGCCCCCGTGGCCGGTGCCACCACCACATCCCGCGTGCGGCGCGACGTTGCCGGGGAATCCGGTGGCGCACCGGCGCTTGCGGGGCTGCCGCGATGGGATCTGTCGGATCTGTATGACGGGCCGGAAAGCCCGAAACTCGTCACCGACCTCGATCAGGCCGATGAGGACGCGCAGGCTTTCGCCCGTGTGTGGCAGGGCCGTCTGGACAGCCTGCCTGGCAGCGAACTGGCGCAGGCTCTAGCCGAATACCAGCGCATTGATGAGGTGCTGGGCCGTGCCGGTTCCTATGCCCAGCTTCTGTTCGCGGCCAATACATCGGATTCGGGCGTGGGCCGTTTCGCGCAGTCGATCAATGAACGGCTGACCGGCATTTCAACGCATCTCCTGTTCTTCACGCTGGAAATCAACCGTATCCCCGATGATGTGCTGGCCACGCAGCTTGCGGACCCGGCGCTGGCGCACTGGGGTCCGTTCCTGCGCGACCTGCGGGTTTTCCGGCCCTACCAGCTTTCGGACGAAGTCGAAGCTGTCCTGCATGAAAAATCGGTCACGGGTGCCGCCGCCTGGAACCGCCTGTTCGATGAGACGATGGCCGGCCTGCGCGTGCGTCTGGGCGGGGAGGAAGTCACGCTGGGCAGCGCGCTCGACACCATGTCCAGCCCCGACCGCGCCACGCGTGAACGTGCGGCCCGCGCCATTGGCGATGTGCTGGGGGGGAATGTGAAACTGTTCTCGCTGGTGACGAACACGCTGGCGAAGGACAAGGCCATCATGGACGGGCTGCGCCATTACCCGCGTCCGACTTCCGCGCGCAACTGCGCCAACATGGTCGAGGACGAAGTGGTGGACGCGCTGGTTCAGGCCGTGACCGAAGCCTATCCCCGCCTGTCGCATCGCTATTACGCGCTCAAGGCCAAATGGCTGGGGCTGGAAAAGCTGGAATACTGGGACCGTAACGCTCCGCTTACCACGCAGGACGAACCGCTGATCACATGGCCCGACGCCACCCGGCAGGTCATGGCGGCGTATGAGGGCTTTGACCCGCGCATGGGTAAGGTCGCCCGGCAGTTTTTCGATAACGCATGGATCGACGCCCCGCCTGTTCCGGGCAAGGCGTCCGGTGCCTTCGCCCATCCGACCGTGCCGTCCGCCCATCCCTATCTTCTGCTCAATTACCGTGGGCGCACGCGCGATGTGATGACGCTGGCGCATGAACTGGGGCATGGCGTGCATCAGGTTCTGGCGGGCGAGCAGGGCTATCTCATGTCCAACACGCCGCTGACACTGGCCGAAACCGCCAGCGTGTTTGGCGAGATGCTGACCTTTCGCGCCCTGCTGGATGCGCAGACCGATCCCGCCCGGCGCAGGCTGATGCTGGCCGCCAAGGTGGAGGACATGCTCAATACCGTGGTGCGCCAGATCGCCTTTTACCGGTTCGAGACACTGGTGCATGACGAACGCCGCAAGGGCGAACTGCTGCCCGCGCGTATTGGGGAGATCTGGCGGCAGACGCAGGTTGAAAGCCTGGGCCCGGCCTTCAGCTTCACCCCGGATTACGATGCGTACTGGACCTACATCCCGCATTTCATCCATTCGCCGTTCTATGTGTATGCCTACGCCTTTGGTGATTGTCTGGTAAACGCGCTATACGGGGTTTTCCGGTCCGGTCATCCGGGTTTCCAGGACAAGTATATCGACATGCTGCGCGCAGGCGGCACCAGGCGGCATAAGGAACTGCTGGCCCCGTTCGGACTGGATGCGGCAGACCCCGGATTCTGGCAGAAGGGGCTGGATGTGATCGCCGGATTTATTGATGAACTGGAGCGTGTCTGACGTGGCGGATGAACGGAATCTCGATAATACCGGCCTGTTTGGCGAATTCCGCCGCATGGTGCGTACGTCGGGCACGGTAGGCGGCATCGCGGCGCGTATCGCCGGGCACAAGATGGGGTTCAGGTCCAACCAGACCATCCATGCCGAGGACCTGAAAAGCGTGCTGGGCGGCCTGAAGGGGCCGCTTATGAAGGGCGCGCAGCTTCTGTCCACGATCCCCGGCGCCCTGCCGGAGGAATATGCCAAGGAACTGGCCCAGCTTCAGGCCAATGCGCCCGCCATGGGCTGGAATTTCGTCCGCCGTCGCATGGCCACCGAACTGGGGCCGAACTGGGAGCGTAATTTCCGCTCCTTCAACCGGGAAGCGTCTGCCGCGGCCAGTCTGGGGCAGGTCCACCGCGCGGTGCTGCCCGACGGGCGGCCTGTCGCGTGCAAGCTGCAATATCCCGACATGCGCTCGACCGTGGAATCCGATCTCAAGCAGTTTCGCATGGCGGTGGGGCTGTTTTACCGTCTGGACAGCACGATCTGTCAGGATGACGTGCTGGAAGAACTGCAGGACCGGCTGTACGAGGAACTGGATTACCAGCGTGAAGCGGCGAACATGCGGCTGTATCGCCTCATGCTGGCGCAGTGGTCGGACGTGACCATCCCGGCCCCCATCGACAGCCTGTGTACCCAGCGCCTGCTGACCATGGACTGGGTCAATGGCCGTGGCATCCAGAAGGTGCTGGATACCAATCCCACGCAGGAAGAGCGTAACAGCATGGCCCGCGCCCTGTTCCGGGCATGGTATGCGCCGCTGTACCGCTATGGCGTGATCCATGGCGACCCGCACATGGGCAATTTTACCGTGCGCGATGATTACGGCATCAACCTGCTCGATTTCGGGGCCATCCGCATTTTCCCCGCGCGCTTCGTGCAGGGAATCATCGACCTGCACAAGGCGATCGAGACGGATGACGAGGATCTGGCCTATCATGCCTATCAGGCATGGGGCTTTACCAACATGTCGCGCGATACGATGCGGGTGCTCAATGAATGGGCGCGCTTCATCTATGGTCCGTTGATGGAGGACCGTGAACGCTTCATTCAGGAAGATAACGACCCGCAATATGGCCGCGCGGTGGCTGAACGGGTCTATGCCGGTCTCAAGCGTACGGGGGGCGTGCAGCCGCCGCGTGAATTCGTGCTGGTTGACCGTTCCGCCGTGGGGCTGGGCAGCGTGTTCCTGCGCCTCAGGGCAAAGGTCAACTGGTATCAACTGTTTCAGGAAATGGCCGCCGACTTCGATGAGGCCGCGCTGGCGCGCCGTCAGGCCGAAGCCATGCGCGAAGCCCGCGTGCCGCCGCCGCTTGGCACGCATGGCTGAACGGCGGGAGTAGGGATGGAGCCGCATACAGCCCTTGTGCTGCGGCGGTTTTATCCCCACTTTCCTTAACCATGGCGACAGCATCCCGCAGGAAAAAGAAGACTACCGATATCGATCCGGCTGACAGGCCCGTCCTGTTCCAGCCGGAACGTCAGCCCGCGAAACCACGCACCCATACCTTTCGCGTCAGTTCCCCCTATGAACCGGCAGGCGACCAGCCCACCGCCATTGACGAACTGGTCAGCGGCGTGGAAAAGGGCGAACGCGATCAGGTGCTGCTGGGCGTGACCGGTTCGGGCAAGACCTTCACGATGGCCAAGATCATCGAGGCCACGCAGAAGCCCGCCCTGATCCTCGCGCCCAACAAGACGCTGGCCGCCCAGCTCTATGCCGAGATGAAACAGTTCTTCCCCGACAACGCGGTGGAATATTTCGTCAGCTATTACGATTACTACCAGCCGGAAGCCTATGTGCCCCGGTCGGACACGTATATCGAAAAAGACAGCCAGATAAACGAACAGATCGACCGTATGCGCCATGCCGCCACGCAGGCGCTGCTGGAGCGCAACGATGTGATCATCGTGGCCTCGGTTTCGTGCATTTACGGTATCGGCTCGGTCGAGACCTATTCGCGCATGGTGGTCAAGCTGGAGGTCGGTGGCGAGATCGACCGCGACCGCCTGATAAAGGGGCTGGTCGAACTTCAGTACCGCCGTAACGATGCCGCCTTCCAGCGCGGCACCTTTCGCGTGCGTGGCGAGACGATCGATGTCTTTCCCGTCCAGAACGAGGATCGGGCATGGCGCGTCAGCCTGTTTGGCGACGAGATTGACGAGATTATCGAATTCGATCCGCTGACCGGTGAAAAGACCGGTGATCTGGAAGCCATCAGCATCTACGCCAACAGCCATTACGTGACGCCGCGCCCCACGCTTACGCAGGCGATGACGGGCATCAAGCAGGAACTGCGTGAAACGCTGGCCCGCTTCAATGCGGATGGCAAACTGCTGGAGGCCGAGCGCCTGCAGCAGCGCACCACCTTCGATCTGGAAATGATCGAGACCACGGGCGTCTGTAAGGGAATCGAGAATTATTCCCGCTACCTGTCCGGTCGCGCGCCGGGTGAACCGCCGCCAACCCTGTTTGAATACCTGCCCGAGGACGCGCTGCTGATCGTGGATGAAAGCCACGTGACCGTGCCGCAGATCGGTGGGATGGAACGCGGGGATCATGCACGCAAATCCGTGCTGGCCGAATTCGGCTTCCGCCTGCCTTCATGCCTCGACAATCGCCCGCTTACCTTCGCCGAATGGGATTCCTACCGGCCGCAGACGGTCTTCGTCAGCGCGACTCCCGGCCCGTGGGAAATGCGCCGCACGGAGGGCGTGTTTGCCGAACAGGTCATCCGCCCCACCGGCCTGATCGACCCGGTCACCATCGTCCGGCCAGTTGAACATCAGGTCGATGACCTGCTGGCCGAATGTCGTCTGACCATTGCCGATGGTGGCCGCGTGCTGGTTACGACGCTGACCAAGCGCATGGCTGAAGACCTGACCGAATACATGAACGAAGCCGGTATCCGTGTGCGGTACCTGCATTCGGATGTGGATACGCTGGAGCGTATCGAGATCATCCGCGACCTGCGGCTTGGCGCGTTCGACGTGCTGATCGGCATCAACCTGCTGCGCGAAGGGCTGGATATTCCCGAATGTTCCCTTGTCGCCATTCTGGATGCTGACAAGGAAGGCTTCCTGCGTTCGCGCACGTCCCTGATCCAGACCATTGGCCGCGCCGCGCGCAATGTGGAAGGGCGCGTGCTGCTTTATGCGGACAGGATGACCGACAGCCTTGCCTACGCCATCGAGGAAACCGCCCGCAGGCGCGAAAAGCAGAGCCTGTGGAACGAGGAACACGGCATCACCCCCCAATCCGTGCGCAAGCATATCGGTGATGTCATTTCGTCCGTGTTCGAGCAGGATTACGTGACCGTCACCCCCACGGCGGATGGCAGCGTGCAGGAAATGGTCGGCAAGGATTACAAGGCCGCCATTGCCGAACTGGAAAAACAGATGCGCGCGGCCTCGGCGGAACTGGAATTCGAGACAGCCGCCCGCCTGCGTGATGAAATCCGCAGGCTGGAAGCCCTGGAACTGGGCATGGTTCCGCCCCCGCTGCCCCAGTCCAGTGCGGGGCGTCCGGGCACCAGCCCCAAGGCCATCGCCCGGCGCAACCGTGGCCCCGTGCCGCTGGGGCCGGGGGGCGGGGGTTATGACCCGGAACAGGCGAAGGGAAGGGGAAAGCGACGTGGACGATAGGACCACCTCCCTCAACATGCCCTGCACGGGCCAGCGCGAACGCGAAATGACGGCGGTTGTCGAACTTGAGGCCGGTGGCGCGAAGCTGGGGCTCATGCCCGATGTGGGCGGCAGCATCGCGTTCTGGCGGTGTGGGGAGATGGACCTGCTGCGCCCGGTCAGTGACCCCCATCTGATCGCCCAGCACGGTCGTGCCGTGGCAGGTTATCCGCTGGTGCCATTTTCCAACCGGGTGGCGGGTGACCATTTCCGTTTTGAAGGGGTGGACTATCACCTCGCTCCCAGCTTCGGCGGGGAGAACTGCGCCATTCACGGCAACGGGTGGCAGCGGCGCTGGGGGCTGGACAGGCTGGCCAACAGCAGCGCCACGCTTACCCTCGATCACGCGCCCACGCGCGACCTGATGGGGCAGTGGCCGTTCAGCTACCGCGCGCAGTTGCGTTACGACCTGCGTGAAAACGGGCTTTCGATCGGCATATTGCTTGAAAATACCGATACCCGCGACCAGCCGGTGGGCATGGGCTTTCATCCTTATTTTCCCCGTCATGCCGGGCTGAAGCTGGGTTTTGCCGCCAGCAGCGTATGGACAAACGGACCGGACCACCTGCCTGCCCTGCGTGTGCCGGTGGAAGGGGAATGGTCCTTCGCCCATATGCGCGATGCGGGGCAGGAGCCAATCGACAACTGTTATGCGGGGTGGTCCGGCAGTGCCTTCCTGCGCTGGCCGCGCGAAGGTTATGCGCTGACGGTGGAAGGCAGCCCCGAACTGCGGCATCTGGTACTTTTTACCCCACCCGGCCAGCCCTATATCGGGCTTGAACCGGTCAGCAACATGACCGATGGCTTCAATCGCCCGATCATTGCCGATAGTGGCGTGCGCGTACTGGCGCCGGGCCAGAAGATGGAAGGGCATATCCGCATGACGGTGACACGGTGCTGACAGCGGGCAGGTCATCCACGGCCAAGGGGGAAAAACCGGCCACGGGCGGGCTGTCATGTTATATCACACCCGTCGGAATCGCGGCCATGCGCACCGAGCTTAATGCCCTGCTGCGCGATGAACGCCCCCGGATCGTGGAAATCGTATCGTGGGCCGCAGGCAATGGCGACCGTTCTGAAAACGGCGATTACCAGTATGGCAAGCGCCGGCTGCGTGAGATCGACCGCCGCATCCGTTTCCTGACCAAGCGGATCGATAACGCCATTATTGTCGATCCGGCCGCCCAGCAGCAGCGCGATCGGGTGTTTTTTGGCGCTACGGTCACATATGTTGATGAACGCGATGCGGAACGCACCGTTACAATCCTTGGTGTGGATGAGGCGGACATGACGGCGGGGCAGATCAGCCTCGTCTCGCCGGTGGCGCGCGCGCTCATGCGTGCGGCGGTGGGCGATGAAGTCAGGCTGACAACGCCACGGGGGGATGAAATGATCGAGGTACTGGGCATTTCCTATCCCCCTTTGCCGTAATGGGGGGCTGGCCGTGTGGCTGAAGGCATATTATGACATTTGGGTGCGGGCCGTTTCAGTTTGTGACGTCCGGCGCGAACCGGTCCTGTGCGGAGATACTGATTAGATGCCACGCCCCCTGAAGGTCGCCGTCCAGATGGACCCGCTTGGCGGCATCGACATCAATGGCGATTCAACCTTTGCCCTGATGCTGGAAGCACAGGCGCGGGGATATGAACTGTTCGTCTATCAGGTCGAGGCCCTGAGCCTGAGCGAGGGACGCCGCACGCCTGACGCCCCGCGCGCGGCACGGGTGACCGCCCGTGCCCGCCCGGTAACGGTGCAGCGCAAGGCAGGCGCACATGCGACCTTTGGCGATGAACAGGTGATCGACCTGTCCGCCATGGATGTGGTGCTGATGCGTCAGGACCCGCCTTTCGACATGGCCTATATCACCGCCACCCATATCCTTGAGCATATCCATGGTGTCGGTCCGGGCCGCGCGCTGGTGGTCAACAACCCCGCGGCGGTTCGCAACGCGCCCGAAAAGCTGCTGGTCACGCATTATCCCGATCTCATGCCCCCTACGCTGGTGACGTGGGATGTGGCGGCGATAAGGGATTTCCGTGCGAAGTGGGGCGACATCATCGTCAAGCCGCTTTTCGGCAATGGTGGCGCGGGCGTGTTCCGCATCCGTCAGGATGATCCGAACCTGAACGCCCTGCTGGAAATGCATTTCGCCCGCTCACGCGAGCCGCTGATGATCCAGCGTTACGAACCGGCGGTGCGCAAGGGGGACAAGCGCATCATTCTGGTCGATGGCAGGCCGGTCGGCGCGATCGACCGTATCCCGGCGGAAGGGGAAACGCGGTCCAACATGCATGTGGGCGGTCGCCCGGTGCGCGCGGAACTGACCGCGCGCGACCGTGAGATATGCGACACCATCGGGCCGTTCCTGCGCGATCAGGGCCTGATTTTCGTGGGGATCGACGTGATTGGGGAATGGTTGACCGAGATCAATGTCACATCCCCGACCGGACTGCAGGAAATCGACCGCTTTGACGGCACCAATACGGCGGGCCTGATCTGGGATGCGATCGTATCGCGTCTGGCTACGGTTGACGTGGGCGCGTAAGGATTGGAAACGGTGTCCATGGCAGGCGCGGTGATCGTGACTGCCGTGCCATGTGGCATGGCATCGTGTATGGATTACAGGCGGCTACGCGGGCCGGATGGGCGCGCGGGCAGGTCAGGTGGAAGTGTAATGCAGCAGAACGGAACGGATTTGATCATGGCGGATGCGGTGCGGAAGGGGGCGGGCGATGCCTTCTTTCATGGCAAGGGCATGGGAACAGCCTGATGAGTGACGTTCTGCACGACGAAGCAGCCGAGAAGGTTGTGGAAATCCCCTCTCCCAAATCCGCGCTGGATGCCGCGGCGGTCAAGGCTGCGTACCGCCGCTGGGCGAGTGTGTACGATGCGCTGTTCGGCAGCGTTTCCGCCTTCGGGCGCAAGCGCGCGGTGGAGGCGGTCAACGCGCTGCCCGGCACGCAGGTGCTGGAAGTGGGCGTGGGCACCGGCCTTGCCCTGCCATATTATCGCGCGAACAAGCGGATCACGGGTATCGACCTGTCGGGTGACATGCTTGAGCGTGCGCGTCAGCGCGTGCGCCGCATGAAGCTGTCCAACGTGGAAAACCTGCTGGAAATGGATGCCGAGGCGACCCAGTTCGCCGATGGCACGTTCGATGTTGCGGTTGCGATGTTCGTGGCCTCCGTCGTGCCGCATCCGCGCGCCCTGCTGGCTGAACTCAAGCGCGTGGTCAAGCCGGGCGGGCATATCCTGTTCGTCAATCACTTCCTCGCGCAGGGCGGGGTCCGCCTTGCGGTGGAACGCGGCATGGCGCGTGCTTCGCACTCGCTGGGCTGGCACCCGGATTTCGCCATTGAATCGCTGCTGCCGCCCGCCGACCTGCGCCGTGCAGTCCTGCAGCCGGTACCGCCCGCGGGCCTGTTCACGCTGGTCACGCTGGAGCGCGAAGCCGGGTCATGCGCCAGTCCGCTGGTGGCCTGATTTCCCGCTGAGTTCATCCACAGCCCTGTTCCTGTAGCAGGGCTGAAATGACATCTGCGCGACCACGGGAACGATCCACAGTGTCGTTTTCGTGTATAAGTCGGGCTATATGATGAAATCATGGTAACGATTGGCCATGCCCAGACACCGGCGCATGGCAGCAGGGAGTGATCTGATGCCCACAGGCACACAGTTCGGGGCGGATGGCAGGCATGATTCCAGCCGGGCCGGGGATTACCGGACCGTCGGCATGCTTTATCTCGTTATGGCGATTGTGGCGGGCGTGGCCGGTGGGCTGATGGCTGTCGGCCTGCAGGCGGGCCTGCTGCCGCATTCCGTGCTGGCCGCATGGGCCGGTGGGGATGCAACCGCCGCCGTTGAGCGCATCGGTCGCCGCCATGGCATGATGATGGTGTTCTTCTGTGCCCTGCCTGCCCTGTTCGGCGGGTTCGGCAACTGGCTGGTGCCCCTGCTGCTGCGCGCACGCGCTCTTGCCTTTCCCCGTCTGGCGCTGGCCGGGTGGGGGCTGACGGCAGGCAGCTTCGTGGCTGTTCTGGCCGGTCTTTCCCCTGCCGTGCCCGCGCAGGTTTCGGTCATCGCCCTTATGGTCTGGTGTCTGGCCATGCTGTTTCAGGCCATCAACATGGTGGCGACGGTTCTGAACATGGGGCCGATGGGACAGCGCCTGCGGGACATGCCCATTTTCGTATGGGCACAGGGCCTTACGGCGCTGATGACGGTCATGGTCATGCCGGTTCTTGCTGGCGGCCTGACGCGGGTATGGCTTGATGGTGGCGATATGTCCGCACGGATCGACGGGCTGCTGCATGTCTTCGCCGGGCCGGAAATCGCATTGCTGCTACTGCCCTCGCTGGGGATCGTGTCGCAGGTGATCGAGACATTCTGTGCGAAGCCACTGCAGATGCCCCGTGTCGTGCTGGGGGCGCTGGTCGTGCTGTCTGTGGGCGGCAGTTCGGTCTGGGTTCATGACCTGCTGCATGGTGGGCTGGATCATATGGCGACTTCCGCGCCCGTGGTGCAACTGGGGCTGATCGTGCTGCCGGTGCTGGCCGTTCTGGCCGCATGGGTGCAGACGGCACGTCTGGGCCACATGCGCGCCGCCGTGCCGATGGAATGGGCCGCAGGCTTCGTTGCCCTGCTGCTGGTCGGTTCCGCCATGTCCCTGTTGCCCGGCGGCATGGCCGATGTGCATGCGGCTACGCTGTATGCCGCCATGTTCGCGGTGTTCGCGGGTTTCTATTACTGGATTGGCAAGATGGTGGGCCATGTCGCTCCCCGCGGGGCCAGCAGGCTGCACTTCGGCCTGACGACGGCTGGCACCGTTCTGTCGCTGATGGCGTTTCATGGGGTGGCCGGTATGGTCGGTGCCGTGCTGATGGGGCTGTCCGTTCTGGTTTTCGCCGGGATCGTGGTGCAGGTGGCCCTTAGCCCCGCCCGGTCGCTGCCTGCCAATTACTGGGGGCCGGGTGCCCGCACGCCGGAATGGCAGGCACCGTCCCCCGCACATGGGGATGCCTGAACATGAGCGGCACCATCACGACGCCCGGCGCGGCGGATAGCGCCGCCGTTACATTTGATACCTCACGTGTGGGCACCGAAGCACGGGACTGGTTCGTGCTGCTCAAGCCCCGTGTCATCTCGCTGGTGGTCTTTACCGGGGCGGCCGGTCTGGCCATGGCGCCGGGGCCGCTCAACCCGCTGGTGGCGGCTGTCAGCATCCTGTGCATCTGCATGGCTTCTGGTGCCGCCGGGGCCATCAACATGTGGTACGACCGCGATATCGATGCGGTCATGAAGCGTACCGTTACCCGTCCCATACCCGATGGCCGCGTGGGGGCGGAAGCCGCGCTGGGTTATGGTGTCGGGCTGTCGGTTGCGTCCGTCATCCTGATGTGGTTTGCAACCAACGCGCTGGCTGCGGGTATCCTTGCGTTTTCCATCTTTTTCTACGCCGTGATCTATACGATGTGGCTCAAGCGTTCGACGCCGCAGAATATCGTGATCGGCGGGGCGGCAGGAGCATTCCCGCCCATGATCGGCTGGGCCGCGGCCACGGGGTCCATGGCGGTCATGCCGGTGGTGATGTTCGGCATCATCTTCCTGTGGACACCGCCGCATTTCTGGTCGCTTTCGCTGTATGCCTGCAAGGATTACGGACGGGCAGGTATTCCCATGCTGCCGGTGGTGCGTGGCGCGCGGCATACGCGGTGGCAGATCCTGTGGTACACCTTCATCCTCATGGCGGTATCGCTGGTGCCTTCATTCACGCATCAGGCGGGCTGGCTGTACACGGTTGTCGCCAGTGTGCTGGGGTTGGGATTTATCCTGTGCGCCATCGGGGTGCTGCGTGACCGGCAGGACGCCAATGGCGTGAGCCTGACGGGTGATGGCCCGGCGCGCCGTTCCTTCCGTTATTCGCTGGCTTACCTGTTTTTTCTGTTTCTGGGCCTGCTGGCCGACCATGCTTTCATCGCCCACTGATCGGGCAGTTTTATCCATGCGGGAGTTCGGGCAGATGGATCAGGCCACAACGGTTCAGGTTACACCGCAGATGGAAGCGCAGGAGGCGGCGCGTCGGCACAAGGGGCGCATCCGGGCCGTAGCGGTTACGCTTTCGGCGCTGGCTGCGATCCTGTATGCGCTCAGCCTTGCGCATATCTAGGCGGGGCTGAACCAGAGGGGCATGATCCCGGCCCGATATTTTATGGCCATCAGTACTCCTCGATCACGGTTTCGGCTTTACCGTCATCTGAGCCGATGCGTCCCCGTTCTTTTTTGCGGATGCGCGGTGCTGTCTTTTCCGTTCCATCAGGCAGCGGCTACGGACGGCGCAAATACTGCGTGTGGCAGGGTTGAGGCCGGGTACAGAACGGAGACCAGCGTAAAAGGTCCGGTTGGGGCCACTGTGCCCGTGATGGCCTGCATTGACGTCCTGCGCGGGCGGGATGACGGGCCACGTCGCCTGCGCATTTTCGTTGCGGGCAGGCAGGTTATCTCCAGCGATGATATTGCCAGAGGGCCATCCGATGGCGGCATTATGGGCGACCCGTTTCAGGGAGTTACCCTCAGTCACGGTTCTGTCGTGGTGAAGAATTATGGTGGCAGTGCGTGGCGCTGGAATGAAACCTGGCGCCTGACCATACGGCAGGGCCAATGGATCATTGCCGGGTGGGACGAGGATTACTGGCATGCTGGCAGCGGTAATGACGGGTTGCATGTAAGCGTAAATGCCCTGACGGGCACCGTGCGTGAGGATGGAACGCCGTTCAATGACGATGCGGTAGAGCCACCGCCGCCTGTCATCCATAAAATCTGCCTGCTGCCCCGGCAATGGCGCACGCCATCCATCATGCAGGCAGCCGCCATAGGAACATCAAGCTGGGAGTGTGACGCCAGGCTGGGCACCAGGGCGAACTGATGTGATGCGCCGGTTATGCCGTCAGGGGCGGTCTGGGGCGCGGATAATAAAAAAAGGCCTGCATCGGGGAGATGCAGGCCGTTTTCCGTCAAATATGAAATGCGGGGATCAGCGGCCCGGTGTCTGCTGGATGGCGGACAGAAGCCAGCTTCCCGTTCCGGCCGAGCGCACGAACGTCCACAGTTCGGTAACGCTGACCCGGTTGGTCGGGTCGCCTTCGATCACACGGCCAGTCATGTCAGTGGTGATGTCGATCATCGAATACTGCATGGCGACCGTGGCGTAATCGAAGCCGTTTTCACGCCAGCTTTCCACCAGATCACCCCGGTCGAAACGTATGTCGGACACCACGTTGCGCGCGCCACGGCTGGCCAGATTGCTCAACTGGTTGTTGAAGTAGGACACCATTTCCGGTGTCGCCATGTGCTGCATGGCCCGCACATCCTGCTGGCTCCATGCCGTCTGGATGTTGATAAGGGCCTGCTGGAACGCCTGATAGTCAGCCGCCGTAATCGCCACGCCAACCGGCTGTCGTGCCCCCTGCGGCGCCATACCGGCGGGGGAGGGCGTACCCATCGCTCCCGCACCGGTGCTGGCACCCATGCCGCCACTAAAGCGCCGGATGGCCCAGCGCACGATGAAGAAGACCAGCGCCAGCTGGATCAGCAGGCCAAGGAAGCCGCTGCCCCCCATGCCCGAACCGAACATGCCATGGCCGAACAGCATGCCAAACAGGCCAGCACCGACCAGACCGCCCATAAACCCGTTCATGAACGGATGGCGGGGACGTGCCATGGCCATGCCAGCACCTGCGCCGAAGGGAGCGCGCGCACCAAAGCCGGGCATCTGCTGGCGCGGGGTCATCGTCTGCTGGAAGGGTGTTGCGCCATAGGGCGCGGTCTGCGACGGCGCGGGCGCGCTGTAGGTGCGCGATCCACGGCTACCCATAGAGAAACCGCCACCCGCACGGGCTTCCGCCGCGTGGGGATGAGCCAGCAGCGGCAGCACGGTCAGGGCCGTCACGGCGGCGAGAGCGATGCTTTTACGCGGCATCATGCGCGGGGAAATTGTCTTCATCTGGGTCAGGGTATCTGCAATCCTGTGTCGGAACCATCTTTATCCGTGTGGTCTCGTGAAACGGACCACGTGTTACAGATATAAGTAAGCCCGCGCCCCGGTAACAGGGGGCGCGGGCTCGCAGCAACATGAAATCATGGAAAGGAAACGATTACGCCCCGGCAATCATCATGTCGTCGATACGGATGGTGGGGGCATTGGTGGACTGGCGGAATGTCAGGTCATTGGCCGGAACCAGCCGCATGAACATGTCATTGAGGTTCCCCGCGACCGTCAGTTCGGCCACCGGTTCGGCCAGCACGCCGTTACGGATCATGAACCCTGCGGCGCCACGGCTGTAATCGCCGGTAATGCCGTTGATGGCGGACCCCATCATCTCGGTTATGTAAATGCCTTCGGTGATGTCGGCCATCAGTTCGGTGGGTGTCATGCTGCCCGGCTGCATGTACATGTTGCCAAGGCTGGGCGCAGGTGGTCCCGATGTGCCCCGGCTGGCGCAGCCATTGGGCTTCAGCCCGAGCTGGCGGGCGGATCGTGAATCCAGCGCCCATGTCTTCAGCACACCATCTTCCACCAGTGTCCGCGTTGCGGTCAGCATGCCTTCCCCATCGAAGGGACGGGCGCCGGGGCCACGTACGCGACGGGGATCGTCGATGATGGTGATGCCAGCGGGCATGATCCGGCTGTCCATCTTTTCCTTCAGGAAGGAAGTGCCACGCGCAATGGAAATGCCGTTGATCGCGCCCGACAGGTGCCCCAGCATGCTGGTTGAAACGCGCGGGTCCAGCACGATGGGCATGCGGCCCGTACGTGGCCGGACCGGGTTCAGGCGTGCGACCGTCCGCTCACCCGCGCGGCGACCGACAAGGGCGGCATCCTCAAGGTCGGACAGATGGACGGCTGCGTGATAATCGTAATCGCGCTCCATCTTCGTGCCGCTGCCCGCCACGGTGCTGACGGAGACGGAATGGCTGGTGCGGGCATAGCGACCCGAAAAACCGGCCGATGTCATGAGGATGATGTCCGACAGGCCGAAGCTTGCGGATGCACCGTTGCTGTTGGAAACGCCTTCCACCGCCAGGGCCGATTCCTCCGCCACGCGGGCGCGGGCGATCAGATCGCCGGTCGCGGGTTCGGTGGGGTCGAACAGGTCCAGCCCCGCCGCATCGACAAAGCGATGCTCGGCTTCGGCGCACAGACCGGCAAAACGGTCTTCCGGCACGACGCGAGCCATGGCCACCGCGCGTTCGGCCAGTGCGTCGAACCGCGCGGGATCAAGTGCTGTGGCCGAGACGATGGCCGCGCGCTGGCCCACGAAAACCCGCAGGCCCAGATCACACGTTTCGGAACGTTCAAGGTCTTCGGTGCGGCCATTGCGCACCTGTGCGCCATGGGCGGTGCGGCTGACGTAGATTGCATCCGCCGCATCGGCGCCCGCGCCCTTTGCACGGGTGATGAGGGTTGCGATCTGGTCGATGGGATTGGAACTCATGCCGCCAGTGCCCCCGTAATGCTGTCGAGCGAGGGCAGGTGCCTGACCGGCCCCAACGATGTAAGCGTGGGCCGGCCGCTGAAGATGCGGGTGGCGACGCGCTGCACGTCCTCGATGGTGACGGCGTCCACCCGGCGCACGGTTTCGGCGGTCGGGATCAGCCGGTCGAAAATCTGGAGCTGGCGGGCAAGCTGTTCACACCGGCTGCCCGTGCTTTCCAGCGACATCAGCAGCGAAGACTTGAGCTGCGCCCGCGCGCGCGCCAGTTCCGCCATGGTAACGGTGTGGCGCACCTTGGTCAGTTCATCCAGCGTGACGGGGATGAGGTCGGCGACCTGCGTTTCCCCCGTTCCGGCATAAATGCCGAACAGCCCGCCCTGACGGAACGGCGCGTTGAAGGAATAGACGGAATAGACCAGTCCGCGCTTTTCGCGGATTTCCTGAAACAGGCGCGACGACATGCCCCCACCCAGCAGCGTGGACAGCAGCAGGGCCGGGTAATAGTCCGGGTCGCCATAGGGCATGGACGGAAAGCCCAGCACGATATGGGCCTGATCCAGTTCGCGTTCCTGCGTGAACTCTCCGCCCACGTAACGCACGGGCGGCTGGGGCGGCACGATGCCGGTCGGTAGGTCACGGAAATGCTGCTGCACCAGATCGACCACGCGGGCATGTTCAAGGTTGCCCGCCGCCGCGATGATGGTGTTGCCCGCCGTGTAATGGGTGTTCATGTAGTTGACCAGCGTTGCGCGCGACATGGTCTGGATACCCGCTTCCGTGCCCAGCGTGGGGCGGCCCATCGGCTGGTCTGGGAAGGCGGTTTCCTGAAAATGGTCAAACACGATATCGTCGGGCGTGTCGTTCGCCTGTCCGATTTCCTGCAGGATCACGCCGCGTTCGCGCTCCAGCTCCTCGGGGGCGAGGCTGCTGTGGGTCAGGATATCGCCGATGATATCCGCGCCCAGATCAAGGTTTTCCTTCAGCAGCTTGACGTAATAGGCGGTGTGCTCGCGCGCGGTGTAGGCGTTGATGTGGCCGCCCACATTCTCGATTTCCTCCGCGATTCCGGCGGCGGTGCGGGTGCCGGTTCCCTTGAAGGCCATATGTTCGAGAAAGTGGGAAACGCCGTTTTCCTGCGCGGTTTCATTGCAGGTGCCCGCGGCGACATACGCCCCGAGGGACACGGTCTCCACCCGTTCCATCCGTTCGGTCACGATGGTCAGGCCGGAGTCCAGTCGGGTCACATTGATCAGGTCGGTCATGCTGGTCCTGCGGGCCGCATGGCGCATGTTCGCGCCCGTGCCGCCCCTTGTTGGCGTAAGGGAATGGAGGAAGGAAGCGTCAGCCGGCGTTGGTCATCACGGCGGCGCGCACCCTGTCCTCGATCATGTTCAGATCCGCCGGAACCACGCTGTAGCGCTCGGGGCGGTCATACAGATCGGCCAATGCGGCGGGCAGGGCGGGGCGGATGCCGGTTGCCTGCGCCATCGCATCGGGGAACTTGGCGGGATGCGCGGTCGCCATGGCCACCATGGGAATGCCCGGTTCGCGGAAGGCGCGGCCCGCGGCGATGCCGATGGCGGTATGTGGGTCGGCCAGATAATGGCTGCGATTGTTCAGCGTGCGGATTTCCGCCAGCGTCGCGGCGTCATCCAGCGATACCCCGTGGAACAGCGCATGGGCGCGGTCCCATACGGGGTCTGCCACCTTCATCACGCCGGTCTTGCGGAACTCGGTCATGATCCTTGCGCAGGCCGTCGCATCCCGGTCGAGCAGTTCGAACAGCAGGCGTTCGAAATTGGAAGATACCTGAATATCCATGGAAGGCGACAGGCTGGGCACCACGCCGTGGATGCTCATGTCGTTTTCATTCAGGAAGCGCGACAGGATGTCGTTGCGGTTCGATCCCACACACAGCGCGCGGATGGGCAGCCCCATGCGGCGCGCGACCCATGCGGCCAGCACGTTGCCGAAATTGCCGGTGGGCACCGCGAACGAAACTTCCCGGTCTGGCGCGCCCATCGCCAGGGCCGCATAGACGTAATAGGGCACCTGCGCCGCAATGCGCGCCCAGTTGATGGAATTGACCGCCGACAGGCGCATGTCGGTGCGGAAGGGCAGATCGGCGAACATGGCCTTGACCATGTCCTGACAGTCATCGAACGTGCCCTGTACCGCAAGGTTGGTCACGTTGGGTTCCCGCACGGTGGTCATCTGCCGGCGCTGCACTTCCGACGTGCGGCCTTCGGGGTGTAGGATCACCACGCGCAGCCGTTCACGCCCACGACAGGCTTCGATCGCCGCCGACCCGGTATCGCCCGATGTCGCGCCGACGATGGTGACGGTTTCATTCCGTTCGGTCAGTACATGGTCGAACAGGCGGCCAAGCAACTGCATGGCCATGTCCTTGAACGCCAGCGTCGGGCCGTGGAACAGTTCCTGCACGAACAGTCCGTCTTCCACCTGCGTCAGCGGCACGATCGCCGGATGGTCGAATCGGGCGTAGGCCTCGCGGCACAGCTTCAGCAGCACATCATGCGTGATCGACCCTTCGGCAAAGGGGGCGATGATGCGGGCCGCCAGTTCGGGATAGGGCAGGGCGCGCAGTTCGCGCCACTGGGCTACCGAAAGCTCGGGCCAGCTTTCCGGCAGGTACAGGCCACCGTCCTCTGCCAGCCCCGCCAGCAGAACGGACGAAAAATCGCGGACGGGGGCAGTCCCCCGGGTAGAAATATAGCGCATCCCCCTATCATAATCCCAACCGTCCCCCGCGCGAAGGGGGCGCATGCGACCCCCGGCGCAATTCCGCGCGTGGTGTGTCAGAATTTGGGCGGTGGCAGCGCGCCGATATTGATGCGGTAGATATGAACGGGCCACTGGATGGCGTTATGCCCGCCATTGAACGGGGCGGTAAGGTCGATCTGGCCCGTGGGGATGTAAAGCTGCCCGTCGCGCGTGGCGAAGGAGCCACCGGGCCAGTGCAGGCGGCTGTCTGTTACGATTTTCTGGTAAACCCGGTCGGGCATCAGCCGGAAGATGCTGTTGGTCGATACATCATTGAAATACAGCGTACCGTCGGGCGCCAGCGTGATGCCGCCCAGCGCCGGGGTCTTGTACCACAGCGTAGGCCCTTCTTCCAGTTCGATGGGGGTTACGGTCGGATCGATCAGCAGGTCGGTATCCAGCTTGTAGACCGGACCGCATAGCGGTTCGAAATACAGCCACTGCCCGTCGGGGCTTATGGCCATCTGGCTTATGTTGACAATGGCGGTATGGCCCGTCGCATTGGTCAGCACGCGACCATTGACGGTAATGGGCTGGCCCGCCGTTAGGGATGAGGTGTGCTGCATAAGCCGCCGCTGCCGGTTGGTGTCCAGCCGGATCACGATCATGGCCGGAACGCCCGAATCCCCGATGAAGGCATGCCCACGCCCCACACGCATGGTGGCGGGATGGCTGCCATCATGCAGCATGGACGGGTCGATGGCCCATGTCTGCGCGACCTGGCCGGTATGGGCGTCGATCTTTACGATCTTGGGGCCATCCGCCACAGGCGGCCGGGTGGGGTCGGGCTGTCCGCTATCCAGCACCCATAGCGTGCCGTCTGCTTCCATCTGGATGTCCGCGGGGGCCACCAGACGTCTGGCCGCCGGTGTGGCGGAGTCGTTCCATGCGTCGTCAGGGTAGGGATGGGGCGTGCCGCTTGCGTCCAGCACCGCGAGGCCCGGTCCGGTATTTCCTGCCCAGCGGGGCAGTTCCACCAGCAACCGACCATCGGGCAGCACGGCCACGCGGTCCCACGCGCTGGTGGTGGAGGACGCCACCTCTTCCAGCGCCGCGGGCGGGTTGAGCGGCGGCGCGGGCTTGGCGGCACGGGCGGCCTGCACGGTGCCAAGCATGGCGGTGCCGCAGGCCAGAAGGAAGCCCGCATGGCGCAGGCGGCGGATGATGGGGGAGGAGTTCGCGTACATCGCGCGGTATCTCGTCACGAACCGCCGTGAATGGCAAGGGCATGATACAGCATGCCCGCCCTTCACCGATGCGGTGGCAAAGGGCGGCGGCTTTTTCAGGCTTACGCGCAGTAACGCTGGCGCAGGTGACGCAGGTAAGGCCCGGTATTGGGGGCGGCCCCCGTCGCGTCGCGCACGATATCAATGGTCGAGGCCCCGCTGCCACGGACATGGACGCGTGGCCGCAGCCAGCCAAGCAGGGGGGAGAAATCGCCCCTGCCGATGGCGGCCATCATGTCGGGCGTGTCCCGCTCGGCGGCTTCACGCAACTGGGCCGCGATGATCGCGCCCAGCGTGTAGGTGGGGAAATACCCCCATGAACCCGATGGCCAGTGAATGTCCTGCAGGCAGCCCAGCCGGTCTTCGGTCACGGTCAGGCCAAGCAGGTCATGGATGCGGGCATTGAAGGCGTCCGGCAGGTCGGACAGCTTCATCGTGCCAGCGATCAGCGCGGTTTCCATCTCGTACCGGACGAGGATATGGGCCGGATATGTGATTTCATCGGCATCCACACGGATGAATCCGGGGCGCACGCGGGTCATGAGGCGGTGCAGGTTGGCGGCGTCCCACGCCCCGTCATCCGCCGTGCCATCAAACGCCGCGCGCAGGCGCGGGGCCATCCAGTCCATGAAGGGGCGCGAGCGGCATATCTGCATTTCCATCAGCAGGGACTGGCTTTCATGCAGGCTCATGCCCCGTGCCTCGCCGACCGGCTGCGCGCGCCATGCCCGGGGCAGTCCCTGTTCATACAGGGCGTGGCCGGTTTCATGCACGATACCCATCAGGGCGTTCAGGCAGTCATCTTCCACGTAACGGGTGGTGATGCGCACATCGTCCTCCGCCCCGCCACAGAAGGGGTGCAGGCTGACATCAAGCCGCCCGCGCTGCATGTCGAATCCCATGGCCGCCATGGTTTCCGTTCCCAGCTTTTCCTGTGCCCCCACCCCGAACGGACCGGAGGGCGCGCGCGGCGGCGGCAGGCTGTCCTGATGTGCGAGCGCGGATGCAATCAGGTCCGGCAGCTCGCGCGCCAGTTCGGCAAAGACCGGGTCGATATCGGCCTGCCGCGTGCCCGCGTCATACTGGTCCAGCAGCGCATCATAGGGGCTGAGGCCAAGGGCTTCGGCCTTTGCCGCCGCGATTTCGCGCGTGCAGGACAGCACCGCCTGCAGTTGCGGCAGCAGGGAGGCGAAATCGCTGTTCTGGCGGGCGGTGCGCCATGCCATCTCGCAGCGTGACGCGGCGCGGGACGCGGCTTCCACCAGTTCACCGGGCACGGCGGCCGCATGGGCGTGCTGGCGGCGCATTTCATGCAGGTTGGCCTGTGCCATGGCGTCGGCCGGGGGCTGCGCGCGATCCAGCAGTTCGGCCATGTCCGGCGCGGTCATGAGTTCGTGGGACAGGACGGCAAGGGTTGCGATGCTTTCGGCGCGGCTGTCGCTCGCGCCCACCGGCATCATCGTATCCTTGTCCCAGCCCAGAATGCCCAGCGCATTGCGGATCTGTCCCATACGGGCGAAGCGCTGTCGCAATGTGTCATAGGCCTGCTGACCGGCATGGCTGGACTGGATATTCATGTGGTGTCCTGACTGAATCTTAATGGTCTGTCCCGTATGGACTGGTGCGTGAACTGTGCGGGAGCGCGCCGCGCCATGCAAGGGGAGGGCCAGATGATGCAGGGTAGCCATGACCGCGAAGGCAGGCTGGCGCAGGGGCATGCCGCCCTGCTGGCGGATGACATCGTAACCGCGCGGGCCTGTTTCGCCCAACTGCAGGACGTGCAGGGGGACGATCCCGATGCGCTTCACGGTCTGGCCTGCGTGGCGCTGGCCATTGGCCGGGCGGATGTTGCCATCGGTCTGGCCGGTCGCGCGCTGCGTATCGCGCCACGGGGGCAGTATCATGTCGTGCTGGCGCGTGCGCTGCTGGTGCAGGGGCATCATGATGCGGCGCGGGCAGCTATGAACATTGCCTGCCTGTCGCATCCCGATGACGTCGGCATCATGCTGTGCGCAGCCGACACGATGGAAATTACGGGTGATACGCTGGCCGCCGCCCGTGCCTATGCGCGCGTGGTCAGTCTGGCCGGTCCGCATGATGGTGACAGTCGCGCCCTGCATGCCCGTTTCCTGTGGCGACGCGGAAGGCGGACAGCGGCGTGCGCGCAGATGCGGCAGGCCGTGCGCCTTGCCCCCGGCCGGGCGGAATATCTGCATGAACTGGTGGAAATGCTGCTGGCCCTCGGCGCGCGGAAGGAGGCGGAGACGCTTTTACGCGCGCATCTGGAGCATGATCCGCACGATGGGGTGGCGCTGTCGCAGCTTGGGGCACTGCTGTTCGCGGGTGGGCATATGCGGGATGCCGTGGACAGGCTTCAGCGGGCCATGGATCATGCACCTTCGGTGGAAGCCTGTAACAACCTTGGTCTCGCCCGCATGGCGTTGGGGGATATGGCGGGCGCGGATGCCGCCCTGCGACAGGCGATGCACATGCAGCCATCCGATGCCCGCATCGCCCTGAACCATGCCACCGGACTGTTCGAAGGCGGTCAGCCCGTCGCCGCCCGCCTGGCTTATGACGCCATACTGGCCACGATCCCGCCAGTTGATGAGGACACACAGGCACGCGCCCGCTTCAATATGGGTGTCGCCCTGCTGGCCTGTGGCGAGATGGAGCAGGGATGGACGTTGTGGGAATCCCGGCTTGCCTTTCTGCCGCCCCATCCATCGGCCAGCCATCTGCCACGATGGAACGGTCGGGTGTCCGCCGGGGGCGGGAAGGTGCTGGTGCATCTGGCGCAGGGACTGGGCGATGCCATTCATTTCCTGCGTTACGTGCCGCTTGCGGCGCAGCGTACGCCCATCGTGCTGGCGGTGCCGCAGGCACTGCGCAGGCTTGTGCATACATTGGGGTGCGCAACGGCGAATGGGGTGGATTACCCGATAGAAATTATCGCTCCTGATGAATATGTAAATATGGGCATCACCAGCCAGTGCGACCTGTTCAGCCTGCCGCATGTGTTGGGTGGCGCGCAGATACCTGCGTTCAAACCTTATCTGGGGGAAAAACCGTGGCGGACGCATAAAAGAACAAAGGGGCCGCTACGCATCGGCCTGTGCCATGCCGGCAATCCGGCCTATCGCTTTGACGCACGGCGTTCCGTGCCTGTTGCGGCGCTGGCGCCGCTGACGCAGGTGACGGGAGTGGAGTTCATATCCGTGCAGCCACGGGTCGCTGAAGGTGCGCAGGCAGGCTTCGTGCGGCACAGCCTTGCGCCTGATGCCGATCTGCTCGATACGGCGCGCCTGATCGCTACGCTGGATCTGGTCATCAGCGTGGATACGCTCGCGGCCCATCTGGCCGGAGCCATGGGGTGCCCGGTCTGGCTGCTCAATCGTTTCGGGGGGGACTGGCGCTGGTATCCCGCCTTTGATCTGGACGGGCCGGAGGGTGTGCCCCCGGGTTATCCACCTGTGCCGGACGGCTGCCCGCGCAGCCGGTGGTATCCGTCCCTGTGGCAGTTCCGGCAGGGCGGCCTTCAGCCCCCCGGTCAGGCGTGGGGGGCGGTCATGACGGCTGTCAGCAGCGCCCTGCAGGCATGGATTGCAGGGCGGGAGACTGTCAGATCGTGATGCTTTCCAGTTCGGAGGAACGGCGCTGCGCCGCTGCCTCCGCTTCCTGCAGGCCGGACAGCAGGGCAGTGCGGATGCGGTTCAGGCGTTCCTTGTCCGTTATCTTCAGGCCGAACAGGTCCTTGACGTAGAACACGTCCACCGCCCGCACGCCGTAGGTGGTGATATGGGCCGACGCGATCTGCAGTTTCTGTTCGCTCAGTGCGGCGGTGACATCATGCAGCAGGCCAGGGCGGTCCCGACCATTGATTTCGACTACGGTGCAGGTGTTCGACGCCCGGTTGTCGATCACCACGCGCGGCGGCACATGGATGGCCCGCATGCGCCGCCCGCTCAGACGGCGGCCACACTGGGCAATCTCGCGGTCGATATTGATGCGGCCCGTCAACGCCTGTTCGATCAGCAGCGACAGGCGGCCAAGCTGCTGCGGCTCCTCGAACGCGGCGCCGCCCGCATCCTGAATCCATAGCGTATCCAGCGCCATGCCATTGGTCATGGTATGGATGCGCGCATCCACGATCGAGGCCCCGGAAATGGCCACCGCCCCCGCGATCTTGGAAAACAGGCCGGGATGGTCGGCCGCATAGATCGTAACCTCGGTCACGCCCCGGGCGGGAAGCGGCTGGGTTTCTACCGTAAGGGGGGAATGCAGGCGTTCGGAATCGCCAATCAGCCGGGCATGGCGGGCATGGGTATCGTGATCGAACGACAGCCAGTAACTGCCATAGCCCAGATCCATGAAGTGGCCGACATCGGTGGCGTTCATGCCTTCTTCCACCAGCCACTGTGCGGTAGCGGCCTTGGCGCGCTCCACGCGCACGTCGCGTTCGGTGGTGGCAAGACTGCCTTCCAGCACTTCGGCCACGCGCATGTACAGTTCGTTCAGCAGCGTCGCCTTCCATGCGTTCCATACGCGCGGACCCACGGCGCGCATGTCCACGATGGTCAGCAAAAGCAGCAGGCGCAGGCGCTCGGGCGACTGGATGATGTCGGCAAGGTCAAGGATGGTCTTGGGGTCGTCAATATCACGCTGGAACGCGGTGTGGCTGAGCAGCAGGTGATGCAGCACCAGCCATGAAACGGTTTCCGTCTCCTCGCTGTCCATGCCCAGTTCGGGACAGACATACAGCGCGATCTGCGAACCGATTTCCGAATGGTCGCCGCCCCGGCCCTTGGCGATGTCATGCAGCATCACCGCTACATACAGCGCGCGGCGCGAATGCAGGTTATGCGCAAGATCGTAGGCGATGGGGATTTCATCGGCCATCTGGCCATGTTCCACCCGGCCCATAATGCGCAGCGCGTCGATGATGTGCTCATCAACCGTGAACACATGGTAGGTGTCGAACTGCATCTGCCCCACGACACGCGACCAGTCGGGCAGCAGGCGACCCATGAGGCCGGTCTCGTTAAGGATATGCAGCCAGTAGGCGTTGCCCTTGCGCCGTCCCTCATCCATCAGGTGGAAACTGGGGGAGGCATCCGGCGCATCCGGTGTCTCGCCCGCGCGCGGCGTGCGGGCCTGACGTTCGGGCGGATCGCCACACATGAGGTCGAGGAAGATACGCGCGGTTTCCGGGTCGCCGCGCAGGCTGGCGGCCTTGCGTTCCCAGCGGATCAACTGGTGCATGGCCATGGGATGGATGGGCAGCTTGCGCTTCTTGGCCCAGTCCAGCAGGCGCATCATCTGGATGGGTTCGTTTTCAAACGACGTGCCGCGCTGTGGCAGGATGCGGCCATCCAGCACGGTAAAGCCCGCATCGCGCATCTGGCTGTCGGCTTCGGGCGCATTGGCCACGGGGCCAAGGGCCTGTCGCAGCACGGCGGGTTCCAGCACCAGCGTCAGGCGCATGACCTCGCGCACGGTCAGGAAGTAGTGGCGCATGAACCGCTCCACGCCCACCTGCCGACCATGGCGGGTGTAACCCATGCGCCCGCCCACAACCGGCTGTACATCGAATGTCAGGCGCTCTTCTGCCCGGCCCGATACGTAATGCAGGTGAAAGCGCACACGCCACAGGAAGTCCCATGCCCGCCGCGCGCGCTTGGCTTCCTGTTCGGTCAGCAGGCCGAGTTCACTGAACCCGGGCGCAAGCAGGTCGGATACATGCCGGGTGCCGAAGGTGTAGCGGCACATCCAGTACAGCGTCTGCAGGTCGCGCAGGCCACCCCGGCCTTCCTTGATGTTGGGTTCGACAAGGTAGGGGCTGTCGCCAAAGCGCTGGTGGCGCGCCGCGCGTTCCTTGCGCTTGTCGGTAATGAAACGGTCGGCCCCCGCCCGCACGCAGGCCACGATATAGCGGGCCTGGAACATGGAAAACAGGGTCTCGCTACCCGTCAGCACGCGCGCGTCGAGCAGGGTGGTGCGGACCGTGGTGTCGGCTTCCGCCTCCGCAATGCATTCGTTGATGGTGCGGGTGGCATGCCCGACCTTCAGCCCCAGATCCCACAGGAAATACAGGATGTATTCCACGCAGGCCCGCACATCCTCCGCCTGCGTGTCCGCTGTCAGGAACAGAAGGTCGATATCACTGAACGGGGCCAGAAGGCCGCGCCCGTATCCGCCGGTCGCGGCAACGGCGAACGGGGCTTCGGGCTGCGAGTCGATCCCGGCTTCCCGCATGGCGAACTCGCCCAGTACCCGGATCATGCCATCGGTATAGGCGGCAAGCAGCTTGCCCGCTTCCGCCCCGCCCAGGTGGTGGTGCTCGAACGCCTCGCGCACATGAGCCTGATAGCGAGACAGGTGGCGGCGGAACAGCCCGATCGCCTCCTCACGCGGCAGGGCGCGCGTATCGTCGGTGCCCCCCGGCGGGAAAAGGGCGGCATGGAGGGCGTCTGTCATCGCCTCGACGGAGGAGGCGTTAAGGGGGGCGGCGTTCGACATCGTGGCCAGATGGCGTCCTGTGAATGACGATAGGGATAAGGGTTGGAGTGTGCCGCCCTTAATGGCGGCAGGTCCAGTGCTGTATCAGGCTTTCAACAGTTTTTTGAGTTTATAAAGCATTTCCAGCGCCGTGCGAGGGCTGAGCGCATCCGGGTCCAGTTCTTCCAGCATGTCCACCACGGCGGGCGGAACGGCGGGGGATGGGGGTGCGATGTCCTCTTCGGGCTTTTCTGCCATGTGCTGTTCAAACAGGGGCAGTGGCGGCGCCTGCCTGCCGCGTTCCTTTTCCAGCATGCCCAGCAGCCTGCCCGCGCGGCGCACCACCGGTTCGGGCACGCCAGCCAGGCGGGCGACATGCACGCCCCAGCTCCGCCGCGCGCAGCCGGGAATGACCTCGTGCTGGAAAATGACCTGCCCCTTCCATTCCCGCACGCTCATGGTGTGGGGGGAAAGGCGCGGCATGCTGTTGGCCAGTTCGGCCAGTTCATGGAAATGGGTGGCGAAGATGGCACGCGAGCGCAGGGTGGAATGCAGCGTTTCCAGCACGGCCCATGCAATGGCCAGACCATCGAGCGTGGAGGTGCCGCGCCCGATCTCGTCCACCACCACCAGCGATTTTGGTCCCGCCTGATTGAGGATGGCCGCGGTCTCGGTCATTTCCACCATGAAGGTGGAGCGACCGCGCGCAAGGTCATCGGCAGCACCCACGCGGGAGAACAGGCGGTCCACCACCCCGATGCGCATGGCCTGCGCCGCCACCGGCAGCCCGGCCTGCGCCAGAATGACCGCCAGCGCCGTCTGCCGCAGGAAGGTCGATTTGCCCGCCATGTTGGGGCCGGTCAGCAGCATGATGCGGCGGTCGGGTTCAAGGTCGCAGTCATTGGGGGTGAAGCGTGCGTTCCTGGGCAGGGCTGCTTCCACCACCGGGTGGCGGCAGCCTTCGATGACGAAACCCGTGTCATCTCCCACCACGGGGCAGCACCATGTACCCCCGCCCGCCAGCATGGCGCAGGACTGCGCGATGTCGATGCAGGACAGGGCGGCGGCCATGTCCGGCAGGGCGGCTTCATCCAGAATGTGGCGCACGACCTGCGTGAACAGGTGGCGTTCGCGCAGGCCGGCGTTTTCAGCCGCCTGTGCGATCTGCTGGTCAAGGCTGACCAGCCGTTCGGTTGAAAAGCGGCTGGCGCTGGCCGTGCCCTGCCGCATGATGAGGTCCTCATGCCCGCGCAGGCGCGCACTGGCGGCTGCCGGAACCTCGATCACATAGCCAAGCTGCGCATGGTGACGGATCTTGAGGTTGGCGATGTCGAACTGTTCGGCATATTCCTTCTGCAGGGCGGCGATAACGCGGCGGCTGCCGTCGCGCAGTTCGCGCTGCGCATCCAGTTCCTCATCATAACCCGTGGCGATGATGCCGCCGTCATCAAGGCGGGCGGGCGGGTTTTCGGCCAGTGCGCGCGCCAGCAGGTCCTGCAGTTCATGCGCGCGGTCCAGATGGCCCACGGCCTGCGCCAGTATGGGGGGCAGTTCTTCCTGCCGGTTCAGGATCTGTCCGACCTCGCGCGCGACCCCAAGGGCGATGCGGATTGCGACCGCATCGCGTGGCTGCCCCCGCCCCAGTGAAAGACGGCCAAGCGCGCGCGCCATGTCGGGCGCGGTGCGCAGGCAGGCGCGCAGGTCATCGCGTATGCCGTGCTTGTCCAGCAGCCACGTCCAGCCTGCCTGACGGCGGGCAATGCGCTCGGGATCGGTCAGGGGGGCTGCGATCCAGTCCGCCAGCAGGCGGCTGCCCGCTGCGGTAACCGTGCGGGCCACGGCTGCGAACAGGGTATGCTCGGTCGTGCCATCGCGCGTGCGCAGCAGGTCAAGGCTTGCCCGCGTGGCGGGGTCGAGGCCCAGGACATCCCCGCTGTAGCTGGGCCGGGGATGCGACAGGCGCGGCAACTGCCCGGCCTGACTGCGGCGGATGTAATCGATGGCGGCCCCGGCGGCCAGCGCTTCCGCATCGCTGAAGGTGCCGAACGCGTCCAGACTGGTCACGCCGAAGGCTTCCGCCATGCGCTGGCGGGCGGCCTCCGGGCCTGCGGGCAGCAGGACAGGGGTTCGGCGGTCGGCGAAATCACCCAGTTCGACATTGTCCGCGCACAGGATTTCCGCCGGGTCCAGACGGCCCAGCAGGTCGTGCATGTCGCGCGCCGGGACGCACGCGGTTTCAAACAGGCCGGTGGAAATATCGATCCATGCCAGACCCGGATCGGCGCTGTCGCGGCCGGTGGGGCAGACGATGCAGGCCAGCAGGTTCTGCCGTCCCGCTTCCAGCAGTTCATCTTCCGTCAGGGTACCCGGCGTGATCAGCCGCACGACCGCGCGCCGCAGCGGTCCCTTGGATGCGGGGCGTCCCTTGCGCGGCTGTTCCGTCTGTTCCGCCACCGATACGCGAAAACCCCGGCGGATCAGCCGGGCCAGATAGGCCTGCGCCGCATGTACCGGCACGCCGCACATGGGAATGGGCTCCCCCCCATGCGTGCCGCGTGCGGTCAGTGAGATATCCAGCGCGGAGGCCGCCGCTTCCGCATCGTTGAAAAACAGTTCGTAGAAATCTCCCATCCGGAAGAACAGGAGCGCATCGGGATGTTCGGCTTTAAGCGCGAACCACTGCGCCATGGCGGGCGAAGCACCTTCGGGGGATGGGAATGTCATGCCCGGTGTCTAGCGGCGGGATGGCGGATTCGCCAGTGCGGATTTTATGGCTTTCCTATGCCTGCCTGTTGCGGTGCAACCGGCGGTTGATGGCACTGGCGACCTGTCGCATATCGGTGATCCCCAGCAGGTGCAGCGCCGCAAGGTAGATGCTTATGCCAATGGCGATCAGCACGCCCACATCCACAATGCGCAGCACGGGACCGGCCTGCATCGCCCCGCCCAGCGGCGTGTATCCCGCCGCCACAAGCCCTGCCGCCATCAGGGCCGCGCATACGACCATGCCACCAAGCTGGCGGACAAGCAGGGGATCGGGCATCAGCGCCCCGCGCCGCATCAGGATGAACGCCAGAACGCCCGCGTTGACCATGGCGGCCAGACTGCTGGCCAGTGGCGGTCCGATATGCGCCAGCCAGTGCATGAAGCTTATATTGAGGATGAAGTTCAGTACCAGCGTGCCAAGTCCCACCAGAACCGGCGTGCGGGTATCGCCACGGGCGAAAAACCCCGGTGATAGCACCTTGACCAGCACGAAGGCGGGCAGGCCCACAGCGTAGGCACGCAGCGACTGTGCCGCCAGAACCGCATCCCGCGCCGAGAAATGGCCATGACCGAACAGCGCCATCATCACCGGGGCCGCAACGACCAGCAGCCCCGCCGCCGCTGGCAGCGTCAGGACCAGCGCATAGGAAATGGCTCGGCCCTGCGTGCGGTGCGCACCCGCGATATCTCCCGCCGCAAGCGAACGGGTCAGTACCGGCAGCAATGTGGTGCCCGCCGCCGCCCCCAGCACGCCAAGGGGAAGCTGGTTCACCCGGTCAGCGAAATACATGAGCGAAACGCTACCCGCCGGCAGCAGGGTGGCGATGATGGTGTCCACCATGAAATTGATCTGCGTGATGCCGCTGCCCACCAGCCCCACGCCCATCCGCGCCAGCAGGGTGCGGATGCGGGGCGTAAGGCAGGGCATGACCAGTCGCAGCCGCATGCCCGCGCGGCGGGCGGCGTAAAGCAGGATGCCAAACTGGACCACGCCCGATGCGCTCACCCCCCATGCGGCGGCATGCGCGACATCACCCGTGAAGGGTGGCAGGATCAGGATGGCGGCAATGCCGATCACGTTGAAGCTGACATAGGCCGCCGCCGCCACGCCAAACTGATGCATGCCGTTCAGCACGCCCGACACCAGCGCGGCCCCGCAGATCAGCAGCAGGTAGGGAAAGGTGATGCGGCTGAGTGATATGGCCAGCGAATCGCGCGCACCACCATGGGTGAAGCCAGGCGCGATCACGCTCAGCACGCCGGGCATGAAAACTTCCCCCAGCACGGTCAGCAGCAGCAGCCATGACAGCAGCACGCTCATCGTCTCGCACGCAAAGCGCCGGGCGGTGTCCTTGCCTTCGCATTCCAGCAGGGAGGAGAACAGCGGCACGAAGGCGGCGTTCAGCGCGCCTTCGCCAAACAGGCGGCGGAACATGTTGGGCAGGCGGAAGGCGATCTGGTAGGCGTCCTGCGCAACGCCAGTGCCCAGAAAGGCCGCAAGAAGCTGGTCGCGCACTAGCCCCAGCACGCGGCTGATCATGGTCCAGCCGCTTACGGTCAGAAAGCCCTTCAGCATCGCGCCAGCAGGAAATGCCCGCCGCTTCGATCTGTCATCAGTGGTCCATCACGGCGCGTTCGACCGCCATGCGCACGCGCCGCGATTCGGGGGATGTGATGGATGTGAACCAGTTCACCAGATTGCCGTCGCGCCCGATCAGGTATTTGTAGAAATTCCACCGCGGCAGCGATAGGAATCCACCCTCCCGCGCCAGCCAGCGGAACAGGGGAATCGCCTGCGGTCCCTTGACATGACTCTTGGCGGTCAGGGGGAAGGTGACGCTGTAGTTGCGCTGGCAGAAGGTGGTGATTTCGTCGGGGGTGCCGGGCTCCTGTGCGCCAAAATCATTCGACGGCACGCCAATGACCATCAGGTCGTGGCTACGCCACGTCGTCCACAGGTTCTGCAATCCTTCATATTGCGGCGTGAAACCGCATCGGGAGGCCGTGTTGGCGATAAGGATCGGCTTTCCCCGCAGGGTGGAAAGATCGATCTCCCCTCCGTTCAGGCTGGGCAGGACGAAGTCATGGATTGTGGTCATTGAAAAGCTCGGTTCTGTATGCGCGCCGGAGTGACCCGATTGCAGGCTGTGATGGCGGTGGTCAAGCGGTCAGTTCGCGTGTGTGAAATGTGGCGGCGTGGAACCTTCATGCGAATTCGTGTCCGACGGGCCGCGCCAGCAGGCGGCGGCTGGCTTCGGCCATGTCGATCGTTCCCGCAAGCAGTCCCGTTACGGTGGCGATGACGGGGGTGCTGACATCGTGGCGCTGCGCAAGCTGGTACAGCGCCGGGGCGGTGGCCATGCCTTCGGCCACGCCTTCCAGCGCCTGTGCCGCCTGCGGTGCGGGCGTGCCCTGCCCGATCGCCAGTCCCAGCCGGTAATTGCGTGAAGCCTGACCCGTGCAGGTCAGCAGCAGGTCGCCCACCCCCGCCAGACCGGACAGCGTTTCGGGCCGCCCGCCAAGCGCGTGCGACAGGCGGGCCAGTTCGGCTATGCCGCGTGTCATCAGTGCTGCGCGCGCGTTTTCGCCCAGTTTCGCGCCCATGGCGGCCCCGGCGGCGATGGCGACGACATTTTTGGCCGCCCCGCCCAGTTGCACGCCGGTCGGGTCATCGCTGGCATACAGGCGGAAGGCGGGCGTGGTCAGCAGGTCGGCCAGCCTGCGCGCCTGTGCACGGTCGGGGCTGGCCAGTACGGCGGCGGCGGGCAGTCCGGCTGCGATTTCATGCGCGAAGTTGGGACCGGACAGAACGCCCAGCACGCTGTGGGGAAACAGTCCGGTCAGCACCTGTAGCGGCATGAGGCCGGTTTCGCGTTCGATCCCCTTGCAGCACGCGATCAGCGGCGCGCAGGCCGGGACCATCGCCGCCGTGGCGCGCAGATGCTGCATGGGACAGGCCAGCAGGATCAGGTCCGCCTGACGGGGCAGGTCACTGGTGACGGTAATGGTCGGCGGCAGGGCAAAACCGGGCAGGCGGGGCATGACGCGGCCTGCGGACATGGTGGCGGGATTGCGTGCCCACAGGCTGACATCGGCACCGGCGCGCGCGGCCTGCATGGCCAGTGCCGTGCCCCATGCGCCTGCGCCGATAACGGCAATCCGTGCGGTGTGCGTCATCCGTTCATTCCCCGGAGGTGTGTGCCGTACCCGGCATTCTGTTTTTTCAGTTTAATCGCAATGCGCCAGTTGGGGTTGCCATGCAAGGGTCGGGGCGTGGCAGTGTGGACATGTCGTGTAACGGAAGGTCAGCAACGGTAACGTCATGCTCCCGCAGGGATCCGGGCCGTATCGTCCACCGTCATGCGCGCAGCCATTTCCGATAGCGGCCAGCGGGGGCGGGGGCGCATGGCGATGTCATCAGGGATGGGCAGGCCGAGGTCGCGCCGCGCGTGCATGGTTTCGATCGCGGCCCATGCCACCATGACCGCATTGTCCGTGCACAGGCGCAGCGGTGGCGCAGCGAAGGGCAGGTCATGCGCGCTGGCGAATTCCCGCAGCCGGGCGCGCAGCACGCCATTGGCCGCAACCCCGCCCGCGACCACCAGCGTGGTCGGACGCTCCATCATTTCCAGCGCATGGCCAAGGCGGTCGATGACGATGTCACTTACCGCCTGCTGGAAACTGGCGGCAAGGTCCGCCGCCTGCTGGCGTGAAAGGGCCGTGCGCACCTCGGTCGGGAGTTTCTGCGCCACGGCGGTCTTGAGGCCCGAAAATGAAAAGTCGCATCCCGCCCGGCCCATGAGGGGACGGGGCAGGGCTACCGCATGCGGATCGCCTTCACGCGCAAGCTGTTCCACCGCCGGGCCGCCGGGCCAGCCGAGACCCAGCATCTTGGCTACCTTGTCGAACGCTTCCCCCGCGGCATCGTCGATCGTGCCGCCCAGCCTGCGGTAATGGCCCACCCCTTCCACCGCGATGCACTGGCAGTGTCCGCCCGACACCAGCAGCAGCAGGTAGGGGAAGGGCGCGCCGTTGGGGGCGATGCCGGGCAGGCGCGCGGTCAGGGCGTGGGCTTCGATATGGTTGACGGCAATGAAGGGGCGGTCCAGCGCGATGGCCATGCCCTTGCCCATGTCGGCCCCCACGATCAGCCCACCGATCAGGCCCGGCCCGCAGCTTGCGGCAATCGCCCCCAGATCACGGGGCTGCAGGTTCGCGGCCGCCAGCGTGTCGCGCACCAGCGCGGGCAGCGCGGAAAGATGGGCGCGGGCCGCGATTTCGGGCACGACCCCGCCGAATGGCACATGGCCGGATTGCGATAATGTCGTTTCTGCCAGTATCCGACCGTCTGTCGTAACGATGGCGCAGGCCGTGTCATCGCACGAAGATTCAATGGCCATAACGGGAGTTGGCATTTCGGGGGGTGTCTGTGTGGCGTCGGGCATGGCGCAATTTACAATCCGGCGGTGCGGAATGTCATCTTTCCTTTATCGTTATGTGGTAATAGACACGCGAGATGGAGTCCGCAAAGCCATCAGCCCCGTTTCCGTCGTCCGCGCTACAGAAAGTCGCGGCCGAGGCCGCTGCCCGCCAGCGAAAGGAAACCACACGCGCCGAACCCCACCGGCGGCAGTTGCCGCTGAAGGTCGGGACGCGCGCCTCTCCGCTTGCGCTGGTGCAGACGCGGGCCTTCCTGACGGTGCTGACCCGGTTCTGTCCGGTGCTGCGCGACATGGGCGCGTTTCAGGAACACCAGATCAGCACGACCGGCGATCAGGTGCTCAACCGCAAGCTGGCGGAAATTGGCGGGAAGGGTCTTTTCGCCAAGGAAATCCATGAAGCCCTTGCCGATGGCCGGATCGATTTCGCCGTCCACAGCCTCAAGGATCTGGAAACCACGCTGCCGCCGGGGCTGGTGCTGGCCTGCACCCTCAAGCGCGAGGACGCGCGCGATGTGCTGATCCTTGGCCCCGACTGTGATGAACCGGACCCCGCCGACCCGTATGCCGCCCTTCCGCAGGGTGCGCTGGTGGGCTGTGCCTCCGTCCGCCGTCAGGCGCAGATGCTGCATGTCCGGCCCGACCTGCGCTTCGGGCTGCTGCGCGGCAATGTGCAGACCCGCCTGGACAAGCTGGCGGCGCGTCAGTGCGATGCGACGCTGCTGGCCTATGCCGGGCTGCGCCGCCTTGGCATGGAAGACCGTGCCGATGTCATCCTTGATCCCACCATCATGGTGCCGGCGGCGGGGCAGGGCATTGTGGGCGTGACCGTGCGTGAAAGTGATGTGGAACTGCGCGAACTGCTTTCCGCAATCGAGGATTATGAGGCCCGTGCCGTCGCCACGGCGGAACGCGCGCTGCTGGCGGAACTGGATGGTTCGTGCCGTACCCCCATCGGCGGGTATGCACGGCTGATCCCGGTCGTGGCCGGGGGCGCGCCGGAACTGCACCTGACCGGCCTTGTCGCGCGTGAAGACGGGTCGTTCCTACTCAAACGCTCCATCAGTGGCGCACCGGGGGATGCGGCGCGTCTGGGCCGGGATCTCGGTCGCAGCCTGCGCGCGGACAGCCCGGCTGACATCTTTGCCGAATAGGGGGGGCCCGCCTTTCCGTGCCGCGTCGCGCAACGGCGTTATCATTACCCGACCGCCGCCGGGCCTTGCGCCCACCATGGCGGCGGTGACACGGCTGGGTCTGCGCCCCGTTGCAGCCCCCATGCTGCGTATCGAACAGCATGCCCTGACAGCCGATGGCCCGCGTCCCGACGGGCTGGTGCTGACAAGCGGGCAGGCGATTGCAGCCGTCAATCACCCGCAATGGCACGATGTGCCATGCTATGTGGTGGGTCAGGCGACTGGCGCGCGTATGCGCAGCGTGGGTTTCAATCATGTCATGACGGCGGCGGGCACGGCGGATGCCCTGTCCAGCCTTATCCACACCGCTGCGCCGCAGGGCGCGCGGCTGCTGCTGGCCGTCGGGCGGGGTTACGGGCGTGAAATGGCCACTGATCTGCGTGGCGCGGGTTTCCGGGTGGTGCGGCGCTGCGTCTATGCGGTCCATCCCGAACGGCGGCTGCCTGCACCCGTGCGTGCCGCGCTGCTGGCGGGGCAGGTCAGGTCGGTCATGTTCTATTCCACCCGCACGGCGCAGGCTTTTGTCACCGCGCTTGATGCGGCGCTGCGCCCCATGCTGGCGGAGGTACAGGCCATCGCCATGTCCACCAACGTAGCTGCTGCCCTTGAAACCGGTCCGCGCTGGCGGACGGTCACGGTCGCGGCACACCCGGATCAGGACGCCATGCTGGCCGCCCTCGGCGCGGATTGAACCCGGTTTTATCCATTAAAAAAGGCCGGAAGCCTGCGCTCCCGGCCCATCATGCAGCGTTACCGCCGCATGGGTTCAGGCGTGGCCCGGCGTCTGGTCGAAGGAGTTGCGCTTGGCCTGCCACAGCGCGACGAAGTCGATCGGCTGCAGCACCACCGGCGGGAAGCCGCCATCACGGGTGACTTCGCTCAGGATATTGCGCACGTAGGGGAAGATCAGGCGCGGCACTTCCACCAGCAGGATCGGCTCGATCAGTTCCGCAGGCGGGTTGTTCAGCGTCGCGATCGCGGCATAGGACAGTTCGGCGATGAACACCGGACGCCCGACGGGGCCGCCTTCCTTCTGCGGGGGTTCGCTGGCTTCGGCCTTGACGGTCAGGATCACCTCGAACACTGGCTGTTCCTGTTCCAGGCGGTTGGCCTGAACGTCAATATTGACCGAAATCTGCGGGTTGGTGCGCAGGGTCGCGAAGATTTCCGCACCCGCGGGCACTTCGAACGAGAGGTCCTTGATATATTGAAGGTTGATCGCCAGCGGCAGGGCCGGGGGCGCGCTCTGGCCGTTTTCGGGGGTGGTCGGCTGAGTCGTGTCGGACATGCTTGTCTACATTCTCCAAGAGATACGCGGAAAACAGAAGTGAATCTCGTATCCTCTGGCCGTAGCATGCGCCAGCAGGCGATGCCATAGCAGCCGTGGGAATTTTAACGGCTCTTGCGCATTGTGCTGGCTCCGGGCGTTGCCTATGTTGTGGGCAGGCTTATTTCTGGCAGGCTTGCCCGCCTGCGGTTATGGACGCGCGGCATGAATTTCTCTTTTGGTCATTTTCCTCTGGATCTGGTTATTCTGGGGCTGGTGGCTGTTTTCCTTGTTCTTCGCCTGCGTGGTATCCTTGGGCGCCGGGTCGGGGCCGAACCGGCGATGCGTCCCGTCATGACGCCGCCCCCGGTCCAGCCCGTAGCTGAAAAAGCCGCCGAACCGCCGCCGCCTGCCGTAACCTATGACATTCCTTCGCCCGATACCCGCGTGGGTGGCGTTCTGGCCCGCATCGGGGCGCTACAGCCCGGTTTCACGGCGGATGCCTTCGCCAAAGGGGTGGAACCCGCCTTCCGTCAGATCGTGGGGGCCTATGCCACCGGTGATCTTGCCGTGCTGCGCGAAAAGCTGACGGCCGCGACCTACGCCACTTTCGATGCCGCGATACAGGCCCGCAAGCAGGTTGGCGAGACGCTACGCAGCGAGATCCGCGATATTACCGATATTGCCATTGTCGATGCGGAAGTGGATGAAACGGCTACTCCGAATCCGGTCGCCCGGATCGAGGTCCGGATCGTGTCCGACCAGATCAGCCTGACGCTGGACAGCAATGGCCAGCCGGTGGCGGGTGTCGATGCCGTGACCGAATTCTCGGACCTGTGGACATTCGAGCGCATTCTGGGCGTAAGCAGCAATGGCGCGGACTGGCGGCTGGGTGCAAGCCGCAGCGCGTAAGGTCATCCTGCCATAATTTACCGATAAGTCCGTGATTCATTCATGTCCATGAAAGCATTCAGACATATTGCGCCGCTATGCGCTGTCATTGCGCTGTGCGGCTGCCAGATCATCAATCCGGATATGGGCGGCAGGAAGAACCGGTCCGGCCCCACCACCTTCGCGGCACTGGCGGGCTGGCAGGATGATGCGCTTGAACAGGCCCTGCCGGTTTTCCTTCAGGACTGTCACAAGGTCCAGAGCCTGCCCCCCGACAGCACACTTGGCGGGGATGACACCGCCAGGCGTCCCGGCCGACGGGTAGGAGACTGGCAGGCAGCGTGTGAAGCCGCGCGCACTGTTCCCGCAGGCGATCGCGTGGCGGCCCGCACGTTTTTCGAGACATGGTTCGTCCCCTACCGCCTTGCTGCGGGAACAAGGGCCGATGGCATGCTGTTCACCGGCTATTATGAACCCGAGATCCGGGGTTCGCTCCGGCGTGGCGGCATTTACCAGACCCCTGTCTACCGTCGTCCCCCCGATCTGGTGCGCGAGCATGACAGTCAGGGCCATGTCGTGACCGGACGCCGACAGGGCAGGCAGATCGTGCCGTACTGGACCCGTGCGCAGATCGATCAGGGCGCGCTGGCGCATAAAAAGCTTGAAATGCTGTGGCTGGCCGATCCGGTTGACCTGTTCTTCCTGCAGATACAGGGGGCGGGACGTGTGCGCCTGCCTGATGACAGGGTGGTCCGGCTGGGTTTCGATGGCCTGAATGGCCAGCCCTATGTGCCGCTGGGCCGCGTCATGGTCGCACAGGGCCTGCTGAAGGCCGAGGATGTGAACATGGCATCCATCCGTGGCTGGCTGGAAGCGAATCCGGCCCAGGCGACGCAGATGATGGAACAGAACCCGAATTACGTCTTTTTCCGGCAACTGGATCAGGGCAATGCGCTGGCCGGTGCGCCGGGCGCGCTGGGCGTGGACCTGACGCCGGGCCGTTCCATGGCGATTGACCGGGATTTCATTCCGCTTGGAAGCCCGGTATGGGTGCAGGCGCAGATTCCGGTTGACGGGCATGAGACGCAGTGGAACCGGCTTGATTTCGCACAGGATCTGGGCACCGACATCAAGGGTCCCGACCGGGCCGACCTGTATATGGGTTGGGGGCCCGAAGCGGCCCAGACGGCAGGAAACCTGCGTTCAGGCGGGCAGATGATCGTGCTGGTCCCCCGTGGCAGCCCGGTCAGGCGGAAAGACAAACACCACAGATCCGCTCGTCCCGCGGAGTGAAGAGCGTACCACCATGACAGGGCGACCCCGCGCGGGGCAGGCTTGCGCATCTCCTCCGCGCATGCCGCGGACCACCCGCTATACCGAAGGGCCGCACCTGCTGGTGCGTGGCGACTGCGTACGCGCCCTGCGCCGGATGGAGGCCGACAGCGTGGACGTTGTCGTGACCTCGCCGCCCTATAATATCGGACTGAAATACCGTACCTACCGCGACCGGCTGGCGGAAGAAGGTTATCTGGACTGGATGGTCGAGGTGGCGCGGGAAGTCCGCCGGGTCATGCGGCCCGACGGGTCGTTCTTTCTTAACGTGGCCGGTTCATCCGCGCAGCCTTGGCTGCCGTTCGAGCTTATGGTCCGGCTGCGTGAACTGTTCGTGCTGCAGAACCATATCTCATGGGTCAAATCCATTTCGGTGGGGACGGATACCCACGGGCATTTCAAGCCGGTCAACAGCCCCCGCTACCTGAACCGCAACCATGAACATCTTTTCCACCTGACCCGTACGGGAAATGTGGGGCTGAGCCGGCTGGATATTGGCGTGCCCTACATGGACAAATCCAATATCGCGCGGCGCGGCCACCGGCAGGACCGGCGCTGCCGGGGCGATACATGGTTCATCCCGTATGAAACGGTGCAGGGCAAGGCACAGAAATTCCACCATCCCGGCACGTTTCCGGTGCTGCTGCCGCAGATGTGCATCCGCCTGCATGGCAAGAGCGCGCCAGTGGTGCTGGACCCGTTCATGGGCACGGGCACGACGCTGGTTGCCGCCGTGCGCGAAGGGGGGCAGGGCATCGGAATCGATCTGGATACCATTTATGTCAATGTCGCCCGCCAGCGGGTACGGCAGGCTATGCAGGTGGAGGCGGAAGGCACGACCGCAGCGTCTGATCGAAATATTTGATGGTTTCTATTGAAACGATTATTTTGACAAATAATCCCTGAATCGGCCAGAACGCCCCACAGATAACGAATGAAGGGGTTGGCATGTCGGTAAGGAAGGCAGTGCTGGGGGCGATCGCCGCCGGCGGCGTGGTTTATGGCGCAACGGTCGCCTATCTTGACCATTTCGATCATGCGACGGCGCCCGCACCGGCGGGGGCCGGGGTGGATGCGGCATCCACGGCGGCGCTGAACGTCATCCGCGAGGCACGGTGCGACTACTGCCACGCGGCGAAGGTTGATCTGCCGTTCTATTTCAGCCTGCCGGTGGCCAATACCCTCATGAGCCGCGACCGCGATCAGGGCCTGCGCCATTTCCGCGTTGAACCGGTGATCGAGGCCCTGCAGAACGGTGGCGTTCCCGATGAGGAACCTCTGGCCCGCATTGAGGAAGTCATCCACCAGAACCGCATGCCGCCCACGCTGTACCTGCTCATGCACTGGCATGCCCATCTGTCGGCGGCGCAGCGTGACAGCATGCTGTCGTGGATCGCGCAGGAACGGCGCCAGCATTACGCCACACAGGGCGTTGCCGACCGGTTTGCAGGCGAACCCGTGCAGCCGGTGCCCGAATCCATTCCGGTGGACAGCCACAAGGTCGCGCTGGGCCAGCGCCTGTTCTTTGACCGGCAGCTTTCGGGCAATGGCGGGTTAAGCTGCGCAAGCTGCCACAGCCTGCAGCATGGCGGGGTTGACGGTCTGGTGACCGCGACGGGCATCAACGGGCAGAAAGGCCCGATCAATGTCCCCACCGTGTTTGACGCCGCCTTCAACAAAAGCCAGTTCTGGAATGGTCGTGCCCGCACGCTGGCCGAACAGGCGGCCGGTCCGGTCATGAACCCGGTCGAGATGGGATCGCATGACTGGTCGGTTGTCGCGGCCCATCTGGCGGCTGATCCGTCCTATGTCGCGGATTTCCAGGCGGCCTTCGGGTCCGATGCGATCAATCAGGCCACGATCACGGACGCGATCGCCGAATATGAAAAGACGCTGATCACGCCGGACAGCCGCTTCGACCAGTACCTGAAGGGCGATGACGCCGCCCTGAACACGCAGGAAAAACATGGTTACGCGCTGTTCAAGGATGTTGGCTGCTCTGGCTGCCATACCGGTCCGTCCATGGGTGGGCAGGCGTTCGAGCCGATGGGGCTGGAAGGCAACTACTTCGCAGCCCGTGGCGGTCCGCTGACCGATGCGGACAAGGGACGTATCGAAGTCACCCACAACCCGGCGGACATGGAACGCTTCAAGGTGCCCAACCTGCGCAATATCGCGCTGACCGGCCCCTATTTCCACGATGGCAGCGTCAAGACGCTGGATCAGGCCGTGCGGGACATGGCGCGCTACCAGACGCCCGATCATGATATTTCGGATCAGGACGTGGCGGATATCGTGGCCTTCCTCAATACGCTGACCGGGCGTTATCAGGGCGAGACCCTACGTAACACGGTCCCGTAATCCTTTTCCCCTATGGGAAATGCAGGCCCTGCCGTTCATGCGGCAGGGTTTTTGCATTGTGGCCCATGGCTGAAAACATGGACCCGACCGGCGGGGTGTGATTCTATGTGCACGGGCCGCTGGCCAGGGAAAGGAATCAGACGGTGAGGCAGCGCAGACTGAATGAGGAGGAGGCGGCCCTGTGGACGGCCTTCGCGCAGGGTATCGCCCCCCTGCGCGCGGCCCGGCAGGCGACGCCCGACATTTCTCCCACTGTTGCGGCCACTCCGGCGGCGGGAACGGATAAACACGCGCCCCTTACCACCCCGGAACAGTTGCAGCGTCTTGCGGCGGGAAACATGCACGGCGTGCACGGAACCCCCGGCCATAGCGTGACCGTGCAGAAGGGCAGGGGCGGCCCGTTTGAAATCGGCGTGCGCAGGCCGGGAATGGACGATACAAGCTGGCGTGGCCTCGTCAGCGGCAAGCTACGGCCCGCGCGCAGGCTCGACCTGCATGGACAGGTGGCGCAGACGGCCTTCCATCGCCTGCATACCTTCCTGATACAGGCACACGCCGACAACGTACGCTGTGTCGAAATCATTACGGGGCTGGGCAGCGGCCTTAATGGCGGCATTCTGCGGCGCGAGCTGCCGTTCTGGCTGGGGCGCGGTGATCTGGGGCGGCTTATTCTGGCGGTTGTCCATCCGCATGCCGCCAATCAGGGGGCGGTGCGGGTGCTGCTGCGCCGTGCCGGGCGCGGCACGGGGCGTTAGCCCAGTCGCCAGGTCGGCAGCTTTGCCGCCAGCCAGCGGCGCAGGGTCATGATGGTGGACGTATCGCCTGAAATCTGTTGCAGGGCGGCGGTAGCGTCCGTACCGGTCAGGAGCGTGCGACCCGCGTCACGCGTAAGGGAGAGCACCGCGCTGTCCCGTATGGCCAGCGCCGTCGCGGCCCGCCAGCGGGCCAGTGTCGTGGGCTGGGTCAGCATGGGCAGCACCAGCGCCAGATCCACCGCGGCCGCCCCCGCCAGCGGTTTCCATGCCGCATAAAGCAGCGAGCCGAGTGCGGAATGGGCATCCTGACCCAGCCGTGTCTCCATGCTCATGATCGTCTGGTCCTGCACCGTGAAGGGCTGGGCCTGTGTGCTCAGGGTAAACAGGGCGGGAAAATCCGCCTGTGCCAGCCCGTCGATCAGGGCGGTGGTGTCGGGCGTGCCCAGCGGGTCTGTTATCTGGATCACGTCCACCTGATTGTCGCGCAGGGCCGCGGCGGCGGCCTCAGGTGTTGCAAGACCCGTGACCGGGATGGGGCGCAGGCCGAACAGGGTCATGGCCAGTACGGTTGGCAGTTCAATGCCGGTCAGGGTGGACACCGCAATGCGCACGGGCCGGTCACGCATGAAATTGCCAAGGCTGCGATGCAGTTGCGCCCGCCCGATCACCACCGGCACGGTCATGCACAGCAGCAGTGGCAGCCAGCGGCTGTAATCGAAATGGATGCGCGTATCCCCGCATAATGAGGAGACAAGGGCCGATCCCGGTGCGGCCAGCGCCATCATGCCGTCGGATGCGAACTGGGAATCAAACAGGTTGGCCCCTGTCACGCCATCCTGTCCCACCGTGTCGCGCACGGGCAGCGGGCTGGACAGGCCAAAACCCTGCGCCAGCGTGCGGGGCAGGACCGGCTTCCAGCGATCGGCCATGGCGCTCTGGTTGCCTGCAACCAGCAGGCCGGGCGTGCCGGACGCGCCAGCGGGCACGGGCAGGCGTTCGGGCGGCAGTTCCGATGCCATCGCCCCGCGCATGCCCGCCGCCGAACCGGCCAGAAGCATGGCCAGAAGGTTGCGCCGCCCGATCATGGCTGTGCCCGCCTGTTCATGGTCCCGTGCGCCCGCATGCCGCAGCCCCATGGCGCGGGCGGCATGGCGGTGGTCGGGGCGGGGCAGAGCCGGGTGTGTCTGGCGGGCATGGGCTATTCTTATGGCCAGTGGACCTCGGGGGGAAGGCTCATGAGAATGGCTTCGGTGTTTCCGCCCGTTTTCAGGCCGAAAATCGTGCCCCGGTCATGCAGGAGATTGAACTCCACATACCGTCCGCGCCGGACAAGCTGCGCCTTGCGCTGTTCTTCCGTCCACGGTTCTATCATCCGGCTCCGCACGATATCGGGGTAGGTTTCCAGAAAGCCCAGCCCCACGTCGCGCGTAAAGGCGAAATCCGCGTCGAGGTCGCCGGTATTGAGCCGGTCATAGAAAATGCCGCCCAGCCCGCGCGGTTCATTACGGTGGGGCAGGTAAAAATACTTGTCACACCAGTCGCGGAAGCGGGGATAATATTCGGGGTCATGCTTTTCGCATGCCTGTCTGAACCCGTCATGGAACCGTTCGCCGTCGCTGATGGCTTCGGCGCTTTCGGGAAACATCGGCGTAATGTCGCCGCCGCCGCCAAACCAGCCCTGTGTGGTGACGATCATGCGGGTGTTGAAATGGGCCGCGGGCACCAGCGGGCTGCACATATGGGCAACAAGGCTTATGCCTGTTGCGAAAAAGCGCGGATCTTCCGATGCGCCGGGGATCGAATCGCGAAAGCCGGGGCTGAATTCACCGCTTACCGTCGAGACATTGACCCCGACCTTTTCAAATACACGCCCGCGCATGAGGCTTATGACACCGCCGCCGCCGGGCGTGCCGTCCTCATTGGTGCGGTTCCAGGGCGTGCGCTCGAAACGGCCCGGTGTTTCCTTGCCCGGCAGGGTGGGCGTGCCGACGGCAGCGGCTTCGGTCTCGATCTGCTCGAAGGCTGCGCATATGCGGTCGCGCAGGGTTTCAAACCACGTCCGGGCCGTGTCCTTCAGCGCGTCATGGGCGACTGGTGTGCGGGAAATTGTCATGGTCGTATCGTTCTGCCCGTTCAGGTCATTCGCAAAGGATATTACGGGTGCCCGTTTGTCCCGCCTATTGCAAGACGGGCAATTGCAAGACCCGTCATCCTGCCGCTAGGAAGGTTGCCAGCGTGGGATACTGGCGCGAAAAGGGGTACGGAATTGTGGCGGGAGCGGACATGGATGAGCAGGGCCAACAGCGGTGCGATACGCCCGGCAGGCACGCCGCACGGCGCCATGGCGCGCTGCTGTCGGGTCTTGTAGCCCTTGGCCTTGTGTCAGGTGGTTCCGCCATGGCGCGCGATTACCGTGAACCGCCCCGCCAGACATGGAGTTTTCAGGGGCCGCTTGGGCATTTCGACATGGGTGCGGTCCAGCGCGGCTATACCGTTTACGCGCAGGTCTGCTCCGCCTGCCATGGCATGAAATCGGTTGCCTATGGCGACCTTGCGGGCCTTGGCCTGAAGGAAAGCGATGTCGACGCCATAGCCCATGCCCATCATGTGCCAGCGGGCGTGGATGCCGGCGGGCACGCGCTTTCGCGCCCGGCCAGCGCGGATGACCACCTGCTTTCCCCCTATCCCGATGCCCGAACGGCGGCTGCGGCCAATCATGGCGTGATGCCGCCGGACCAGTCCCGGCTGGCGGTGGTCCATCCCGGTGGGGTGGACCGGATCTATGCGTTCCTGACCGGTTACGGCCAGCCCGCGCCCCCCGGCATGGTCGTGCCGCAGGGCATGTTCCACAATCCCTATGCCGCGCAGGGACTGACCGCCATGCCGCCGCCGCTGCATGAAGGCGGCGTGACCTACCCCGATGGCACACCGGCCACGGTTGCGCAGCAGGCGCGCGATGTCACCACTTTCCTTGCATGGGTGGCGACGCCGCACCTGACCGAACGCCACCGGCTGGGGGTGGGCGCGGTCGTGTTCCTTGTGTTCGTGCTTATTCTTTCCATCTGTCTGAAACGGAGAACATGGTCCAATGTCCCCTAATCCTGCCACTGATGAGCAGATCGAGCCGGTTATCGGCCTGATCGGCGGTTCCGGCCTGTATGATATCGAAGGTCTTGAGGACAAGGAGTGGCGCACGGTCGAAACCCCATGGGGCAAGCCGTCCGACCAGTTGCTGTTCGGTCGTCTGGACGGTGTGCGCTGCGTGTTCCTGCCCCGTCACGGGCGCGGGCATCCGCTGCCGCCGTCACGGCTGAATTACCGCGCCAATATCGATGCGCTGAAGCGTTCGGGCGTGACCGACATCGTGTCGCTTTCGGCTGTAGGCTCGCTTAAGGAAGAACTGCCGCCGGGCCATTTCGTGGTGATCGACCAGTTCATCGACCGCTCCTTCGCGCGCGAAAAGAGCTTTTTCGATACCGGATGCGTGGCCCATGTCGGCATGGCCGATCCGCTATGTCCGCGTATTGGCGACGTGCTGGAAGGCCAGTGTCGGGAACTGGGGCTGGATGTGACCCGTGGCGGTACCTATCTGGTCATGGAAGGACCGCAGTTCTCCACCCGGGCCGAAAGCAACCTCTACCGCTCATGGGGCTGTTCGGTTGTGGGCATGACCAACATGCCGGAAGCCAAGCTCGCCCGTGAGGCGGAGATCTGCTACGCGACCGTCGCCATGGTCACCGATTATGATTGCTGGCACGACGATCACGATAGCGTGACAGTGGATGCCGTGGTCAAGGTGATGCAGGAAAACGCAAGCCGCGCGCGGGCGCTGGTCCGTTCGGTCATCCCCCGGCTGGGAGCGAAGCGTGGGCCGTGTTACGCCGGTTGTGACCGTGCGCTGGAACACGCGCTGATTACCGCGCCCGAAAAGCGTGATCCCGCCCTGCTGGCCAAGCTGGATGCGGTTGCGGGCCGTGTGCTGAACCGCGCCTGACTGGTGTGACTTTCCCGCTGCCGCAAGACAGGCAGCGGGATAAATGGCCGGAAACAGCGTATATCCGGCCCGTCGCCTTACCGGGGCGCCCCTTGAGGCCGTTTGCAAAGCCTGTCGGGAAATATCCAGAAATCACACGGACGTTCCTGGCAAAGCTTTTTTCAAAAAGCTTCGGAAGACGCCGCCTTTTTGAAAAAAGCGGCACCCAGAAACCTTCCTGTTTTTATTAAAGATTTCTTTTCAAACACTCGCTTACAGCCAGTGTTCAAAAAAGCTCAGGCTGCGCTGCATGGCCAGCGTGGCCGCCGCTTCGTCATATGACGGGCGATCCGTGCAGCCAAAGCCATGATCGGCCCCTTCATAGGTGAAGATTTCAATATCCTCATGCGCGGCGCGGATGGCGTCCACATCGTTTGCGGGAATATGGGCATCTTCCGCCCCGAAATGGAGCTGCACGGGGCAGTTGGGCGTCTGGTTGCGGGTCGCGGCAATGCCGCCGCCGTACCAGGCGACCGCGGCGGAAAAGGTAGTTGTATGGCATGCCGCTTCCCATGCCAGCTTGCCGCCCCAGCAGAAACCGATGATACCCTTCTTTTCCGTGGTCAGGCACCCGGCGGCGGCGGTGAGGTCCCTCAGCGCGTTTTCTTCGCCCACCTCGGCACGCAGTTTCAGCCCTTCCTGCACGCCATTGCTGTCATAGGGCAGGATGGTATCGCGGCGGACACGGTCGAACAGCGCGGGTGCGATGGCCTGATAGCCCGCCTCTGCCAGGGAATCGCATACGGCGCGGATATAGGGCGTGATTCCGAAAATTTCCTGTACGACCACCACGCTGCGCGCGGCGTATGGGCGGCCTGCCCGGTAAGCGGAAAACGTATGCCCGTCTGCCGCGGTAACGGTTACGACTGCGCCCATGGTGGTCCCTCATTTCTTATCTGCATTGCGGGAAAAGAATGATGCCCGTTCCCGCCGCGTCAATATGAAACAGCGTGAAGGCGGGTTTTTCAAGGACTCCGACCCTGCAATGCGGGGAACCGGAATCGGGGGAGGGGCCGTGCCATGCGGTTGTATGGCAGCAGCCCACAGCTTTCGGTCATGAAAGCTTAATATGCGATAATATATTGATAATTAACAGTTAAATTGGTGGCTGTCCTGTCTGCTGCCGGGATTGTGCGATTTAGGCCCGTTCCAGCCATGCGGTGTTCTTGACACCCGTCGGGGTGCTTCCTATCTGGGTATTAGCACTCTCACGAGGGGAGTGCTAACGCGATGCGGCCTGGCGCGCGCGCCAAACCGGTGGCGTTGCTTAATTCAAGGGCGTTACCTTTTTTATAGATGTGGAGCGATCCATCCATGACGAAATTTCGTCCCCTGCATGACCGTGTGGTCGTCCGTCGCCTCAAGAGCGAGGAAAAAACAGCAGGTGGTATCATCATCCCTGAGACCGCCAAGGAAAAGCCGATGGAAGGCGAGGTGATCTCGGTGGGCGCAGGTGCCCGTAACGAACAGGGCCAGATCGTGGCGCTGGACGTGAAGGCGGGTGACCGCGTCCTGTTCGGCAAGTGGTCGGGCACGGAAGTGACGATCGACGGTGAAGAACTGCTGATCATGAAGGAAAGCGACATCATGGGCGTGGTCGGCTGACCACCCCGCGCTTTTCGCACCGAGTAACCTTTTAAGAAACCTTCCATACCGGAGAAAAGAAAATGGCAGCCAAGGACGTAAAGTTCGGCGGTGAAGCCCGCCAGCGCATGCTGCGCGGCGTTGATATCCTTGCGGATGCGGTAAAAGTGACGCTTGGCCCGAAGGGTCGTAACGTCGTTCTGGACAAGAGCTTCGGCGCGCCGCGCATCACGAAGGACGGTGTCTCCGTCGCCAAGGAAATCGAACTGGCCGACAAGTTCGAGAACATGGGCGCGCAGATGGTCCGTGAGGTCGCATCCAAGACCAACGACATCGCGGGCGACGGCACCACCACGGCAACCGTTCTGGCGCAGGCCATCGTGCGTGAAGGTGCCAAGGCTGTTGCCGCCGGCATGAACCCGATGGACCTCAAGCGCGGCATCGACAAGGCTGTCGGCGTTGTCGTTGAAGAGCTGAAGAAGAACGCGAAGAAGATCACGACCCCGGCTGAAACGGCACAGGTCGGCACGATTTCCGCCAATGGCGAGCATGAAATCGGCGAGATGATCTCCAAGGCCATGCAGAAGGTCGGCTCCGAAGGCGTCATCACGGTGGAAGAGGCCAAGGGCCTGCACACCGAGCTGGACGTGGTCGAGGGCATGCAGTTCGATCGTGGCTACATCTCCCCGTATTTCGTGACGAATGCGGAAAAGATGACCGTCGATCTGGACAGCCCCTACATCCTGATCCACGAAAAGAAGCTGTCCTCGCTGCAGCCGATCCTGCCGCTGCTCGAAGCGGTTGTGCAGTCCGGCCGTCCGCTGCTGATCATTGCGGAAGACGTCGATGGCGAAGCGCTGGCGACCCTGGTGGTCAACAAGCTGCGTGGTGGCCTGAAGATCGCCGCCGTCAAGGCGCCGGGCTTCGGTGACCGTCGCAAGGCCATGCTGGAAGACATCGCGATCCTGACCGGTGGCCAGGTCATCAGCGAAGACCTCGGCATCAAGCTGGAAAGCGTCACGCTGGACATGCTGGGCACCGCGAAGAAGGTGCACATCGACAAGGAAAACACCACCATTGTCGAAGGCGCTGGCAA
>ERZ746981.54-NODE-54-length-108089-cov-37.227558_pt1 | contig 108089 bp, 91 predicted proteins | sample MGYA00374948_ERZ746981 | MGnify/ENA primary metagenome ERZ746981 (study PRJEB28757, sample SAMN06711160) | food metagenome | host: microorganism | place: China:Harbin | collected 2017-01-30 | study: EMG produced TPA metagenomics assembly of the Analysis of...
AACACTCTAGAAAACCAGGCCGCTAAACTCAAGAACTTTCTGCCCCCGAAGCGGTGAACGGGGATATAGGCCCCACACCAAACAACGTCAATCCATTAATTGAAAAAAGATCGTTTTTTTGCATTCCGGCATCAGAACAACCCTTTGTCCTGAAACGTATTTCTGGCTGTTTCAGGCCGTTTTCTGGCGATCCATCAGCATATCGGTCACGACGCGCTTGAACGGTGAAAGTGCATCCGCCACCTGCAATCCCACCCGGCGCAGTTCGCGAAACGGCCTTTCATCGCGCGTATACAGGGTTGCGATTCCATTTGTCGCGGCGAACAGGGGGGCGGTGGCAAGGCGATGCCGACGTTCGAACCGGCGCAGGACGGACAAGCTGCCGATTTCCTCGCCCTTTTCCATCGCCGCGCCGATTTCCTGCGCAAGGGTTTCCTGCCCCTTCAGGCCAAGGTTGAACCCATGGGCGGTAATCGGATGCATCCCCACAGCCGCATCCCCCACCAGCACAAAGCCCGGCGTGGCGAAACGATGCGCATAAACCCCACGGAGCGGATAGACATGGCGCGTACTGACCAGGCGCATGCGCCCCAGACGGTTTCCAACCCGTTGCATGATCTGGTCATTGAATGCATCGCGTTCCATCAGGCGCAGCGCCTCGATCCGGTCGGGAGGCAGGGTCAGCACGATGGAGGACGCCCCACCATTGACCGGCAGCAACGCCACGGTCTGTCCTTCGTCAAACCATTGGGTTGCCACATGGTGATGGGGGGATTCATGCGCCATGCGGCATACCAGCATGGAACGATGGAAATCATGCATGATCGCGCCGATCCGCTGCATCCGCCGGATCTGTGAAAACCGGCCATCCGCGGCGACCACCAGGCGGGACGTTTCCTCCCCCCCATCATGGATGACCGTCATGTCCCCCCGGCCATTGCGCACATACTGCGTGGCGGTGCCTGCCTTTATGGTGATACCCGGCCGTTGCGTGGCCTGTGCGTAAAGGGCGCGGCGGATCAGGTGGTTGGAGACGAGATAGCCCAGCGCCTCCACCCCGCGCCCACGTGTATCGAACGTCAGGGGATGGTTACGTCGTCCGGTTTCCACCCGTGCCTCCCGCAAGGGGGAAATCGCCACTTCCGGGATATGGGGCCATGCGCCCAATGCCTTGAGCACCCCCACCGAATGATGGGTCAACGCGATTTCGCGGCCATCGAACGGCGCCTCTGCCAAAGCTGCGGCAGGCGCACGTTCCAGAACCGTGACCGACAGGCCCAGCGCCTCCAGTGAAAGGGCGGTGGCCAACCCGACCGGGCCACCACCGATAATCGTCACGTCGCTTTGCACGTCCTGATACTCCTGTGCGGCTGCATCATCCCATGCCCCTGCCGGGACGGGTCCTGTGGAATCATCCGTTCAATAATCATGGGGCACATGATGGGAGCTTCCGGCCTGCGCCCTTTTTGGGGAAAGGGTTCACCAAAAACTTTCTATGGTCCCCTGTGTTATTATCTGGGGTCTTTTTCATCTGCGGCGAAACGGGTGCCTATGCCTTCCCACTGTGCGACATAACCTTCGACCGAGGCGCGCCGTGCGGGGCGGGCATCGGGACCGGGCGTGCCGACAAACAGGAAGCCCGCCAGCCTGTGCGGGGCCTCAAACCCAAGTTCCGCCGCCAGTTGCGGGTCATAGGTCACATCGCCACTGACCCAGACCGCGCCGAACCCGGTCAAATGCAGGGCGTTAAGCACATTCATCGCCGCTGCGGCCACGGCCATTTCCTGTTCAATCAGGGGGATCTTGTGATCGGGACGCAGATGCATACCCAACGCGATGACCAATGGCATGGTCGAAAACCGTCCGCGCCGCTTTTCGATCTTGGCCTCTGCCACATCCGGGTCAAGGCGCTTCATGCTTGCCACCACCAGTTCGGCGACACGGGCACGGGCGTCGTCGCGGATCACGACATAACGCCACGGACGCAGCCGCCCATGATCGGGTGCGCACATCGCCGCCGAAAGTATCTGTTCAAGCTGCGCCGCATCAGGCGCAGGCTGCACCAGCGCATCGGTGGAAAAGCGTGACAGCAAAAGATCAAGCGATGTCATTACATACGTTCCTTCGATAACGGGTCGGGTGGAACAGCACATGTGCATATCAACGTGCATCGCCCACCGGGCCGTGGGGCGGTGTTGCGACATGCCGATGCCGCCGCGACCCTGCGCACCCCGCCCATCCGCAATACGCGTCGCACCATGCCGCAGATACCGTGCAAAGCCAAGGGAACCGCACCAGCATGCCGCTGCGCGCGCCCCATGCGCACCGGTGGGTGGCAGGATCGGTATGGATTCCACCGCCCCCCTTGCTGTAGAAGGGACAACCATGACCGAACCCCGCTCCGCCACGATTCACCGCGCCACCAGCGAAACCGACATCACCGTGTCCATCAACCTTGATGGCACCGGGCAGACCCGCATCGCCACGGGTATCGGATTTTTCGATCACATGCTGACGGCCCTGGGCCGACACAGCATGTGCGACCTGACGGTGGAGGCGAAAGGCGACCTGCATATCGACTATCACCACACGGTGGAGGACACGGGCATCGCGCTTGGCAAGGCATTTGCGCGCGCGATCGGCGACAAGCGTGGAATCCGCCGGTATGGCAGCGCGCTCGTCCCGCTTGATGAAGCGCTGAGTGAAGCGGTGATAGATATTTCGGGTCGTCCCTACCTTGCATGGTCGGTGGAGTTCACCCGGGACAAGATCGGGGAGATGGACACCGAACTGTTCGAGGAATTCTTTCGCGCCTTCGCCATGAGTGCGCTGGTGACATTGCATATCACGCAGCGTTCGGGCCGCAACTGCCACCATATCGCCGAAGCCTCGTTCAAGGCGCTGGCCCGCGCATTGCGCATGGCCGCCGAACATGACCCCAGGGCACAGGGCATCGTCCCGTCCACCAAGGGCGTATTGTGACCTTCTACGCCACATGGGCGCCACCGGAACAACCCGACGCGATGGCTGCGACCCTTGTGCCACAACGCATGTCGTGGCTGGTGCTGGTGTTGGGGTGGCCGGGGCTTCTGGCGCGCGGCGCCTTCGTCTCCGGGCTGATGGCCGGGGGCCTGACGCTGATGGCATGGGCCATCGTGCCCCATGGTGTTCCCCTGTTCGTGCTGCTTGCAGCAATGCATGTGCTGGCCGGGATATGCGCCGCGGACATCCTTGCATGGGAACTCCGCCTGCGCGGCCTAATGCCCGGCCCCGTCATCATGGCCACCAATGCCAGTGATGCCCGCCTGCGCCTGGTACAGGCCACCGCCCCCTTCACCACCCCGAGTGCATGAGAACGCCGATGTCCTCCCCCCAGCGCCAGTCCATCGTCGTCATCGACTATAACGGCGGCAACCTTGCCTCCGCCGCGCGGGCGCTGACACGCGCGGCGCAGGATTGCGGCATCGCGGCGGATGTCACCATCACCGCCGACCCACACGCCGTACTGGCGGCCGACCGGATCGTCCTGCCCGGACAGGGTGCGTTCGCGGACTGCGCGGCGGGACTTGCCGCACAGCCGGGCCTGCAGGATGCGATCATCGCCGCGACAGACGGGGGCACGCCGTTCCTTGGTATCTGCGTGGGCATGCAACTGATGGCGACACGCGGGCGCGAACATGGGGTGACGCCGGGTTTCGGATGGATCAGGGGCGATATCACCCTGATGTCCGCCCCCGGCCTGCGCCTGCCGCAGATGGGGTGGAACCAGTTGGACTTCACCCCCGGTGCCCACCCCCTGACAGAGGGGCTGGCAGCCGATGCCCACGGCTATTTCGTGCATTCCTTCGCACTGAGCGGCCATGACCCGGCAACCCTTGTGGCCACGACCGATTACGGCGGCGCGGTACCGGCCATTGTCGCGCACGCAAACCGCGCAGGTACACAGTTCCATGTGGAAAAAAGCCAGAAGGTGGGGCTGCGTATCCTCGCCAACTTCCTGCGCTGGGCCCCGGCACCCGCCACGGGCGGCGCATTGGGGCCGTCATGACGTCCTCCCCCGCCCCGCGCCTGAGCACGGAACGGCTGCAATCGCTGTCGGAAGACGACCTGCACTCCCTGTGCGAGGCGACGCACGCCGCCATCCTTGATGGCGGGGGATTCGGGTGGCTTTCCCCCCCGCCCCATGATGTGCTGGAACGTTATTTCCGTGGCCTGCTGCTGGTGCCGGAACGCCAGTTGTTCGTCGCGCGCCATGACGGGATGATCGTGGGTGCCGCACAGCTTGTGCGCCCGCCGCGCAATAACGAAGCGCAGGCGATGAGCGCCACCATGATGCATTTCTATATCGCCCCCTATGCCCGTGGGCTGGGACTGGGGCAGATGCTCCTGACCGAGGTAGAGCAGTGCGCCCGCGCGATGGGGTACCAGATCCTCAACCTTGATGTCCGCGCGACGCAGGAAGGGGCCGTCGCCCTGTTCCGTGCGCACGGATTCTATCACTGGGGCACGCACCCCAGCTATGCCCGTGCGAACGGACAGACCGTCAGCGGACTTTTCTTTACCAAGCGCCTGCAGGATGACGAGCGGATCGTGCCCGCCCACCCGCAGGATACCTCCACCCCCATCCCTGCCGCAGGACATGCCGCCGTGACCGGACACAGCCTGACACTCTATCCCGCAATCGACCTCAAGGATGGTGCCTGCGTGCGCCTGCGCCGTGGGGAAATGGACCATGCCACAGTCTATTCCGACGATCCCGGCGCACAGGCGCGCGCCTGGGTCCATGCAGGATACAGATGGCTGCATGTCGTTGACCTTAACGGTGCGTTTGCCGGGCGTTCGGCCAATACCGAGGCGATCGAGGCGATCATCGCCAATGCCACCGTCCCGGTACAGCTTGGCGGTGGGCTGCGTGACCTCGACAGCATCGGCCACTGGCTTTCGGTGGGGATCACGCGCGTCATCCTTGGCAGTGTCGCGGTCAAGAACCCCGACCTTGTGCGCGAGGCATGCCGCCTGTTCCCCGGTCGCATCGTCGCGGGCATCGACGCCCGCAGCGGGCAGGTCGCAACCGAAGGCTGGGCCGAAACGTCGGAGATGAAGGCCGTGGAACTTGGCCTGCGGATGCAGGATGCCGGTGTCGCCAGCGTGATCTTTACCGAAATCAGCCGCGACGGCATGCTGACGGGCATCGATATCGCGCAGACGGCGGAACTGGCGAATACGCTGGATATTCCCGTCATCGCCAGCGGCGGCGTCGGCAGCCTCGAACATCTCGAAGCCCTGCGCGCCGCAACTGCGCAGGCACCGGGGATCGAGGGCGTGATCGTCGGGCGCGCGCTGTATGATGGGCGGGTCAATCCCGCCGACGCGCTGCGGGTGCTCGCCTGATGCTGAAGCTTCGCGTCATTCCCTGCCTTGATGTCAAGAACGGGCGCGTGGTCAAGGGCGTCAACTTCGTCTCCCTGCGCGATGCGGGCGACCCGGTGGAACAGGCGGCGGTGTATGACGCGGCGGGGGCGGATGAACTCACGTTCCTTGACATCACCGCCAGCAGTGAAAACCGTGATACCATCCTTGATGTCGTCAACCGCACGGCCGAACGCATCTTCCTGCCGCTGACGGTGGGCGGTGGCGTGCGCACAACTGACGACATGCGCCGCCTGCTGCTGGCGGGGGCGGACAAGTGCGCCATGAACTCGGCCGCGGTATCACGCCCCGAACTCATCAGCGAGGCGGCACGGAAATTCGGCAGCCAGTGTGTGGTCGTCGCGATCGACGCCCGTTCGGACGGGCATGGATCGTGGGAGGTCTATACCCATGGCGGGCGCACCCCCACCGGGCGCAACGTCATTGACTGGTGCCGCGAGGTCGCCGAACGTGGCGCGGGGGAGATCCTGATGACAAGCATGGACCGCGACGGAACGGGCAAGGGGTTTGACCTTGATCTGCTGCGTGCGGCGTGCGGCGCGGTGCGTGTCCCCATTGTCGCGTCGGGCGGGGTGGGCGATCTGCATCATTTCATCGAAGGGGCAAAGGCAGGCGCGACAGGGCTTCTGGCGGCCAGTGTCTTTCACTTCGGGCAGTTCACCATACCGCAGGTCAAGCAGGCGCTGGCCGGGGCTGGCCTGCCCGTGCGCCAGACCTGCTGATCCCCCCTTCCCTCCGAACGCAGCCCACGCACGAAAGAGACACGATGCCAAAGCCCCCCAAATCCAAACCCGACGCGCCAAAGGCCCCCAAGGCCAAGAAGGCCGCGACCACCAAAACCCCGGCCAAAGCGCCTGCCAAGACCCCGGCCAAGGCGGCGTCAAAGGCTGCGGGCAAGGCCCAGGCCCCCACCATCGCCACAGACATGCCGCAGGCGACGCCGGACGTGCTTGATCGCCTGTTCGAGGTGGTGAGTTCACGGCGCGGCACGGACACATCCATCAGCCATTCCGCCCGCCTGCTGGCACGCGGACGTCGCAAGATCGCACAGAAATTCGGCGAAGAAGCCGTCGAATGCCTGATTGAGGCCGTATCGGGCAATCGTGACGAACTGATCAGCGAAAGCGCGGACGTGCTGTACCACCTGATTGTCATGTGGGTGGATGCAGGCGTTGAACCGCAGGAAGTCTGGTCCGAACTCCTGCGTCGCGAGGGCACAAGCGGCATCGCGGAAAAGGCTGCCCGCCCGCGCGACCCGCTGGCATGACCACACGCCGGACCATCGGCCCCATCGGACACGTGGCGCCATCCGCCACGCCACACACCGCATCACCGCATATTATCTGACAAAGGACAGGGCAGAGATCATGGCCGTCAAGGAAAGCCTACCATACGATCCGCAGAACGTCTTCGCGCGTATCCTGCGCGGCGAACTGCCGTGCAACCAGGTCTATGAAAACGACTACGTCTTTGCGTTTCATGACATCGCGCCCAAGGCGCCGATCCATGTGCTGGTCATCCCCAAGGCCCCGTATGTGTCCTTTGCCGATTTCAGCCAAAATGCGTCAGAGGCGGAAATTACCGGATTCACCCGCGCGGTGGGCCAGGTCGCACGCATCTTGCAGGTTGACGGGCCGGGGTACCGCCTGTTGTCGAATATAGGGGAGGAAGGCGGACAGGAAGTACCGCATTTCCATGTCCATATCTTCGCCGGGCGTGCGCTTGGCCCGATGCTGCCGGAATAATCACCCGGTGGCATAGAACCCGGCACAATATAGTCGGGTGATACATAAAAGTTTTTGGGTGCCGCCTTTCGATCGAAAAAAGCGGCGTCTTCTGAAGCTTTTTGGAAAAAGCTTCACCAAAAACCTTTATGATTTCAGGATATTATTGAGCCTGACTTTTCAAACAGTCTCTAAAACGCCTTGAATACCTCTCAGCAGCGACTTGTATTTTCCATTCCCCCTTTCTTGACCTTTTGGGGGCTCTCAGGCGGATGGCACCGCCGGGTCGGCCGCCTGCAAGGCGAACAGGCGGTGATACACCCCATCGGGATGCGCCATCAGTTCCGCATGTGTCCCATCCTCGCACACCGTGCCATGGCGGAAGACGATGATGCGGTCCAACCCCACCACCGTGGACAGGCGATGAGCGATCACCAGCACGGTCCGCCCTGCCATCAGCCGCTCCATCGCCTGCTGGACCAGTTGCTCCGATTCTGAATCGAGGCTGGATGTCGCCTCATCCATGATCAGGATGCGCGCATTGCTCAGGAACGCACGGGCAATGGCAATCCTCTGGCGCTCGCCCCCCGACAGCTTGACCCCGCGTTCGCCCACCATCGTGGCATACCCCAGCGGCAGGCGTTCGATAAAGTCCGCCGCATTGGCCAGTTGCGCTGCCCGCACGATTTCAGCAGGGGTGGCGTCAGGCCGGCCATAGGCGATATTGTCACGCAGGGAACGATGGAACAGCAACGGTTCCTGTGGGACAATCGCGATGGAGGAGCGTAAGGAAGATTGCGCCACGGTGGCGATATCGGTGCCGTCGATGGTAATCCGTCCCGCCCGTACGTCATACAGCCGTTGCAGCAGTTTCGTCAGCGTCGTCTTGCCCGATCCCGACGGCCCCACCAGCCCGACACGGCTGCCTGCCGGGATATCAAGGCAAAGGTCTGAAAACAGCGGCGCACGCCCCTGCCCACCATAACCAAACCCGACATGTTCAAAACGGATATGCCCCCGCGTCACATGCAATGCAGGCGCGCCGGGTGGGTCCACGATCCCGGGAGGGCGGGCGAACAGGTTGACGAGTTCGTCCATCTCGTTCACCGCGCGTTGCACGATGGAGATCTGCTGTCCGATATCGCGCAGGTATCCCTGCACCACGAACATCATCGTCAGCACATAGGCCACATCCCCCGCATTGGCCTGCCCCCGCGCCCACAACACCACCACGGCTGCAATCATGCCGATGCGCATGACCAGGGCCGCCAGTGCCTGCAGGTTGGCGCTGTTGGTGCCACGCAGCCACGAACGCACGGTGCGGTGCCGCCAGCGCCCGACAATCCATGCCAGGTGCGCGTCCTCGCGCTGTTCCGCGCCGCTGGCCTTCACCACGGCGTTGCAGGTCACCGCATCCGCCAATGCCGCCCCCATCCGTGTATCCCACGTGTTGGCAAGGCGTGAGGCCGGCGCGACGTACTGCAATGTCAGCACGACCGACAGCACCACCAGCGCCACCGACCCCACCGCCAGCAACAGCCCCATCACCATCCAGTGCAGGCCAAGCACCAGCGTGGTTGCCACCAGCACCAGCGCCTCGGGCACCAGCAGGAGCATGATGGTATCACCCAGCGTATCCATCGCCCATGTCCCGCGCGTGATCTGGCGCACGGTCGAACCGGCGAAATTATTGGCATGCCATTCGCTGGAAAAACGCTGCACCCGCGCAAAGGCCCCGGTCATGATATTTTCCATGACACGGGAATTCAGGTGCGTGATCCCACGATAGGAGGCCCGCCGTCCCATTACCCCAGCAAGGCCCAGTGCAGCCAGCCCCGCGACCATGACCATGGCGTCATGCCTGCTGCCCGGATGGGCATGCGCGACATCATCCACCAGCCATCCCGCAAGCAGCGGCGTCAGAACATCGGTCAGGGTCGCGACCATCACCCCGCCCAGCGTCCATCCAAGCAGGCCCGGATGCATCCGCCAGCGCGCAATGGCGAAACCAAGGACAGCAACAAAAGTGCGCCGCGCCCGCGCAGGATCGCGCGATGTGGGAAGGGTCGTGGTGGGATTGGTCATGTCTATTCCAATACCCGCGCGGAACCGGCATGTCGCGCACGGGGGCTGTGGTGAAAGGCGATGAGGCTGTGTTTGAAATACACTGGTAACGGGGAACGATAAAATTTCCGGTGATGTCCTTCGTTTCACTACGGATAACACCTTGAGCAAGACTTTCCGGGACGGCCCCACCAGAAACTTTTACTTTCCCCAGATGCCCTCACGATCATCTTTTCAGACACCCTCAACAAAGAGGATACGGACGACTATCCGACCCTGGGGGCACGGAACAAGCGTCAAAGTGGTGCGGCGCATGGATTTACAGAACATTGCAAAGGGTGGAAGAAAGACAGTATCGCCATTATCGTGATCCAGGACCGAGCATGACCACCCCCGCCCGACCCGGCCCCCGCCCTGCCCGCCGCGCCATGACACGCGCCGAAGTCCGCACCTTCATCGAACAGCTTGCCGCCGCCAATCCAGAGGCACGCAGCGAGCTTAACTTCGTCGATGATTTCACGCTGCTGGTCTCCGTCGTGCTGTCAGCACAGGCAACCGATGCATCGGTCAACCGCGCCACGGCAGGACTGTTTACCGACGCGCCCGACCCGGCGGCGATGGTTGCACTGGGCGAGGAAAAGGTTGGCGCGCATATCCGCTCCATCGGGCTGTGGCGGACCAAGGCACGCAATGTCGTCGCCCTGTCGCAACAGTTGCTCGACCGCTTTGGCGGGATGGTGCCACATGACCGCGCGGCGTTGGAATCCCTGCCCGGTGTGGGACGCAAGACCGCGAATGTGGTGATGAACATCGCCTTTGGCGACAGCACGATGGCGGTGGACACGCATATCTTCCGCCTTGGCAACCGCACCGGCCTTGCCCCTGGCACAACGCCACGCGCAGTAGAGGAGCAGTTGGTCAAACGCATCCCCGCCGACATGCTGCGCCCCGCCCATCACTGGTTGATCCTGCAGGGACGTTATGTGTGCAAGGCCCGCAAACCCGAATGCTGGCGCTGTCCCGCCTTTGCACCGTGCCAGTATCGCCTGAAGGATGATATCCGGCACGACGCCCCCACATCACAGGCATGATTTGAAAATATCATGACGTGAGATAAAGTTTTCTGGCGAAACTTTTGTCGAAAGGCGTCCCCTCCGCCTGAAAGATAAGTGTTACGCCTCCGAGGCTTTCATACCCATCCCAAAGACAGGTATTAAAAAAGCAATCGCCGACAACACACTGAAAATAATAAAATTTTTTGGAAATTTCCAAAATATCACGATCAGGAAAGGGATTTTACCATCCCTTAGAATCTGTTTGAAAAAACAGACTGAATAACATCCTGAAATTATAAAGGTTTTTGGTGAAGCTTTTTCCAAAAAGCTTCAGAAGACGCCGCCTTTTTGAAAAAAGACGGCACCCAAAAACTTTTCCTGTTCCTTATCAATGATTTGTTTTCAAACAGCCTCCCAAGCAATCATGCCGGAAGACCTTCACGCAGCGCTATTCCGCCTGCGCCATCGGCAGGTTGGGCGTCCCATGCTGCCCCGGTCCCATCACCCATGGCCGTGCGCCACGCACCTGCCGGTCGGAACGTACCACCACCCCGTGATGGGACGTAAGATACAACGCCTGCGCGCCGGATCTCCATAATGTCAGATAATCGACAGGCGTCACGTCAGTACACGCCCCCTGCCCCACAGCGCGCAATGCACCAGACAGTATCACAACGCCATCCATCCCGGCGCAGGATGCCGCCGCCGTGCCATCGCGCAAACGCATCATGATACGATGCCCCCCACGCGCCAGCACACACATGCCCGCCTGACAGGTCAGACGCCCATCCGGCGTGGTCATGTCATCGTCCACGATGACGGCGCGACGGTCCAGCACGCGCACCCAGTCGCGCAAAACGAAGCTGTCCACATGCCCCTTTGGCCCGACCAGCAGCCGGGGGCCATCCACCACCGCCAGCATCCGTCCCTGTGCCGGGATGATGACATCGGGCGCACGCACCATCCATGGCGTCACCATGGCGATGGCGATCGGCATGACGCCGCATATCCGCCAGGTCGGACGCGTCCACAGACATAACCAGCACAGACCCGCGAAATATAGTCCCAGTCCCCACATGGGCATCTGTGGCACACCCACATGCGCGCCCGGCCATGCCGCAACATGATGCGCCAGCCAGATGACCACCGCATTGCCCCATCCCATCGGCACCAGCGCCAGCGCATCAAGGCCCACAGGCATCAGCACCAGCGCCCCCATCGCACACGGCATGATCCACAGCGCCGCCAGCGGGACCGCAATCAGGTTGGCCAGCACGAACCATGCGCCGACATCCGCAAAATGTGCCATGCCAACCGGCAGGCAGGCCAATCCGGCAAGGAGACTGGCCAAAGACAGATGCCCCACCCGCCCGATCATGCGCTGCCATGCATATTCCCCGTCGCGCAGCAGCCGCAGCGGCACCGCGCAGACCTCGAACCCCGCCACCAGCGCCATGACAGCCGCCGCCGACATCTGCATCGGCAGTTCAAGCATCTCCCCCGGTTCCAGCAGCAGCATGCCCCCCATCGCCAGCGCAAGGGAACGCAGGGAAAGCACACGCCGTCCCGTCAGGATCGCCAGCGTCGCCACGGCCGCCATCACAAGGCCGCGCTGCGCCGGCAGGTGCGCACCCGTCAGCAGCACATAGCCACATCCCAGCACCAGCCCCGCCACCGCCGCAACCTGCCTGCACGGCCACCAAAGTGATGCGCGTTCCGAAAGCGCCAGAACGAAGCGCACGACCGCAATGCCCAGCCCCATGACGATCCCGATATGCAGTCCCGCCACAGCCAGCAGGTGCGCCAGCCCCGAATCCGCGAAATCAGCACGCGTCCGTGCCGAAAGCCCGCCCGATCCCCCCGTCAGCAGCGTCACGGCCATCGCGCCACGCTGATCCGGCAGGACATCCATGACCCGTTGCGCAATACGCGCCCGTACCCGCCCCAGCCGGACTGACCATGCCCCCGCCGTACCGGCGGTCATCACGGCAACATCCAGCGCACGGGCCGATCCGCCGATTCCCGCGAACCAGGCCCGTCGCTGCGCATCATACCCACCGGGCAGGTCCGGCGGCATTGGCGGGCGTAACAGTGCCCGCACCGTGATCCACATCCCTGGCGACAACGTCTGCGTGTCCCCATCACGCAGGCGCAGGCGGATCATGCGGCGCATCGGCGGCATGCCGATATCAATGCCATCAAGCAGGCGCACATGCGCAAGATCCACACGACGGCGCGTCCCGCCATCCGGTGCGGCCACGTCCTCCACCGCGATGATCTGCCCCCGCATATGGGTGGCGCGATGCGGCAGGTCGGGAAATGGTGCCGCATGGTGCGCGGCCACCCATGCGGCAAGGAACCCGCATACGGCGGCACATGACAGGCCCGCGCCGAGACGCACACGCAGCAGATCGCCACGCCAGCGCACAAGCCCCGCCCCAAGCAGCGCGACCATGGCAAGGAACATGACCCACCCCATGCCGGGTTCGCACGACAAGGTGAAATAGGCCGCATTCCCCCCAGCCATCGCCACCGGCAGCCACAGCGCCAGCCGCCCGCGCTGCATCCACAGCCGCGCCGCCAGATCCGTTGCAAACCGCGCATACAGGCGTCGCACATGCGACCACAGACGCGGCCACCGGGGATGAAGCCAGAAGGCAGGCCACAAGGCAGACCACAAGGCAGACCACCGGGCAAGCAACGGGGAAAGCCACCGGCAGGGCCATCGGGACGACCATCGTGCATGCCATCGGGCGTGGGGAATGGGGGGCTCCGTCAGGTTAGGGCAGATCCTGTTTGAATGCGTGCCTTCAAACAGATGAAGATGCTCGTAAAAACAATAAACCGGAGCATTTTCACCGAACCGGTTTTCGGTGGAAATGCTCTGGCGCAATGAAGGATGATGATTCGGGTATATACCATGACCACCACAGGAAGCATCGGCACCCCCTGACGGCGATATTGGCATGCACCGACACACCTGCCCCCTGTTGGCAGGGGCCAACACATGCTAAGGAGCCGTTTCATGACTGTCCGTACACGCTTCGCCCCCAGCCCCACCGGCCTGCTGCATATCGGCAATGCCCGTGCCGCCCTGTTCAACTTCCTCTATGCCCGCCACCACGGCGGGAAATTCCTCCTTCGCGTGGAGGATACGGACCGCGAACGCTCCACCCAGAAGGCGGTGGATGTGCTGTTCGACGGTCTGGCATGGATGGGAATCCAGTCGGACGAGGAACCGGTGTTCCAGTCCACGCGCCAGGAACGCCACGCGCAGGTCGCGCATGAACTGCTGGAACGCGGGTTAGCCTATCGCTGTTACTGCACGGCCGAAGAACTCAAGGAAATGCGTGAAACCGCGATGGCGGAGGGACGCCCCCCCCGCTATAACGGCATGTGGCGCGACCGTGACCCCGCCGACGCGCCGAAAGACACCCCCCATACCGTGCGCATCAAGGCCCCGCGTGAGGGGGAGACGGTCCTGCACGACCTTGTGCAGGGCGAAGTGCGCGTCGCCAACGCCGAAATGGATGACATGATCATCCTGCGCGCCGACGGCACCCCCGTCTATCAGCTTGCGGTGGTGGTCGATGACCATGACATGGACATCACACATGTCATCCGTGGCGATGACCACCTGACCAATACCTTCCGCCAGGCAATGATCTATCGCGCGATGGGCTGGGACCTGCCGAAGTTCGCGCACCTGCCGCTTATCCACGGCCCCGACGGCGCCAAGCTGTCGAAACGCCACGGCGCGCAGTCGGTGGTGGAGTTCCGGGAGATGGGATATCTGCCCGAAGCCCTGAACAACTACCTCCTGCGCCTTGGCTGGGGGCATGGCGATGCGGAAATCCTGTCGCGGGAGGAACAGATCAGGCTGTTCGACCTCGACGGGGTGGGGCGTTCCCCCTCGCGCATGGATTACGCCAAGCTGCTGCATATCAACGGCGTATGGATGCGCCAGGCGGATAATGCACGCCTGACCGATGACGTGATGGACCGCCTGTCGCAGATGGACGGCGTGTCCACAGACGATGCGATGCGCGCGCGCGTGCTGCGCCTGATGCCCGGCCTGAAGGAACGGGCCAAGACGCTGGTTGAACTCGCGGACAGTGCGGCGTTCCTTGGCCGCTCCATCCCGCTGTCGTTCGATGCCAAGGCGCAGAAGCTGCTGACCCCCGAAAACCGCGCGATGCTTGCACGGCTTGGCGCGGCCCTTGGCGCACTTGCACCGTTCGACGGGCCGGGGATCGACGCAACCCTGCGGCAGTTCGCCGAGGAAAACGAACTCAAGCTCGGCAAGGTGGCGCAACCGCTGCGCGCGGCGGTCACGGGGTCGAGCATGTCGCCCGGCATTGACGACACGCTGCTCGCACTGGGCCGTGACGAAGTCCTTGCCCGCATCAAGGCTGTTGCCGATGAATGAACGCGTGACCCATCCCCCTGCCCCACCGCGCGCGACGGGGGGGCAGTTCTTTCGCACCTCCCCCCGCCACCTGCTGGGGGTACAGGGCATGCACCCGACACGCATCACCCCGATCCTCGACCTTGCAGACAGCTATACGCTGCTGAACCGTTCGCGAAAGACACCGCGCGACCTGCTGCGTGGCCGCACGGTCATCAACCTGTTTTTCGAGGACAGCACCCGCACCCGCACGTCCTTTGAACTGGCGGGCAAGCGGCTGGGCGCGGATGTGGTGAACATGTCGGTGGCCAATTCGTCGGTGAACAAGGGCGAAACGCTGCTGGATACGGCCGCGACGCTGAATGCGATGCATACCGACCTGCTGGTGGTGCGCCATTCGCAATCCGGCGCCCCCGCCCTGCTGGCGCAGAAGGTGGAGGCCAGTGTCGTCAACGCGGGCGATGGCACGCATGAACATCCCACGCAGGCCCTTCTCGACGCGCTGACGATCCGTCGCCATTTTGGCGGCCTGCATGGCCTGACGGTCGCGATCTGCGGCGATATCAGCCATAGCCGCGTGGCACGGTCGAACATTCACCTGCTGACGGCCATGGGCTGCACGGTGCGCGTGGTCGGGCCGCCAACACTGGTGCCCGGCGCGATCGCCGCACTGGGCGTCAGTATCCATTACACGATGGAAGAGGGCCTGCGCGACGCGGATGTGGTCATGATGCTGCGGGTGCAGCGCGAACGCATGAAGGGTGGCCAGGTGCCCAGCCCGCGTGAATATTTCCGGTATTTCGGGCTGGATAACAAACGTCTGGCCCTGGCACGGCCCGGCGCGCTGGTGATGCATCCCGGCCCGATGAACCGGGGCGTGGAAATCGACAGCCGCGTCGCCGATTCCGAACAGAGCGTGATTCGCGAACAGGTGGAAATGGGGGTGGCGGTGCGCATGGCCGTGCTCGACCTCCTCTCCCGCGGGGAGGACACGCGATGAGCGCGACCGTCTTTGAAAATGTGCGCCTGATTGACCCGGCGAGCGGTCTGGACCGCCCGGGACGCCTGCTGGTGCGTGATGGTATGATCGCAGGCGTGGACCTGCCACAGGCCGAGGGCACGCCAGAGGGCGCGGCCATCGTACGTGGCGACGGACGCATGGTACTGTGCCCCGGGCTGGTGGACATGCGCGTCACCATCGGGGAACCGGGATTCGAATATCGCGAAACCGTGGCCTCGGCGGCACGCGCGGCGGTCGCGGGCGGGATCACGACCATCGCGGTGCTGCCCAACTGCCTCCCCACCATCGACGACCCGGCGCTGGTGCGTCTGTTGCGCACGCGTGGCGAGGAAACCGGCATGATCGGTATCCTGCCCTATGGTGCGCTGACACGCGGGTGCGCTGGCAGCGAAATGGCGGAAATCGGCCTGCTGAACGAAGCCGGTGCGGTGGCCTTTACCGATGGTATCCGCGCGATTGGCGATACGCGCCTGATGCGGCAGTTGCTGACCTATTCCCGCGCATTCGGCGCGATGGTCGTGCAACACCCGGAGGACCCGTCGCTGGCGCGGGGCGGGTGCGCCACCGATGGCGAACTTGCCACGCGCCTTGGCCTGCCGGGCATCCCCCCCGCGGCAGAGGCAATCCTGATCGCACGTGACCTGCGCCTTGCACGCATGACGGGTGGCCGACTGCATTTCGGCCATGTCTCCACCGCGGAAGGGCTGGACCTGATCCGGCAGGCAAAGGCGGACGGGCTGCGTGTTACCTGTGATACAGCGCCCCCTTATTTCGACCTGAACGAAACGGTGATCGGTGATTTCCGCACCTATGCCAAGCTTTCGCCCCCCCTGCGGGCGGAGGCCGACCGACGCGCGGTCTGCGCGGCCCTGGCGGATGGCACGATTGACGCCATCGCATCGGATCACGCGCCATGCGATGCGGACGACAAGCGCCAGCCCTTTGCCGTTGCCGCGGCAGGGGGAACCGGCCTTGCCACATTGCTGTCGGTAACGCTGGCGCAGGTGCATGCGGGCAACCTGACGCTGCCTGATGCGCTGGGGCTGCTGACGCATCGCCCTGCCGCCCTACTGCGCAGCAAGGCGGGGACGCTGGCGACGGGCGCACCTGCCGACCTGTGCCTGTTCGATGCCGAACGCGCATGGAAGGTGGAGGCCGGGGAACTGCCCGGCAAGGCACAGAACACCCCCTTTGACGGTCGCGCGCTGGAGGGACGGGTGCTGGCGACATGGAAGGCCGGGCGACAGGTCTTTGGCCTGGATGCGTCATGATCTACGGCATTCCATCCTATGACCTCCCGCTCATGGCGGCGGTGGGGTTCCTGTCCTACCTGATCGGCAGCATTCCCTTCGGTCTGGTGCTGACGGCGCTGTCGGGCGGGGGCGACATCCGCAAGATCGGGTCGGGCAATATCGGCGCAACCAATGTCCTGCGCACCGGGAACAAGAAACTGGCGGCGGGGACACTTGCCCTTGACGGGACCAAGGGGGCATTCGCGGTCTTTTGCGCATTCGTGCTGTGCCCGTTCCATACCGAAGCGGCCGAAGCGCTGGCGGCGGCATGCGCCGTGGCGGGCCACTGCTTCCCCGTGTGGCTGAAATTCCGTGGCGGCAAGGGGGTTGCGACGGGCCTGGGCGCGATGATCGCCCTGTCACCTGCCATCGGTCTGTGCTGCTGCGCCATGTGGCTGATCTTCGCACGGGCGACGCGCATCTCCTCCGCCGGGGCGCTGGTGGCATTCGCGACCCTGCCGCTTGTCATGATCTGGCCAGGGCACGTGCCTTTCTCTTCCCCGCTCTATCTGGCGGGCGTGCTGATCGCTGCACTGATCATTGCACGGCACCATACCAACATCACCCGCATCTTTCGCGGGACCGAACCCCGGATCGGGCAGGCCCGCACGACAGGCCGGGACGGCACATGACCAGGCCGGACCATGCCCGCGTGGCCGCCTGCCTGCGGCTTGCACGGACACGGGGCATCGGTCCGGTTTCCTACCATCGCCTGATCCGCAAATATGGCGATGCGGGCGCGGCACTCGACATGCTGCTTCGCGGGCCGGAGGCGGGGCACGTACCGCCCTTGGGCGAGATCGCGCGCGAAATGGACCGCACGGCGGCCATTGGCGGACATATCCTCATTCATGGTGACGCGGACTATCCCCCCGCCCTTGCGATGGTGGCCGACGCACCGCCCGTCCTGTCGGTCATGGGGGATGTGACGCTGCTGCGGGGGCGGATCGTCGGCGTGGTGGGCGCACGCAATGCCTCCGCCGGGGGGATGCGCATCGCACAGAGCCTTGCGACCATGCTGGCGGCGGCGGGTGTGACCGTCATGTCGGGCCTGGCACGCGGGATCGACGCCGCCGCGCATCGCGGCGCGTTGCCCGCACGGCGCACGGTGGCGGCCATCGCAGGTGGCCTCGACTGCCCCTATCCCCCGGAACATGGCCGCCTGCACGATGAAATCGCCCAACAGGGCGCACTGATTACCGAGGCCCCGCCCGGCACCATGCCCCAGGCGCGGCATTTCCCGCGTCGCAACCGCCTGATCGCGGGAATCAGCCTTGGCTGCGTGGTGATCGAGGCGGCCATGCGTTCAGGCAGCCTCATCACCGCGCGCATGGCGCTCGACTATGACAGGATCGTGTTCGCGGTGCCCGGCTCGCCGCTCGACCCGCGTTGCAACGGCAGCAATGACCTGTTGCGCCAGGGCGCCATATTGACGGAGAATGAACGCGACATCCTGCGTGAACTGCCATCGGGGCCTGTGCCGCCGCCTCTTTTCACACCTGCGCCGGACCCGGTTCCAAGGGGGGTGGAAATGGCGGAAAACATGCCTTCTTCCCCCCGTATGGATGGGCATGGAGCCCATGCGGCGGTGCTGGAGCTACTGTCTTTTGCACCATCGAGTGTTGACGATCTTGTACGGCGCTGCCAGTTCTCGACGGCAACCGTCCTTACGGTACTGTCGGAAATGGAGATGTCGAGCCTGATCGACATCCTTGCGGGGGATATGGTCGTCCTGTCTTCCGCCCCCCCGGCATGACCACGGACAACCGATGGATTGAAACGCGTGATCCGGAGACACAATGACTGACGTCGTGGTGGTCGAATCGCCAGCCAAGGCGAAAACGATCAATAAGTATCTGGGTGACAACTATACCGTTCTCGCCTCCTTCGGGCATGTACGCGACCTTCCCCCAAAGGATGGCAGCGTACGTCCCGACGAAGGTTTCGCCATGATCTGGGAAGCCGATGAACGCGGCGCAAAGCAGATGGCGGCGATCGCACGCGCGCTGCGCGGGGCGCGGCACCTGTATCTGGCGACTGACCCGGATCGTGAGGGGGAAGCCATCTCGTGGCATGTCCGCTCCATGCTGGAGGAGAAGAACCTCCTCAAGGGCGTGGACGTGCAGCGCGTGACCTTTAACGAAATCACAAAAAGCGCCATCCAGACCGCCATGGCGCATCCGCGCGACCTCGATTTTCCGCTGATCGAGGCCTATCTGGCGCGCCGTGCGCTCGACTACCTCGTCGGTTTCACACTGTCGCCGGTGTTGTGGCGCAAACTGCCGGGTTCACGCAGCGCGGGGCGCGTGCAATCCGTCGCCCTGCGCCTGATCTGTGAGCGCGAGGCCGAGATCGAGGTCTTCCGCCCGCGTGAATACTGGTCCATTGCCGCCCTTTTCTCCACGCCGAAAGGGGCGGCCTTCACCGCGCGGCTGACGCACCTTGATGGCGCGAAGCTTGACCAGTTCGACCTGAATGACGAAGCCTCCGCCATGGCCGCCAAGGCCAGGGTCGAGGCTGGAAGCTTCAGCGTCGGTGCGGTGGAAGGGCGCAAGGTCAAACGCAACCCGCCCCCGCCCTTCACCACGTCAACCATGCAGCAGGAAGCATCGCGCAAGCTGGGCATGGGCGCGCAGGTCGCGATGCGCACGGCGCAGCAGCTTTACGAAGGCATAGATATCGGCGGCGAGACGGTCGGCCTTATCACCTATATGCGAACCGATGGCGTGCAGATGGCGGGAGAGGCCATCGGCGCGATCCGTTCGCATATCGGCACGACGTTCGGCGCCGAATACGTGCCCGAAAAAGCCCGCGTTTATGCCACCAAGGCCAAGAACGCACAGGAAGCGCATGAAGCCATCCGCCCCACGGACGTGCGCCGCAGCCCCGCGGACATGGCGCGTTACCTGAACGCAGACCAGAAGCGGCTGTATGACCTGATCTGGAAACGCTCCGTCGCCAGCCAGATGCAGTCGGCGGAACTCGACCAGGTAGCGGTTGACCTGCACGATGCGCACGCACGCTGCACCCTGCGCGCCACGGGGTCGATGATCGCATTTGACGGGTTCCTGCGCCTCTATAGCGAAGGGCGCGACGACAGCGCGACCAAGTCCGAGGACGACTCGGACCAGGACCGCATGCTCCCGGCCATGAGCGAGGGCGACGCCCTCAGGCGTGGGGAGGTCACGGCGGACCAGCACTTCACCCAGCCGCCGCCGCGCTATTCCGAAGCCTCGCTGGTGAAGAAGATGGAGGAAATCGGCATTGGCCGTCCCTCCACCTATGCTTCCATCCTGACGGTGCTGCGCGACCGCAACTATGTCCGCCTGGAAAGCCGCCGCTTCATCCCCGAGGATCGCGGACGGCTGGTGACGGCATTCCTGACCTCGTTTTTCGAACGTTATGTCGATACGCAGTTCACGGCCGGGCTGGAGGAACAGCTTGACGACATTTCCGGCGGGCGGGCGAACTGGCGCGATGTGATGTCGGCATTCTGGACCGACTTCTCCCACGCCGTGGACCAGACCAAGGACCTCAAGATCTCCGACGTCATCAGCGCGCTGGATGCGGATCTTGCGCCCTATTTCTTCCCCCCGCGTGACGATGGGGGCGACCCGCGCGTCTGCACCGCATGCGGCACCGGGCGGCTGGGGCTGAAACTGGGACGGTATGGCGCGTTCATCGGCTGTTCCAATTACCCCACATGCCAGTACACCCGCCGCCTTGTGGTGGACCCCAAGGAGGCGGAAGACGCGGATTCGCTGAAGGAAGGGATGCGCGTTCTGGGCAATGCGCCGGACGGTGGCCCCGAAGTTACCGTGCGGCGCGGGCCGTGGGGTCTTTATGTGCAGCTTGGCGAACCTGATCCCGAGGACAAGAAGGCCAAGCCCAAGCGCGCGACCATCCCGCGCGGGATCGAGGGGGACAAGATCACGCTGGAACAGGCGGTTGGTCTTCTGTCGCTGCCGCGCATCGTGGGCATGCACCCCGAAACAGGCGAACCGATCGAGGCAGGGTTGGGCCGGTTTGGCCCGTATGTGAAGATGGGCGCCGTGTACGGTTCGCTTGACAAGGATGACGACGTCCTGACGGTGGGGCTGAACCGCGCGGTTGATGCGCTGGCGAAAAAGCTGGCCTCCATCCGCACCATTGGTCCGCACCCCAAGGACGGGGAACCGGTCATGGTGCGCAAGGGCCGCTTTGGCCCCTATGCCCAGCACGGGCAGATCGTCGCCACCCTGCCGCGCGGGCAGGACATGAATGACGTCACCATGGACGAGGCGCTGGCCCTGCTGGCGGAAAAGGGCAAGCCCCTGAAGCCCAAGGGCAAGACCACAAAGGCGAAGGCAGCCCCGCGCAAGGCCCGGACGACCAGGGCGAAGGCGGCGGATGCCGACGCCCCCGCCGATGGGGACGCCCCGGCGAAACCCGCCCGCAAGACCACCGCGAAAAAGGCCACAACCACGAAGAAGGCAGCCCCGAAGAAAGCGGCGACCCCGCGTACCCGCAAGGCCACGACCGCCAAGGCCACATCGGACAAGGCCGACTGACGATGCGTCAGCCGCGCCCGTCCGACACGGCGCCGGACGGGCCAGCCGCCCCCATGACCGACCAGCCGGTGCCTGGCAGCCAGGTACGGAATAGTCAGGGACGGATGCCCGACCGCGAGAGCATGAGGCAGTTCATCGCCGGTGCGACCGGTCGCGTGGGCAAGCGTGAGATCGCACGCGCCTTCGGCCTCGGGCCAGAGCATAAGGCCGCGATCCGCGACATGCTGCGTGATCTGGCACTTGAGGGGACGGTCGTGCCGGCCGGGGCAAAACGCTTCCGTGTGTCCGACCGCCTGCCGGAATCGGCGGTGGTGCAGGTCACGGGCACCGACCCCGACGGCGACCCCATCGCCCGTCCCGTGGCATGGGCGCATGAAGGGGCCGCGCCCGTCATTTTCATGCATGCCGAACTTCGTGGCCGTCCCGCGCTGGCGCCGGGACAACGCGTGGTCGCACGGCTGAAGAAGATCGGGCCGGGAAAGTATGAGGGGCGGACACTGCGCCGTCTGGATGATGCGCCGGCACAGGTTGTGGGGCTGTATCGGGCAACGCCGCCCGATGATCCCGACACCGCACGCACGCCCCTGCGGTACCGCGAGGCCGGCCGCCTGATCCCCGCCGACCGCCGCGCCCGCGCGCAATGGAGCATCCCGGCCGGCGAGGCCATGGACACCCCCGATAACGAGATCGTCGTGGCGACCCCCCTGCCACAATCCGGCCCCGGCCTGCATCCGGCCCGCATCATCGAACGGATCGGCCCAGCCGACAGCGCACGCACCATCAGCCTGATGTGTGCCTGCGCCCACGACATCCCCCACACCTTCCCCGCCACATGCACGCACGAAGCCGACGCCGCGCGCGCCGTGCCGGTCACGGGGCGTACCGACCTGCGCGATGTGCCGCTTGTCACCATCGACGGGGCGGATGCACGCGATTTTGATGATGCGATCTATGCCGAGCCTGAGGGTACGGGATTCCGCCTGATCGTCGCGATTGCCGATGTGGCATGGTATGTCCGGCCCGGCAGCGCGCTGGATCAGGAGGCCCGGCGACGCGGCAATTCCGTCTATTTCCCCGACCGCGTCATTCCCATGTTGCCAGAAGCCCTGTCGAATGGCTGGTGCTCCCTGCGACCGGGGGAGGACCGGGGCTGCCTGTTCGTGGAGCTTCATGTCGATGCCGGGGGCACAACCACGGCGCAGCGCTTTGGCCGGGGCCTGATGCGCAGTGCCGCGCGCCTGACCTATGAACAGGCTCAGGCCGAATCCGAAGGCCATGGCGACAGCATGACAGCAGCCCTGCCCGAAGGGATGGTCGGTTGCCTGTTCGCGGCATGGCGGGTTCTGGCCGCCGCCCGCGCACGACGTGGCACGCTTGACCTCGACCTTGCCGAACGCAGGGTCGTGCTGGATTCCCTGGGCCAGGTGGAGACGATTGGCCCGCGCCTACGCCTCGACAGTCATCGCGTGGTGGAAGAATTCATGATTGCGGCCAATGTCGCCGCCGCGCGGGAACTGGAAAACCGTCATTATCCATGCCTTTATCGCATTCATGCCCCTCCTACGCCCGAAAAGCTCGAATCCCTGCGCGCGGCTCTCGCCACGCTCGACATACGTCTGCCTGCGGCTGGCATGATCGGGGCATCCGACCTTGAGCGCGTGTTGCGCGCCGCGCAGGGACAGCCTTATGCGCCACTGGTCAATGAACTGATCCTGCGCGCGCAGAACCAGGCGGAATACAGTCCCGACCCGGTCGGGCATTTCGGCCTGACGCTGACGTCGTATGCCCATTTCACCAGCCCGATCCGCCGCTATGCCGACCTGGTCACGCATCGTGCGCTGATTGATGCAACCGGGCTGGAACGTGGCGGCCCCGACCATGGGCGCACGGCGCTGGGCCAACTGGAGGAAATCGGGAGGGCGGTCACATCCACCGAACGCCGCGCCGCCGCCGCCGAACGCGACGCCATCGAACGCTATGCCGCGTCATGGCTGTCGGGACGGGTGGGCACGGTCATGGCGGGACGGGTCACCGGGCTGTCGCGCTTTGGCGTGTTCGTGACGCTGGATTCCACCGGCACGACGGGCCTGCTGCCGCATGGGGCGCTGCCGGTTGACCAGTGGCACCATGATGAGATCACGCAGACACTTTCAGGACGCCATGGCGGGATCACCTTCCGGCTGGGACAGGAAATCGCGCTGCGTCTGGATGAGGCGTCGCCCCTGACCGGGGCGCTGGTGTTCGCGATGCCTGATACGGTCGCGGGACAGGACATGGCGTCGCCACGCACACGCAGGCGACGCGGATGAAACGCCGTTCGCTGTTGCCCCCCCTCCTGCCGCCCCTATGCGCGATGGTGTCCGTCACGATCCTGCGCACGCCGCCATCATCACCGTCATCGCCCACGCGGGAGGGGATGCCACGTGGGCTGCGCATGATCCTGCAGGTGCCGCGCGATACGTTCCTGATGATCCTTGTCGTTGCCCGCCTGACGGGTGCGGCCTATGCCGATGACGCCCTGGTTTCCCCCGCGCCTGATCCCCCACCCCACCCCACACCGGTGCAGGCCAGTGACGCCAGGCCGACGCAGGACCATTTCGACCCGACTCTGACCTCTTCCGTGCTGCGCGCCAGCCTGTCCTTCCTGCTGCCCCGCACGCTCGACATCCATACCGTGCGTGATTTTGGCCTGTGGGGCCTGAATGGGCTGAGCGCGATCGACCCGTCGCTGACGGTGGAGGAACAGCATGACATGCTGCACCTGTCGGTGGCGCAGCATACGGTCCTTGCGCTGGCGACTCCCGCTGCGGACGACCTTGCGGGCTGGACCGACGCGATCACCCGGATGATGGAAACCGCGTGGGAACGTTCCGCCGACATGCGCGCCACCGGGCAGGATGGCATGTTGCAGGGGTTCTTTGACGAACTGTTCAACCATCTTGACCCCTATTCACGCTATGTCGCGCCGGACGCGGCGGTTTCGGACCGTGGCATCCGCACCGGCGGCACCGCCAGTGCGGGCCTGACGCTGGGTCTGGACCATCACGCCATCATCATCACGGCGGTCAATGCGAACGGCCCGTCATGGCCGACCGCGCTTTCGGCGGGGCAGGTCATCTATGCCGTCAATGGCCGTTCAACACAGGATCGCACGGTGGAGGCGGTTTCAACATGGCTGCAGGGACCACCGGGCAGCCTTGTGCGCCTGCTGGTGGGGGCGCCGGGACGACGCCGCACCACGGTTTCGGTGCGGCGGGAATCCGTCCCCCCGGAAACCGTCTTCGCCTATACCAGCGGTCATCACGTTGTCCTGCACATCACAGCATTTTCCGCCAATACCGCCGAGGAGATGAGCCAGTACCTCGACGAGGCGATGAATATCGCGCATCTGAGTGGCCTTATCCTCGACCTGCGCGGCAATCGCGGCGGCGTGCTGCAACAGGCGGTGACGACATCCGCGCTGATGCTCGATCACGGGGTCGCGGCGATCACGCAGGGGCGCGACCCACAGGCAAACCATGTCTGGGCGGTGCAGGGCGGCGACATGACCAATGGCCTGCCGATCGTCATCCTGGTTGATGGCCGTACCGCCAGTGCGGCCGAAATCCTTGCCGCCGCGCTGGCGGACCAGAAACGCGCGGTGATCGTTGGCAGTGCGACACTGGGCAAGGGGCTGGTACAGACGATCGGGCAGATGCCCAATGGCGCGGAACTGTTCGTGACGTGGAGTCGCGTCCTCGCCCCGCTGGGCTGGCCGCTACAGGGGCTTGGCGTCATGCCGCAGATCTGCTCCAGCCTGGGTGAAGCCAACCTTGAACGCCAGCTTCAGGACCTTGCCGCAGGCAATGCCGAAAGTGCCACATGGGTGCGTGCCTCGCGCCTTGCGCGTTATCCGCTGGAAGTGTCACGCACGCTTGCGATCCGCAAATCCTGCCCGGCTGCGATCGGGACGGATAATGATCTTGATGCCGCGCATTCACTTCTGGATAACCCGGAGGAATATCGCGCGGCGCTGGCGACCATTCCCGATGATCCTGCCGCGCCGCCTGCCCACGCGGAGTAGGGGCCACAATATATTGTGTTATTCCTGCATGCCTCCCTTTGTATTTATGCAAAACTGGAACAGTCATGATGGATGAGGAACCCCGGCTGAAGACCTCGATATGGGTCAGCGCGGTCCTGCGGCAGGCCAATCTGGCGGGGAATCCCGCCGTTGTGCTTCATCGTGGCGATGCGGATGCCGGTGGCGTGATGGTGGTGTTGCGCGACCGTCACGACGCGATGTCGGTACTGGCCCAGACACGTGCCCCCGATGGACGGCGGGCATGGTTCCGGGCTACAGGAAAGGCGGCCGTGGATCAGGCCGCCGTGGATACGTATGTTGAACGGCAGATGAAACGCGATCCCGATCTGTGGGTTGTGGAATTCGAGACGCCTGATCTGGCGCCACCATTTGAAGCAAGGCTGATATGAAGCGCGTGATCTTGCAAAGGTAAAAAGCGTCATTTGACACGCTGTCATGTGTGACATCTCGCACACAGTTGAAAATGACAGTGGGTCATGCCGTCGAAAGCGGCAGTATGGTCACCGCTTATGGATTGTCAGGGTGCGCATCTTTCCGCAAAAGAATGCACAGACTGACCGCCCAGAGGAACATGGCACGTTCACCCGACCGGGCAACATGTTGGAAATGGCCCGTCGAAGGGAGAAGAAGAGTATGAATCTGCGGTACGGACTGCTTGCAGGGTCTTTATTGGCTGGCTCGGTTACCCTGGGCTCCGTGCTTGTATCGGTTCCGGCATTCGCCCAGCCCGTTCAGGGCCTGTATATGGCGGGTGAAGGCGGTGCCAGCCTGCCGCAGGGACAGGTCGTGCGTCATTCAGACGCACGTGACAAGTACAGCCCAGGCGCGGTCGGAATTGGCAGTATCGGCTATGGTCTGGGCAATGGCTTTCGTGTCGAGCTTGAGGGCCATTTCCGCCATAACAACCTTGAATCCCTCGGCTCGACGGGTGGGAAATACAATGCCCACACAAATGGCCGCCAGGAAGAATCCGGCCTGATGGCCAATGCGCTGTTCGACCTCGACATCGGCAAGAGCTGGCTGTTCCCCTATTTTGGCGCGGGCATCGGCTATGGCTGGCAGAACATGAACGCGCTCATTACCGGCAATTACCAGGGGCAGGCCTATAGCCAGCATGTCGGCGGCACCTATGGCAACTTTGCCTATCAGGGGATATTCGGCCTTGCCTTCCCGATTCCATGGGCGGTTGGGCTGTCGGCGACGGCGGAATACCGGTTCTGGACCATGCTGGGGCCGCAATCGCACCATTCCGTCATTTCCGGCCCTGCTACGGCGGCGCTGAATTCCGATTACGGGTTCCGCAACGGCAACCGCGATACGCGCACGGACTTCAACCACTCCCTGATGCTGGGGCTGCGTTACGAGTTCAATCCCGCCCCGCCGCCACCACCGCCCGTCAGCGCACCCGCCGCGCCCGCACCGGTGGAAAACCGCACCTATCTGATTTTCTTCGACTGGGACAAAAGCACGTTGACCGAGCGTGCGCGCGCCATCGTCGCCGTTGCGGCGCAGGCATCCACCAGCACCCAGACCACCCGGATCGAGGTCAACGGCTATACCGATACCTCCGCCAGCCATCCGGGTCCGCAGGGCGAACATTACAACCAGGAACTTTCCCTGCGGCGCGCCCAGACCATCAAGGCGGAACTGGTACGTGACGGCGTACCCGGCCCGTCCATCGACATCCATGGCTTTGGGGAGGCCAATCCCCTTGTCCCCACCGGCCCGAACACGCGCGAGGCGCAGAACCGCCGCGTGGAAATCATCCTGCATTGAGGCCTGCCCGGTTACGGCCCGATTTCCGCCGACAGGACAACCGGACATGAAAAAAGGCGGCCCCATTACGGGAGCCGCCTTTTTTCATGTCCGTATCTGAAATCATGAAGATCTTTTCAGGAGCGCCCCCCTGAAAAAACCTTCACAGGAAAATTCATGATCCCGGCATGTTATGTTTTTTCAAAGCCCCCTTCAGACCAGGCCATTGAACAGCGAGGTCGAAAGGTAACGCTCTGCAAAAGATGGGGCGATGGTGACGATTGTCTTGCCTTCGTTTTCTGGCAACCGCGCAAGCTGCATGGCCGCATGCAGCGCCGCCCCGGAAGAAATCCCCACCGGGACACCATCAAGGCGCGCACAACGCCGGGCAGCGGCGATCGATTCCCGTTCTGATACCGTCAGGATACCATCAAGGCTGTGAAGATCGAGCGTATGGGGACAAAAGCCAGGACCAATTCCCTGAATGCCATGCGGGCCGGGTTCATCACCATTCAGGACGGCGCTTTCGACCGGTTCGACGCCAAAGACCTGCAATCCCTTCTTGCGGGATTTCAGCCCATGGGCAATGCCGCTTGCGGTGCCGCCCGTGCCGACGCCGGCTACGACGATATCCACCTCACCGCGCGTATCAACCCAGATTTCCTCTGCCGTGGTGGCCGCGTGAATGGCGGGATTGGCCGGATTGTCGAACTGACGCGGCATCCATGCGCCCGGCGTGTTCTTCAAGATCGCCTCAGCCCGGGCAATCGCACCCGCCATGCCAAGGCGCGCAGGGGTCAGTTCCAGTTGCGCATCCAAAAGACGCAGCATCTTGCGCCGTTCGACCGAGGCCCCTTCGGGCATGGTGACAATCAGGCGATATCCCCGCGCCGCCGCGACAAACGCCAACGAAATGCCGGTATTGCCCGATGTCGGTTCCACCAGGATGGTCTTGCCCGGTGTGATTTCACCACGCCGTTCGGCGTCCATCACCATCGCCGCGCCAATCCTGTCCTTGACCGAACCAAGGGGATTGAAAAACTCCAGCTTCATCAGAAGGCGACTTTTCAATTCGTCCTCCCGCATCAGATGGGGCAGTTCCACCAGCGGCGTCCCGCCGACCGTCTCGGTAATCGACCCGTAAACCCTGCCACGCGGCTGGGCAAAGCCGAATGTCATATCCTGCTCGGTCGAATCATTCATATGTCGGGACTCCTGTTGGTCGGATCATCATACAGATCGTGTTCCCTGACATAATCCACTGTCACGATGAACAGAAGCGTGGATCATCCGGGCAATTGCTGATAAATTCGCGACAGGCAACTTTGTTTCACAAACAGGACCGTACGATATGCTTCTTCGGTGTGACAGGACCATGATCGCGATACTGATCATGCTTGACGTGGCATTTCATGCGGGGCGCAATGGAACCGTCAGTGCGGCGGACATTGCCGATCGCGCGAATCTGGCGCGCCGTGGGATCGAACCCCTGCTGCAGACGCTGTCACGCTCCGGACTGTTGGAAAGCATCCGTGGCCCGCGTGGGGGCTATCGCCTTGGCCGTCCGCGCCGCGACATCCTGCTGTCCGATATTCTGGAGGTTGTGACGGCGGACGAATCCACCGATGGCGGCCCGACAGGCCAGCTTTTTGAAAAAGTGATCGAACCGTGCTGGAAAGAGCTGGACGACACGGTCGAAAAACGATGTCGCAAGCTGACGCTCGATGACCTTGTGAAACGGGCTGAACATAGCGGCATGCGCCGCCCCCTGCCCGAACCCATTACATTTTCCATCTGAGGGGCCACCTTACAGGCAGACCCGACGCGATCGCGCCATTACGATGGCACATGTCCCGTCGCCTTTGTAAATATGGACGACATCAGCGGCTTCTGACGGGTTTCGGACGCATATCCGAATAATTTTCCCCGCGACAGGGGCACGCATCCGCAGCAGGCCGCCACGGATGCATGGGATCATGCAGGGACCATGACCCCGGTTATTTTGCCGCGGTGCCGACGCCCGGCGCTTCGACATGGGCCGTGATGTTCAGCGTATCGCGCGGTTCCTTTTCCCCACGGATCAGTTGCACACGGAACGTGTCATTGCCGGCATAGGCAGTGTTCGCCGTATATGTCACATAAGTGTGATCGTTATAGTTGTAGATGAAGGCCTTGCCATGTTCCGGCGCGGGCGACACCCCAAAGGATGCATAGGCATGGCCGTCAGGCTTGCGCACCTCAACCGCGCAATATCCGTCGTCGCTGCGCACCTGCATCGTGGTGGCCTGCGTATCCTTGCCGGTCGATGCCAGCGGGTCCGTATGGCACAGGCCCGACACCTTCATGTAATTGTAGGGGTTGGGGGGGCCGCCGAGATTCACAGCCGGTTTGTTCATACATCCGGCGAGCAGAACGCCCGTCGTCATCATCATTGCAGACAGTCGCAGTCGCACTCGATCAGCTCCGCTCTCTAGTAATCGCATCCATCCGGCATGCCCGTCCGGCCCGAACGCACCCGGCGCGGGACACATGGAGGACAGACTGCCACCGCCCCGCTCTAGAGCAACATGGCCGCAGGTGAAAGACCTATCCTTGATCCACACGAGTCGGTGACTATGACGGCAGGGTATGCACTTTTTTTGTCCGGGGGCATCTCCCCTCCCTTTTGGCCGATATCCGATTAGGGTATAGACCCTGTCAGCATTTCATTTTTGCCGGTTCATGTGGGGGTCCACGGATCCGGCGACACTCACGCCGCAAGATCTGGAGAACCGTCCTGATGTCTTTGTCCTTTTGGCGCGCCGCGGCCGCTGGCCTCGCTCTTGCCGGCCTTGTCAACTCTGGCCATGCGCTGGCCGCCGGTCCGTGCTCCCCTTCCCCCGCGCACGAGGCATTCGATGTGCAGGGGCTCAAGAGTGAACTGATGGTCACTGCCCTGTCATGTGGCGCACAGGACAAGTACAACAGCTTCGTCACCAAATTCCGCCCCAAGCTGGCGGGCGAGGAAAAGGTCCTGACGGCCTATTTCCGCACCACATATGGCCGCAGCGCACAGCGCCAGCATGACGATTACATCACGCAGCTTGCAAACGTGCAGTCCGAGCGCGGTTTGAAATCCGGCACCGCCTTCTGCCAGCAGCGCATATCGATGTTTGACGAGGTGCAGGTCCTCGAAAGTGCTGCCGACCTGTCGAACTATGCACAGGCCAAGGACATCTTGCAGCCCGCGTCCTACCTGACATGCACGGCGCCCAACCATCCCGCGCCCGCAGCCACGCGCTCCAGCACACGTTCCACACGCCGCACGGTCCGAAGCTGATACGGGCACGCCCGGCAGCCATGGTGTAAACAAGGAAAAAGGCCGGTCCATGTGTCCGGCCTTTTTTGCGTGCATCCCCCCACGCATCGGGCATTATGGCCGCGTGCAGGTGTCTATGTCTTGACATCACACGGTCTGAAAGCACAAAGAACAGTTCATGAACGACGATCTTTTCTCCAAGCCCGCCGCCCAACGCCGGACACAGGCACGCAAATCCCGCGCCCCTGCTGACACCCCACGGGCCGGGAGCGAAGATTACGACGCCAGTGCGATCGAGGTGCTGGAGGGGCTTGAACCCGTGCGTCGGCGTCCTGGCATGTATATCGGCGGCACGGATGAAACCGCCTATCATCATCTGGCGTCCGAAATCCTTGATAACGCGATGGACGAAGCCGTGGCGGGCCATGCCTCCGTCATTGACGTGTCGCTGGAGGCAGGGAACTGGCTGACGATCCGTGATAACGGGCGCGGCATCCCGGTTGACCCGCACCCCAAGTTCCCGCAGCGTTCAGCGCTGGAGGTCATCCTGACGACGCTGCATGCGGGGGGCAAGTTCTCGGGCAAGGCCTATGCCACATCCGGTGGCCTGCATGGCGTGGGATCGTCGGTGGTCAACGCCCTGTCCGCCCGGATGGAGGTGGAGATCGCGCGCGACCGGACAGTGTGGCAGCAGGTTTATGAACGCGGCATCCCTCTTGCCCCGATCGAAGAGGTCGGCCCGACGCAGAACAGGCGCGGCACGCAGATCCGCTTTGTCCCCGACCCGCAGATTTTCGGAAAGCTCCATTTCTCGCCCCTGCGCCTGTACCGCCTGTGCCGGTCCAAGGCATTCCTGTTCCGGGGCGTCACCATCCGCTGGTCATGCGATCCGGCCCTGATAAAGGGCACGGACGTCCCGGCGGAATCCGTCCTGCATTTTCCCGGGGGCCTGGCCGACAGCCTGCGTGACGAACTGGGCAATACCGCGCTGCTGACCGACATCTGGGCCGGGGATGCGGACCTGCCGACGGCCGTGGATGGCGAAAGCACCGGACGCATGGAATGGGCCATCGCGTTTGTCGAACGCGGGACGACAGGGCTTTCGTCATACTGCAACACCATCCCGACCCCCAATGGCGGCACACATGAAACCGGCTTTCGCACCGCATTGACCAAGGGGCTGCGCAACTGGGGCGAACAGCGATCCAACAAGCGCGCAGCCACGATCAATGCCGATGACATCATGGGCCTTATCTCTGCCAAGCTGTCGGTCTTTATCCGCGACCCGCAATTCCAGGGCCAGACCAAGGAAAAGCTGACCAGCGGGGAGGCAAGCCGCCTGGTGGAAACGGCGCTGCGCGACCGGTTCGACCACTGGCTGGCGGGCAACCCGCCACAGGCGGATAATCTGCTTGCGGTCGTGATCGAACGCGCCGAAGAACGCCTGCGCCGCAAGGAAATGAAGGACACCCCGCGCAAGAGTGCGACACGCCGCCTGCGCCTGCCGGGGAAGCTTACGGACTGCACCCGTGAAAATGCCGCCGAGACGGAAATCTTCCTTGTGGAGGGGGACTCGGCCGGTGGGTCGGCCAAACAGGCCCGTAATCGCGAGACACAGGCCGTCCTGCCCCTGCGTGGCAAGATCCTGAACGTCGCCAGCGCCTCGGCAGAGAAACTGCGCGCGAACCAGGAACTACGCGACCTTGTGGAGGCACTTGGCTGTGGCATTGGCGAACATTTCGACGCCAGCCGCCTGCGCTATGGCCGTATCATCATCATGACCGACGCCGACGTGGATGGCGCGCATATCGCGTCACTGCTGATGACGTTCTTCTATCGTGAACTGCCGGCGCTGATCCGTGGCGGGCATCTCTACCTTGCACAACCGCCGCTCTATCGCCTGACGCAGGGGGGCAAGACCGTCTATGCGATGAACGATGGTGATCGTGAACGCAGGCTGAAGCGCGAGTTCAAGCCCAATGCGAAGGTCGAGGTCTCACGCTTCAAGGGGCTTGGCGAAATGCCACCATCGGACCTGAAGCAGACAACCATGGACCCGAAGCACAGGACGCTGCTGAAGGTCGTCACCCCGATCGAAGACAGCAACCTGACACGCGAACGGGTCGAACACCTGATGGGACGCAAGCCTGAGCTGCGTTTCCAGTTCATTCAGGAACATGCCCGGCAGGTGGAAAACCTCGATATCTGAGGGAACAGCCCACCTTCTATTCCCATGCCAAATAGAAGGCAGTCTGGGGAAACTGTTTGCACGAAAACTGAAAAGAACGCCCCACCGATACTATGGTGGTGGCGTCCTTTTTCTTTCTGGACTGTTTGAAAACGTCCCATTGGGAGGACAGGGCGAAAGTCCTTACGCGCGGCCATCCCCCAAAAAAAGCAACGCCTCTGGACACTTTCCAGGACCAGATTTTCCAAAAACGTTCTTTGTTTTTATTGCGTTACTGACATCACTTTTCCGGGCCGCTCCCACCTGTGCTCAGGGAAAGGCGGGGTAATCCCGCCCAGCCCTAGCCGGCCGCAGTCTGCGCCACGGGGGCCATACTGTCGGATGCAACGACCGGGGCGGGTTGCACAAGGCTGCTGACCGTGGGGTTGAACACCCGCAGGAAAGTACCCGGATGGATACCCATCCATAACGTCACCACCGCCAGGGGCACCAGCACCGCAAGTTCGGGGCCAGTCAGGTCCCGCAGGAGGGCGACCATGCCCCCTGCCCCCTGCCCGAACATCACGCGGCGATACAGAACCAGCATATAGACCGCCCCGAGGATCATGCTCGACCCGCCAAGGAACGCCAGCCAGAAGGACACATGGATCGCACCGACCATCACCAGCAGTTCGCCCACGAACGCCCCTGTACCCGGCAGGCCGATATTGGCCATCACGAACAACATCGTCAGCGTCGCCAGCACAGGCATTTTGTGCGCGACCCCGGCAAAGGCCGAAATCTCACGTGTTTCCGCACGCCATGACACGGCAGAGACACAAAAGAACAGTGCCGCGATCACGATACCATGGGACAGCATCTGGAAGATCGCGCCGTCGATTCCCTCTGGCGTCAGGGTGAACAGCCCGATCGCGATCACCCCCATATGGGAAAAGGAGGAATAGGCGATCACCCGTTTCATATCCGTCTGCGCCAGCGCGATGATCGCGGCATAAATAACGGCCACAACGCCCAGCGTCAGGATATAGGGCGCAAACACCCGCGCCGCATCCGGGAACATCAGCACGCCAAAGCGCAGCAGGCCATAGGCCCCGGCCTTTGACAGTACGCCCGACAACATGACCGAGGCAGGGGTCGGGGCCTCGGTATAGGCATCGGGCAGCCATGCATGCAGCGGAAACAGCGGCAGCTTCACCCCAAATGCCAGGATGAACCCCGCCAGCAACCAGCCCTGCATCGCGTGGGAGAAGGAGGCATGCTGCAAGGCCGGGATATCGGTAGTGCCCGCCACGTTCCACATCACCAGCAGCGCGATCAGCATGAACAGCGACCCACCAAACGTGAACAGGAAGAACTGCAACGAAGCCCAGACACGTTTCGGCCCGCCCCAGATCCCGATCATCAGGCTGCCGGGCAGGAGCGTCGCTTCATAGAAAACATAGAACAGCACAAGGTCCTGCGCGGAAAACAGGCCAATCAGCGTGGTTTCCAGCAGCAGCATCGCCACCATGTAATCACGCACCCGCGTATTCACCAATTTCCATCCGCCAATAATCGCAAGCGGAGTCAGGAAGGTAGAAAGCAGCACGAACATCAGGCTGATGCCGTCCACACCGGCATGGTACGACACGCCAAAGGCGGACGCCCATGTCGCACGCTGCTCGAACTGCAACCCGATATGGGTGGGATCGAACTGCACCCACATGACCACGGACAGGACGAACACGATCGCACTGGTCCACAGCGCCACCCACCGCGCAGAGGTCTCGACCGCTTCGGTCGTACCTCGCGTCAGCATGATGGCCAGAACGCCCCCTAGGGGCAGATATGTGACGAGGGAAAGCAGGATCGGGTGCACGTCAGTCTCATCGCCATGGAAAGATGGACCGAACTTAGGGACATTACGGAAATGAAATCCAGCCGCCTGCCGCTCACGTTCTGCCGAGCAGGAGGCCCCAGCCCCCCTGCACCCCCTTCTTACACATCATGATGACAGCATGCGCCGCAACCTCAGCGACGGCCGAACATCCGCTCCAGATCGCCTTTTTCCAGCTTCAGCCACGTGGGCCGACCATGTGAACAGGTCCCGGCGCGCGGGGTTCGTTCCATGTCACGCAGCAGGGCGTTCATTTCCTCGTGTGTAAGGCGTCGGCCCGCCCGCACACTGCCATGACAGGCCATGCGTGCGATGATCGCATCCAGCCGCCCATCGACCGCCTGGGCCTGCGCCGGGGCCAGAAGTTCATCCTCCGCCAGTTCTTCTGCCAGGTCACGCAGCATCGCGGCCGCATCCCCCCCACCCAGCAGGGCTGGCACGGTGCGCACCATGACCGCATCGCCACCAAAGGCATCAATTTCGAGTCCCAGGGCTGACAGCGTATCGGCAAAGGACATCAGCAGGTCGGCCTGCCCCCTGGGCATGTTCACCACCTCGGGCAGTAGCAGGCGCTGCGCACGGATTTCACCGCCCAGATACTGCGCACGCAAGCGTTCGTGCGTCAGGCGTTCATGGGCCGCATGCTGATCCACCAGAACAAGTTCCCCCCGCGCGGTTTCCGCAAGGATATAGGTGCCCAGAACCTGCGCCACGGCAGCGCCAAGGGGGAAATCAGCCGCAGGTTCGGGATTAGGCGCAGGGGAGGACACAGCCCCTTGCACCGCGGGGATATCCGCCTCTGACCATCTGACCATCTGGCGCGCGCCCGGTGCGATATCCATCAACGGCAGGCGGCGTTCGGCGACGCCTTCGGCCATCGGCGGTCCATCATCCCCATCCGGCGGAAATGGCGACATCAGCCCCGGCGATACCGGCGGGGCTGATGCTGGTTCAGGTGGATACCAGATGCGCGCCCCACCTGCGGGCCGCGACTGTAACAGGCCGGGCCGCACGCCAGCGACGCCCGCACCGATTCCCAACGCCCGGCCCAGCGCACCAATCACCAGCGCACGCACGGCCGCCGCATCGGCGTAACGCAGTTCGGTCTTGGCGGGATGGACATTGACGTCCACCTGCTCTGGCGGGATCTGCAATGACAGGGCCACAACCGCGTGGCGGCCATGTTCCATGACGTTGCGATACGCCACACGCACCGCCGTACGCAGCACCGGGTCCACCACCGGACGCCCGTTCACCAGCAGCAGTTGCCCATTGGCCGTCGCACGATGCACCGAAGGCGCACAGATATAACCCGACAGGCGCAGGTCCCCGCGCTCCGCCTCCACCGGGATCAGGCCATCGGCCTGCCCGGCATCCAGGATGGCCGCAGCCCGCGCCGCCATGTCCTGCGCCGGAAGGTCAAGGACGACACGTTGATCGAACTGCAGGCGGAAGGCCACATGCGGGGCCGACAGGGCAAGGCGGCGGACGGTGTTTTCCGCATGGCCCGACTCCACCCGCGCACTCTTGAGGAACTTGCGTCGCGCGGGGGTTGCAAAAAACAGGTCTTCCACCACGACACAGGTGCCCACCACCCCGGCACAGGGACGCGGTTCGTCCACCCGGCCCCCTTCGACGCGGATAGACCATGCGGTGGGCGCCCCCCGCGTGCGTGAGGTCACGTTAAGACGTGCCGCAGCCCCGATCGACGGCAGCGCCTCCCCACGGAAACCAAGGGTCGCGATCCGCACCAGCGTCTCGTCCGACAGCTTTGACGTGCAATGACGCTCCACCGCAAGGCGTAGGTCATCTGGCGTCATGCCGCAGCCATCGTCGATCACCTCGATACGTTCAATGCCACCATGCAGCAATGCGACCGAAATCCGCTGCGCCCCGGAATCGAGCGCATTTTCCACCAGTTCCTTGAGTGCCGCCGCCGGTCGTTCAATGACCTCGCCCGCCGCAATGCGGTTGACGACCTGTTCGGACAGGCGACGGATCACGGGACGGTCCGCGATGGGGGGATGTTCTGTCATAGGTGGCATCATGGACGCCCCACCCCCCACACCGCCAGCATGCGCAGCAAGGGTGCAGGGGCGCGGACGCACCTTCGTATCAGGGAAAATCAGGACCTGCCATCATGACGGCAGGTTACTTCTTGGGCGCGGCGGATACCGTCGGGGTCGCACCCTGCGTCAGGTTGCGACCCAGAGCCGAATCCTCGCGCAGGCGGGCATTTTCGGCCTTGGCGTTGACAACATTCCCTGCGCCACCCCCATGCCAGAACATCAGGTGATCGACAAAGCTCGTGCCCGCCTTGCCCAGTTCCCCCTTGTCCGGGGCGTTGGAGGCCTCGTTCGCCTCCCCCACCAGCGCGGTCTGTCCGGGGCTGTTATCACCATACGTGCCCTGCAGGGCGACGTTGGGCGACAGGGTTTCCAGCGCCTGCATGCGCGGGTTGGATTCCTGCGCGCGCTGGACCGCGGCACTGCTTGGCGCGCCAAGCTCGTCCGAGGGCGGCATCGACAGCGGCGTGCGCGTGGTTACGGTATATTCGTCGGGCATGCTGCGTTCGAGGCCAAACGCGCGTGAGACGTCCCCACCCGAACAGCCGGTCAGGGAAAGACCACCTGTCGTGACCAGCGCAAGAGTGAGGGTTCGAAAAGCCGTGGATGCCATGATTCGCCTATTACCGCCCATGCAACAGTTAGACAAGCACCGCTTTGACATTCTGTCCTATCCCCTGTCGCGATCGAGAAGATTATCAATAATCAGGATGGCCACGCCACAATCTATCGCCGCATCGGCAAGGTTGAACACCGGCCATGACCACCCGTACGCATGCAGGTGTACAAAATCCACCACGGCCCCGAACTGCAGCCGGTCTATGACATTGCCCACGGCCCCGCCCATGATCGCACCCAGCGCGCCCGCCACCCACGGGCGCGGCGTGCGCGACGCCCACAGCCCCAGGAGCACGACAATAAACAGCGCCACGACCGAAAAGATGACCCGACCGGCACTGCCTGCACCGCCCAACATCCCGAAGGTGATGGCATGGTTCCAGACCATGGTGAAATTCAGCCCCGGCAACAGGGCGACACTCTGCCGTCCCGGCAGGTCATAACCGTGCAGCATCCAGTGCTTCGTGGCCTGGTCCAGGGCAAGGACCAGACAGAAGAACAGGACCGTCCAGCCCATTTTGCTGGCCCTGCGCCGACGTCGCGGCGTGGGTTCCAACATGCCAGATCCTGACATGACGGACGAACTCACGCCCGGCCCTGCACCACATCGGCACATCGCAGGCACAGTTGCGGATGGGCGGGCACGGTGCCCACTTCCTCCAGCACCTTCCAGCAGCGCGCGCATTTATGCCCCGTCGCCGCACGGATGACCGGGCCGCCATGCGGCGCACCCTGCGCATCGCCGGATGTGTCGAGATAGATCGACGCGCTGCCCGCCTCGATACTTATGTCAACCTGCGACACGATCGCGAGTTCGCACCAGTCCACATCGCCAAAGGCCGTGGCCTCATCCTCTGACAGGGGCAGCGTCACTGCGGCCTGCAGGGAAGATCCGACAACCCCGTCACGACGCGCGGCCTCGATCTCGGTCGTGATGATGCGCCGCACCCCGCGCAGCGTGGCCCAGCGATCCTCCAGCGCGGGCTGGTGCCATTGCGCCGGAATGTCGGGAAAGGGCTGGAGATGGATGCTCTGCGTCGTGCCCGGCCGCGCCAGCCATGCTTCCTCTGCCGTAAAGACCAGCACCGGGGCCAGCCACGCGCACAGGCAGCGATGCAGGTGATCCAGAACCGTGCGCGCGGCGCGGCGCTTCAGGCTGCTGGCCGCATCGCAATAGATCGTATCCTTGCGCACGTCGAAATAGAACGCCGAAAGGTCGGCGGCGCAGAAACCATGCAGCGCGGGATAGACCCCCACCCATTCATGCGTCTCCACCGCGCGCGCCACCAGCCCGCCCAGTTCGCCCAGACGGTGCAGCACCCAGCGTTCGAGTTCGGGCAGGTCGTCATAAGCGACGCGCTCGTCCTCGGCAAAGCCATCCAGCGCACCCAGCAGCCAGCGCAGCGTATTGCGCAGGCGGCGATAAAGCTCGCCCTGCTGTTTGAGGATATCCTTGCCGATGCGCAGGTCTTCGTTGGTGTCGGAATTCATGACCCACAGGCGCAGAATATCCGCGCCAAGCGAATCATTGACGTCCTGCGGCGCAATGACATTGCCCAACGACTTGGACATCTTGCGGCCCTGCTCATCAAGGACAAAGCCATTCGTCACCAGCGTGCGGAAGGGCGCGATGCCCTTCGTCCCCACGCTTTCGAGCAGAGAGGACTGGAACCAGCCACGATGCTGGTCCGACCCTTCGAGGTAGACATCCGCAGGAAACGGCATGTCGCCATGGCCCAGCACAAAGGCATGGGTCGATCCGCTTTCGAACCACACATCGACGATATCGAACACCTGTTCGTAATCATCGGGGTTGCGCCCTTCGCCAAGGAAGCGCGACGCGGGCGAGGCATACCATGCGTCCGCGCCCTCGGCCGCGAATGCATCGACCACGCGCTTCATCACGGCGGCATCACGCAGGACCTCGCCCGTGCGCTTCTCCACAAACACGGCGATCGGCACCCCCCAGGCGCGCTGGCGGCTGATGCACCAGTCGGGACGCCCTTCCACCATGGAGGTCAGGCGATTACGCGACTGCGCCGGGACGAACGTCACGTCATCAAGCGCCGCGAGCGCACGCTTGCGCAGCGCCCCTTCGCCATCCATGCGGATGAACCATTGCGGTGTCGCGCGATAGATGATCGGCGCGCGCGAACGCCATGAATGCGGATAGGAATGAACCAGCGTCGCACGCGCCACCAGCCCGGCCGGGGCCTGTCCCTCCTGCGCGGCATGACGCATGACGGCCTCCAGCGCGGTGCAGACCGGCTCCGCCGCCTTAAAGACGTGCTGCCCCGCGAACAGGGGCACCCAGTCGGCATAACGACCGTCATCCATCACCAGTTCGGTGATCTCCAGCCCGTGCTGGCGGCCAAGGTTGAAATCGTCCTCGCCATGCGCGGGGGCGGTATGGACCAGGCCCGTGCCCGCCTCGGTCGTGACATGGTCGCCCGGCAGGACCGGCACGTCGAAATCATACCCCTGACCACGCAGGGGATGGGCGCATACCGCCCCCTTCAGCGCATGACCGGGCAGGGTATAGAGCACATGATGCGCATTGACCCCTGCCGCCTTGCAGAACGGCTCGATCAGGTCTTCCGCCACCAGAACCTTCGATTCCGGTTCCAGCAGGGCGCCATCGGCCACGTCATCCACCCGCACCACGGCATAGGTGATGTCCGGGCCATAGGCGATGGCGCGATTGGCGGGAATGGTCCACGGCGTCGTGGTCCAGATGACCGCCGACACATCTTCAAGCGCATGGGCCGGGGTGGGATCATGGATAACGGGAAAGGCGACATGGATCGCGGTGGATTCATGGTCGCGATATTCGATCTCCGCCTCGGCCAGGGCGGTTTTCTCCACCGGGCTCCACATCACCGGACGCAGGCCGCGATACAGCAGGCCATTGAGCAGGAACCTGCCGATCTCCCCCGCGATTGCCGCCTCGGACGAGAAATCCATCGTGGCGTAACGGCGCGCCCATTCCGCCTGCACGCCAAGGCGGCGGAACTCGGCCGCCTGGATATCCAGCCATTTCTGGGCATAGGCACGGCATTCGGCACGGAACTGCAGGACGGGCACGCTGTCCTTGTCCTGTCCGCGCTTGCGGTATTCTTCCTCGATCTTCCATTCGATCGGCAGGCCGTGACAGTCCCAGCCCGGCACGTAATGGATGCCATAGCCCGACATGCGGTGTGCGCGGTTGATGACGTCCTTGAGGATCTTGTTCAGGGCATGGCCGATATGGAGATGGCCATTGGCATAGGGCGGCCCGTCATGCAGCATGAAGACCTGACGCCCCTGCGCCTGTTCAAGCAGGCTGTCGTCAAGCTTTTGTTCGGCCCAGCGCGCCAGCATCTCGGGCTCCCGCTTCGGCAGGCTGCCGCGCATGGGAAAGGAGGTGGTGGGCAGGAACACCGTCTCCCGATAGAGATCCTGTGGTTTTGACTCGGTCATGACCCTGTTTTCTGACTGCTTGATCCAAAGAAACATGGAGGGACGGGACACGCCCCGTACAACCGCAACGCAACCTTATGGGGAGGGTGCGGGCCTGCGGTCAAGCTTTCGCGACACCGACACGCCCCACCCGTCATGCCCCGCCTGTCGCCAGCAGGTAATCACGCGCGGCCTGCGTATCGCGCGCGATCTGCGCACGCAGGGCGTCAAGCCCGTCGAAACGACGCTCCTCCCGCAGCAGAGTATGCAGCGCAACCGACAGGGTCTGCCCGTACAGGTCCCCGTCGAAATCCAGCAGATGGACCTCCAGCCGGCTGACCTGCCCGTCATTGATGGTGGGACGTCTGCCTATATTGGCGACACCGGGACAGACGCGCCCGTCGCCCATGCGCACACTGACGGCATAAACCCCGCGCGCCGGTTCCAGATGACGGCCCAACGCGATATTCGCAGTGGGGAAACCCAGCAGGCGCCCGCGCTTGTCCCCATGTTCGACCTGCCCGCGGATCGACCATGCACGGCCGAGTTCGTCCGCCGCGCGTTCGGGATACCCTTCTTGCAGCAGGCGGCGGATACGGGTGGAGGAATATGGCCCCGCCGCATCGCACAATGCAGGCACGACCGTCAGCCCGATGCCAAGGTCATGCGCCTCCTGCGCAAGGAAGGCGACATCACCGCGCCTGCGATGGCCGAACGCGAAATCCGCGCCACAGGCGACATGCCGCACCCCAAGGCCCGCATGCAGGACACCGGTTACGAATTCCTCGGCACTCATGGCACTGAATTCAGGGGTGAAGGGAATCTGGAACACGTGCCGCACACCCAGCGCGACAAGCGCTGAGAACCGTTCATCAGGCAGGGTCAGGCGAAAGGGCGGATCCTGCGGGCGGAACAGTTCGCGCGGATGTGGCTCGAACGTCACGACCGCCAGCTCCCCTTCGGGCCGCGCGGCCCGCAACGTGCGCAGCAGGTGGGCATGGCCCAGATGCACCCCGTCGAAATTACCCAGCGCGGCGACCGTACCGCGCGCGGCGGCGGGAATGTCCCGCCAGTCGGTGTGAAGGTGCGCCTTCATGCCGGCACCGGCAGTCCGAACATCCGCCCTGCCGCGATCAGGGTTGCGGCCACCGGGTGCGTGGTGCCCGCACATGTCGCATCCTCGGGCCGCACGATCTGGCAGGTGCGCAGCCCTGCCTGCGCCGCCGCATCCAGTTCGGCCACCACATCGGACAGGAACAGCACGTCGCCCGCCACCCATCCGGCCCGTGCCACGATGTTGGCATAGCTCGACGCCACGCGTTTCCCCCCCATGGCAAGATCATAGAAGCCGGAAAACAGGTCGGTGACGTCGCCGTCATCCGTATGACCATAAATCAGTTCCTGCGCCGCAACCGAACCGGACGAATAGACCGCAAGCACAACCCCGGCCGCCGCCCACAGGCGCAGCACGGGCAGCACATCGGGATAAAGACGCGCACTGAGGTGCCCCGTGCGATAGCCCTGCGCCCATGCCATTCCCTGCAACGCCTTGAGCGGGGCGACCTTCTCGTCACGGTCCATCCAGGCCTCAAGCTGCGCCAGCGGCGGCACACCGGGGGCAAGACGGGCAATCTCCGCCACCTGCGCGCGGACCTGCGGGTCATCCGCGTGATCGCGCAGCAATCCCGGCAACGCCTGCCGGGCATAGGGGAACAGCACGTCATGAACGAAGGAGACAGGAATGGTCGTCCCCTCGATATCCAGCAGGGCGACACGCGGTGGCATGAGGGGCGCGATATTGGGCGATACGGGATCAGACGGCAATTTCACACCCTTTATCATCATCGGCGGCGGCAAAACGGGTGGCGATATCATCGCCGGTATACCGTGCGATCCAGCCATCGGGGTTGGTAAAGACCCGCAACGCCACAAAATCGGGAACAGCCCCGCCATCGAACCAGTGGGGGATGCCCGCAGGCACCGAAATCAGGTCCCCCGCCGTGCAGCGCACATTGAACACCCGCCCGTCGGTATGCAGGACGAAATCACCCTGTCCATGCACGAAAAACCGGATCTCGTCCTCGTCATGGATATGTTCGCACAGGAATTTGCGCCGGGTGGCGTCCCACCCCTCGCCCGCGCCATGCATGCTGATGACATCGGCGGACCCCGCACCCGTTTCCCCCATCAACTGATCGAGATAGGGGCGATATGCCGCCAGCACCTCCGCCGCCGGGGCGGTGCGTGCGGGGGTGACGGGGCTGTCCCACCGTTCGAAACGCACACCGATCGCACGCAGCACCTGCGCGATGCGCGCGGGATCTGTCGTGCGTTCGACCGGGGCGCCAGGCGCATCGTCACGATAAAGCGCAAGGCTGCTCATGGACGGATCTTTCGTTTCTCCAGCTCGCACGCCAGAAGGAATTCGAGCCCCTCCAGCCGGGCAAGGGCCATGTCCATGTCATCCCCCCAGACATAGACACCATGCCCACGGATCACATAGCCAAGCGGCATGTCGGGCATGTACGGCGCAATGACGCGGGCAAGGCGTGCGATATCCTGATCATTGTCGAACACCGGCAGGCGCAGGCTGGTCTCATGGGTCTTCTGCCCCTCGAACACCTTGAGCACTTCGTAACCCGCAAGGGTGATCGAATCCCCCGCCAGCATCGACAACACGGTGGAGGCCACGGAATGCCCGTGCAGGACAGCCCCGGTACGGGGCGAGGCTGCATAGACCTGACAATGCAGCAGGGTTTCGGCGCTGGGCCGGTCACCTGCATGCACGGGCGCGCCATCGGCCGTGACCTCGATCACACCATGGGGGGTCAACATGCCCTTGTGCCCGCCCGAACGCGTGATCGCGATCAGCCCGTCAGGCAGGCGGCGGCTGATGTTCCCCGCCGTTGCCGGCACCCAGCCAAAGCGGTCCATGCGACGGCCGGCTGCGATGATCTCACTGACAGCGACCGCGCGCGGGTCGGAAGAAATAACCTTGTCCATCGAACCTTCACGCAATTTCGCGACTCACCACGTCACGCGATGCCCCCGCCCTGCGGGATGGCGTCGCGCGTTTTCATTTCACGTTCTGGCCCGACGGCTGCCCGCTTTCGCTGAAGCTTGCGTCGCGCTGTGGCGTGGCCGGACCTGAAATATGGCCGCCCGCGCCCTGTTGCGGCGGGGTGACGGGTTCATCGTCAGCCATGTTCTTCTTGAACGACTTGATACCGCGCGCCATGTCGCCCATCAGCGAGCTGATCTTGCCCCCGCCCCCGAACAGCACGAGCACGACCGCAAGAACGATCAGCCAATGTCCCCAGCTCAAGCTACCCATAACATCCTCGATTCCCGCGTCACCGACGCAAAAGCTGTTTTTCCCGTGACCCATGCCGCCATGGCATGCGCCAGGCACGTCCCCCCATCACATGAGGGCACGAACCCGTCCATGCAAGCATTGCCTCGCCGCTTTTGCGCCGCGCGATACCATATCGGCCCCGCCCCCGCGCATTACCTGAGCGGCAGAATGAAACCATATGCAGGATAGACACTTTTCCCCATGCCGTGAATGGGGCTCCACCAGACCTGCACCCGCGACCAGTCGTTGCGAGTCGAAACATCAATGACCGGGTCCGCCCGCCCGATGCGGCCGGGCACCCAGTTCGCCTGCTCCACAACGACCTCCCGCGGGCCACGGACGGACCGCACGACCGCGACATGCCCGTCAGGCAGCCGCCCCGTCGCGCGCAGCACCAGCACCGCGCCCGCGCGTGGGGCATGGGTGCGCGGATACTGCCCCGACGCCTGCGCCCACCAGCTTGCGGCCGCGCCACGCAGGTTCACGCCCGTCACCTGCCGGGCATAGGGCGCGCACTGCAACGCGCCATGCCAGCTTCCGCTGCCACTGCCGCCACCTGCGCATCCGCCAACCACCGGCAGCACAGCCACCGCAAGGACACGCCCCAAACGCAGCAACATTCGCGTCCCACGCCCGCCATCACACGTCATGCGGATTTCATGCGCCATATGCGTTCCTCCGCCTCCTGCGCGTCCATGCCCAGCGCGCGACAGGCAATATCGCGCGAAAATCCTGATCGCGCCATCGCCTCCATCGCGCGGCGGTCACGCATGGTGGCTTCGTCATCGGTGCAGTCGGGGCTGATGAAGGGACCGGCCCGGCGCTTGCGCACGAATACCAGCGCCGCGGCCAGTTCGGTTTCATGCGCGCCCTCACCACGGGTGCCCAGCGTCTCTTCCATCGCCTGCGCCACCACCGATGCCGCCACGCCACGCGCCTGCAGGTGCGCGCCCACCGCGCGACGCGACCGCCCCGCCCGCGTCAGGGAACGGGCGCGCGATTCGCTAAAGCGCGCATCATCGACCGCCCCAAGCGCCTGCATATCCGCAATGACGGCGGCAATGTCGGGTGCTGCGGCGGCGATGTGCTGCGTCACCAGCGATGGTTCCATGCCTTCCGCCTCCGCACGGCGGCCCCAGCGTTGCAGCACACGGCCCAGCATACGTTCCATGCCCGCAATGGTGGTGGCAAAGCGCGCGACATGGGCCAGCGCCGCCGCACGCAACGCCGCACGGTCGGGCGCGGGACCTGCCGGGGTGGGACGACGCGGCTCGCGCGCCACGCGCCGGGCGTGACGTGGGGACTTGCGCCGGGGGGGCGTGTCGGGGTCTGTCATGGCCTGCACTGTGCCATACCTTCCCCGCCCAAGGCGATATGCCACGGCAATCCGCCGTCCCGCGGCGCGATACACATCCTGACATACAAGCGTTGGGGCAATCCGTCACCCACACGCGATACGCAGCCGTGGACCATAACCACACGGCAGACCACCTGCCCCCACTCCCGCACCATAAACACGTGCCCGATAACACGTGCCCGTGAGTCATTGGCCTGTGGACATGACTTGAGGCCCCAGGGATATGGCAGGCCATGCAGGACTCCGTGGTTGCATTCATGTCATTTGGGCAATATTCTTTCCTATTCCGCGCGGCGTGGCGCGACCTGCATCCGGCAGGCCCCATGCCCACGGAAAGCATGAACGCGGCAAAGGCCCACCCCTGGCGGCGTGGGCTTTTCACGTTTTTCGCAAATGATTTTTCAATCCAAGCAACAGAAAACCACAAGGCAATTCCATGATTCCCGCCCTGATGCCGACATACAATCGCGCCGACCTCGCTTTCGAGCGGGGCGAAGGCGCCTGGCTGTACGCGGCGGACGGACGACGATTCTTGGATTTCGGGGCGGGGATCGCAACCTCCTCGCTGGGGCATAACAACCCCCACCTTGTCGCCGCCATCGCACAGCAGGCGGCACGGGTGATGCACGTCTCCAACCTGTACCGCATCCCGCAGGCCGAAAGGCTGGCCGAGCGACTCGTCGCGGCCAGCTTTGCCGACAGCGCCTTTTTCTGCAATTCCGGCGCCGAAGCAAACGAAGGCATGATCAAGATGATCCGCCGCGCACAGGCCAAGAGCGGCCATCCCGAGCGCGTGCGCATCATCTGTTTTAACGGCGCGTTCCACGGCCGCACGCTTGCGACGCTGGCGGCGACGGGCAATGCGAAATACCTCGACGGGTTCGGGCCAGTGGTGGACGGTTTCGACCATGTGCCGATGAACAACATGAACGCCGTACGCGCCGCCATCACGGCCGAAACGGCAGGCATCATGATCGAACCCATACAGGGCGAAAGCGGCGTCAACCCCGCCGATCCACGCTTTTTACGGGAACTGCGCACCGCATGTGACGAATACGGCCTGTTCCTTGGCATGGATGAGGTGCAGTGCGGCATGGGCCGGACGGGCAAGCTGTTCGCGCATGAATGGTCGGGCATCACGCCAGACGTCATGTCCACGGCCAAGGGGATTGCCGGCGGCTTCCCCATGGGGGCGATCCTGGCGGTGGAAGACGTCGCCCGCCACCTGACAGCCGGCAGCCATGGCACGACATTCGGCGGCAATCCGCTGGCCTGTGCCGCGGCGAACGCGGTCCTTGATGTCATCCTCGCCCCTGGTTTCCTTGATCAGGTGAATGCGCGTGGGAAAATGCTGTCGAAGGAATTCGACACCCTTGTCGCGCAATATCCCGACATTTTCGCCAGCCATCGCGGCCTTGGCCTGATGATCGGCCTGCACTGCGTGGCCCCGGTGGGCGTGGTACAGGACGCGGCAATGCATGAAGGTCTGCTCAGCGTCACGGCGGGGGGCAATGTCCTGCGCCTTGTTCCGCCCCTTACGATTACCGGGGAGGAATGCCGCATGGCAGGCGACATGCTGGCCCGCGCGGCGGTGCGCGCACGCGCCCACATGGCCGCCCAGACGGAGGACGTGGCATGAACGCGCTGTCCACCAACGCACCGAACCGGGCACAGCCGCGCCATTTCCTTGACCTGCGTGACCTCGATGCGGCCACCCTTCGCGCGATCCTTGACGTGGCGGCGGGTATCAAGCGCATGCAGCATGGGCGCGCGCGCCCGCTGCACCCACGCCTGCCGCTGCATGGGCGGATGCTGGGGCTTATGCTGTCCAAGCCCTCCACCCGCACGCGCGTCTCGTTCGAAGTCGGGATGCGCCAGCTTGGCGGTGATGTGATCCTGCTGTCGCCCGGTGACATGCAACTGGGCCGCGGGGAAAGCATCGCCGACACGGCGCGCGTGCTGTCACGTTTTGTCGATGCGCTGGTCCTGCGTACGGGCCGGACGCAAAACCTGCGCGAACTTGCGAAATGGAGCAGCGTGCCCGTCATCAACGGCCTGACACCGGATTCCCATCCGGTGCAGATCCTGGCCGACATCATGACGTTCGAGGAACATCGCGGTCCGATCACGGGACGGACGCTGGCATGGGTGGGGGATGGCAACAATGTCGCCACTTCCTTCATCGAGGCCGCAGCCCTGTTCGGCTTTCGCCTGCGCCTTGCCACGCCGCCGACGCACCTGCCCTGCACGCGCGCGGTGGAATGGGCACGTGCGCAGGGTGCGGACATCACGGTGGGCACGGATGCCATGACGGCGGTGGCCGGGGCGGATGCGGTCATTACCGATACATGGGTCAGCATGTCCGACAATGCATCGGAACAGCGGGCGCATGCGTTCGAACCCTATCGCGTGGATGCCGCACTGATGGCACGCGCGGCCCCCGATGCCCTTTTCCTGCACTGCCTGCCTGCCCATATAGGCGAGGAAGTTACCGCTGACGTCTTCGACGGCCCCAATTCCGTGGTCTTCGACGAAGCGGAAAACCGCCTGCACGCACAAAAAGGCCTGCTGGTCTGGGCCCTGTGTGGCGATGACTGGCAGAGCCTTGGAAAGGAAACGCCCTGACATGACCGGCCCCGCGCAACAGCCCACCCTGCCCAGCACGACCGAAGATACCGCCAGCGTTCCCGGCTGGGTGGAAAAAAGTGTCAATGACATTTTCGCGGCCCTGCCGGGCGCGGGGCCGCAACTTGACGCCCTGCGCGATTCCTACCTCGACTGCCTTGCCGGGGCGGGACGCGGGCAGGATATCGATGCGGAACATGACACCTGCCGTCTGGCGCTGCTCGATCAGGTGACGCAGGGCAAGCTGGTTGATACCGCGACAACGCAGGTCCTGACCCAGCGCCTTGAGGCGCTGGAGGCGGACATTACCGCCAACCTGTGATGCACGGCGCGCACAAGGATGTATGCAGGGGAGTATATGCAGGAGGCTGCATACGGGGATAAGGGGCACCATCCCGTGCCCCCATCAGCACCCGGCACCCCTGACGCCATGCCTGCCGGGGCTGTGTGCATGACGGTCACATTGCGTCGTGATCGCCATGCCTCTGGTCATATGCCTCTGGTCCTATGTTCCTGCCTTCATGCTTTCCGATCGTGCGCTTTCCCGCCATGCGCCCTTCCTGTCATGCCTGCCGAGATCTGACGTCATATGATTGATACACCTGCCTTCCTTGACACCAACCGTCCCGACACCCCCAACCTGGTGGTGGAACAGGGGGTTGTGCCCTTCTACCTTGCCAGCCGTCCGGTACGTGGCCGCCTTGTGCGACCGGGCGTACTGACGGATACGCTGCTGACGCGCCATGACAACCCCGACGTGGTTCTGCGTCTGGCGGGCGAGGCACTGGCCCTGGTGGCGGGTCTGGCCTCCGCACTGAAATTCAGGGGATCGTTTTCACTTCAGGCGAAAGGTGACGGACCGATCTCGCTGCTGGTGGCGGACTGCACCGATGCGGGTGCATTGCGTTTCCATGTCCGGTCCGACGATGAAAAAGTCGCGGCCCTGCTGCGCGATCATCCCCATCCCACGGCGGCGCAACTGCTGGGGGGCGGCTATCTTGCCTTCAGCGTGGATCAGGGGCCGGATACCGACATCCATCAGGGCATCGTGGAAATCAGGGGAGAGAGCCTGTCGGACATGGCAGCGCACTACTTCACCACCAGCGAACAGCATGCCTGCTGGGTGCGCCTTTACTGTCACAAGGGGGATGCGGGATGGCGTGCGGGCGCACTGATCCTTGAACGCATCGCGACGGAAGGGGGGCATACCTCCGACGACGCCCCTGAAGATGGCGACGATGCGTGGGAGACAGCGACGACGCTGGCCTCCACCCTGACGGAGGCGGAAATCCTGAACGACAGCCTGTCGTCGGAGACGCTGCTTTATCGCCTGTTCCACAGCGAAGACCCGTGCATCGGCCATCCCCGCGCCCTGGCGTTCGGTTGCCGGTGCAGCCGCGCACGGCTTGCGGGTATCCTCGAAACCTTCCCGACCGACGACCTTGATCACATGGCCGAAGACGGGACGATCACCATGAACTGCTCCTTTTGCAACCATGCCTTCCACTTCCAGCGCGAAGAAGTCGGGCGCGACGCCGCATAGGCACGGGTCGCGCCGCACTTCGCTGTCGCGCGGATGGCGGAATGTGGCATGGTAGATGACGTTTCAACATGACCAGTCGCGCATCCGGACATGGACCGGGGCGCCAGAGCTTTTCCGGGAAATCCGTTCATGCATCCGCACTGCCTGTCCCTCCCCCGCATGTCCCGCGTCACCCGGCCCGCGCGCATGCTGCGCCTGATGGCGCTGGGCCTTCCGCTTGTCATGCTTGGCGCATGCCATAGCGACCAGCAGCAGCCCACCATGACCTTCACGCCACTCAGCTACAGCAGCCTTGCGCCGCTGCCGCTGAATGTCGCCAGCATTTCCGTGGTGGACCGGGGACAGCCCGGAATGGTGCCCGGCGACCTGTCGGGTCGCGCGCCCACCCCGCCGGATCAGGCGCTCAAGCAGATGGCGCATGACCGCCTGATCGCATCGGGCACCGGCGGACATGGCGTGTTCACCATCGACCGTGCCTCCATCCTGCATGAACCGGGTGGCATCCTTGACGGACAGATGAACGTCCACCTTGACGTCGTATCCGCCGATGGTCAGCGCAGGGGATATGCCGTGGCGCAGGTCACACGTTCCTTTGACCCGGGAACGCGCAAGGACGGCAATACAGATACGGCGTCCAACCTGTATGATCTGGTCAACCAGATGATGCAGGACATGAACCGGGAACTGGAAACGCAGATCCGCAATAACCTTGGCAACTGGCTGACAACTGCCCCGGTCACGGGCGCGGTGTCGGAACAGTCGCTGGATGGTGCATCCGCCCCCGTCGCAACACAGACCGTCACCATGCCGATGCCCAACACGACATCGAACACATCCGTCCCAACCGTGACCACGACACCCGCCACCACGACACCGGCGGCCACCACATCCGCCCCCCCGGCCGCCGCAAGCGAAGGGCCGGATGCGATCTTCCCCGACGGATATTCATCCGACACAGCCACCACCACGAAACCTGCGCGCCAGCTTTCCCCGAAACCCGGATACCTGACCCTGCCTGCGGGCAGCAGCGGTAATTGAGCCGTAATCACGGCTCCGGGCTGACCTAACGGCCCCAGCTATGTTTCAAAGGGCGTCACCAACATGAAAAAGGCGACGCCCCAATTCCTGCGCATTGCACAGATGGCCTGAAAGCAGACATTGATAAGAAAATCATTGATAGACCCGGCTCAACGGGCGATTTTAACTGTGAATTATTCGCAAATACACCGTATATTTAAATAACAATACAACAGACGGAAAGTTTTTTTATTTCTTAAAAACGGGTTGTTTTGGTTTCTCAATCGCGATTTATGGTCATGAGGTTGGGGATATTTGCCTCCAGCCTCATGAGATTTAATCCCAACGAATCTTTATTTTCTGCCAAAACTACTCAAACCGCTTTTTGCGTCAGACTTTATAACATACTGAAATCATAAAGGTTTTTGGTGAAGCTTTTTCCAAAAAGCTTCAGAAGACGCCGCCTTTTTGAAAAAAGGCGGCACCCAAAAACTTTTCTTGTTTTCTATCAATGATTTGCTTCCCAACAATCTCTTGAGAATAGATGCGGTTTTTTCCCAATACGCATGACGTTTTGCAAAACATGCCTCGCCACGACGTCCTGATGACTGCGCGATATTGCCCACGATGTCTTCAGGCACCGGCGTCTCGACGATGGGCGGGAAGGTCTTCTTCCCGCCCGTTTTTCATTGCGCGCCGATCGTATGCAGCACCAATCCCGGCGTCAGGACCTGCGGCAGGACGACACCATCCCCATGCGCGGGATAATAGACATATAGCGGCACGCCATCACGCCCATGATCGTGCAGGAACGCACTGATTGCCGCATCACGCCCGGTCCAGTCGCCCTTCATGTACACCACCCCCTGCCGGGCAAAGGCATCGCGCACCCGCTGCGGTGACAGGGCAACACGTTCATTCACCAGACACGAAATGCACCATGCCGCCGTCATGTCGATAAAGACGGGACGTCCCTGCGCACGCAACGCATCCAGCCGCGCCTGTGAAAAGGCTTCGACCCCATCGGCAGGATGTGCGGCGCCGCTCCCGCCGCCCTGCGGCGCAAGCGCGGGGGGCACCATCGTGACGCCCCCGACCGCAAGCGCCACGGCAAGCAGCGCCCCCCCCCGGCAGAACAGGACCATACCATCACGCCCCCCCCGACCGGCCATCACCATGTCCTGTGCCTGCCGCACAAGCCAGGCCGCGAATGCGACAAGTACCATTCCCCCCGCCAGCAGAGGCACCGCAACCTGCCCGCCCTGCAACGTTGCGACCCATGCCAGCCAGACGCATGTCGCCAGCATGGGAAAGGCCAGCGCCTGACGCACGATTTCCATCCATGCCCCCGGTCGCGGCAGCCGCCGCACCAACCCCGGCACCGCCGCAAGCAGCAGGTACGGCGCGGCAAGGCCCAGCCCCATGGCGACAAAGATCGCAATCCCCGCTACCGGCGACGCCGACAACGCACCCGCGATGGCCGCCCCCATGAACGGGGCCGTGCATGGCGTCGCCACCACAACCGCCAATACCCCGGTCAGGACATCGCCCATATGTCCCGACAGCCGTCCCGCGCCACCAAGGGCCGCAATCCCGGTGCCAAAGGAAAAGACCCCCAACAGGTTGAGCGAAATGGCGAACAGCAGCCAGCACATCAGCATGACGAACGTGACTGACTGAAACTGGAAACCCCATCCCACCGAATCCCCGGCCATGCGCAGCCCCACGATCAGCGCACCGAGCACGACAAAGGCCACGACAATCCCCGCCGCATACAGCGCCGCCCCGACCAGCGCCGCGCGCCGTTCCCCCTGCGCCATGCGTTCAAGCGACAGGATCTTCATCGCCAGCACCGGAAAGACACAGGGCATCAGATTCAGGATCATGCCCCCCGCAAACGCCAGCGCCAGCAGGCGCGCCAGCCAGACAACGCGTCCCCCATGCGCCGTCCCCACCATCAGGGACGGACCGCCCGGGTGCGCCGTAACCGCCAATGCCTGTTCCCGTCCCGATACGTCGCGGATCACCACGATGCCCGGCAATGCCGCATCACGATGGAACCCGTCCGTCACCTTCAGCCCCAGTTGCAGCAGGCCATCACGCACATGCAGTACCTGCGGTGCGTCATGGTCGATCTGCCCCGGCTGTTCGGGCATGAACCACGCATCACGCACCATCGCAGGCGACAGCCCCTCCCCCGACAGCGAAAGCGTGCCATCGGGTGCGATCGCCGCGGCAAAGGGCGACGCCACGGGACGCTGCGCCGCGGCACGCGCAAATAGCGGCGCCTGGGGCGAGGGATAAAGCGGCGCACGTGGCAGGGTCATTGTAAACTGCGCATGTTCGGGCACGCACACCGTGGCGCAGACCAGCCAGTCGGCCGTGGCCTCCACCACCATGTCCGTGCCCTCTTTCGCCTCCTGCGGTTGCAGGCGCACCGGCAGCACGACATCACCGGTATAGGCATAGGACATCAGCGGCCCGTCACGCAGCCGTTGCGGAACGGGCCATTCAATCGGCCCCCCCTCTCCCACCGCACCGCCCGAGGCATGCACCGCCAGCGTCACCGCCTCCCCCGCGTCACCGGGATTGAGCCAGTAGGTGTGCCATCCGGGGGCGAGTTGCAGGCGCAGGCCGAAATGCATGTCCTGTCCCGGCATGAAGCTGTCGCTGTCGCTCAACAGCGTCGCCGTGCCATGCGGGCCAGATACCGATGTGCTTTGCGCCGCATGCGCGGGACACGACAGGGCGGGAAGCAGGACAGGAACAAGACCTGTCATGACGCACAGGGCGGACAGGAACAAGACGAACGGTAAGCGCAGGATTGCCAAGCAGGGATACTCCGTCAGCATAAATCGGGGGCGCGCCACGTGGGGACCACGGGACAGGCGCGATCATCATAGACCGTGCGAATTATAATGAGGATGATAATCCTGTCTCCACCCACCTACCCGAAAACCCTGTCATCCCGGCACCGGGTCATCATAACGCCTGCCATAACGCCTGGTCATTGCCGCACAGGGCGCACGCGCGCCATAAAGCATGCCATGACGTCCGATCCCTCCCCCCAGCACCCGCTTTTCCCTGCCGGCCTGTTCGCGTCCGGCCCTTCTGCCGTGGAGGGCCTGCCCGTGGCGGAGGCGCTGCCCCGCCTGCGTGCCGCGTTGCATGACGGGGCGAACGCGGTGCTGGTGGCCCCGCCCGGCGCGGGCAAGACGACGCTGGTGCCGCTGGCACTGCTTGCGGCCCCATGGCGCGGGGATGGGCGTATCGTGATGCTTGAACCCCGCCGCCTGGCCGCGCGCGCCGCCGCACGGCGGATGGCCACCCTGGTGGGGGAGGAACCCGGCGGTCTGGTCGGATATCGCACGCGGCTGGATGGCGCCGCCTCCGCCGCCACACGAATCGAGGTCGTGACAGAAGGATTGCTGGTGCGCCGCCTGCTGTCGGACCCGACGCTCGATGGGGTGGCGTGCGTTATCTTTGATGAAATCCATGAACGCTCCGTCGATGCGGATGCGGCCCTTGCCTTCTGCCTTGACCTGCAACGTGAACTGCGGCCTGACCTGCGGCTGGTGGCGATGTCGGCCACGACCGACGCCGCAACCCTGTCACAACGGATGGACGCACCCGTCATCGACAGCGCGGGGCGGATGTTTCCCGTCGATATCCGCCACGCCCGCCACGACATTCCCCACCAACGCGACCTGCCCGATGCCATGGCGCGCGCCATCCGCGCCGCACTGGCGGAGGAAGAAGGCAATATCCTCGCCTTCCTGCCCGGCGTGGGCGAGATCCGTCGCACACAGGCCGCCCTGAGCGCGTCCGGTGCGCAGGCGGGGGTGGAAATCCTGCCGTTATATGGCGAACTGCCGCCTGCGGAGCAGGATTACGTCCTGTCCGCCGAAGGCGGGCGGGCGCGCCGGGTCATCCTGTCCACCTCCATCGCGGAAACATCGCTGACGGTGCCGGGGGTGCGCATCGTCATTGATGGTGGATTCCGCCGCACGCCACGCCTTGATGTCGGCACGGGCCTGACGAAGCTGGAGACGGCGCGCATCTCCCGCGCTGCCGCAATACAGCGCGCCGGTCGCGCGGGACGCGAAGCCCCCGGAATCGCGATCCGCCTGTGGAGCGAGACGACCACCCGCGCCATGCCCCCCCATGACCGGCCCGAGATCATGGAGGCCGAACTGACGGGCCTGCGGCTGGACACGGCGGCATGGCAGGCGGCGATGGGCACCATGCCCGCTGCGCTGCCCTTTGCCGATACGCCCCCCAACGGCGCGTTCGAGGCCGCGCGCGGCCTGCTTGAAGCGCTCGGCGCGCTGTCGGCGGATGGGCAGATCACGCAGGCGGGTGTGCAGATGGCGCAACTGGGCGCGCATCCGCGCCTTGCTGCGATGATGCTGGCCGCGCGGGCACCGGATGAAGCCGCACTGGCTGCTGACCTTGCGGCCCTGCTGGAGGAACGCGACCCGCTGCGCCCACGCCCGTCTGGCCGGGGGCCGGGCGGTACCACCATCCCGCCCGCCGATATCCGCCTGCGCCTTGACCTGATTGCCGGGGGCGAACATCCCGCCGCCGACCGTGGCGCCCTGTCACGCATCCGCCAGGCCGCGCGACAATATCGCCGCCGCATGGGAATCGGACGCGACGTGGAAGCACGGGGAGACTGCGCGGCGCTGCTTGCGGCGGCCTTTCCCGACCGTATCGCCCAACGACGCGGGGATATCGGCTCCTTCCGCCTGTCGGGCGGGGGCAGCGCGCGTATGGGCAAGACAGACACCCTTGCCACCCTGCCCCTGCTGGCGGTGGCGGGACTGCATGTGCGCACCGCATGCGAAATCCGCCTTGCGGCGCCACTCGACCCCGATAACCTGCCCGACAGCGTCCTTGCACGTGCGCATGAACAGGTGGAAACCACCATTGACCCGGCCACCGGCGGTGTCATGGCACGACGCAGGCTGCGGCTGGGGGCATTGGTGTTGCGCGACCGCACGGTCACGGCAGACGCGGCGGAGGTGGCAGACCTGCTGCTGCGTCAGGTTGGACAGAACCTGGCCGCCGCGTTTGAATGGACCGACGCATGCCGGCAGTTACAGGCGCGTGTCGCCCTGGCGCGCGGGGAACTGGGGCGCAGCGACCTGCCCGACATTTCCGACCCTGCCCTTGCGGCGGACGTGGGCGCGTGGCTTGGCGCATGGGTGGGCGGCATGTCACGGATGAGCGAAATCCGCGCCCTTGACCTGATGGCGGTGCTGCGCGCGATGATTGCGCACGACGCCCTGCGCTGGCTGGACCGGACGCTGCCGCCTGCGCTTGACCTGCCGGGGGGACGGGTGGGGATTGATTACCTCCAGCCCGTACCACTCGCTTCCGCACGGGCACAGACCTTCTATGGCCTGTGCGAGACGCCGAAGCTGGCGGATGGTCGTATCGGGCTGCGGATCGCGCTGCTGTCCCCTGCCGGGCGGCCACAGGCGATCACCGCCGACCTTGCCGGGTTCTGGGCCGGATCATGGGCGGACATGCGCCGTGACATGCGCGGGCGCTATCCCCGCCATGACTGGCCTGAGGACCCGGCACACGCACAGCCATCGCAACGCCCGGCGCGACGCGGCGCATGAGGCGGCGCATGAGGCGGGCGTGTATCAGGAACATGCCGCAGAAACATGCGCGACAAATACGTGCGAAGGGCGCGTAAGCAGGAAACGCACCATCAGGACAAAGGGACAGGGCGATACGGGAAGCCCGGACATGGGGAGCCTGACACTGGGAACGTAATACTGGGAACGTGACAGGGGGAACATGACAGGGGGAGGGAACGTGACATGAACGCCTCAGTGGACAATGATTTGTCACCGCGTCGCCACACATCATGGCATTGCCTTTTTTTTCGCCTATCATCACAGCGACATGAGCAATTGTGCTCTTTTCGACCCCTTACGGATGCACATGGCCCGCCGTCTTTCCCGCCTGTATGCCATCATGCCGCTGACGCTGGCCTATGCCCTGCCGCCCTGCCCTGGTGGCGCGTGGGCACAGGCAGGCGTGGCCACGCCGCCTGCTGCCACATCGCCGGCTGCGACATCGCCTGGCGCATCACCCACCGCATCGCCATTCGCCCCGGCCATGCTCCCGGTGGTCTCGTCCGGTCCCCTGACGTTCGCGCCACTGGTGCGGCTGGTGGGCCCGGCGGTCGTCAATATCGCCGTGACGCAGGACGTGCATGGCCAGCGCAACGGGCAACGCGTACTGCCAAGTGTGCGCGGCACCCCGTTCGAGCATAAATTCCGCGAACGCATGCGCTCCCACGGGGAGGAGATGCTGGGCGCGGGATCGGGATTCGTGATCGACCCGGACGGGGTCATTGTCACCAACACGCATGTCGTGGGCGATGCCGACCATATTACCGTCTCACTCGCCAACGGGACCGAACTGCCCGCCCACCTGATCGGCAGTGACGACCTGACGGACATCGCCGTCATCAAGGTCCAGCCACCACATCCCCTGCCCTTCGTCCGGTGGGGCGATAGCAAGCTGGTCAATATCGGTGACTGGATCATGGCGGCGGGCAACCCGTTCGGGCTGGGCTCGTCGGTGACGGCGGGCATCGTTTCCGCCCGGGGACGCGATATCGGCACCAGTCCGTTCGATGATTTCCTTCAGCTTGACGCCCCGATCAATCCCGGCAATTCCGGCGGCCCGTCCTTTAACCTGAGCGGACAGGTGGTCGCGCTGAATACGGCCATCGTCTCCCCCACGGGCGGGTCGGTGGGGATTGGTTTTGGCATCCCGTCGGAAATCGTCGCCCCGATCGTCGAGGAACTGCGTCGCAACGGGCATATTGATCGCGGCTGGCTTGGCGTGACACTGACCGATGGGGGCGACACCCATGTGACGGGGGTGGAAATCGTGGGCATCGACCATGGTGGCCCGGCGATGAAGGCGGGGCTTCATATCGGCGATTACATCACCGCCGTAAATGATGAACCCATCGACAGTTCACGCATGCTGATCCGTTCCGTCGCGGCAAAGCGCCCGGCCTCTACCGTCATGCTGCATATCCGCCGCCGCCATGAAACATTGAGCATCCCGGCCAATGTCGGTTTCCGCCCCGACGACACGGATGACTGATGCGCGGGACGGTTCGGGCTATCCCCGCCTATCCCCGCCTATCCCACCGAGGGAATGAAGGCGGGAGGGGTTTCAAGCATCTGCTTGAGCTGCACCAGCGGATCGGATGCCGGCCTGCCGCCGTCATGAATGCTGACCCTGACATCTGGCGCGCGCGGCACGCCGGGGGGATCATCCATGACCGATATGCCCGGCGGCAATTCCCCCACCATGCGAAAGCTTACCCCCAGCCCGGCCCGCACGGCCGCCCATAGGGCCGCGACACTGCGCCCGGTAAAGACGATCCGCCAGGGAATGCCGGCCGCCTCCAGCCGATCAATCGCCCCCTGCCGGAAACGGCATGGGGCCGGCAGGACCACCAGGTCAACCATCTCCATCCTTTTGAAACACAGGCCGTCCCCCCCGATCCAACGCTGTGGCAACGTGCGCCAGGGTAGGGCATCCGCACGGCCATCCCCCCCAAAGGTCAGCACAAGATCCAGCACGCCACGATCCAGCGCATCCAGCAGGGCGCTGGCCCGATCGACGCTTGCCTCAAGCAGAACCTGCGGATATGCGCGCCGGAACAGCGCCAGGGTTTCGGGAAGCCATGTCTCGGCAAAATCCCCAACCACGCCCAGCCGCGCCTGCCCCGCCAGCGCGTGCCCACGCAATGCGGCCATGGCCTCGTCATTCAACGCCAGCAGGCGACGGGCATAGGCAAACAATGTCTCTCCCGCCGGTGTCAGCACAAGCCGACGCCCATGACGCCGCACCAGTGGCTGCCCGACCTGGCATTCAAGCTTACGCAGTTGCTGGCTGACGGCGGATTGCGAGCGGTTCAGGAGTTCGGCTGCACGGTTGAAACCGCCATATTCCTGCGCCGCGACAAAGCTGCGCAGGCAGTCGAGGTCAAAATGCGTGGGCATGGACACTTTCGTTTTCCTGAACTGAAACTTCAGAACAAGTCGTTATTCAAAACCATCGCTAGGCCCTAGGGATCATTACGGTCAAGGCGCGAACAACCGGGACCATCATGCGACATCATTTATGAAGGCATTCCAGACCATGATAAAATCCGTATTCCTACCGGCGGTACTGGTCATGTTCTCCGGCAGCGCGGCTCTGGCCGCCTCGCCTCTTATGGGCACATGGACCCTGACCAAAGCGGATACGCTTTACCCGGATGGGCATCGTGTCCACGGTTTTGGCGATCCCCCGCAGGGGCGGATGATGGTGGACGCCAGCGGACATTACATGATCGAGATTTATCATCCGGCAGCAACACCGTTTGCATCTGGCACCAAGGCAACCGGTACACCGGCCGAATTCCGCGATGCCATGCTGCGCAACAGCGTGCATTACGGCACCGTCACGCTTGATCCCGCGTCCCATCACATCGTGTTTGATGTCAAACGCTCGGTCTTCCCGAACTGGGAGGGACAGCGGCAGTTGCGCGATTACACCCTGAACGGCACCCTGCTGAGCTATCAGGTGCCTGCATCGGCCACAGGGGACAGGACCATTGCGATTTCGGAATGGAAACGCCTGCCGGAGTGAGCCAAGGGGAACAGGGACCACAAGAATGCGGGCCTGCGCCGTGACATCTGGGGCAGACACCTCATGCAGGCCCGCATCGAAGTGGCACGACCGGATGACGAATCGCAGGACATCGCGCTGTGGCGATCATGCAATCTCGTGACGCAGCCCAATGATCCAGGGATGGATTTCCGTTTCGCACTGCCAGTGCGCCATGTCTTGCGTTCTGGTTTCAGGGGATGCCACAGGACAGGTCTTCGGAAGCGTCAGGGTCGGCCATGGCGGCAACCGGGACTGGCGCTCCTCCATGGTCCATGCACCAACGTCCCGAACGAACAGAAACAGGACAGGACAGGACAGCAACAGATAAAGGGCAGGCGCGCCCCTTAACGCCATGGCCACCACTGCACATGTAACATCGGTAATGTCCGCGCGTCGCATCGGCTCTGGCCTTGTCGCGCGACGGGCGTAGAATGACATTCGAACTGCCGATCAGTGAGGTAATGTGCATATTCTTGTGGTGGAAGACGATCCGACGGTTCGCAATTTCGTGGCCAAGGGCCTGCGCGAGGCAGGACACCTGACCGAACTGACCGATAACGGCAAGGACGGCCTGTTCCTTGCGGTGAGCGAGAAATTCGACCTTATCATCCTTGACCGTATGCTGCCGGGCGGGATTGACGGCCTGCGCCTGCTGGAGACGATCCGCGCGCAGAACAACGCGACCCCCGTGCTGCTGCTGTCCGCGCTGGCGGATGTGGATGACCGCGTGCAGGGGCTGAAGGCAGGGGGCGACGATTACGTGACCAAGCCCTTTGCCTTCAGCGAACTCCTGGCGCGGGTAGAGGCGCTGGGACGGCGCGGACGCACCGAACAGGCGCCACAGACCAAGCTGGTGGTGGCGGATCTGGAAATCGACCTGCTGTCACGCACCGTTCGCCGTGCGGGGCAGAAGATCGACCTGCAACCACGTGAATTCCGGCTGCTGGAATACCTGACCCGCCATGCGGGACAGGTGGTAACGCGCACCATGCTGCTCGAAGGGGTGTGGGATTACCATTTCGACCCGCAGACCAACGTGATCGACGTCCATGTCTCGCGCCTGCGACAGAAGGTGGACAAGCCATTTGGCATGCCGCTGATCCATACCATCCGCAATGCGGGATACATGCTGCGTGCGGAATGACGTCCCCACCGGCAGACGACGGCACCATACACGGCAGCACAACGCGCAATGGCCCAACGCGTGAAGGACCTGCCCCTGCATGAAGGCGCGCCGCGCAGGCCACGGCTGCGTGCGCTGCGTTCCGCCAGCCTGCGCTTTTCACTGGCGTACGGGGTGCTGTTTGCGCTGTCGTCCATCCTGTTCATGCTGTTCATCTGGTGGGGGACGATCGGCTTCCTTGAACGTCAGGTCGAAACGGCGATCAATGCCGATGCCCGCGCCCTTGTCGATCGCTGGGTTCTGGGCGGGGTGCCAACCCTTGCCCTGACGATAGAGGACCGGCTGGAACAGAACCTCGACGATGACGCGGTGTATATGGTGATCGACCCGGAGGGGAATTACCTTGCGGGCAACGTCTCCACCTGGCCGGCAAAGGTGCAGTACACCGATCGGTGGTATTCCCTGCCCGATACGCGCGCCGGCCTGCGGGGATTGGCCGAAATCCATGCCTATCGCCTGCCGGGCACGGAACTCACCCATACGGCGGGCCAACTGGACAGCGGCTATCGCCTGCTGGTGGGGCGCGACATGCGCGCACGCTCCATCCTGCGGCGGTTGCTGACCGATTCCCTGCTGTGGGCGTGGATCATGGTCACGCTGCTTGCCGTCAGCGGCGCGATGCTGGTGCATCGCATCTTCCGCCGCATGGTCAAGACCGTGGCACGCACGACATCGGCCATCGCCCATGGCGACCTGAACCGCCGCATGCCGCTGGTGGGCAATGGGGACGAGATGGACCAGGTGGCCGAGGCCATCAATGAGATGCTTGACCGGATCGTACGCCTGATGGATGGCGTGCGCGAAGTCTCCAACTCCATCGCCCATGACCTGCGCACCCCCATCACCCGCGCCCGCACACAGTTGGAGGACGCGGCCCTGCATGCGCAGGATGCCGACGAACTGCGGGCTGCGATCGAACGCGCGGTCGGCAACCTCGACAACATCACCGCCGTGTTCGAAGCCCTGTTACGGATCGCACAGATTGAAACCGGCGCGCGTCGCTCCGCCTTTGCCACGTTCGACCTGCGCCCCGTCCTGTTCGATGTCGCAGAGCTGTACGAAGCAGTGGCGGAGGATCATGGAATCCGCCTCACACTCGACATGGATGACGTGCTGCCCTTTTATGGCGACCGTTCCCTGATCCAGCAGGCTGTGGCGAACCTGCTGGACAACGCCATCAAGTTTTCGCCCGAACATTCGACCGTACACCTTGCCGCACGGCTTTCCCCCCTTGTCGCACGACGCACCGTCACCCCCGCTGGGGGGGCGATGCTGACGGTGGAAATACGTGACGAAGGCATCGGCATGACAGACGAAGACATGGCGCGCGCAACCGAACGTTTCTTTCGCGCGGAAAAGGCACGCAACACGCCGGGGTCGGGCCTCGGGCTCGCCATGGTACGTGCCATCGTGCAGTTGCATGGCGGGGATATCCACCTTGCGACACATAATCCCGGCCTGTCGGTACGTCTGCACCTGCCGGTGGCGTCCTCCGCCCTGGCGGAATATGGATATGATCCGTTCGATGAGGACATGCCAGACATGACGCGAACTTCACAATTCTCCCATCAGCACGACACCAACAGTAGCGTATTGTAGCATCATGAACATGCAACCGGTCACGGTCCCTGCCTTCCTTGTGATGAGCCTGTGCCTGTGTGGCCATTCGTGGCCCGTCGCGGCAGCGGATACCGTCACCGAGGCCACCGCCCCCCATGGCAACGTGGACCGGCCGGTTATCATCACCAGCGACACCCCTGCATTCTGCAATCGCCTGATCGGCATCATCGACGCCTATGGCCCCGGCCTGCCACATGACATCGACGACCTGCGCACGCAGGGTGCGGACCTGTGCCGGGAGGGCCGGGTACGTTCCGGCATCATCCGGCTGCGTCGCGCGCTGGTGGAACTGAAGGAGACCACGCATTCATGATCCCCGCCCCGATGCGCACACGCGCCCGTCCGGCCCGCCATATGCTGCGCGGCGCGCCGATTCTTCTCTCCCTCCTTGTCGGGACTGCCACAATGGCCGGTATCACATACGCCCATGCCGCCGATGGGGACGCCACGGCGGCTGACGCCACCATGACCAAGCTGATGCTGTCGGCCACAGGCACCGTCCATGCGCCGCCCGATGAACTGACCGCCGTCTTTTTCGCCGAAGCCTCCGCCCCCACAGCCGCCGCGGCACAGGGACAGGTCAACACGCAGGTGGAAAAGGCAATGGCCAGCGCGCATGGCGTGACGGGCCTGACGGTCAGTGCGGAATCCTATACCGTGCGCCATCAGGAGGCCGATACCCGTAACAACCACCCGGCATTGTGGATTGCCCGGCAGAGCATCCGCATCACCGCAGCCGATGGCAAGATCCTGCTGCCGCTGCTGGGACGTATCCAGTCGGATAACCTGGCCCTGTCACGGCTGGACTGGTCCCTGTCCCGTCCGCATCGCACTGCCCTGCTGCAACAGGCGGAAGGGCTTGCGCTGCATGAACTGCAACAACGTGCGCAGGCGGCTGCGACGGCGCTGGGCCTGAAGGTCACACGTATCGAGTCGGTCAACCTGAATGACCAGGAAATGCCCCACCCGATGCCCATGATGGTAATGGCCGCACGCGCGGCCAGTGCCGACATGTCCGCCCCACAGGCCCCCGTCGCAGATCAGGATGTCACCGCACAGGCGGATGCGACCTTTATCCTGCATCCATGATGCGGTTATCCGCCAAGCGGCCCTGCCAATAGAAATAATTGTCCCGGAGATGTCACCTATGGGGGATGTCACCTATGTTCAAGAAGGTGACATCCCCCGGAAGTCCTTTGAACCAAAGCCCTGATCAGGAAACATGCACGATTTCAGTGCATTATGTTTCCCAACCCGTCGGGGCGGCACACATATCAAAAAGCCCGGGCCACATCATGTGACCCGGGCTTTCGGATATATGGTCAGGCGGTTGCCACTGCGTATCAACGCGGGGCAAGCACCATGATCATCTGGCGATTTTCGAGCTTGGGCATATGCTCGACCTTCGCGATTTCATCCATTTCGCTGCGCACGCGCTCCAGCACCTTGATGCCCAGATCCTGATGCGCCATTTCGCGGCCACGAAAACGCAACGTGACCTTGACCTTGTCGCCTTCGCCGATAAAGGATTTCATCGCCCGCATCTTCACCTGGTAGTCATTTTCGTCGATATTCGGACGAACCTTGACTTCCTTGATTTCGATGACTTTCTGCTTCTTGCGGGCTTCGTTGCGCTTCTTCTGCTGCTCGTACTTGAACTTCCCGTAATCGAGAATTTTCGCGACGGGCGGCTCGGCGTTCGGGCTGATTTCCAGCAGGTCGAGACCAGACGCATAGGCGCGCGCAAGGGCATCACGCATCGGCATGATTCCCAGCATTTCGCCATCAGCATCGATCAGGCGGACCTGCGGAACGCGTATCTCCTCATTGACACGGGGCCCCTCTCGGTTCGGCGGAGTGGGCATCGGGGGTCTGGCTATGGTCATCTCCTGTGACTGTGCATTCAGATATCGTCGCGGCGGCCACCGGCCCCACGCCGAAACGCGCCCGACCCCGGACGACATGACGGCGCGAAATCACGCGGACGCTGCTGATGTGGCAATATGTGGCGCAAACACAAGGGCCAGATCAAGTCCCGTGTGCAATAACCCTGACGGGGCCAGCCATGCATGCACCGCAAGCAGACCCCAGCCAGACGCAACCGATGGGCGATTTCAGGTCATCGCTGCATGAAACAGAATGAAAAATTTTGGATGAAGCCCTGTCCGGCAAGCTTCAAATACTGCTGCCTTTTTAAAAAAAAGGCAGCAGCCGGAAATTTTTATCTGTTTTTTATCAGCACCTTGTTCAATCAGGACCGCCGCAGGTCCGGCGGGGTTGCTTCATGCGCAAGAGCCGTGACCGCCTCGTCCAACGACACGATTTCCTGCGCCTTGCCCCCCAGGCGACGCAGGGCGACAGTCCGTTCCTCCGCCTCCTTACGTCCCACCACAAGGATGACGGGCACACGCGCCAGACTATGTTCACGAATCTTGGCGTTGATCTTTTCATTACGCACGTCGGCTTCCACCACGACCCCCGCCGCCTGCAGCTTCTCCACCACTTCGCGGGCATAGGGTTCGGCATCCGTCACGATGGATGCAACGACGACCTGCACCGGTGCCAGCCACATCGGAAAACGTCCCGCATGCTGCTCGATCAGGATGCCAAGGAAACGTTCGAACGACCCAAGGATCGCACGATGCAACATGACGGGACGATGGCGGGCGCTGTCCTCCCCGACATAGGTGGCATCAAGACGTTCGGGCATCACGTAATCAACCTGCAACGTGCCGCATTGCCAGTCGCGACCGATGGCGTCACGCAGCACGAATTCCAGCTTCGGGCCATAAAATGCCCCCTCGCCGGGATTATGCTCGTATTCGACACCCGCCATGTGACACGCTTCTTTCAGCGCGTTTTCCGAACGGTCCCATGTATCGTCGCTGCCTGCGCGCTGCTCCGGGCGGTCAGCGAATTTCACGCGGAAATGCTCGAACCCAAGGTCCTGGTACACGGCCGAGAGCATACGCACGAAACGCGCCGTCTCATCCGCGATCTGTTCTTCGGTGCAGAAGATATGCGCATCATCCTGCGTGAAGCCACGCACGCGCATGATACCGTGCAGCGCGCCGGAGGGCTCATACCGATGGCATGCGCCGAATTCCGCCATACGCAGCGGCAGTTCGCGATAGGAACGCAGCCCGTGGCGAAAGATCTGCACATGACATGGGCAGTTCATCGGCTTGAGCGCGAGGGTCTTGTCCTCGTCCTCCACCGTGGCGATGAACATGTGCTGGCGGTATTTGTCCCAGTGACCCGATGCTTCCCACAGGCCACGATCGACCAGTTGCGGGGTGCGCACCTCCTGATACCCGTTCCGGGTCTGCGCGCGGCGCATGTAATCCTGCAGGACAGAATACAGGCGCCACCCCTTGGGATGCCAGAAGATCTGGCCCACGGCTTCTTCCTGGATATGGAACAGGCCCATTTCACGCCCGATACGGCGGTGGTCGCGCCGTTCCGCTTCCTCAAGCTGGTGGATATGTGCGTCAAGTTCCTTCTGGTCGCGCCACGCGGTCCCGTAAATGCGCGTCAGCATGGGATTGCGATGATCGCCCCGCCAGTATGCCCCGGCCACCTTCATCAGGCGGAACGCCTTGCCGATGTCGCCCGTGCCGCGCAGATGCGGACCACGACACAGATCCAGCCATTCCCCCTGCCGGTAGATGGAGATTTCCTCATCCTCGGGCAGATCACGGATCAGTTCGGCCTTGAACCGCTCGCCCCGCTCCACAAAGAAACGGATCGCCTCTTCACGCGGCCAGGTTTCACGTGTGAAGGGGGCATTGGCGTCTATGATCTCGCGCATGCGGGCTTCGATGCGGGGGAAGTCCTCGGGCGTGAAGGGCTCGTTACGATAAAAATCGTAATAGAAGCCATTTTCGATCGACGGGCCGATCGTCACCTGCGTTCCCGGCCACAGCGACTGCACCGCCTCGGCCAGCACATGGGCGGCATCATGGCGGATCATCTCCAACGACTCGGCGTCCTTGCGGGTGACGAAACGCACATGGGCGTCGTGGTCGATTTCGCGGCCGATATCCATCAGGTGGCCGTCCACCTCCATGGCAAGCGCCGCACGGGCAAGGCCCGCGCCAATGGACTGCGCCACCGTAGTGCCCGTCACCGCCCCGTCAAAGCGGCGTACGGATCCGTCAGGCAGGGTGATGGCAGGCATGTTCTGGTGCTCCGATAAAAATGTGTCACGCTGTAATGGCGTCAGCGGAGCGCGGCTGCAACCCTGTCAATGTGTAATGTGGCCAGATCCTGCGCCCACAGTGCCCGTACCTGCCCCGGCGTACGCCCCAATGGCGCGCTGAGTGCCGGATCACCCGCGCGCGAAAACAGCACGACACTTGGTGTTCCCATCACCGCGGCAAGGTGCATCGGCCCGGTATCGTTCCCCACCGCGGCCACGGCGCGCGCGGCCACCCCGCCAAGGTCCAGCAGCGACGTCCGCCCCGTCATGTCCACCGTCGCATCGCACGCGGCGACGATGGTGGCGGCAAGCGGCGCATCGGCGCGCGAACCGATGACAACCGGGCGCAGCCCCCCCGCCCACAGCCGTGTGGCAAGCCCTGCGAACCGTTCCACGGGCCAGCGTTTGACCGGATGCGCCGCCGACGTACCCGGCACCAGCAGCACATATGGCCCCGGCAGGCGTGGCCCGTATCCCGACAACCACGAAATATCGGCGTCTGGCACCTCCGCAATGCCCGCGCGGCGCAGCTGGTCGCGCTGGCGGGCGCGGTTATGCATGGCCTTGCGCTGCGGGTTGTCATGGGGTGCCTGTGCCCCGGGCGCGATGCCCGACCATGCGCGATGTCCCGACAGGTGGAAATAACGCGTGGTACGACCCGACGTCTGCAGGTCATAAATGAAATCATATTGCCGCAGCAGCGCACGCATCGCCATGACCGCCCGCAGGTTGCGCCACGGCGCGCGGGCATCGACGCGGACATCGTCGAACCATGGCGACGCCCGCGCCAGTTCAACAAAGGGCGCGGTCGTCAGCAATGTCACGCTGTCATGGCGATGATGGTCGCGAATGGCGGCGAAAGGAGCAAAGGACTGGGCAAAATCACCCAGCGCACCCAGCCGGATGACAAGGATGCGCCGCATGTGACCTCCAGGGGCTGTGTCAAACATGATCTTGATAACATAGTGAAAAATGGCAGGCGGTCAGGGTGCGGCACCTTTCAGACAGATCAGGGGAGAGATTTTAAATACCCACTGATCAACATAAGAATTCACACCAATACCAAATTGGATACTCCCAGATTATCAGGCCAGCACCTTTCGCAAAGCGTCCTTTTGCCTTCCTGCGCCGTTACCGCCCCCTCAGGGAGCTGCGGGATCGGCCTCCAGCAACGAAAGGTCCTGCCGCGCAAGGTCCGCTTCATGCGAATCGGGGGCAAGCGCGATCACCTGTTGCCAGTCGGCGCGGGCGTCCTCCATCCGGCCCTGACGTTCGTGCAGGATGCCGCATTCCAGTTCGGCGGCCACATTATGCGGCGACAGTTGAAGGGCGGCGGCAATATCTGTGGCGGCAAGGTCGATATGACCCAGCGCACGATTGGCGGCGGCCCGCGTCACCAGCGCATCCACCCGCAAGGCCGTGTCCCCCGGCAGAGGCGTCAGGTCGGCAACCGCCTGCTGCGCCATGCCCATATCCACGCAAAGACGGGCATGGATCACCCGCAGCGTCATGTCATGCGGGTCCAGCCACAGCCCGTATGTCGCACTGTCAAGCGCCTGGCGTGGGCTGTCATTGGCCTGCCATGCCCGCGCGGCCTCTTCCGCCACATGGGCGCGATGGCGCAGGGATTCGGGCGTATCGTGCGGCCCGGCCTGTGTTCCATCCTGTATCCCGGCCTGTGTCCCGTTCTGTTGCGCCCCGCCCACCACCCCGGCGGGCTGTGGCGTGGTGTCGCCCCGCGATGCGGTAACGGCGCGCGACGGGACGGATGGGGACGGAACGGGGGGCGACGGCGGGTGCCGGGATGGGGCCACCCATCCCTGTGGCCAATGGGCGACACGCGATAGCCGATCCAGGGTGGCCGCAGCATCCCCCACATCACCAAGCGCCATGTCTGCCAAGGCCCCGCAATATTCAGCCTCCGCCCCGCCCCCATGGTCCTGCCAGTCGTCGGCATAATCGCGGGTGCCATCAGGGTCATCGGCCAATTGCGCCTGGCAGGCGGCAAAGGAAAAATTCCGCGCCGCCCCGTTCCCCATCCCGGCAGTCGTACGGGCAGTCGTACGGACAGGCGTGCCGGGGGCAACCGTATGAAGGGAAACCTGACCCGGACGCGGGGCATTGGGGGCAGAGGCTTCGGCCGCATCGGCCCCCACGACGGTCGCGCGCGCGCTTCCCCCCGCCGACTCCAGCGCCACAGCAACCATGCCCACCTGCATGGCACGCATGCACAACACCATCCACCGCCCCGTAACGGCACCGCACGGCGCCCGATGCAATGCGGAACTCCGGGGGCCGGCGTGCGGAAACATGCATGCAAAAGCTATCATAATGGTTCCTTCGTCGCCCCCTGCCCCGCCAAGGTCAAGTACCCTGACGCCATGATAGCCCCCCACGTTGCAACAGACGGTGCAGAACTGTCACTTACGTGATACACATTCCGAAATGGAATTCGTGACCACCCGCCCAGTCATTCTCCAGGTCCTGCCCGCGCTTGAATCAGGCGGCATAGAGCAGGGCACCATCGAAATGGCCGAGGCCATCACACAGGCGGGCGGCACCGCACTGGTGGCAAGCGCGGGCGGGCGCCTGATCCCCCGCCTGCGCTATGTCGGGGCAACCCCGGTCCATCTGGACCTGAGGCCGAAAAACCCGCTTTCCATCCTGCGCAACTCCCTGCGCCTTGCGCAGATCATACGCGAATATTCCGTCAACCTCGTGCATGCGCGTTCACGCGCGCCCGCCTGGGCCGCCGCCTCCGCATGCCGTCGCACCGGTGTGCCGCTAGTGACGACGTGGCATGGCGTCTATGGCAACACCATCCCCGGCAAACGCCGCTATAACGCGGTCATGGCGTCGGGACGGCGGGTCATCGCCGTCAGCGACTACATCGCGCAGCGCCTGCGCACGGAATACCGGGTGGGTGACGACCGGCTGCGCCTGATCCCGCGCGGGGCGGATGTTGCGCGATTCGACCCGCATGGCGTGCGTGGCAACCGGGTGCAGAACCTGCTGGATCAGTGGGACCTGCCTGAACATGCCGCCATCATCGTATTGCCGGGCCGGATCACGGCGTGGAAGGGGCAGATGCTGCTGCTGGACGCGCTGGCGCGGATGGAACGCGCGGGCGGATGCGGACGGGAATGGATCTGTGTCTTTGTCGGTGATGCAAAGGAACGCGACAAACATACGCAGGCCCTGGTGGAAAAAACGCGCGAGGCCGGGTTGCGCGAACGGGTGCGCTTTACCGGGCACTGCGCGGACATGCCGGCGGTCATGATGCTGGCGGACCTTGTGGTCGTGCCGTCGCTGCGGCCCGAACCCTTCGGCCGTGTGGTGGTGGAGGCGCAGGCCATGGGCCGCCCGGTTGTTGTGGCCGCCCATGGCGCCGCGCTGGAAACGGTGGAAGACGGGGTTACGGGCTTCACCTTCTCCCCCGGCGACGCCGCCGCCCTGGCGGAGGCGGTGCGCGCCGCATTGTGCATGACGCCGGAACAGCACGCCATGATGGCAACACAGGCCCGCGCGAATGTCATGGCGCATTATACCAGCCAGGGCATGCAGTACGCGACCCTCGGGGTCTATGATGAACTGCTGAATACCCATCTGGCCGAGACATTCCTTTACAATACCGGGCACATGGCGCCCGATCATGAACTGGAACAGCAGGCGTCCTGACCTGCCCCGCGCCACGGGCATGACAGGACGCCGCGTCAGCCTGACACGCCAGCCCCCCTGCGGCATTGATCTGTCGCATCGTCGTTGGTGAAGATGACGCAGCCTCCCCCACACGACATATGGCGTATGCGCTGGGGGGATTTCCAATGCGCAAGGCAATTGAAATTCTTGTGCAAGGACTTCATGGATACACCATGCAAGCGGATCGGATAAAATCCGCACATCATGACAAACAGGAATTTCGGGGCCTCAAAATGAGCGATACACTTTCTGTCCAGACGGAGGCCCCGACACGGGACCAGGCCACAACCGCACCGGTCCCCCCCGCCACCCCACAGCCAGACCTGCGCACCGTCGATGCGGACCCCGATTTCTGGTACCCCGTCGCATGGTCATCACAGGTGCGCCGGGGCAAGACGTTCGGCGTGCGTTACGCGGGCGTGCCCATCGTGCTGGTCCGTCCCGAGGAAGGCAGCGTCTTTGCCCTGTATGACCGCTGCCCCCACCGGCAGGTACCCCTGAGCAAGGGCACCGTCAACGGACAGACCGTGCGCTGCTGCTATCACGGATGGGCGTTCGGGCGCTCTGGCCGGTGCATCGACGTGCCTTATCTTGGCAAGGGCAAGCTGCCGAACGGGGTGCGCACCTATCCCTGCCGGGAGGCGGGTGGCCTTGTATTCATCTTCCCCGGCGACCCGGCCAAGGCAGACACCGTCCCCTTTCCCAAGCTGGGCAGCGTGGACGATCCGGCCTTCAAGACCAAGCGGTTCAGCCCGCGCGTGAACTGCCATTACACGTTCATGCATGAAAACCTGATGGACATGAACCACCAGTTCCTGCACCGCCGCCAGATGGGCCAGATCAAGGCGCGTTTCCTGGGGCAGGACAAAGGCGAAAACTTTATCGAGGCACGCTACAGCTTCATGCGCAGCGCGGGTCAGCAGCCACTGGCCGAACGGCTGATCTTTGGCAAGCACAAGGACCTCAAGGGCGCGGAACAGCCGGTTGAGGAGGTCGTGACCATCCGCACGACATATCCGTACCAGACATTGCAGATCCACGATAAGGACGGCGACCTGATCATGGATCTGTGGACGGCCTATGTCCCGGTGGACAAGGACCAGCGCGTTACACAGAGTTTCGGGCTGCTGGCGGTGCTGCGCCCCCAGACGCCGCTGCTCATCGACCTGATCTGGCCCGCGCTGGGCTGGTTCACCAACCGCATCTTCCTTGAGGACAAGGACATCGTGGAGATGGAGCAGCAGGCATGGAACGAACAGGGCGGCGACCGTAACGTGGAAATCTTCCCCGTGGTCAAGGCGCTGCGTGAACTGCTGGCACGCAGCGGCGTTCCCGCGGGCAAGGGAATGCCCGACACCACGAATCCCGCCCCCACCAGCGCGGCCTGATCCCGGCGACGCCGCACGTTCCCGCCCCACCGTGCACCAGCCCGGCGCACGGTGGGGCCTGACATGAGTGATGCCAGCATGACCGACGCGCCCCCCCCGCCCGAAAGGGCCAGAGCCGAAAGCGCACGCGCCGAGGCCGCACGCCGCGCCCGCCAGCAGCGCGAGGCCCAGGCCCTGCGCGACAACCTGCGCCGTCGCAAGCAGCAGACCCGTGCGCGCACCACACCCATCGCCGCATCCGCTGTCCTGCCGGACGGCGCCGCCGCACAGGACAGCGCACACACCCCGCGCGACGATACGCCGTCCACATAAAGCAGCCGCATCGACGCATAACACGATTGCACGACTCGACTGCCTTCGGTAGTGGTCGCTGCTCGCCTGCGGCGGGACACCCCGCCATGACGCACGAAGAAAGGGACCCCATGCCAATAATGCCTGATTCATGGATTCGCCGCATGGCCGTCGAATCCGGCATGATCGAACCTTTCGTCGAAAAACAGAACCGCGAGGGCGTGATTTCCTACGGCCTGTCCTCCTATGGCTATGACGCGCGGGTGGCCTCTGAATTCAAGATTTTCACCGACGTGGACAACGCGGTGGTCGATCCCAAGAATTTCGCGGAAAACAGCTTCGTCACCCGTCATGGCGAGTCGTGCACCATTCCGCCACACAGCTTCGTCCTGGCGCATACGGTGGAATATTTCCGCATACCGCGCGACACCCTTGTCGTGTGCCTTGGCAAATCCACCTATGCCCGGTGCGGCATCATCGTAAACGTGACCCCGCTGGAACCGGAATGGGAAGGGCAGGTCACGATCGAGATCAGCAACACGACCCCCCTGCCCGCGCGCATCTATGCCAATGAAGGCATCTGCCAGTTCCTGTTTTTTCAGGGCGCTTCGCCGTGCGAGGTCAGCTATGCCGACCGGGCGGGAAAATATATGGGACAGCGCGGCGTCGCCCCGCCACGGATGTAGGAGAGCAGGGCCATGGACCGTTTCATCATTCGCGGCGGGCATCGCCTGCATGGCGATATCGTCATCGGGGGCGCCAAGAATTCAGCGCTCAAGCTTCTGGTCGCGGGGCTTCTTACGTCCGAAACACTGGTGCTTTCGAACGTCCCGCGCATCGCGGACATCCGCACCATGCGCACGCTGCTGCTCCAGCACGGGGTGAAAGTGGAAGACGTGGACGGCACGGGGGCTGTCCTGTCGATCGGCGGGCAGATCACCAACACCGAAGCCCCCTATAACATTGTTTCCAAGATGCGGGCCTCGATCCTCGTGCTCGGGCCACTGCTGGCGCGCTGCGGGGAGGCGCGGGTCTCCCTGCCGGGCGGTTGTGCGATCGGGACCCGGCCGGTGGACATGCACCTCAAGGGGCTTGAAGCACTTGGCGCGCGCATCACGCTTGAAAATGGCTATATCAACGCCCACGCCCCCGAAGGGCTGACGGGCGCGCGCATCATCCTGCCGTTCGCATCGGTGGGGGCGACGGAAAACCTGCTGATGGCGTCGTGCCTGGCAAAGGGGCGCACCGAAATCGTCAACGCCGCGCGCGAACCCGAAATCGGGGATCTTGCCGCCTGCCTCAACGCCATGGGCGCGCGCATTACCGGCGCGGGTAGCGGGACGCTGGTGATCGACGGTGTGGACGCCCTGCACGGGGCGGAATACCGCGTGATGCCTGATCGTATCGAATGCGGCACCTATGCCTGCGCCGCCGCGATCACGGGCGGGGACCTGCGCCTGATCGACGGGCGGGCCGAACATCTGGGCGCGGTCGTGCGTGCGCTGGAGGAAGCGGGCGCGGAAGTGTTTCAAGAAGACGGCGCCCTGCGGGTGCGGCGCACTGGCGCGCTGCGTGGGGTGGACATCATGACCGAACCCTATCCGGGTTTCCCCACTGATATGCAGGCACAGTTCATGGCGCTGCTGTCGGTGGCAGAAGGCGCGTCGATGGTGACGGAAACGATCTTTGAAAACCGTTTCATGCATGTCCCCGAACTCAACCGCATGGGTGCGCGCATCAACGTACACGGGTCATCCGCCATCATCCGTGGCGTGCATTCCCTGTCGGGCGCGCCGGTCATGGCGACTGACCTGCGGGCGTCGTTCTCGCTCATCCTCGCGGGGCTTGCCGCGCATGGGGAGACGATCCTGAGCCGTGTCTACCACCTTGACCGTGGTTACGAAGCGGTGGAACGCAAGCTTGCGCAGTGCGGGGCACAGATCGAACGTGTCGCGGGCTGAAAACAGGTGCGAAACCGCCCGGACGGGCCGCGCAAAAGGGCTGCCGTGTGAAAAGCGCCCTTTCTGCGGGGCGGCACAATGTGGTATGCGCGCAGGCGACATGTTGCGCCTGTCACGCCTGTTGTGATTGCGGTCCGGGCGCGTTTCCTCTTGTTCGGAGAATTCAGTGACCGTCCTGACACCGGCCTCCAGCCTTGTCCCGGAAACGGACAGCCCGATGATCATCGCCCTGCCCAAGGGCCGCATCCTGAAGGCCGCGACGCCGCTGCTGAAGGCGGCGGGCATTGTGCCCGGCCCCGATTTCACCGATGACCGCAGCCGCCTGCTGCGCTTTCCCACCAATGACCCGCACCTTGACGTGGTGCGCGTGCGCTCGTTCGACGTGGCGACGTTCGTGGCCTTTGGCGGCGCACAGGTGGGGCTGTGCGGGGCCGACGTGCTGATGGAATTCGATTATCCCGAAATTTATGCGCCGCTTGACCTTGGTATCGGGGGATGCCGCATCTCCATTGCACAGCCGCGTGGCTGTGACCTGTCGGACGATCCCGCACGCTGGTCGCAGGTGCGGGTCGCAACCAAATACCCCTCCATCACGCGGCGGCATTTCGCGGCGCAGGGGATCAACGCGGATATCGTACACCTGCATGGGGCAATGGAACTTGCCCCTGTGCTGGGTCTGTCGCACCTGATCGTGGATCTGGTGGATACCGGCTCCACCCTGAAGGCCAACGGGCTGGAGGAGGTGCGCACCATCGCCAACATCACCAGCCGCCTGATCGTCAACCGCACTGCGTTCAAGACACAGCCCGAACGTATCGGGGGCATCATCAACCGTTTCCGCCAGGCCCTTGCGTCCGGCACGACACAGACCGAGGGATGATTTCGGCCATGAACCGCCTTGATACCAGCAGTCCTGATTTCGATGCTGCCTTTGCACGGCTGCTGGCGGATCGGGACAGCGACACGGCGCGGGTCGATGCCCCCGTGACGGAAATCCTGGCCGCCATACGCCGGGATGGGGATGCGGCACTGTGTGAATTCACCCGGCGGTTCGACCGGATGGCGATAACACCCGATCGCCTGCGGATCACGGATGCGGAAATCGACGCCGCCTGCGCCGAGGTCTCGCTGTCTCTACACGCGGCACTCGACGTCGCGGCGACACGCATCGAATCCTTCCATCGTGCGCAGCTCCCCGATGACCTGCGCTATGTCGATGCGCAGGGTGTGACGCTTGGCATGCGCTGGACGCCGCTGGACGCTGTGGGGCTGTATGTACCGGGCGGAACGGCGGCCTATCCCTCCTCCGTCCTGATGAATGCCGTGCCCGCGCGTGTCGCGGGGGTGCGCAGGCTGGCGATGTGCGTGCCGACGCCCGATGGCGTGCTCAATCCGCTGGTGCTGGCCGCCGCGCGCCGTGCCGGCGTGAGCGAGATCTATCGCGTTGGTGGCGCGCAGGCGGTCGGGGCCATGGCCTATGGCACCAAGACCATCGCGCCGGTCGACCGCGTGGTCGGGCCGGGCAATGCCTATGTTGCCGAAGCCAAGCGCCAGGTGTTCGGCCGCGTGGGAATCGACAGCATCGCGGGGCCGTCCGAAATCGTGATTGTCGCGGCCGATGCCAATGACCCGCGCGCCCTCGCGCTGGACCTGCTGGCGCAGGCGGAACATGACCCCATGGCGCAGGCCGTCTTGATCACGCCCGACGCGGCACTGGCGCAGGCGGTGCAGGACGCGGTGGAGGCGGAGCTGAAGACCCTGCCCCGCGCGCAGATCGCCCGCGCAAGCTGGGACGCGCATGGCGCCATCATCACGGTACGGACCCTTGATGAGGCAGTGGAACTCGTCAACCGCATCGCGCCCGAACATCTTGAACTGGTGATGGACAACCCACAGCCGGTGTTTGACAAGGTGCGGCACGCGGGCGCGATCTTCCTTGGCCGTTACTGCCCCGAGGCGATCGGTGATTATGTCGGTGGCCCGAACCATGTCCTGCCGACAAGTTCCACCGCACGTTTTGCATCGGGACTGTCGGTATTCGACTTCCTCAAACGCACGACGTTCATTGACGCAAATGCGGACTCCCTGCGCACGATCGGCCCGGCCGCCGTGGCGCTGGCGCGGGCCGAAGGGCTGGATGCGCATGCCATGAGCGTGTCCATCCGGCTGGAAGATCTGACGCGCGGGTCGGGTAAAGCTTGACCATGGGGGAACAATCCCCACATATCCACCCTTGTATTCCTGTCAGCACGATGCGGAAATAATTTCCGCGTCGTGTCTGGCCTTTTTTCACCCCACCAAACCAATACGATTGAAGGATACGATGTCCAAGGAAGACATGATCGAATTCAGCGGCACGGTCACCGAGCTGCTTCCCAATGCGATGTTCCGCGTCAAGCTGGATAACGAACACATGATTCTGGCGCACACCAGCGGCAAGATGCGCAAAAATCGCATCCGCGTGCTGGCCGGTGACCGGGTGAATGTGGAAATGACCCCCTATGACCTGAGCAAGGGTCGCATCACGTTCCGCTTTAAATAAGACGGATCGCCCGATCATGACCCGGACACCCGGTTCCTCCGTCACGGGAACGGGCACGCAGCTTGTTCTTGCCTCTGCCTCCCCCCGGCGTCTTGATCTTCTGCGACAGGTCGGCGTACAGCCTGATCAGGTCATTGCCGCCGATATTGATGAACGTCCTGCGCCGGGGGAACTTCCCCGTGCCTATGCGCTGCGCATGGCCGACACAAAGGCCCGCGCCGTCGCAGCCACCCTTGATTTCCCCGCCCTGGTGATCGGGGCCGATACGGTGGTCGCCGTCGGTCGGCGCATCATGCCAAAGGCAGAGGATGAGCAGACAGCACGCGCCTGCCTGTCCCTCCTGTCGGGCCGGCGGCATACGGTGCTGACTGCCGTGACACTGTGCCCAAGCGCCACATGGGCGAAAGGCCGCACCAGCACCCGTATTGTCAGCAGCACGGTTGCGTTTTCCCGCCTGATCCCTGCGCAGGTCGATGCCCTGATCGCGGCGGGCGACTGGCGCGACAAGGCCGGGGGTTATGCCCTGCAGGGGCATGCGGCGGCATTCGTGCGCTTTCTGTCCGGCAGTTATTCAGGGGTGGTTGGCCTGCCCCTGTTCGAGGTCGCGCAAATGCTGCGTGGGCAGGATGGGAACTGGATTGCGTGAACATGCTGATTCGCGTGGCAAGCGGCCCGGGGGAATTGCGGGTTGCGCTGACGGATGGCGACCGGCTGCTGGATTATGCATTATGGCGTCCTGACCTGCCTGACGGGGTGGGCGATCTGTATCGCGGTCGTGTCAGCGCCCATGTCCCGGCACTTGGTGGCACCTTCGTTGACCTGACAGATGGCCAAGCCGGTTTCCTGCCTGATTCCGAAGGCAGCGGCCCCATGACGCAGGGCACCGCCATACTGGTGCGCGTCAGCCGCAGCGCACAGGGGGGCAAGGGCGTGCGCCTGAGCCTGCGTGGCATTCCCGACACCCGTGCCGAAGGACCACCTGCCCTGCTATCACGCGGGGCCGGGCCGGTGGAACGCATGGCCGCATGCTGGCCCGACGCGATCATCGTGATTGACGATCCCGCCGTGGGCGCGCGCCTGCCCCAGGCGCTGCATGGCCGGATTGAACGCCAGCCGATGGCGTTCGACGCAGAGACGGAAATGATGGCCGAATCCCTGTCTGATCCGTTCGTCGCGTTGCCAGGCGGCATGTCTGCCACCATCACACCCACGCCCGCGCTGGTTGCCATCGACATGGATGGCGGACATACCAGCATGGATCGCAGGCCAAAGCAGACCGCGCAGTTTGCTGCGAATCGTGCGGCTTTGCCCGAACTGTTGCACCAGTTACGGCTGCGCAACCTGTCGGGGGCCATCGTCGTGGATGCGGCGGGCCTTGCGGTACGCAAACGCCGCGCGCTGGCCGAACCGATCGAACAGGCGCTGGCGGCGGACCCACTGCGTCCGCGCTTTTTGGGGATCAGTGCATTGGGGCTGGCGGAAATCGTGCGTCCGCGCATCCATCCCCCCCTGCATGAACTGCTGGACAGTGTAACGGGACGGCTGTTGCGTTCGCTGCGGCAGAAGGTCCGGGATTACAGGGGAATGCAGGTGCCCCGGCCGGTCACATTACAGGCCGGATGTGATATCGTGCGCATGATGCGGACCTATCCGGCATGGGTGGAGGATTTCACACGCCTGACGGGATGTCCCCTGCGCGTTACCATCGCGCCCGACCTGCCGCCATCAGGATGGAGGTACGATAATGACTGATCCTGCCACGCCACCGCCCTGCCCCGTTTGTGGCAAGCCGATGGTTCAGGCCTATCGCCCGTTCTGTTCGCGTCGTTGCGCGGATATCGACCTTGGGCGCTGGTTCACAGGGCAATATCGCGTGCCCGCCGACAATGATTTCAACGATATGGACGAAAATCACACAAGACGGGTTGATCCCGATGAAGAGGTAGGGTAAAGCCTGCACATCGTCAGGGCGGTTCACCCCGCCCCGGCCTGCCGGACAACGGCTCCGGTGCCCAAGTAGCTCAGTTGGTAGAGCATGCGACTGAAAATCGCAGTGTCGGTGGTTCGATCCCGCCCTTGGGCACCATTTCATTTCCTAAAATATGAAACCCTTCTTCCCCAGCCAAAAGCAGGGAGAGTTCACATCTCTCGCCATGACTGGCAGGGTATTGAGGATTTTTGTGAAGCTTTTCACACCCCCTTCACAAGGCATCGTCTGGATGGGGCATCGTCTGGATGGAAAAAAACGGTTCCTCCGAATTTCATCTTCGGATCTGGCACAGACAAAGACCGCACTTAATTTTGCCAATGGGGACTGTTCAAGAAGTTAGAGCCAGCACCCCACGTGAATCGTCGCAAACAATACGTACCTATGCCAGCCACCCAAATTTTTTGGTGAGGCCTGTTCCAGAAAATGTTGGAAAACATCATATTTTTACGATGACGAAAGTCATGCGTTAAGAGTTTTCCCATTCTATATCAACGGGTTATTTTAAAATAATCTCTAACAGGCTATCGAATTTGGATTTTCACGCAACAACATTGCTGAAATCCTGACAATTAAAGAATTTTCGACACATAAACAGAAATATCGTTTCATAAGTTATGAATAACGTCCACTTTAGCTCCCAATCCGACAGGCTGCTAAACTGAGGACTGATGGCCATATCCCGTCCCTTACGGCCCGACGGGGCCGGGGCAATATCATTGATACAGACCGCCGCCATATTTCGCCCCGCCACATTGGCAATGACGTGCGTTCATAGGACATATCATGTCTTTATTGGCTGAATGGTTACCTCAAGAGGCAGGAGGAACAACCTCCTGCAATTCCCAAAGCGTCTGGTAAAGCTGTGAACGATATTCCCTGCCTGAAAACGACAGAATCTCATGTAATGATTTTATAAATACCTGAATAATACCTTATAATTTCAGCATGCAATTGGCCTCACCTGTCCAGACAGTCTCTCTTGTTATTTTCATCCTAACGGAAATCGGCTTTATATTTCTGCACTGCCGCCTGGGCGCAGGCTTCGTCCTTTTCCCCACCGGGCGCACCAGATACCCCGATCCCGCCCAGAACGGTATTGTCCGACACCCGGCGCAGCGTTACACCCCCCGGCACGAACAGTACTTCGGGAATGGTATTAAGCGCCCCGTTCGCCGGTCCCGTCACCTTTGCCGCGATCAGTTCGCTGGTGGTGTTCATATTGAACGCCAGCCCATAGGAATAGGCGGTATAAGCCTTGCGATAAGACACCGACAGGGATTGCAGCGGCACGCTGTCCCCCTTGATAACGGCCTGCTGATGGCCGGTCGTATCGACGACGGTGGCCGTCACGGAATATCCCTGCATCGCACATGACCGTACAGCTTCGAGCGCAAGTTGCGCCGCCAGAAACCAGTCAAGCTTCTGCATGGTGACGATATGTCCCCCCACATGGCCATTGGGGACATGCATATCAGGGGATTGCGCGGCAGCAGCCTGCGCCACCGCGCACATCATGGTGCCGCCCAGCGCCATTCCCCTTACGACCCGCGTGCATGACTGCATCATTCGGCCATCCATCCCTTGCTGAATATGAGGAACCATCATTGCGGGGCATCCCCACATCCCACAACAACAAAGGCCACGGCGCACATAATAGTGTGTGCGCCACGCGCCCTTACACAAATTTCGAGATCATGAAAACTTTTGACGAAGCGTTTCCAAGCCACATCGCCAAGGCATTGCCTCTTTGAGACTATTTAAAAAGTCAGGCGCGATAACATACTGAAATAATAAAGGTTTTTGGTGAAGCTTTTTCCAAAAGGCTTCGATAGACGCCGCCTTTTTGAAAAAAGGCGGCACCCAAAAACTTTTCTTGTTTTTTATCAATGGTTTGTTTTCAAACAGTCTCTTAATTCACAAGGCGACACCCCGACCCTTGTGAAGGAACAATCAGAGACTGCGTGAAAACAACCCGTTAATAAGAAATGGGAAATTTTCAGACGTTATCTCATTCCCTGAACAGGCGATGTCTTTCAAACATTTTCTGAAAGACGCCTTGCCAAGAACTTGTCTCGCACCAGCAGGTTACTGGCCGTCACTTTTTAAGCAGCCTCGCATCCGGGAGTATATTCCCCCCGACGCGCAAGGGCTGCTGCACAATCAGCTCGCGCGGGCGCGCACCCATTCCTCCACCCCCTCGGGGGGCATGGGACGGGCGAACAGATAACCCTGCATCACGTCGCAATTCAGGTTCTTGAGCATGGTGCATTGCTGCGTGGTTTCCACCCCCTCGGTAACGACCGTCATGCCCAGGCGTGAACCGATGCCGATCACCGCTGTCGTCACCGCCTGTGCATTCGCATCATGATCAAGATTCATGATGAAACTACGGTCGATCTTGATCTCGCTCAACGGCAGGCGCGTCAGGCGTGACAGCGATGAATAGCCCGTGCCGAAATCATCCATCGACAAGCCGATGCCAAGGTTGCGGATCGCCGCAAGCACACTCATCGTTTCTTCATTTTCTTCCATCATGACGCTTTCGGTGATCTCCACCGTCAGGCGCTCCGCCGGGAGGCCATGGTCGCGCAGAAGGTTGGCAAGGTATTCCGGCAACAGGCGATCACGGAAATGCCCGGCAGACAGGTTGACCGCCATGGTGGGCACATGGATGCCCGCGCGATCCCACGTCGTCATCTGGCGCACGGCCTTTTCCAGCGACCACTTGCCGATCGCCTCGATCTGTCCCGTTTCCTCCGCCACCGCGATGAAGCGGGAGGGATAGATGTTACCCAGCGTGGGATGGTTCCAGCGCGACAGGGCCTCGACCCCGTAAATCATGCCCGTGCTGGATTCCACCTGCGGCTGGTAATGCAGCGTCAGCAGGCCGTCAGCAATAGATTCACGCAATGCCAGCCCCAGCACAAGGCGATCCTGCGCAGCCTTGTTATCCTCGCTGGAGGCGACACGGAACGTACCCGGCCCCTGCTTTTTCGCATTACGCATCGCCTGTTCGGCATAACTCAGCAGGGATTCGCCATCCGGCCCATGCTGCGGATACTGGCTGATGCCGATGCCCACGGTGCCAACGATCTGGTTGCCTGCGATTTCGATGGGTTCGCGCAGGCAATCCATGATCTTGCGCGCAAAGTCCGAAACCGTGCTTTCCGTGACGTTAGGCACGATAATGATGAATTCGTTCGCCCCGGAACGGCTGAGGATATAATTGCTGCGTGACAGGCGTTTGAGACGCTCCGCCACAGCCTTGAGGAACCCATCGCCATGGACATGGCCCAACGCGTCATTGATGTCGCGGAAACGGTCGATGTCGATCATGTAAACCGCAAAGCGCGACTCATTGGGCAGGGTAATCATCGTCTTGAGCATCCGGTGGACGACCGAACGGTTCAGGAAACCGGTCACCGGATCATAATTCGACAGTTGGGAGATATGCTGCCGGGCCTCATGCTGTTCAATCACCAGCCCGCAGAAGGGCACGCACCCTTCCACGATTTTCTGCGGCCAGTTGCTCAGCTTGTGCTGGTTGCGCGAATACAGCGCAAAGATACCAAGCGTACGCCCCTTGCGGTTCTTGATCGCCAGCGCCCAGCAGGAATGCAGCCCCAGCGACGCCCCCAGTGCAAGATAGCTGTCCCATACGATGGTCGTGGCCTCTGCCGGGTCGGAATCCAGCGCATGCAGGTCGGCCTGCGTCAGGGTCAGCCGCTCCAGCGCCAGCGCGAAACGGCGCGGCAGGCCCGGACCCGAAAGGATCTGGAGGTGGTTATCCTCGTCCAGAAGCATAAGGACCGCGACGGTATTGGGGACGAAACCTTCGACCTCCTGACAGATCATGTCCGCCACGTCCTGGATCATGGTGTCACCAGACAGGGCGTGAAAAACGCTGTTTTGCAGGTCAAGCAGCCGCTTGCGGTGCCCCTCCTCCGTCACGCCCTTCATGAAGGCCATATAATAGCGCTTCTTTTCCGGGCCGATCAGCGCGGTCGAAATCGACATTTCGCCAGAGATGTAATCCCCGGCCTTGCTTTCGAACGTGACCTCACGCGATGTGCCAACGATCTTGTTGATGCCGGTCCGGCGGTTGGCATCAATATAGCTGTCATGCTGCTGGCGATAGATACTGGGGACAAGGCAACTTACGTTCTTGCCCAGGATCTCTTCCTTGGAATACCCCCACAGATGCTCGGCCGCTGTATTGAAAAAGACAACCATGTTCCTGTCGTCGATGATAACGACACCATCCGATGCCTGCTCCAGCAGGTCGAGGCCAATATGGGAATCCATCGGCAGCAGGGAAGACACGGTCTTTGTATTGATCTCATTCATGGGGTCATGGGTCCACAGTCATCAACAGATCAGGAAATAACGGCGTGACGGACAACGAAGCCTGACATGACGCCACCACACCCGCTCGGGGTGGCCCATGCAATGGGAACAGGTTCGCTTGATACCGAAACGTTATTTCAGGGCAATCCGGCAAATACCGCCCCCTCCGCGTTGGGATGACGATATCCAATAAGTTAGCTTAATTTATTCTGTATACTGCTCTCATATATTTATGTACATGAAATACACACGTAAATACAAGGGCATAGGATACCTGTTTCGTGTTTCACGTTTTATTAATGAAACCGCCTGAGTGTTGCAAGGGTAAAGATACATATCCAATGCAATTAAATTGTCACCATTGATACACAAATCAAGGGCGCCATATTCCAGATTTTAAAATTTTCCCTTATATATCAATAAGATAAAAATATATTAGATAACCAGTACCACTGACTGGTTCTTGTGTTCACTTTCTAAAAAGATAATTTTAGTTTTTGTTTAAATTACGACTTCCATGCCGCGTTTTGCACATATTTTGCACAACATGGGATTCCCTGCTTCGCGTCCTGTAATCACCATGAAAAATATAAGAATAATATCCTATACATGACTCAATATTTCCACTTTACTTGAAGGCGATATAGGAATAAAATCCTATGCATAGCAGGGATGCAAAACTACCCAGAACAGGATGCCCTATCGTAATCGGGCAAGTTATTACAAATCCGTAACCTAACCGGCCACTTAGCCGCGCGCGGGCAGCATGCGCTGCAACACCCCGTCGCGGCAGATGATGGCATGATACAGGGCGGCCATCGCATGGCATGCCGCAACCATAATAAGGCCCCAGGCCAGCCAGTAATGGCATTGCCCGAAAATGCGCTGCACCCCCACGCCCATATCGGCAAAAGGGGAATTGATCGGCACGCCAAACGCCATGACGGGCCGCCCACGCGACCATCGCAGCATGTAGCCCACTGCGATTTCCGCCCCCAGCATGACATACAGCAACCAGTGCACCAGACGCACAACCTGATCGGATAAATTCTGGACGGGAAAGCGTATGGCCCGCCCCCCCGTCACGGCCCAGACGATACGGGTCAGGAATGTGGCGGCCAGAAGCACCCCGACCGAAGTATGCGTCATGATCATGCCCACCCGCACCACGGTGCCACGTGGCAGGAAGCCCCACGTCTCCCCCAATGCGAACTGCACCAGCACCATCAACGCCGTCAGCCAGTGGAGCCAGCGTGTCTCCACACTATAACGGGTGGGCAACCGCCCTTCGGGCAATGGCACATGGGATACGGGCATGCGGACCTCAGTTCATGCCGGGCGTGGCGGAGCTGTCGACGCCACCGACATTCATGTTGCTGAAGGTTCCGCCATCGGGCGATCCCATTCCAGGCACACCTTCGCTCGATCCACCGGGGATGGTGCTCTGCGACTGGATGCCGCCGCCATCACCGGACCGGTCCGCCGGGGAAATGCCATCCCCCATGCCCATACCTGCCTCGGGCGCGTTATATTGTGACGTTGTGTCACCGGGACCATAATTATCCAGGCGGCTGTCGCCATTATATCCGCCCCCATACTGATTGCCGCCATAGGTCGTGGCGCCGCCCCCGCTGGCCGGACGCGCCTGCGCCATATCTGCGGCACCTGCCATAGCCACCGCCACAAGCAGCCCCGTCGCCAGCAATCGCCAGTGTGGGGTCTTTCCATATCGGGCCATCTTCTTCATCCTCGCTCGTCGCTCCATCCCTGTCATCATGCCCATGCGTCCCATGATACGCATATGTGCCTGACCACGCGCCACACCTAACAGGACCAATCCGTCTGATGCGAAGGATAGCGCCGTCAGGGGGTAATATCCAACAGTCCCCCCATGCTGGAATGGCACATACGCGCGTCCTGTCGCCGCCGGGCGGGGCGAAAGGAGCGCCCGCCCGATGCCCCATGTCCCCTGCGGTAAGGACAGCATCCCTTGTAATCCCACGATTTGCATGATCCCACCGGCACGCAACGCCACCCCATATGCCCATGCATATCTGCCTGCGCCCCGCATCAGACGCGACCGAGCCATACCGTGGCCGGACGGCTGCCGCCGGGACCGGTTGCGTCACGGGGGCAGGAAGCGCACAGTCGCGCCGCCGTCTTCATGGCAGGATATCGCACGCAAGCGGAGACAACCAATGACCACCCTGTCCACCCTTCCCCTGACACAGATGAAGGTCATATCCGACCTGCTCGCCGCGCCGGTAGGAACGGTCCTCCTCACCTCTGAAATATCCCGTGACGAGCCCAAGATCGTCATCCGCAGCCGCCTTGTCTCCGCCGAGGGGACAAAGCCGGGGCTGATCCTGATGACACCCGAAATGAAGGGATATTTCGCACCGGACGAATTCTGCACCGAATTCGTGCGCAGCGCGCTTGACGTAACCGAGGTGATGCCTGCCATCCTGACAAAGATACTGCCCGGTTTCCGCTATAAGCTGGATGCGGTGGTGCGCGGTGACGTATGGCACCTGCGTGATGAAAAAGGGCAGGATTTCGCGGGCCTCGCCATCGGGTCGGACGAGGAAGAAAGCAAGGTGTTCGGTTATGCCCGGATTACCGATGGCCGCATCGGCGACATCGTACCCGCCACACGCCTTGCCTATCTTGGGCAGCTTGATTTCGCCGCGGCCCCTGCCAAGGTCACTGTGTAAGGGGCGGTCACACCATAAAATCCCGGACGCCATATCCGCAATGACCGTTTGAACACCCCCCTTACCTCTCCCGACTGATGCGCCTATGAAAACGGCCCTGTTCCCAACCCATTGGGGGGCGGAAACAGGGCCGTATCAGCCATATTCAATGAAAAAGATCAGGCGATGGCCTGCTTCCCCTCCAGCTTGCGCGATTCCGGGGTGCGCGGCAGGAAGAAGCGCAGGAAGCGTGCAAGGTTCGGTGCCAGTTTCGGCCGCAGCAGGCGCGGGTCATAACCTGAAAAGCGGCGTTCATTTTCATTAAGGCACAGGTCGACAAAATCACGCAGCGGCATGTCGATGCTTGCCACATCCTTGGTGCCGTTTACGGTGAAGTTGTTGTCCTGTTCATGGACATTCCCCTCGGCATCCATCGTCTTGGCCATGCCGAGACGTTCGTAAACCAGAAACACCCATACCGCGAGGACGCGGGCTTCGAACCACGGGCGCTTCCACATCGGCATCGTCGCGCGGTGCCATGCCAGCCAGTTGGCAAACAGCAGGATATGGCGACATTCCTCCTGCATCACCGGTTCGAACGTATCAATCAGTTCCAGCGGGAAGAAGCCGGAGCGCTTTGCAACCTCGAACAGGCCAAAGGCAAAGAAACTGTCCACACATTCGGAAAAGCCGGTGACAAGGTAGGCCCATTCCACATCACGCGGTTCGTGATAGGTCGGCTCCGACGCCAGGGGGATGCCATAGGCTTCCACCATCTTGGAGAGGACCTCCTTGTGGCGGTTTTCCTCCCACGCATTGCGCGACAGGGCATCCTTCATGTCTGGATCATCAATCAGGCGCGCATAGGCGGCCATGCGCAGCCTGGCCTTGCCCTCGGTCTGGACCGCGATGTCCCAGATCGGCAGCGACGTCACGCGACGCAACGTTTCCGCATCCAGCTTGGGCCATTCGATGACAGAGGGTTTGTAGGGATTGAAGGTCTCGCGGAACATCTCCGCCACGGCACGCTTATGTTCCGCCGAACCGGGTTTCAGCGGTCCGGCAACCGGGCTGGACCAGTGACGGGCGGTGTAATCCGCCTTCGCCACGGCATCAGGGGTGGCCGTGCCGGGGTCCTGCGCCTCTGGCAGGTTGGTATAGATATCTGAAAGTGCGTTCATGTGTCGGCTCGCTGCTCGAAACGGTATCGCGGGAATTCACCGATCGGCTGGCATCAGAAACAACAGCCCGCCGCCATCACGGCATATGGCGCACGGCCATGCGACCGGGCAAGGACCTGTCTTTCGTTGCGCAAGGACGCTGAATTCCGGGCGGACCCTGTTATGCGCCCCACAGGCGGGGGCGGCGGCAGTATGGGGGCTGCCACCACCGCCGCCCTTGTCATGGATCAATGAATGTCGGAGATCTTCTCGATCACGCGCGTCACGAGGCCATATTCGATCGCCTCTGGCGCGGACATCCAGTAATTACGGTCGGTGTCCTTGCAGACCTTCTCGTACGACTGCCCGGTTTCGCGTGCGAACAGGCGGTTAAGGCGTTCGCGCATCTTGATGATCTCGCGCGCTTCGATGTCGATGTCCGTGGCGGGGCCACGCACGCCGCCCATCGGCTGATGCAGCAGGAAACGCGTGTTGGGCAGGCAGTAACGCCGTTCCTTGTTGCCCGCCGCGTAAATCAGCGCACCGGCCGATGCCACCCATCCGGTGCCGATCATGTTGATCGGGGCCACCGAATCGACAAAGCGGATCATGTCATGGATGGTATCGCCACTTTCGACATGGCCACCGGGCGAATTGACATACACGTCGATCGGCTTGTCCGACGCCCCCGCCAGCGCCAGAAGGCGACCGGTGACATCGCGTGCGATCTTGTCATTGATCGGCCCGAACACCAGCACCTTGCGCTGGTCGAACAGGCGGCTTTCAAGTTCGCTGATGGGCGAGGAGAGCGTGCGGTTACGATCGGGTTCCTCGGTCTCCGGGCCTTGGGGTTCGGGGATATCGGGATCGCGCGGATCCTCGTCATCCATGCGGACGCGATCTTTCGGCTGCATGCCGTTCATTGGGCTCTCCCTCTTTTCCGGGGCTGGCATAGTCATCTCCCTATCCTGCGCTGCCTTGGCCGTGGTGCCAAGCCCTGTCCTGCGATCTGGCCCCGCGATCAGGCGAAGCGCCCCTCGCTATGACGAGCGGGACAGGGTAGTAGGAAACACGTGTGACATCTGTTTGACGGAGTGGATATGGGCAATCCTGCGCCCGCGCCAAGTTCCGATGCGGTCTTTTTCGTGCGTCGTGGCATCCGGCGCGGTGAACCCGGCACGGGTGCGCGCCTGGCATGCGCCATCGCGACACTGGCCCTGCTTGGTGGATGCGCGACGGGCCATCGCGATACGGTCGATACGCTGACGGACTGGTACCACAGCCACCAGGGCGGCGTTATCGGACAGCAGCGCCCGCCCCCGCCCGGCGCGCATGATCCCTATCCGCATGTCGGCCTCGGCCCGCGTGAAGCCCCGGTCCTGCCATCACAGGACCTGCGTGACGACATCACCACGAACCTGAGCGAACAGCGCGCCCTGATCCACCGCGAGGATGCGACGATGGGGCCGATTCCCTCTGTCGCGGATGTGCCGCCGCCGCCCACCACCACTGCGGCGGGAACGCAGTCGGCCTCCTTTGCCGCGGCGTCTTCCGCCCCGTCCCCCACCACGGCGCGCCCGGCGCATCAGGCCGGGGGCGACGACACGATTGCAATGCCCGAGGTCAGCACCGCCCTGCCGGGGGAGGCGCAGATCCTGCCCACCACCCTGCCCGCCCTGGCGAAGGCCCCACCCGAACCCGTAACCATTGCCGGAATGGGGACGATCGGCACGAACGAGGGCGTCAGCCGCCGCCTGCCCGATTATCAGCTTGATGACGATCTGGGACGCCCCGTGCGTTTTGACCCGGGGTCAGACCAGATGCAGCATGGGCAGGATCGCACGCTGTCGGACCTTGCCAAGGCGCGCGGTGACGGGACCATCGTCATCAATGGCTATGGCGACGCCACCACCGCCAGCGCGCAGGGACAGGCGCAGGCCATGTCACTTGCGATCCTGCGCAGCCGCACATTGGCGCGGGCGCTGGCGGCGCATGGCGTGCCGGAATCGGCCATCCGCCTGCATGCCAGTGCCTTCGGGACTGGTGCAAGAGTTGGCATCGTGCGCTAATGTATTGGTTGGTCCGCCATCCTGGCGGCCATGGCTTCAGATTCCCAACCCGGCGCGATCCCTGATCCCGCCTGCGTGCAGAGCAGTCCCATGACCGAAGAATTCCATCGCATCCGCCGCCTGCCTCCCTATGTTTTCGCCGAAGTGAACAAGGCCAAGGCCAGCGCGCGAGCCCGCGGGGAAGACATTATCGATCTGGGGATGGGCAATCCCGATACCCCCACACCGTCGCATATCGTTCAAAAACTGGTGGAAACCGTGGCGGACCCGCGTGCGCACCGCTATTCCGTCAGCCGTGGCATCCCCGGCCTGCGCCGTGCGCTGGCGGGGTATTACGAACGCCGTTTCAATGTCGGCCTTGACCCCGAAACCGAAGTAATCGCAACACTGGGGTCCAAGGAAGGGCTGGCGAACCTCGCATCCGCCATCACCAGCCCGGGCGATACGATCCTGGTGCCCAACCCGTCCTATCCGATCCACCAGTTCGGATTCATCATCGCGGGTGCCTCCGTCCGGTCCATTCCCGCCACCCCGGACGAAGAGATGCTGCGCGCGCTTGACCGCGCGGTGCATCATTCGGTGCCCAAACCGACCGCGCTGATCGTCAATTTTCCGTCAAATCCCACCGCATATGTCGCAGACCTCGATTTCTATCGTGAACTCGTCGCCTTTGCGCGCAAGCACGAGATCTGGATCATGTCCGACCTTGCATATGCGGAAATCTATTTCGGGGATCGCGTCCCCCCCTCCATCCTGGAGGTACCGGGGGCCAAGGACATCGCGGTGGAGTTCACCTCCCTGTCCAAGACCTATTCCATGGCGGGATGGCGCATGGGCTTTGCGGCGGGCAACCCGCGGCTGATTTCCGCGCTGACACGTATCAAGTCGTACCTCGATTACGGGGCGTTCACCCCGATCCAGGTGGCCGCTGTCGCCGCACTCAGCGGACCGCAGGACTGTGTCGCGGAAATCCGCAACATCTATCGCGAACGCCGCGATGTGCTGATCCGTGGGCTGCATGCGGCGGGATGGGATGTCCCCTCCCCCGAAGGGTCAATGTTCGCATGGGCGCCCATCCCTGAAAAATTCCGCGAACTCGGCAGTGTCGGCTTTTCCAAGCTGCTGCTTGGCGAAGCGGGCGTCGCGGTCGCGCCCGGCCTTGGCTTTGGCGAACATGGGGAGGGCTTTGTGCGCATCGGCCTGGTGGAAAATACCCAGCGCCTGCGGCAGGCGACACGTGCGATCCGCCATTTCATGACAGAACATAACGCCGCCCCCACACCGCAGCGTGACCCTGCGGTCACGGATTCCGTTTCCTGAACGCCCTCACCCCCCTTACGGAAAAAACATGACTGCTGTTTCTTCATCTGTTGAGCCCACTCCCCTGCGCATCGGTATCGCGGGGCTGGGCACGGTTGGCGCCGGTGTCGTCAAGATGCTGCGTGACAATGCCGCGCTGATTACCGCGCGTGCCGGGCGCCGCCTGATCGTCACGGCGGTCAGCGCACGTGATCGCACGCGTGATCGCGGCGTGGACCTGTCGGATGTCGCATGGTGCGAAAACGCCGCCGACCTTGCCGCCCATCCCGATGTTGATGTCGTGGTCGAACTGGTCGGTGGCGCGGAGGGTATCGCGCGCAAGATCGTCACTGGCGCGCTGGAAAATGGTCGGCCGGTCGTCACCGCGAACAAGGCGCTGATGGCAATCCATGGTGCCGAACTTGCGACACTGGCGCAAAAGGCGGACGTGCCGCTGATGTTCGAGGCGGCGGTCGCAGGCGGCATCCCCGCCATCAAGACCGTGCGCGAGGCGCTGGCCGGGGATCGCATCCTCAAGGTCGGGGGCATCCTTAACGGCACATGCAACTATATCCTGACCGCCATGCGCGAGACGGGACGCGACTTTGCCGACATCCTCGCCGATGCACAGAAGCTCGGCTATGCCGAGGCAGATCCCTCCACCGATGTCGATGGGGTGGACGCGGCGCACAAGCTTGCGATCCTTGCGGGGCTGTCGTTTGGCCGCCCGGTTGTCTTTGCCTCGGTCTATATCGAGGGTATCCGCCGCATTGGCGCGCTGGACCTGCATTTCGCGCGCGAACTGGGTTATCGCATCAAGCTGCTGGGCATTGCGCGGCAGCATGAAAACGGGATCGAGGCACGGGTCCATCCGTGCCTTGTGCCCAACACGACCCCCATCGCGCAGGTCGATGGCGTGTTCAACGCCGTGGTGGCCGAAGGCGCATTCGTCGGCCGCCTGATGCTGGAGGGACGTGGCGCGGGCGAAGGGCCGACGGCCACCGCCGTCACCGCCGACCTGATCGACATCGCCCGTGGCAACGCCATTCCCGTCTGGGGACGCAGCACCGATGGCCTGACGCAGGCTGTCGCCCTGCCGCGCGCACAGTTTTCGGGCCGGTATTACCTGCGCCTCAATGTTGTGGACCGTCCGGGCGTCCTGGCGGACATCACGGCTGTCCTGCGTGATGATGGCGTGTCGCTGCACACGATGCTGCAACATGCCCATGCGCGTGAAACGTTGCCCGATGACAGCCACAGCGTGCCCCTGGTGCTGATTACCCACCATACCAGCGAGGCCGCGATGCTGCATGCGCTGCGGCACATTGCGCAGCTCAAGTCGGTTCTTGACGAACCGGCCATGATCCGGATCGAAGGGGACTGATCCCTTTTGCACCGCCGCCCGTCCCGCCACCAAGGATTGTTCCATGACCGACGCCCCCGCCCTACGCAGCCCCACCGCAAGAGATAGCGCACCGGGGCGCACCATGACGGGAATGCGGGCATGAACATGGGGGGACTGGCGGACGGGCTGCTGGCGACGGCGGCGGACAGCACGGACGATGCCCTGGTCCTGGGGGTAAGTTCCAGCCTGACGGGACGCCGGTGGCTGTGGCGTGATCCCTCGGCCACGCATGACGTGGGGCGGACGGCGCGCATGGGCATGGCGATCATGCAACAGGCCGGGGTGCCCGAAATCGTCGGGCGCATGCTGGCGATGCGTGGCATCGCGCCTGAGGTGGTGCAGGATTTCCTGACCCCTACATTACGTGCGCTGATGCCTGACCCCGCTGGCATGATCGACATGGACAAGGCCGCGCAACGTCTGGCGCAGGCCGTCACGGCATCGGAAACCGTCGGGGTCTTTGGTGATTACGATGTGGACGGCGCCTGTTCGGCGGCACTGCTGACGCATTTCCTGCGCCAGATGGGCTGCCGTGTCATCACGCACGTCCCCGACCGCATGAACGAAGGATACGGCCCCAACACCCCCGCGATCGAAGCGATGATCGACGATGGCGCGGGCGTGATCGTGTGCGTGGACTGCGGCACGGCGGCGTCGGATATCCTGTCCCCCCTGTCGGCACGGGCGGATATCATCGTGCTGGACCACCACAAGGTGCAGGGGGACCTGCCGCGCATCACCGCGACCGTCAACCCGAACCGGCTGGACTGCCCCTCACGCCTGCATGGGGCGTGCGCGGCGGCCGTGGCGTTCATGGCGGTGGTGGCCACTGCTGGCGTGCTGCGGCGGGAGGGCTGGTTTGAAACGCGGCCCATGCCACAGCTGATGGATTACCTTGATCTGGTGGCATTGGCCAGCGTGTGTGACGTCATGCCGCTGACGGGGTTGAACCGGGCCTTTGTCACGCAGGGCATGAAAATCATGGCACGCCGGCAGCGGACCGGCCTGAATGCGCTGCTTGACGTATCCGGCGTCACGGATGACCGGCTGTCATCCAGCACATGCGGCTTCGCCCTTGGCCCACGCATCAATGCGGGGGGACGGATCGCGGAATCCGGGCTGGGGCTGGAACTGCTGCTGTGCGAGGACGCGCTTGAGGCGCGGCGCCTGGCGGAACGCCTTGATGCCGTCAACCGCCGCCGTCAGACGGTGGAGGGCGATATCCTCGACATCGCCATGGACATGGCCGCCCGCCAGCGCGAGGAAGGACACCCTGTCCTGCTGCTATGCGGGCGGGACTGGCACCCCGGTGTGGTCGGGATCGTGGCGGGGCGGGTCAAGGAAAAGTTCAACCGCCCCGTCCTGGTCGGTGCGATGCTGGAGGATGGGACGGTCAAGGGGTCGGCACGATCCGTGCCGGGGATCGACCTTGGCACAGCCATCATCGCGGCACGACAGGCAGGACACCTGACATCGGGGGGAGGACATGCGATGGCGGCAGGCTTTGGCCTGAATGCCGGGGACATCCCCGCACTGCATACGTTCCTTGATGAACGCCTGTCACATGCCGCGGCACTGCCGGATGCGGTGGACCTGTGTATCGAAGGCGTCGTGGGCGTAGCCGCCGCAACGGTTGAACTTGCAACCGATATCGGGCGGCTGGCCCCATTCGGGGCGGGTAACGACGAACCGCTGCTGGCGCTGCCGCGGGTGCGCATCCTGCGCGCCGACCGCATCGGGCGGGAGGGCAACACGCTGCGACTGCTGATCGAAGGGGAAGGCGGTGGCCCCCGTCTGAAGGCGTTGCTGTTCCGGGCGGGTGACAATCCCATGACGCCCGTGCTGGAGGATCGGAATGCGCCGCCCGTACATCTGGCTGGATGGTTACAGGCCCAGACATGGAACGGCCGTACAACCGCCAGTTTTTTCATCCGCGACGCAGCTTTTGCGAATTAATTTTCATATTCTGATTTCAGGGGGTTGACCGCACCCCCGTGTCAGGATATCTACCCGCTCACGCCTTTAGTCCCGTTCGTCTAGAGGCCTAGGACACCGCCCTTTCACGGCGGCAACACGGGTTCGAATCCCGTACGGGACGCCAATTATTCTAGTGGCTTAGAAGTTTGCTCACGGAATAATTAACTGCTTTTGGCCCTCTATCGGGTCCATCGCAAATAAAGACGATAAGCAGTATATTACCAGTTAGGCCATGACAAAGCTTATGCTGGGCCTAGGCGAAGCTTATCATCAGAGGCCGAGTCATTTTCACCCAAATCGACCTAGTGACAAGCCATCTGCTTCCGGCGGCAGTCAGGTATCGCGGCAAGGGTCAATATCAGGTGCGCAAGCGCATCACCGGCAGAGAGAATCCAGCAGACCTTCTCTGCGACCAGCCTCGCCCGATACTGACTGGACACGAGATTTGTCCAACTGAAGCTTGCCCAGTTTCAAGACATGCATCCGCTGAAACGCCAGAGCGTCCATAACGGTGGCCGCATGCTCCGTGCGTGCGGAAATGCAGACGCGGGACAATGATCGCAAAGTTCACATCCCCGCCCTTCTTATGACGGGATCATACCGCATACGCTGGTCGATCTGACCATGACGGTCACCCGGAGGTTTTGGGGACCGGCAGGCCGAGCAATATGGCGGTGCCACTGTGATCAAACCATTCAACCTGCTTGAACGGCCCTGGCTCTACCGGAGAGTAAAACTCCCGGAGAATGAGCCCTATGGTAAACAAGAAGATATCGCCTTAATTTGCCAGAGTTCCGTGAACGCGCTGTGCGCCTTCTGAAAGCGCATCAACCGGATTTCCGACATGCATGCCACTTTTGACGACAGGCCTTGCTTTTTCCCTTCCTGCCAAAGCCTTGCGGGATAAATTGGTGCCCCAGACCCCAAACGATGAACCTGCCAGCGCCGCCCTGCTGGACAATATCCGGGCCGAACTTCCAAGCCCAAAAGAGGGGGCACACATCTCGTTCAAAATAGGCCCCTTGCCAAGCAACGGAGGCCAGACAAGCATGGCAGAGGAGCCGTCACTCATGGACGAAAAATGGATCCGCATCATGGGCGAATACGGTTGTGAAGGCGTTTGGCATCGTGACGGATGCGCGACATGTGCGGACGAACTCCCCATCAGCGAGGGACTGTGCGCGCAGCTTCTCTCCTGGGCGAAACGCTATGATGACTATGATTTTCCACCTGAAAAAGACAGCCCACCGTTCGACATGGCAGCATTCGCCCAAGACGGGCTGGAAATTGCCCGCGCGATCAAGGCGGAATTGCCAGACTGGACCGTCATTTATTTTGATGAGTCCAAAGCTGATTATAAAAACCGCCTTCAACCGCGAGAGCAATATGAGTACGAGGTATGATTGAGCATCATGTCCGTTCCTGATTACCAGCCTCTCATGCTCCCCGTCCTGCACCTCGCCACCACAGATATTTGCCGTGTGCCGGAAATCGCCGAAGTAATTGCGCACGAGCTTGCATTATCAGTAAAAGATCAGGCTGCATTGCTTCCCAGTGGCACGCAAAAATTACTGACCGACGGCGTTCACTGAACCAGAACATATCCGATGAAGGCGGGTCTGCTCTTTTAGAGACTGTTTGAAAAGTCAGGATCGATAACACTCTGAAATTATAAAGGTTTTTGGTGAAGCTTTTTCTAAAAAGCTTCAGAAGACGCCGCCTTTTTGGAAAAAAGCAGCACCCAAAAACTTTTCTTGTTTTTTATCAATGACTTGTTTTCAAACAATCTCTTACCCCGCGCGTGGGCAATTCAGGCTGTAGCGCAGTATAAACCAACAAAATCCGGCGAAATGAACATATTGGGATTATCCTCCCGATCGAATGCCCGCAGGTGCTCGCCTCACCTCTACAGGCTGCTAAAATTACTTTTCCACCATGTCATCAATATAAAAACCATGGCACCACATGCCATCCATAAGCCTGCAAGCAAAGCACACACAGCGGCACGCCCATCGTAACATATGCAACTGAAAAGTGCTGCAGCGATAAAGCCCAGGCCGAAAAATGCAATCAGGATTTCCCACCAACCTATTATTTTTCTGTGTTTGTAAAAAGCGACCAGAGCAGATATCTGCACCAATAAATAACTTATCATGATGCATATGGCCCCCACAGTGCCAAAAAATGCATAAACATCCATGCCACCAGAGGGGGATTTCATTATGCCTGGCATGACAGCAACAAGGATATATTGTTGAAATAAAACAGAAAAAGTAATGCCAACCGGCGAAAATATATAATACAGAATACCTTTCCCATGAAATATCGACGCATCATTAACATATCCAGTCACGATATGGCGCAAAAGATTACTGCATGCAGTGATGGCGGCAACTGTTCCAGCAAAGGCAGAGCCAAGTGCTGCGAACTCAAATAAAACCGTACTCCATCCCCCTATATAATGACGTGCCAAATCAGCAAGCGCATTGGATGACATGGCCAAAGCCGACAGACCACCGAGATGCCTTTCAAAACCATATTGAATAACAGCCATGACACCAACGAACATGATGCCGGATATGATGATACTTGCAGTCAGGGCCTGATGCATCAGACGGGGTGAATGTCCATTTTCTGATGACAGGGTCATACAGGATTCAAATCCCGCCCATGAGAGAAAAGCAATGACGACACCTGAAAGAACTGAAGACATTCTTATGGGTTCATACATTACAACAGCCTGTGAAAGGCCTGTATCAGGCTGCATTAAAACAACCGTACACAGATAGATAATCAGGATGATACCTGCACCTTCAATAGCCAGCAAAACATGCATGATGCTTGCGGTTTGGGCACAAAGTATTATTGCACTTACAAACAAAACAATTACAAAAAACAGGAAAAAATAAGTATTACGCATATCAGGATACAGTGTATGGACGATATCAGACAGAAAAGTGGCTGTTACATTAGGATTGGCCCATGAAAAACTGATATATGCCCCCAGAAGCGCAAGGGATGCGAACCGCCCTACCCGTTTCCCCAATATCCGCTCGACCGTAACGTCCGCCATCCCGATATGACCGTCCAGTGATGCAAGACGGCCGAAGCTATAGGCGATGGATGAAATGCCGATCCAGCCTACTCCATATATCTTCCATAAAGCGGTATGAGTCAGCCCCACCAGAGCCTGCCCATTGGCACACAGGACCACTGTAGGGCTTATGAAAGCCAGAGAAAGAGCCAGAAGCTCGATCAAACCCAGCTTACGATTTGTGTATTCGGGTTCTGATGGAACAGACATTTACGTTTCATCCTGCAAGAAAAAACAAAAACATCGCCATACGGGCATATGGCATAAGAAAAACAACCTATTCCGTGCTTTTTAAAATTATCGTTTTTACAACGTAATATTATTGTTGATTTATTTTAAATATGGCCCTGTGAAAGGTATTTGCACTTTCATTTTAACATATATTAATGACATTATTCATTTTTCGCCTATACGTTGTCAAAACGCAACATATATTCCCTGAAATATTCGATATATTTACAATTCATTCATCAGGAAGCTTGAATTTGATATATATTATATATAAGATTTTTTTGGAAAGAACCGATCAGACACCACGTTCATTCCTCGTGATCTCTCGCGTTTCCTGATCCGGTTTGCGCGCCCAAACGCGCATCTTCCACTCAACTGGAAGAAAGGAATAAAGCCTATGGGTCGTCGAAAAATACCGGAACGGCAGAAGCCGCTTAACCTTGATATGTCACCAGTTGGAATGACGGTGATGACGGCAACACATACGCACGAAGCATGCCATCCCTGTACCCAGGCAACCCTGGCGTTTGGATGTGACTTATTACAGGCATCATCTGCCATTCTGTTCTGGGTCGATTCAGCCCATTTTGTCCAGACAATAGAACTGGCTGGAACCGAAGCTGATCTTCTGCCAGAATATTTCAATAATGGATTTTATACATATGACCCCCTGAATATACGCAAGGTCCTGAATGGATCAAATAATGTGCTTATGCTGGAGCAAGAACGTAATCACAATTCACATGACCATAATCAGATTCACGATACGTTTTTGCAACGCCATGGCATTGTAGACGAAATCAATTTCCTTTTCCGTAATGAGAATGATGCCGTCGCACTATTGAGCGTCATGAAGCGCCAGATTGACCTTACGCCTTTCCCGACTGATTTTCAGTGGGAACCCCTGCGCCGTTATATGGAATTTACCCTTCAGCAGCATCCACAAATGCGTGCGCGTCGGATATGTCGAATCCTGAAAGAAAAATTCCACCTTACGAATAAGGAAGTTGAAGTTGTCTTCCTACTTGAAAAAGGTGCCTCCAACTGGGAAATTTCGGAAATAATGCATATTGGGATCTCGACCGTAAAAACCCATATCGTCAATATATTGAACAAAACTGGCGTGGGCAGCAGGGCAGCGGCCGCAGCTTACATGCGTTCTTTATAAAACTGGATTGGCCAATTAATGAAATACAATGCGGGGAAAATAGAACGATACGATAAAATTCGGCATATCCACGATCTCGCTAATACGCAGATCCCCACAAACCGAGCAAAGCATATAAGCATTGACAGCAGAGATCTGATATAGGCGACAAAGCAGGTCGATCATGTACGACACACTTGCCCGGGCAGCCTGCAGTAGGTCAGGGCCGATGCCGGTTGTAACTTCATATCCTGCCCGGTCAAGGTGACATGTAACCGGACCGGGCGTGGTCAGACGGGGGGCAGAAAGGAAAGTGTGCTTGAGTAACTCAACATGTATTTCCACATTCATGGCACTTTCAATCGCTGTGCCGCAGACTTCCCCATCACCTTGCGCCGCATGGGTATCGCCAAGGGACAGGAGTGCCCCTTCTACTTCTACCGGCAGATAGAGCACACTCCCCATGGCGACATCACGCAGATCCATATTCCCCCCGACCCGACGTGGCGGCACAACGGAATGAAGGCCCGGTTCCGCCGGGGCCACACCAATCGTGCCTATAAAGGGCTTTAATGGAACACGCGCCCCCTGATGGCCAAAAAGAGCAGGCCCCAAAGTGACAGGATCGTAGCGCCACAGGTAAAGGGAAGGCTCGCGAAACTGGTCCGCCAGCAGACCGAAACCTGGTATGTTCGCAGTCCAGCCCTGTCCCGAGGGATAAAAACGGTTAATGGTTATTTTTAGTGCATCCCCCGGTTCCGCACCCTCCACATAAACTGGTCCGTTAAGGGGATTGATACGTCCAAAATCGAGTGCTGCCAAAGTCTGGGCGGTTGCAGTGGCATCTATCTGCCCGCCAGATGCATCCGCACATTCAAAACACATACTGTCACCAGACCTGACAAAATGTACGGGCATGGTGTCACGGCTCCAGCCAAAGTGCTGTTTATGGCGATGAATGGTGTGCGTACAGGCTTGGCACATCTGACAGGACCTTCTGCAACCTGGGGAGATTAGAGCAGATCCTGTTTGAATGCGTGCCTTCAAACAGGTGAAGATGCTCGTAAAAACAGTAAACCGGAGCATTTTCATCGAACCGGTTTTCGGTAGAAATGTTCTAGAACTGTGCGGAAACAGTGCCGAAATACTGCCGGGGCGCCCCCACAAACAGCGTCGGGTAATCACCTGAGAGCGGATAGCCCTCGATCCCCATGCCACCCACATAGGTCGTATTGAAAAGATTATAGACACCAAAATTGACCTTAAGGTTTTTGGCAAATCCGATATGGCCAAAATTATAGGTCGCGGAAAGATTAGCCAGCCAGTAAGCTGGCACATAAGTATCGTTCACATATGAAAGTGGCCGACGCCCTGTATAGGTTGCGCTGAACGTAGCGCTGGCATTTTTATAAGTATATGTGGCGTTTGTTTTATACATGAACTTCGGATAAGCAACCTGATGCTTACCTTTCAAGCTGACATACTGCCCTTCATATTCAATGCCACCTTCGTACTGTGCATCATTATAGCTAAAGCTGTTAAATATTTCCAACCCCTTGACCGGGCGAAATGTCACCGAAACATCAGCCCCATTCATGGTCTCCTTACCTGCATTGGTAAACGTACTATAGGGCTGGAAAATATTGCCAGCTTCCGTGCTGACCAGTCTGTTATAATAATCCACATGATAAAAATCGACTGTTGCAGACAGGTGCTTGGCATTATACCTGTAACCGACAACATAATCCCATGTCCGTTCAGGCCGTAGTGAATTCTTGGTCTCGTTGAAAACCTGCTGGTTGGCATCCGTCCATGCCCCACCATTGGGCATATTCCATGGATAGTACGTATAAGCACGCATGTTTTCTGCTATATCGAAATATAATTCATGGTGCCTGAGAAAGTTATAATTCATTGAAAAATGTGGAAGGAATGCATCTGCCGCAGTCAGGTTCCCACGAGGCAAGGCACTGGCACCAGTATAGGCGGCATTATTATAACTTGCGCCACCATGCGTGGTCTGCAACATGGAACGGAAACCCGCGCTGACTGTCAGATTATGCAGGATGTGATATGTATCTTGCAAGAAGAACTGAAATGTATTCGTATTATATTCATCGTCAAATTCTGTTGTGTATGGATTGACATATGGTCCCATGGAACTGATTGGCTGCCCCTGCCCTAACAGGGGTTCGCTATACAGACGGGCCGGAAAGCTGTTCCAGTTATTTTCATACCAGAACCCGGCCTGAATATGGTTCGATGCAATATCATATTCAAAAGACTGTATGCCACCGATCCGGCGCATGCCCATATGGCCTACATACTGGCTCATCGGGGAACCATTGGGGGAAGGGATGGCTTCCTCCATTTCATAATTGCCGCTGGAAACATGGGCGTACAGAATTGTTTTTTCCGTCAGACGTGGCGTCAGGTGAAATTCCGTAATAAGGGCAGAAAGGAAATTCCGCTGTTTCTGCCCTGCATCATTATAGGTTGCACTGGATTCATCCTGCACATTCCCCAATTTCTGAATATTGGAAGAATATATCCCCTGTGCTGCGGCATAGGCTTCAGCATAGTTCGGGTACAGGTAATTCAGGTTACCACCCAATGTCTTCAGCATATTCAGGCTTTCTGCCATGTAATTATACTGGTCGAGTTCGGACCAGTCGAAAATGGCAGTGACCTTACCGACATCATGAAATGGCTGAACAAGCTTGAAATTGACCTGCTGGGCAAGCTGATCGCCATAACCTTTCCATAAATTATTGTCCGTTCGGGCATAAGACGCATAAAATCTGGTTCCCGAAGCATTCAGCTTGCCACTATCTACCCTGGCAAACGTGCGGAAGGTGTGATTGCTGCCGAATGTCTGCGATACGCGCCCACCAGCCACCTCGTCTGGATCGCTCGTGCGATAGGTCAGTGCACCACCAAGGTTCGTTGTAGAAGGCGTGCTGAGCGCGCCCCCACCTTGAGACAGTTGCATGCCGGCAATATTGTCCTGAATCTCAGCCTCATTAATATCAAGGCCATTATATTGCTGGAATCCCTGATCCCCCATGGGAATGCCATCAAGCGTGGCACCGATCTGGCTCTGGTTGAAGCCACGGATATAAAGCGTATTTGCGACCGTATCCAGGCCAAACGGGTCATCCGATGCAAAGCTTACGCCCGGGGTTGTGTTGGCCAGTACAGCAAGCGGGCTGGTGCCCGGAACATAAATGTCCATCGTCTTACGAGACACGGCCTGCTGCGAACCCCGCGATACGTTGTGCGCCGTGGAAACCTTAAGCACTTCAGGTTCCGACGATGGTAGGGCGGCGTGACCCGTGGACTGGGTCCTGGATTGGGCCGTGGACTGGGCTGTCCCCGTCCCCGCATGTCCCGAAAGCTTGATATGGCGCGGTCTGGGCGCTGTCGTAGTCTCTGCTGTACTCTGGGCCGCGTGGCTGCTTTCTACTCCCAACCCGATAACAAGGGCGGGAAGAGAAAATGCGCATGATAATGCACAAGTCAGATGATATCTGTATTTAAGTATATACATAAACCTGCCCCCTTTTTCCATGCCATGCACATTCTCGGCTTCAAGATATATTTTTAAAATCCACCCTTGATCCATTTATGGAAGTGGGCATTCGAACACCCCATATAGTGCGCATCAATACAGAAAGGATCATGGAGTCACGTCATTCACAAAGGAAATACCGTCTGGAACGGCCGCGAATACTGTTATTTCCAATTTTTGTTTGGGGAGGAAAAGTGCAGATACTTCGACGATTGTACTGGCAGGACGATACGGCCCCACCCATTCGGACAGCAATGCTGCATGGGCAGAAAATTCAGCAATATCGGTGGTATAGATAGTCCAGCTTAGCAGATGCTCACGCGTCAATCCATCAGCCTTCAGACAGGCATCCAGCGTGGCCAGCACGAATTCAATCTGTCCTGCTGCATCATCTTCCCCGATGACCTCCAGGTTCTTCAAGCCGCCCTTGAGTGGAGCAACACCGGCATAATGAACCATATTACCGAACCTGACCGACTGGGAAAATCCCATCGCATCAAAGACATCCGCATCAAGATAACCAATATTGGGCGTTGTGCGGGTGATATTGCAGACGCTCATGATTTGCTACTTTTCACAAGATCGGCTGCCTGGGATGACGTCTGGCTTTTCTCCCCTATGGACGAAGTACTGTGGACTTCATGCGGCATGTTATCGCGCACAATCGTCATCGGATCTTCAAAATCACCAACATAACCCAGTGCGAAACAGCCAGTCTGGTAGCCCATCAGTTTCAGCAGGTCATCAGGCAGGGTTTTCGCAATTTCAAGCGGTGTTGTAAGATACTGGTTTTCTTCCTGCCTGACCCATCCGACAGCATAGGTAATGTTAATGGCCTGACGGATTTTGTCCGATATATTGGCACCGGCACCATGCCAGACCTTGCCTGTATAAAAGAGGGCCGAACCACGGCGCATAACCGCAGGAATAGCTTCACTGTCATCATATTTGGTACGATCGTCCAGATGACTGCCCGGCACCACACGGGTTGCCCCCATTTCTTCTGTATAATCAGTCATGGCCCACAGAATATTACACTGCACATCGTAATCAGCGGGAAAAGGAAAGAAATCCCATACGATCTGATCAAGATGAAGGGCCTGAGCCGGGGAACCCGGAAAGACGCTGATGATCTGCGTCAGATGCAATTGTACAGTTGTCGCCTTGTGCAGAAACTGTTCCGCCACTTTTACAGCAGTAGTATGCATGACAAGTTCACGCGCTGCGGGTGAACGTGCGATCAGGGCGCCCGTGCGTTTTGTAAGTTTACCAATAAAATTATCAGCCCCATACAGGGTATGATCAATATAAGGCTGCATTTCCGCAGTGACCCTGTCCATCAATTGTGGCGATGCAAGATCATCTACAATCGCGTAGCCATATTTACGCAGCGTTGCGACCACTTCTTCTGGTGTGGCCGTAGGAGGAAGGTGAATGGCTTCCATGATCGTTTCCCATTTGGGTTGTGACTGGAAACCAGCGTGCGTGGGTCAGGGGGAGTTTTCAATCCATCTTTGGATCGATTCCGAAAGGAAATAACAGTGACAGCCCCCCGAAATACCATCATTTTGCAAAGCCCCAGGCGCATGAAACGTAATTCGCCTCGCATGTCGCAGATGGCACGCAGGCCCTGCCCGCAAACAGGATGCCTTCTGTACAAGCAGGGGCATAGCATCACGCTGATCCGTCCTGTTTTACATAATGGCGATCAGGCATACTCTGCCCCTTCGGATGCCGACTGGGCCTGATGGGCGGAGAGGGGCTATGGCACCTATAAAGAAGGCAGATTCGCGACAGCCGTCGGACAAGGTGAAGGCGCAGCTTTCACGTGTGATCGATGCCGACGCCATCAATGGTCTGTTCAGGGGAACCTGATGAACAGGGACAAGGCAACCCCAGGGACCAGTGCGCCAATTCACCCCGTCGTCATGAAGAAGGGGTGAATGCCCCCATCGAATGGATATATGCTCAACGCCCCACTGCTTCGCATGGTCATTGCCGCCAGCGTCAGACGGGGTAAGCTATGGGGAGAAATCCAGAGATAGCCTGATGAGATCATGATATCCGAAATACCATCCCCGTCAGGCAGTCCCCCCCGATTCCAGAATTTCAATCGGGGTACGCGTATAGAAAAACGAGGAGACTGCCCCCACAAGTAACAGGCCGCTTGCCACACAAAAGGCGGCATAAAACGTGCCGGTTCTTTCCACAATATAGCCCGTGACAATGGGCGCGACCATCCCAACAGAATTTGTAAAGGTCAGGGCGAGGCCAAAGGCGGACCCGATATACCGTGACGGGACCAGCAGATCGTTCAGTAACGCCTGGTTCGCCCCGGACCCGGCACGCACAAACCCCAGCGCCAGACCAACCCCAACCACCACGGCCATTGCACTATTGGCCTGCGGTATGATCATCACAAGGAATGCGGAAATCACAAAAAGAACCGAGGTCACGACCCGGTTTGAAGCCGTAGTCGAACCATAACCACGCGACAGATAGGTGATCGCCACGCTCAGGATGACGGAAATTGCTGCGGCGGCAAGGTAGGTTAACGAAGCATCGAAACCGGCAACCGCCATATTCAGCCCGAATTTATGGTTCATATAGATGGGAAGCCAGCTTACCATCAGGAAATTCATGTAATTACCCGAGGCACCAGAAATCACGATCCCTGCAAAAGACCGTTTGCGCAGGATCGCCAGCAATTGCAGGACTGATGGACGCGGCGGCGCGGCTTCATCCGCCGTGCCCACATGCACAGCCACACGATGATCCCTGTATCGGACCCACCAGACCAATGCCCATACAAAACCCGGCAATGCCAGGATGACCGTCGCCAGCCGCCAACCGTAAACATAGGTCAGCGCACCGGCCACAGCCGTGCCGAGGGCAAGCCCGACCTGCATGCTTGCCATGAAGACAGTAAACAGCACCGGCCGTTCCCCCGATGACGACAGGCGGTTGATAACCGACGCCCCGATGGGAAAGGTCGGGGCCTCCCCCACACCCAGAAGAACCCGCGAAACCAGCAGGTTGCCATAACTGCCGCCCAACGCCCCCGCAACCATCGCCAGTGACCAGAAGGCCACGGAAAGGCTGCCCATGATGCGGTTTCCGTATTTTTCCGCAAGGACGGCGCTGGGAAAATTCAGAAGTATATAGATCCACAAAGAAGCCGACAGAAGCCACCCGACCGAGGATGGGGAAAGATGGAACTCCTGCGAGATCAGCGGCATGCTGGCTGAAAGCGATGAACGATCCGCGTAATTCAGCGCACACATGACCATGATCATGAATAGGAAAAAGTTTCTTTTCTGCTTCATCTACCCGCGTACCCGTCTGGGGGATGCCTGAAAACATTCCCCCGGACAAAAGAAAATGGATATTTCACGATATAAATTTATGAAAAAGACCTTGAATTCAAAAGTCTTTTCCAAATGCGAATTGACAGGGTCAAACGCTTCGTGATGCTTCACGCCATGACGGATAATGCGCATCGGCATAGGCTTCGGTGATATAGCCATACCGGATATCGCGCCTCACGCATTCGGCAGGGCGTTCGGCAGGGGCACCATACCCGCCCCCTCCGGCCATCTGGATGACAAGGCGATCCCCAGCGGGTACGACCGCACTGCCACGTGGCGGCAGTGACGCGCCAGAGGCCAGCGACACATGCCCCTTTCCCCCCGGCAGGCCACCATCGCGCCCCCGCGCGGGATAGATTGTGCGGTCATAATTGGGGGAAGTGGCAAACGCGACGTTCTCCCTGCTTTCGATTTCCACAACCTGCCCCAGGCCACCGCGAAAACGCCCTGCCCCACCACTGTTCACCGCCAGATCCTTTCGGGTCACGACAATCGGCGCCATGGTCTCCAATATCTCCACCGACACATTCCTGATGCCTGATGGAAACGCCGTGGCCGACATCCCGTCCTGATGGCCCTGTGCGCCCATTCCACCGGCATTAAGGCTGATGAGATTGAATGTCCTGCCCAATGCATGGGTTTCACCTGGCACAGCAGGGACAAGGCCCGGCCCACCGGAAAGCACGATGTTCCACAGGCTGGATGAACTTTCCGCGGGAACGGCCATGCCCGCAATCGCAGAAAAGCAGCCCATGACCACATCAGGCAGCAACTGCCCCACGGCCCCCCGGCCCGCAACCGGGGCAGGATGGCGGGCATTGAGAAGGCTGCCATCAGGGGCAGAAACCGTCACGACCGAAAGGCTGCCAGCATTGTTCGGCACATCAGGATTCACAAGCAGCTTCACGCCATAGGCGGTATAGGCCTCGGTATAGCTTAGCGGGACATTGATCCCGATACCCACGCAATCCGGGACATCCACATACGCGACATCAATGCCCTGTTCGCTGATGGTCACTTTCGCGCTGAGTGTAAAAGGTGCGCCAAACCCATCGACGGTCATGGAGTTCAGGAATTCCCCATGTGGCAGGGCCTTTACCAACTCCAGGCTGGCATTGCGTGAGGTCTCGAGAATATAGTGCCCGGCCGCGTGAAACGTCTCGTGCCCGAACGTTTCGATCAATTCGACCAGAAGGCGCGCACCCAGGTCGTTGCTGGATATTTCGGCAAAGATATCGCCCAGGACCTGCCCGGACTCCCTGACGTTCTGGCGGATGATGGCGATCACATCGTCATTGAGGCGCCCGGCGCGACGGATCTTGAGGATGGGCAGGAACAGGCCTTCCTCATATACCTGTGCGGCCCGCCCGAAGACACCGCAGCCCCCGATATCCACGACATGCAGGGTGCAGGCGAAAAACGCGACAAGCTGACTGCTGGCAAAAACCGGCGTCACAAGGACAATGTCATTCAGATGACCCGTTCCCTTCCACGGATCATTAAAGATGAAGGCATCCCCCTCTTCGATCTGTGCGGGGGAAAAGGCGTCCAGGACATGCATAACGCTTTTGGCCATGGAGTTCACATGCCCCGGCGTCCCGGTGACGGCCTGGGACAACATGTTCCCCCGTGCATCATAGATCCCGGCGGATAGATCCCCCGCCTCCCGCGTGGGGGCGCCAAAGGCACACCGGACCAGGGCATGGGCCTGTTGCTCGGCAATGGAAATCAGTCGGTTCCAGATAATCTGGTAACGCACGATATCCTGGCCGCGCCGGGAAGCATCTTGAGACATGCCAGCTACCTTCATCAAATATTTCGAGTAAGAACAATATCGCCAGAGATGTCGCAGATCGCCGAGAAAGAAGACGGCACAACGGTTGTCGTATCCGGGTCGATAATCAGAAGCGGCCCGGGATAGGTCGTCCCCTCCACCATTGCCTGCCGGCCAAGCGCATGCCCGCGCTGCGGCCCATCAACGGTTTCAAGCGTCACCTCGACCGGATGTTGCGGCCCCACGGGAATGTCTTTTGCAAATTCGATCTGGAAATGCCGATCCCTCAGGCCACCATCGCGCTCTTCGACATGGACGCTGAATCCGGTGATCTGGATCGCCAGATGCGCGAAGGCGATATTGTAAATCTGCTGATATTTTCGTGTAAACAGATCAACAAGACACGCATGGAGTTCATCAGTGGGCACATCCTCGGGCAACGCAATGGTAATCTCATGCCCCTGCCCCAGATAACGCAGGTCCACAAAGCGCTGCACACGCATCGCGCCATCGCCCACCGCTTCCTTGATGACAAGGCGTCCCTCTGCCTCAAGGCGCGCAAGTATGCCGGCAATTGCGGTGGGATCGGCGGCGTCCAGGTCAATGATCCGGGCATGCGACACCTGATAGGCCGCAGGCATGCGCAGGAAACCAATGCATGAACCGATGCCCGCGCCACGCGGGATGATGACCCGCCCAATCCCCAGCTTGTCCGCCAGAGAAGCCGCATGCAGCGGCGCGCACCCCCCAAAGGCGATCAGGATGCGCTGCGGCAGGAGGCTGCCCTGTTCCTGCGCATGGATACGCGCGGCACTTGCCATATTTTCATTGACGATTTCATCGGCGCCAGAGGCCGCAACCTTTGGCGCAAGCGCCTGCGAGGATGAAAATGCACGTGCAAACGCCTCTCGCGCGGCCTCCACGTCAAGAGACAGCCCGTCATTGCCAAAATAACGTGGGTTCAGACGACCCAGCACCACATTCGCATCCGTAACCGTGGGAAGACGCCCGCCCTTGCCATAACAGGCCGGGCCGGGCGTGGACCCCACGGATTGTGGCCCCACCGTAATCCGGCCGATCCGGTCAGAGGAGACCACCGACCCACCGCCAGCGCCGATTTCGACCATTTCAACCACGGGAATGCGAACTGGAAAACCACTTCCCTTCATGAAACGATATTGCCGATCCACCTCGAACACGCGCCCATAACTCGGCGCGCCCCCATCAATCAGCGCCAGCTTCGCCGTGGTGCCGCCCATATCGAACGACAGCGCCTCTGCCTCGCCACGCCGTCGCGCGACATGGGCGGCAAGGATCGCCCCACCCACCGGGCCACTTTCGACCAGCCGGATGGGAAAACGCCGCGCCACGTCAACAGAGGTCAGGCCCCCGCCCGAATTGACAAGGAACAGGGGACAGTCAAACCCCCGGCGTGTGATCCCTTCGTAAAGCAATTCCAGATAACGGCTGACGAGCGGTTGGACATAAGCATTCGCACATGTGGTGATGAAGCGGTCATATTCGCGTATTTCGGGGCATACCTCAGAGCCTGAATCAGAAAGCGGTTTGATTGATTTTTCGCAGAACTCTGCGGATATGGGCAATCATCAACCAC
>ERZ746981.55-NODE-55-length-107746-cov-14.693682_pt1 | contig 107746 bp, 62 predicted proteins | sample MGYA00374948_ERZ746981 | MGnify/ENA primary metagenome ERZ746981 (study PRJEB28757, sample SAMN06711160) | food metagenome | host: microorganism | place: China:Harbin | collected 2017-01-30 | study: EMG produced TPA metagenomics assembly of the Analysis of...
TAATTATTTTTTTATTTTTCTCGAGTAAGCTTTTTTTTTCTATTTCCATTTATCTCGTTTTATTTATCTATCAGTAATATTTTTCAGCCGACGACCAAGCGACAACACGCAGAAAAACATATATTTGCAAGCAAACCGGCGATATCTATATGCACCATGGGGGCCAGAACATACGGGCGGAGTCGAAGAGGTCGCAATTCCAAAAGAAGCTCCAGATACATGGCAAGAAGTCGATCCAGAGAATCAGGCGATAAGATACAAGTTAAAAAGGAAATGGAGCCATCAGTCTCTGTAGCAGCAGCAGAGGGCAATGCAGCAGATGCGGGAGGTCAAAAAGGGGATGATGAGGCTGAGGCAGACGATGATATGAAGGAGGATGGGGCGTCAGAAGACGAAGAAACAGGAAATGTGCCGAATAAAGATGCGAAAAGTGATATTGAGGAAGAAGAAGGCACAGAAGAGGAAGGGAAACGGCAGCCGGCAAGCACATTGAAGGCTGTTTTAGGATTGTTGGACCTCGAGTATGATGAGAAGGTGGGGCTGCTTAAAGGCGATGCGATCTACAAAGTGCCGCGAAGAGAAAAACTAGAAGAAGTGGAAAGTATGATGGCAGAATTATTGAAGCAGATCGATGAGGGCGTGAAAAGGGACAAGCAGGTGTTGCAGCGATACTGCAGTGCCGGGTTTGAGAGCCAGATCAAGCAGCGGGAGAAGGAAATCGAGCTGGAGGGGGAGGATGAGCCAAGTGGTGTAAGGATGCGCGGGTCCGATGAGGAGAGACCGACACACACGATCATCAAAATAAGCGGGGGTGAGACCGGCTCGGGTACAATTCGGATACAGCGACGTAAGGCGGACGTGCTGGAGGAGGATGAGGAGAGCGGAGCGGTGAAAGTGAAGCCGCATCGTCGGAGAAGCATAATTGTTACTGCAAACGGCAAAAGGCGTGAGATAACTCCGGCAATAGCGGAGTCGGATGAGTCAGACGAGGACGATATAAGCGTAGAAGGCGTGGCGGAGGCTCCGGCAGCTGTTCCGGGGGAAAACACGGCGGTGGAAGTGAAACTGGAGAAGGAAAATGAGGAAAACGAGGAAAACGAGGCAGAAGAAGGATTTTTGGCTTCTGCGTATGCCTCAAAGCCGGCACCGGACTTTGACATCAAGAAGCTGTTGAAGCCGACATTGGAGCAGCTGGGGATGTACGATGATGAGAAGGCAAGAGCTGAATCAAGCACGGAAAGAGAATACATGAAGAAGAAACTAGCAGTGGCAGATTACCCGGAATCTGACCTTAAGAGCTACTTAGCAGGGGAAATCCCAACAAAGGACCTGTCGGTGAATCGGCCGACGAGCCAGGTGCCGTTCACATCGTTCGAAAACTACGTGGAGCCGTTTTTTCGGAATTTCACGGAGGAAGATGTGAGTTTCCTGCGGCAAAGGGCCGTTTTGGGCAACCATGTGAGTCGCGGGTACGATTTCCGCAAGGAGCCCTTCTCGATACCGGCATTGGGTCCCGGATACGCGGAAGTTTGGAAGGAGGAAGACCGGCTGGCTGCTGAATCGGGCAAACCGGGGCTTGGCGATGCCGAATACGGAAATGTGCGTGGCAGTACACACGTGCATTTTGTGGAAAAGGCACGCAAGCTGTGCGAGAAACGCATGCACACGCACATGCAGCAGCTGACAGCTGCAGTGGGTGATGCCGCAAAGCTCTCGAATGCGTGCGTGGAAGGCGAGCATGCAGTATCATGCGGGCCTTTGACTTCTAGAATCCTCTCTGCATTAGTTCCAGAAGAGTCCTTTTACCGAAAGCGGGAAAATCTCGCCGGCGCCAACGACAGTTTCGACACAGATGACGCAGACGATTACCCGGAGGGCAGTGCTGCCCGGTTACCCGGAGAGGCGGAAGCTGGTGATGATGAGGATGAGGAGGACGAGGGGGACGAGGGAGCGAAAATCGACGCGTCGGCCGGGTCGATCGTCGATCTGCACAGCCCGGACTACAGCACGTTGGACACACGATTGAAGCGGGAGCTCAAGTACATCGGCGTTTACATGAACGTGCAGCAGATACTCGGGGACCCGGGCTTTGACCAGGACTGGTGCGAAAAAAAGGAGGATGACGAAGTTTGCCGGGAAATGAGGCAGTTGCAAAAGCAGTTGAAGGCGGTGCAGAGGCGGAATAATCACAAGAAGCGTGTTTTGGCACCGATGGTCGAGGAGCAAATTGCCTGGCAGGAGTACATGACCGTTCTCGAGGACCTAAATAAGCAGGTCGAGCAGCATTATCGCCGCCGGCTCAACGTTAATCCTCGAAAAAGCAGGAAAAGAGGTGGCCACCATAAAGAGCGTGAAAACATCGCCAAAGATGATCAAAGCACCAATCACTTGGTGACCAGTGCCTCTTTCCAGGGTCTTTTGGCCAAGCGGGCCAAGTGGATTCAGAAAATTGGCCCGCTGTTCAGGTCGGAGCGTGAAATGAGACACATGCCTGAAGAATCCATCTTCAAAAATCTTGCAAGTGACAATGACGAAAATGACGACAATGATGAACTTGAGGACGTCGAAGATGACGTTGACGAGGATGTTGATGTTCTTGGGCGCCATCAGGATGAGGTCCAGGCCGAGAGCTTGGAGATTGACAGTAAGGATTAGATGCTGATGTGTATTTGTGTTTAGTGGGAACGAATAGAAATATGTATGCCTGCTAGCGCTGGGATATTTGGTATTTTTTGGTATTTTTTTTAATCCTCGGAAATTATTTTATTTTAAATTTTTTTTTCTGTAATCTCATCTCATCTCTTCTCTCTATTTCTATTTTATTTTATTTTTTTATTTCCTTTTTTTTCATCCCTCATCGCATTCTTCATTCTACTCACCTTCTTTCTTGGACTTTTCATCTCACCAACTTTCTTAAAATTTCCCTCTCTCAAGCCCCTCTACTTCTCATACAACTCCCACCCCATCATTTCAATGAATGAAATACAAGAAGACGTCTCTGCTGCTCTTGCAGATCAACATTTCACCACGTACAACTGGCTGAGAAACAAGTACTATTCATACACTGATCTCTCATCTATACTCGAGATATATGCATTCGGAACAATTAGTGACTATTTTCGTAAGTTCCCAGCACACGTCTCATTTATCACACGTCGTATTACTAACAAAACCCCTCTCAGATAACAAGAGTCTACTTCCAGCGTTAAATAAAGCACAATTATCCAGATTGAGGCAGCTAACACTTGTTGGATTGGCTGAAGATAGCGTGGTGATTTCTTTTGACAAAATTAGGGCCGAATTGTGTTTGGAAAGTCAAACTTGGCTTGCTGATTTGATTGATTTGAACAATCCTGTGGTGATCAAGTTCAAAATTGACGAACTTGAGCAAGTTATACGTGTTGAAGATATTTTCCAGACCCGAGACGTCATTAGTAGCCAGGACATGCCATTAAGAATACTTTCGTTTGATCAGGTGAGTTTAAATGTGTCCAAGATGATAAACGCACTCAAGTTTATTCGTGATGTTAAACTTGCAAAGGTGACAGATGCCCTGAAATCAAAGAAAGATTTGTCCGCGGAGGCCGTGTCAGCGACGCGTCGATCGTCTCAGCTTAAAAGAAGGCTAGAGGGTTGACAATACAGCTTGCTGAAGTTATCCATCATGTGCCAAATGCAAGAATAATAGTGATCTACATTGATTTAACGCATCATCAACACATTGATTCAGCACATTGCAAATTGAGAATCTACAAATGAAGAACTACAAACAGATATCAAATTACGACAGACAGCAAAAAAGTACAACATGCACATACATATGACGAATATGAAAATTATGATTCCAAGTTATTGCAGATCAACTCCAAAACTAGTACTAAATATAATTACGAAAGACTCCGCATCAGTCTTCCTTTTTGTGCTTCCAGATCCGTTTGCAGAGACCCCAGAGTCCGCCTGCAGAAGATGTTTCTAGAACATACACTCCATAACCGGAAACGGCAGTTCCAAAGATTAGAAGCCACATTGCCGCCGTGTGCCACACACCGTAAACCCTGCGAGGAATATAATCGATAATGCAACTTTCCCAGCCTGCATAACAGTGATAAAGAAGCAAACCAGCCATTGCGGCATCAATAGGGGCAGAAATCGACCCTGTAATGAATGGGGTAATAATCAAAGGTGTCATGCAAATGGTAACAGCCCTCTCAAAAGTCCAATGTCTGGACCCTGTGAATTTGTTTGGGGTTGGTCCCACATAAGCATCGTTAACATTTCCGACGATATTTCCAACAGGTTGAGGTATTGTTTTGATGAAAAGTGATCTTGAAAGGCAAGCAGATGCAGGTCTGAATACCGAGTGGTGTAGGGGTGAGTGCACTGCTGGCCTTAGTGCCGTTCCAAGCGTTTTAATTCCAAGTCTGGCGAAAATCATTTGGGCAAACTAAACTGTATAAATATAAAATAATGATAGGAGTCGAAATATGGGACTCACTTTTTTGTTCTGGCTCGGATAAGGGCAGTATTATTGGCAGATTGAAGTTGAGCAATACTTAACAGCAGAGCCAAAATGTGAAATATGAAATGAAAAAGCAAATAAGCTTAAATAAAGAAGAAAGTATCAAGAAAGCATGAAAAACGAAACTGCCTATATTATATAGATAGATCTTCTCCACAAAAATAATATAATTCTATTCTAATTGTCATCAATAATAATGATTCAATTTTTTAAGCTTTACTTTTTTTTTTTTTTTTGTGATGGGTGAACGGCTCCGAAAAATCTCCGGGTTCGCATTATGAAAGTATTTCAGTATTAGGTTTAGATGATTTGAATTTTGTTCACATAAGTTAGTCAACTAAGTCTATGTAGTCCAATTTATGTCCGACTCAAGTTTTCTAGACAGATGGTTATTTATTTTTTGTTGCGTAATGGGTGAATTACAGAAATATAAATTATGCCTTTGCTCGGCATTAATTTTGGCCGGGGCAAATATTTAACTGCGCCCGGAGTTTTACGCGAACGCGAAACGGAGCCGCAAAATGTGAAATTAAGGTAACTTTAATTTTCTTGTGTAAAACGAAGTATGATAAAATTAATCCCCCTCGATTGTATGGCCAATACTTTCCCTCCGCTTCTGTTTCGCATGATTATGCAGTAAATTACGTAATAACTCATCTCTTTAATCTTAATTTTGGGCATGTTCAGGCATGTAAATGTCGCAATTATCACTCATGTAATCATCAGTTGGCCAACTCATACAAAACCCGATATCTCACAAACAAAAAAGGTTCAGCGGATACTGCCCCTACGTAACCACAGCATGCTTTCAATAATGTTATCACGTGATTTGGCACGTGACTTTTTGAATTCGTGTTGCCTGATTATCGTGCCTGATTTTTTTATTTTTATTTTCAATCGGATCACCAAGGTAGAAGATGTAGCATTTGAAAGAAAACAAGCAATTAACGCTGAACCCGCTGAATAATCACAAAGAGCAGAAGGGTAAGAATGGGAGCCATCAGTGTGCAAAGGAAAAAAAACGTTTCACCAAAACCAAAACCGGTTTCAAGTGATTTTGAAAAGGATCATGATTCAGCATCAGTTTCCAAAGAGAAGATAGACAAGAAGAAGAAAAAGAGCAAAAGGAAGAAAAGCCACAAAGCAGGACCATCAAAGGATGAAGATGGAACGCCGTATAATTACATTGTGATTTTGGATGCAGGCTCAACTGGAACGCGTGTATATGTGTACACATATCTAGATGCTGGATATATGGTGAAGCACGAATTACTATCGGGTGGAAAAGCGATAACAGGGATTGAGATAGCGGGAAATTTACCTTACGTGCATCAGGATAGTGGATATTGGAGCAAGAAGACACGCCCGGGTCTTTCCTCATTCAAAAAAGACATAAAGAAGTACGGTGATAGTACCGAGCATCTCGCATCCCGAATAGGCAAGAAAAGCTTAAAGAAGTTGCTAAGTAGAGCACGGAAAGTTGTTCCGAAAGACCAGCAATATAGAACACCGATATTCCTCCATGCTACGGCAGGTGTACGGTTGTTGGATGCGTCCGATCAGGAAGCTTTGATGAGTGCAACGTGTTATTACATCAAGACCCACTCGAATTTCTATCTTCCGGACTGTGAGAGTCACGTGCGCGTGATAGATGGGGAGGAGGAAGGGTTGTATGGATGGATTACATTAAACTACTTGTTGGGAAAGATGCGGGCTGATGAGGAGAAGCAGGTTGGATTTTTGGAGATGGGCGGTGCATCGACACAAATGTGTTTTGAGCCACAAGAAAACGAGATTGCCGAGCATGAGAAGAGCCTAATGGGGTTAAGGCTTGGCACTGTCGGAGTTACGGAGCCTGAAATGAAGTTCAAGGTGTACTCGCATTCATTTTTGGGCTATGGGTTAAGGCAGATGCATCTGGATTACTTGAAGATGCTCATAGGGCAGAATTCGGTATCTGGAGAAGAGGGGAGTGATGAGAAGAGCACAATTCAAATTGAAGATCCATGTGCACCGGGCGGATATCGGACGAAAGTCGAACTTGAAGGTAAAAAGTGTAAAGTTGTAGGATCCGGCAATGAAGAAAAGTGCAGAGAGCTGGTGTATAAGGCATTTGCAATAAAGGAAACTACAGGGGAGGAGTGCTCGGCCGAGGAGCAGAAGGAGGTGTCAAAATGTCTTTTGAGCGAAAATATGCCGGACTTCAGTTTTGATTATGAAAACTTCTTCGGTGTATCCGGGTACTGGGATACGATATCCGAGCTTTTAGACCTTGAAAATGAGGGGAAGGATCCATCGAAGACGGAATTTCAAAAGTACGGCAAGATCTACTCGTATCCGGAAATAGAGAAAGAGGTGTCGAAGGTGTGCTCTTTGAACTGGGAGCAGCTTAAAGATTACCGGGATGAGGATGAAGATGAGTTGGCAGACTTGTGCTTCAGGTCCACATACATCGTTAATCTTCTTCACAACGGTTTGGGACTACGAAGAGACAATTCATCCGATTCTTTCCAGGTCAACGATCAGATTAATGGTGTTGATTTCACGTGGACACTTGGCCGGGCAGTTCTATATGCTAGTGACGAGTCTGTGGCACAAATTCAGGCTTTAAAGAGAGATAATAAGCCTGAATCAGGCTATAATCGAGTTGGATACTACACAAGTACCAACCAGAGCGTTTTTATTCGCGGATCGGAGCCTGTAGGTGTTGCTTTAAGGCCTGAATACGGGTTTCAGGGTGGTTCTTTGCTTTTGGAGATAGTATGCGTACTTCTTATTTTTGCGTTGATGTTTTTGTTCTTGTGGAAGAGAATAGCTGTTTTCAAGATGATCCGGACGATCGTCTCGTGGGTGAGACGACACAGATCGAAGAAGTATGTGAAGTTGGATGAAAATGACACGCCGTTTGATGTTGAACTTCAAGATCTTGAGGATGACGAAGAGGGGTTGGCCAAATGAGGCAATTCGAGGATGCAGGTGTGGAAAGTTTATGTTTGACGTGGGTGGAAAATGTATGTGAAATAATGGTATACTATGTGGGAATGCAGCAGGAGTAAAATAAGAATAGATGGGAAATATGTTGTAAAATATAAATGCTTTTATTATCGGTATACAAGGGATTTAGTCAATGTGGAAAAGTGAAATGTTTTTATTCAATAGTTTCCATTTCGAGGCTATTAGGTGATGTAATGTTATTAGTAGTATACTAGGAAAGCTGACAGGTGACGTAATGTTATTAATAATATACTAGGAAAGCTTACAGGTGAGGTTATGTTATTAATCATATACTAGAGAGGTTGAAGTGATGTAATATTATTAATAGTATACTAGAGATGTTGACAGGTGATGTAATATTATTAATAGTATACTAAGGAGGTTGACAGATGAGGTAATAAATACATAAAGCACAACTGCCTTATTATTAATACTATATTAGATTCCCAGTAGAGTAGAATTAACCCTTAATATGTAGAAAAGATGATGATCCAAGTTCCGCAACTCCAGATCAACGAATATGCCAACTGCGAAGATCCTTCCTGGCCTGGAATTCGGTTGGGGGTGTAAAGCGCCTAATTTTCTTGGTCTTACGTCTTCTGGCACTCCCATGATGCCTAGAGCCAGCAAATATGTCATCGGAATCGGATCTCGAGCTCGCAAAATCACTAAATTCGCTGCTGACATCCTCAGCATCGGAATTTTCCACCTCACTGTTGGCAATAGTGGTGATTTCATCAAAGTATGAGCTGGCCACGCTGTTGGATCTGAGCCTTGCAAAGCGTGCAGAAAACTTGCGCCTCGAGTTTTCCTTGAGGTCCGACTTCAACACATCCGGCATGCTTAGTCCTTCTTCATTTCTCTTCCACCCGTTTCCATTATACTCCACAATGTCGCGAACACACTCAGCAGGCGAAAACTCGAGGTAAGAACCGTTTAGGCTCTCCCAGGTAAGCCTGTACGTGTTGTTTAGAACGTGGTTGAGGAGATCGTCCTCGGAAAAAACCTCATCGCACACATTTTTCACGCTTTTCGGGTCCAGGCCATCTGTTTCCGGCTTATCTTCAAGCGGACTGCATGCGGAACATGCCGATTTTACGGGCGAGAGCAACGGCGACGTGTCCGAGTTGCCGGCGGCATCAAAAACAGGGCCTGCCTGCCCCCGGCTCAGCGTTTGTGTGATCCCCGGTGTAAATTTGCTTGTGCTACCGGCAGTGGCGCTTTCCGACACCTGGTAAAGAATATCAGGGGCCCCGACAGACGGCTGCAGGGCCACAGACAGCTTGGCAATCGTGTTGGTCTTCGATTTGTCCAATAAATACTTGATAACGGCGGGTTTCCCTTGGCCTATGTAGTCTGCCAAGTTTAGAAAGATGGCACCTAATCTGAACGGCTCTTTTGCATTTTTCCCCTCGATCATGAACGATACGCTCAGCCACTTGCTGGCAGGCCGGCCAGTTGATGATTTCACCCTTACCCGGACTTTCTGATGCACCTGGCCGGCACTTTTGAACACGCACTTGTGGTTTTTAATCTGGGCAGCATCTGTAGTAATTTTCGACCGGTGAAACCGCTTACAGTTGTTTGAGATCTTCCTGCTGCTTACTGTGACGATCATGAAGCACTTGTTTCCTTTTAGGAGGGGCACGTTGATCAACTCCACCACGTTTAGCGCCAGATCAAACGATATACGTGGCATTGTTGCTATTTCTGCCTCTGTGTATCTACTGTGCTGATTTTCAACTTCGGGCCCAGGAATCGGATATGCTGGTTTGTGGAAGTGTGCTGGCTTCTAAGGTATTACTCGAAAAAGTGTATTGATGGGAACCCACCCTACTTCTAATCTGCTGCCGGTAAAAATGTGCTGTTTGTATATCCTGTCTTTCCAATGTAAATAACACATCTCACCTGTTGAGCATCGGCAATCACAATCACATTCCCCTTCCCGTGCTACTTTGGGAATACCGCGAGAATTCAATTTTTAGACCCGCTTGTGCCGCGGCTGACGTCATTCGCGTCGATCGACCCGGCGGGCTCCCGAGCTCTGCCTCTGCCTAATTATAGCTAATCTTACCGCGTGTATTTTCCTCGCCCCGTATTCCATTTTTTTTTTATAATTTGTTCTGTTCCGCCAAAACAGATCCTGCCAATTATACGAGTCATTCCCAGTTCCCACCCATTTATAAGCTTGACTAAGTCCGAATTGGCATCCGGGCAATCTTCACACGTTTATTTTCCTGGTCGCACAGTTTTCCAAGTGTTTCCACCACCCTCCAATCCTTAAGTCGAAGTATTTTTTTCCCTCGGCGCTAATTTCAACTCTTCAAGCCTTGTCGGCTCTCAAAACATTCCATCTTGCATTTTCTACACGGCCTCAAGATGTCCACGTGGAAGAAGTTCTTCAAGTCGAAGGGCGGCTCACATTTGAGCGGGTGGGGCAACAGCAGCAACGGAAATAGCAGCAATGGTAGTAATAGTGCGGATAATGGAAGCACGAATAATAATTCCAGCATTCATGAAAGCAGCATTCACAACAATGACAGTGGAAACGGCAGCGGCAGAGTAGGAACCCCCGTTTCGTCGATTTCGGGTGCCGAATCAGGCAGCAGCTCGTCGCCAGTGCCCAAAAGAGCCTCGCAGGCCACTTTGAACAAGGCAATGCAGAAGATGACTTTGGAGCCGGAAGTAATTACGAAAAATCTGGAAAGCACGGATCCGGTGATGGCAGATGGCCCGGGGGAGTTTGGCGACGAGCCGGCGGAACAGAAGCACGCGGCAGTGTCGTATCCACCCGGCTTACTTACCGTGAAGATATACTCTTCGAGGAATTTGGAGATTCCGGTGCCCATGCGTGTCAATAAGCAGATTCTGGGCAAACTTGCCAGTTTGGGAGCAAATGTGGACACACAAGAGATGCAGACGAAGATCGACGCGCTGAACGAGACGCTCGACGCGGCTGCCAGCACGAATCTCTCGTATTTTCTTCCTTCAACGTTGAAAATCGGGTCTGGAGAGTCCAGAAAGCCGGAATCAGGCGAAAAATCGGCAGATGCAGCAAAGCCAATCATCACCACTTACAGCTTGGTTTACTCGGTGGTGGAGGTCGAGAACAGCAGTGAGAGAATCAGCTCTGTTGGCAACACAATTGCTAGTACTCGTTTTAACAGTGTGACGACTTTTGATGTGAGTTCTCCTCGCACAGCCACAGTGGCTGTGCACGTCTATGTGCGGATTCCGGGCTCTTTGCTGGAGTCCAACAAGCAGGAAGACTATCTTTTGGGCACAGTGAGGTGGGATCTCGCCTCAAGTTTGCAGAAACTGCAGGAGAAAGGTCAGAAACTTGGGCTGGACGGAAATAGTGGAGGAAGACCAGTCTCGAGACTCCTAAACCACGCCTGGCTCCACTTGATAAACCCGTACACCGACAAGGAGATCTCGGGCACGGTCAACATCACGTTGGACTTCAAGCCTCTGTCGAAACACGCGAAACGCGGAATGAGCATCGAGGATTTCGATCTGCTCAAGGTGATTGGTAAGGGGTCGTTTGGCAAGGTTATGCAGGTGAGAAAGAAGGATACGGGCAAGATATATGCTCTGAAGTCCATCCGGAAGGCACACATTGTGAATAAGATGGAGGTGACGCACACTTTGGCGGAGAAATTCGTCCTGAGCCGTGTCAATTCACCGTTTATCGTCCCGCTCAAGTTCGCATTCCAGTCCAGCGAGAAATTGTACCTCGTCTTGTCGTTTATAAACGGAGGGGAGCTCTTCTACCACCTGCAAAAAGCACGCAGATTCCCGCTGATAAGAGCCAAATTCTACATTTGCGAGCTTCTTTCTGCCATCGAGACTTTACACTTCATGAATATCGTCTACCGTGACCTCAAACCGGAAAATATCCTCTTGGACTACCAGGGCCACATCGCCTTGTGCGATTTTGGCCTCTGCAAGGTCAACATGCGGCTCGATCAAAAAACTAACACGTTTTGCGGCACTCCCGAGTATTTGGCACCCGAATTGCTTCTGGGTAAGGGTTATACGCGAGCAGTCGACTTCTGGACGCTTGGCATTCTTTTGTACGAGATGTTGACCTCGCTTCCGCCTTTCTATGACGAGGATGTCAACGTTATGTATCGGAAAATCCTAAATGACCCGCTAGTCTTCCCAGCTGGCTTTGATAGCACCACCAAGGACCTAATAACGAAGCTTTTGGTGCGCGATCCCACCAAGAGATTGGGTTTCCACGGTGTTTCTGCCATCAAGACCCATCCATTCTTTAAAGATATCGACTGGAATAAGCTCAACAGTAAGGGCTACATTCCTCCTTACAAACCTCAGGTCAAGGACTCTCTGGATATCTCCAACATCTCCTCTGAATTCACCAACGAAAAACCGATGGACTCGGTTGTCGATGATTATCTTAGTGAGTCTGTGCAGAAGCAGTTTGGTGGATGGACATACGTTGGAAGTTTCAATGGTCCTGAGAGTAGTTAGGCTTGTAATATTTCTGTCTTAGTATCCGTTTGAATATTATTTTGTGTTTATTGTGTATTGGGTAATCGGCTGAAGTTTTCCATTGCCTCCAACAGTTTCTGTACTTACTACATAGTAATGGCGTGTTATAAACTTACTTGTACCTGTATTTATATTTGTATTTGTATTTATTCTTGTACTTATTACTCTGCTCTCATTAGCTATCCTTTGTACTTGCTCCGTACTTGTTTCTTGGTTTCCGGAATTCTTTCTGGTATTGGTACTTCATTCATTACTCGATTGCCTCATATTAGTCTTTCCAATTTCTATACTTCTTTCCTAACTCCATACTTCTTTATTAACTCCATACTTCTTTATTAGTTGTATACTTCTTTCCTAACAATTCTTCTTACTTAGCCCCTAAATTGTATATATTTTCAATTAATCTTTCAGCTCTATTTGCTCTCACCTTCACAATACAGCAGTCTCATCCACATCCCTGTTGTAAAGATAAAACTGCAAGTAGATAATGCAATCCTCGAATATCGTGCCGACGGATCCAAGAATCCAACTCGAATTAAGCCATATGTACTCCCAGTCACTTCTGTAAATCAAGATTTGCAAGCCATAGCACAAATTGGCAAGTGTAGAGAGCAGGAAGAATAAGAGACTCAACCCCTTGCACGACTTATTCTGGTAGTTTTTGATGATCTGTGGAATTCTTGATGTCAAATACATGAATGCTGAGATATAGCCGCAGATCTGAGGCCCGATCGAGCTGTCGTTACTTGGCTTTTTTGAACTTTGTCCACCACCATTTGGAGAACAGAATGAACCCACAGTTCCGGCACAAACAACAAACAAAATTGGCAGTCCGTACCTCACAAACAAAGAGTGCCTCTCTGGCTCCATCACGATATCATCGACAGTGGATGAGTATCTTCTTCTAAGTGAAGCCTTACTCCGGACGCTTTTCCGGCTTTGCTGGGCATGCAATGACTCATTTTGCGCCTCCTCAACATAATTATCATCTGTTGAGGGTTCCACAGCTTCGTCTGCACCTAAATCTGCAACTAAAGGCTGCCTTTCGCCCGCTTCTGCCGCTTCTATAGCATCAACAGCGTGTTTTTTACTCCGCCGATATGTGAGAAGCAAGTAGAAATAACATCCCAAAGTAGCTATGTCGGCAAACAAAAACCACAGTGCAGTTATTATGACCTCAGGAAGCAAACCCGCCCACAAGGCGCCTGTAACATTAGCAATGTCACCGATTGCCCACGAAAGAAGAAATAATGGTGATATTCCCTCCACATCTCTAACGCGAAACATTTCGATAAGCTGAGGAATTATCAACACAAGCCAACAGGCCAACGCGATAGATCCAGCTATACTTGAGAGCCTGCTTCTGATTGGAGAAGTTTCGTACTCCAATGTTGACATTGCAGTCTCGAAAAGATCGCCGATCATGTTATTAAATGCTTTTTTTGCTTTTTTTTTGGAAAGAATATGATGCTAAAGTGTATACCCTGCCTGTCTATATTGTAGAAATGCAACTGTATGAGCCGAATGTGGTCCCTGTTCGATTTTTATATTCAGTAAATGCAACGATGTCTAAAGCTTAAAAAACTCTTTTTTTCTTGTTCTTCTCCTAAGATTCCCAACCCTTGATGATCAAGTAAACTACCGTTTCCTCCTACTTTAGAGCTCAAGGCAAGGTTAAACTGAAGCAGAAAAAAAAGTAGTACTACTGCTAATAATAAGCCAATAAACACGAATCACACTTCACCCAAAAGTTGATCAAAGGGAAGAATTAGTCAACTTTACAGCCCAAACTCAAATATTCTCGCACTTCCAGCAATCAACAATGTACTGCAATATAAGAATAAGCGGAGCTTTAATAGATTATTATTTTATTTTTTTTTTGAATTTTTTTTTTACTTGTTTCGATTGTTCCCTCTGTCATTTGGCATTGTGTCAAGTTAAGCGCGCTCACATCCTTGCATTTATTACCTGTTTGGGAAGTTGCTGCTTTTGGCTTGCAAACCGGCACTCGATTGTTTCCACCGAGAAGTTTTTTTAAGGAGGGAAAAATTTTTTTCCCCTCAGGGTTTTCGTGATTTCTCTTAAGCTGTCATTTTTTTCTCCCGCAAATTCAAAATCGAAATTTCTTCCAATTTTTGCGCGAGAATTATTATGGTGGGCTCAGATTAAAACTTTTCACCACAAAGACACTCGCACTTTCTTCATATCTACTTAGTTGTTTTGTCCGTTTGCCAAGTTTCAAACTTCATAGTACAAGTTATAAGAACCGAAAATGGTGAGTACATAAAATATGCTATATGTTTTCTGGTGGCTGAGGAGCAAGGAATCGTCTTTGGGTATTACGTTCTGCCTTCTTCTGTTTAGTTTCTAGTTGTTCGTCCATGGTTTTTTCCTTGATATTGTCTTAATTGATAATAAATTTGGCACATCATGGAAGAATGTGAAGAAAATACAGAGGTGCTGGTTCGTGTTTTGCCTGAGAAATGATTTCGTTGTTCTTTTCAGTTAGAAGGATTAGTTGTTGTTTGCTTGGAATTTGCTGTTTCATATTTTGTTTTCTGCTATAAAGCCATTATAGCCTGGAAGGCACAAAGATGAAAAGAAGGCTTATTCTTGCAAACTGCCTTTTCCTTCTGCGTGTGAAATGACCACATTGTCGCTCATGGTAAAACACGTTCCGGTGCCTTTTTTTTTCCATTCTTTCTTTGATGTTCCAAGGCTGAGTCCAATTCTCAATATTTGAGAAAAAGGACTGTAGAGGATTAAGTTTGTGGAAGAGCAGTGTTTTCATCGTATCAATCGGGCAGTAACTTTTACTCAATGACCCTCCTTGCTCACTCAGTTGCAATCAGGATTCGAAGCTTAAAACGTTTCGAATAGTAGAGCGAAAGTTACTAACATGCTATCTTCTCCTCAATGACACAGCCAGCATCAAAAAAAGTCGCACCAAGCCCCTTCGCCAGCAGAAAAGCAGCTAAAAGCACTTCAAAGAAGAATCCTTTGGTCGAATCCCACCCTAAGAACTTTGGAATAGGTCAGGGATTGCAGCCAAAGAGAAACGTTTCCAGATACGTCAAATGGCCTGAATATGTCAGATTGCAAAGACAGAAGAAGGTGTTGTCTTTAAGATTGAAAGTTCCTCCTTCGATTGCACAGTTCTCGAATGTTTTGGACAGAAACACTGCTGCCGAAACTTTCAAGCTTTTGAATAACTACAGGCCTGAAACCAAGGCTGAAAAGAAGGAGAGGTTGACCAAAGAGGCAGCAGCAATTGCTGAAGGTAAGAAGAGAGAGGATGTCTCAGAAAAGCCATTTGTTGTCAAGTATGGTTTGAACCACGTTGTTTCTCTTATTGAAAACAAGAAGCCAAAGCTTGTCCTCATTGCCAATGATGTTGATCCAATTGAATTGGTCGTTTATCTACCTGGCTTATGCAGAAAGATGGGTGTTCCATACGCCATTGTCAAGGGAAAGGCCAGATTGGGAACTCTTATCCACCAAAAGACCTCGACAGTTGCCGCTTTGGTCGATGTCAAGCCTGAAGATGAGCCTACATTGGCCAAACTCGTCTCTACGATTAATCCTCAATTTATTGATGTGTATGATAACAATAAGAGACATTGGGGAGGAGGTGTTTTGGGCTCTAAGCACAATGAGAGATTTGCCAAGAAGGCTAAAGCTGCTGCAAGAGAGGCCGCTGCTAATAAGGAGTAAGTAAATTACTTAATTGTCCTATATAATAATGGTATAAGGTTTAAGTGTTGGGAATCATGCTTTTTTGTAGTTGAACCGAAATAAAGTGAGACGCCAAATCATTCCTTGTTTAGCTTTACGTAATTCGTTGGCTGGTGCGTAATTTATTGGCTTATACGCAATTCACTGCATTTAGAAGACCTTGTTTCGATACTTGCCGAACAATGCATGGGCTGTTTTTCAATAGCTAATGCCCGCGGAGAAGACGAAGAAAAAAAAATACCCACCACGTTCGCGGTACACATCACACCTCGCACCTCTGTCTCCTAATTTCCTGCCGGAATCAGGTCTGCACTGTCAGCCCTCGCAAGGAGGGGAAAACTTTTTTATGATATTATTTTTTTTTGTGCTACTCGATGTGAGGGTGCGTGTAGGTGAAATTTTGGCTAATGAGATTCTATACGTTTGCTTTAGAGTTGATACAGGTGTTTATCACATTTGGATTAAAAGTCAACCAGCAATAGGAATCGATAGCCAAGTAAGTGAGGCACGTTTTATTGAATGCATGCTCTAAGCAGTGGTTTTATGCGGTGATATGTGGCGGGTAAAGTGAGATAATGCAAGATCAGACTAGTTACACCGAGGTCAAAAAGGAAGAATCCCACAAATGCAGATAGTATGGGGGGGGTTGTAATCAAAATAACAGTATTTGCTGCCCAAGAAATCACATATACGCCGTGTATCCGCATGTTAGAGGATGGCATTTGCGAAATGGATATAATAACAAGAAAAATACTAACGTCGCTTTTTTTCATAGAATGTCTAAATCCAAGAACCACACCAACCACAACCAGATCAAGAAGGCTCACAGGAACGGAATCAAGAAGCCAAGATCCTACAAGTACCCATCTTTGAGGGGTGTGGACTCTAAGTTCAGAAGAAACCACAGATACGCACTTCATGGTACTACCAAGGCTTTGGCTGCCAAGAAGGCTGCTGCCACCAAGGCTTAAATGAAGGTTTAAGACTGGATGAATAGTAGTTGAGCCGAATGTTGTTTGTATGGGGTCTGTTGTTGGTTAAAGGCTTCATTCATTGATGGCTTCTGTTTTGTGACTTTATATTCTTGAAGGGGGCTTCCTTATTAATGCTTTGGATTGCACAAGTTGGAACTTCACGTTCTTTAGTCTTTTGCTTTACTGATTGCTTAGGTGCCTGTGAGGTGTTTTACTTGTGGCTTTGCCTGGCAAGTTTGGAAGCTCTTCTAATAGTATAACCATATAATATAACCAAATTAGTCAACTTATGTTTGTGTAGTTAGCATTGTAGTTGCTTGCTCTGTTGTCTTTTATGTTACTTGTGCTCTTCGTGGTATATGTAGTGCCGTATTTTAGTTTTAATACTGCTTGTTGTGTGCAATAAGTTATAGTTCTAGTCTGCACTCTGATAATTTTCACATTTAAATTGATATGTGCTCGACTGTGTTTGACCCAGCTTAGTTTTTACCCAGATTTGTAGAGAGCATAAATAGTTTAGAAGATAGAAGTGACCAAGCAGCCAATCATGTGAATGATTAATCTGTATGCTTCTTGTATGATAGAGAAAAATCAAACAAATACTCCAGCGGTATTATTTTTATTTTCAGTGCTGGTCGAATTGCGTGAAAAGGGAAACCAAACCTAGTGCGGCAAACAAAAGGGATTTCCTTTTTGTTCAAATTTGCATATTTATGCCCATACCCAGATTAGTTTAAATATTTATGATTCCCCCCTTTTTCCTGTATGTTATTCATACATTTCTTTCTTTATGATATTACATACCAAACAATTGTACCTTCATCAATATGTCTTCCGGCGAAACAGAAAAGAATGATTATTCAATCACGGAAAAGGAAATCGATAGTGAGAGCAAAGAGGAAGTGAATAAAGAGTCGGTTAATCAGGATCTGACTTTAATTGACAAGCCTAAAAACGACACAGAATGTATTGAGAAAAAAGCTCCTAAAAATGGAGAAGAGAAAATTGCTGCCTGCAATCCCGAAAAAGAGGCTAAGGTGGAAAAGCTAACGAAAGAGTTCGAAGCATTGGTAAGTACGATTATAAAACTTGATTTATTTCTCAACACAAAACTAACATAGAATACAACCTTAAGACAACAAATGACACATCAAAGTTGTTTGTCAAGAAGAGGCAGCAAAAAAATAAGAAAAGGCAAGAGAAGAAGGAGCATGTTTCCGGAGATGTTGAAGACGATGGCAAGAAAACAAAGAAAACCTATAGAAGAAGGAAGTACTACAGAAAGCCAAGAAAGCCGATTCAGGAAAATAAAGGGGATGAGGTTTTGGGAGACTTCAAAGGTGAACATAAGAAGCAGCAGGTAAAACAAAGCGATGAAGAACACTCAAAGGAATCGAGAAACTTGGAAAAACGGCACAAAGACAGGTACTACTATGGACGGAGGAAGTATAGTGGTAGAGGGTATGGAAATTGGCACAATACGAATGTGACATATGTTCATCCGGATCGCAGTTCTGAGAATGAAAGGTTTTTGGGTGAAGGTCAAGAAAATACAGAAAGCATTGAATTCCACCCGGGCAGAGGCCACACTGGATTCGGGCCCAATCCGTTCTCGAGACCGAGAAGAAACGAGAACAGAGGCAGAAAGAATGGCAGGCAGTTTAGCTGGGAAAAAAAGCAGCACAAGGAGCAGGATCACAAGCTGATCAAAGCTGAAAGCACCAAAGAAGATGAGGAGGATAAGGAGAATATGCCGACTGCTGCATAAAGCGAGAAAGCGAAACTAAGAGCGAAACAGAGAGTGAAGCAGAAGTGTGTTCACTAAAACAAAAGTTCAAAAATAAGCAAAAAGCAAAAAAAAAAAGTACAAGCAGCTACAGAAACAACCAAGATACTTATTACTGACATTAAGAGTGCAAAAGTTAGATACACAAAAACAACATCAAGGCGACATTTACTCCTCGAGAGCCTTCTCCTTGGAACCCCTGAGCAAACCGGTTCTTCTGGCAGCAATCAAACCAACCTTCTGACCAGCAACTGCACGTCTACCAATGGTAGATGGTGCACCAATATGCTGATGGTTACCACCACCATGTGGATGGTCCACAGGGTTCATGGCAACACCTCTGTTCTTTGGCCACGAGTTTCTCTTGACTCTGTACTTGTAGAAAGCTCTTCCGGCCTTCAACATTGGCTTGTCGATTCTACCTCCACCGGCAACAATACCGATGACACCTCTGGCATCAGAAGAGATGACTTTCTTGGCTCCTGAAGGAAGCTTAACTCTGGTCTTGTTTTCGTCTGGGTTGTGACCAACGATGATAACGTAGTTTCCAGAAGTTCTTCCCAAGGCACCTCTGTCTCCAATCTTCTCTTCAACGTTAGAAGCGATGGTTCCTTCTGGCATTGCACCCAAAGGAAGGACATTTCCAACATTCAAAGTGGCCTTCTTACCGCAGTAGATGAACTGTCCGGTGTAAACACCTTCGTTGGCAATGAAGGTCTCTTCTCTGAGCTTGTACTTGTATGGGTCTCTGAAAGAAACCTTGGCCAAAGGTGCACCTCTACCTGGATCGTGGATAATTTGCTTGACGACACCTCTGATGTATCCGTGTCTCTCAGCATAATCGAGATTTCTCAACTTGGCTGCTCCCTTTCTCAACCTCGTGTGCGAGGTGAAAATGGATCCAGCACCTTTTCTTTGGTTTCTGATGACTCTACCTGTTTGAATTGTGTTTTATGTTAGTAGTGTTTTGCAGGGTTTAAGGAAAAGGATGGTTGAGGACTAGAGTTCCGTTGCTAGTATTAATAATGTGTTTGTGGAATCTTTATGATGTTTCGTGGTGTATTTATAGTGTTTCATGACATTTCTTTGATATCTTCATTATCATTTTTCACCTCTTCTTTCATTTCTTCTATATCATCTTCTTGCTAGTACCTTCTATAATGTCATTTGCACCTGTGTCTTCCGTAATATCCTAACTCTTAATGTTCTCGTTCTGTGCTGCTCTATAACATAATGTTTGTATCTTATACCTTTTTGCTTCTGCTTCTGCCTTATCTTTTCACACAAATGCAAAACTATCAGTATATCTTCCCTAATTGTTTCTTGTATTTATCACTCTGCTCTCCTTGGAGTATACTTTCGATAGAATTTCACATTCTGTCCAAAACTCCATCTCTACCCCTAAAATCCTCGATCAAACAACAAACATCATCTTCTAACATGCACATATTACTTACCCATTGTTTATTACCTGTTGATCGTGCTTTAGTCTTATTCTTATGCAAACCAAAGCTGCATCTAACTCTTCTTGACCTTGCAATTTTTCACTTCTCATACCGCATAGGCACATCCGCACACTGCCCGGCAACTAAAAAAATTTTTACCCCCAGGGAGATTTTTCAACGCAGCATCATGTGACCGCATAAAGGGTTGCAGCCCTTTGTTGTTTTTATGGTCGGCGACGCGTCGGATGCAGATGTTTCCGAGCGCTGCGAACCCGCTCGGAAATTATTTCCTGAACCGGCAGGCCGCGCATGGCACCACTGGAGTTTCCTTATCAGTAATGCAGGCAGGGAGTCTTTTGCAGAGGAACCGATAGGAAAACCAGCCAGCACTTTGAGCAGTATAAATAGCGCATTTCCCATTATTCGGTTCATTATAGCACTGTGGTGCTTTTCCAGTATGTTTGAGGGTTTAACTGCAAGGTTTAACTGCAAACATAACTCTGTTCCAGTGCATTTAAAGTATCTACATTAGACGATTGTGCAAGTGAATTGTGAATTGAGTGCACCATGAAGTTTTCAGCATTGCTAGCAGTGTATTCGAGTCTGATTGGATGGGCAAGCTGCCACCAGGAGCAGAATGCCCTTTCCAAAGAGCCAATCGGAGTCGAGAAAAAGCCCACACTAGAGCAATTGTGGGGTCAGGAGTGGCCGTTTACGGGAATTCCTACATTTGCACATCTCAACACAACCAAGTGTCTCTTGAGTCCAGAATCAGAGTATGACATCGGAATTATTGGCGTTCCGTTTGACACGGCAACATCATATCGGCCGGGAGCCCGGTTCGGCCCCCAGGCGATCAGATTGGCCTCGCAAAGACAAAATTCGATGCGTGGTTTCAACACCAGGGCAGGAATTAACCCCTACCAGAATTGGGCAAGCCTGGTTGACTGCGGCGACATTCCAGTGACACCAATGGATAACAAGGTGGCCTTGGACCAGATGACGGCTGCATTCGAGGAGCTTCTTTTGAGAAGAAACTCGTCTTTGGGGGATGCTCATCCCCCAAGATATGTCGCTTTAGGGGGAGATCACTCGATCATTCTTCCACACTTAAGAGCATTGCACGAGGTGTACGGGAAGATTGCAGTGATCCATTTCGACGCCCATTTGGACACGTGGACACCGGCGAAATATCCCTCTTTCTGGTCCAGTGAGCAGTCGAAATTCACGCATGGTTCGATGCTCTGGATGGCCAAACAGGAGGGGATTTTGAGCGATGATTACAACGTGCACGTTGGAATTCGAACGCGGATTTCCGGTGTTAGCTGGGAGGACTTCGATGAGGACGATGACCAAGGCTGGCTCCGGTTTAGTGCCGACGATGTGTGGGTTGGCGGAAAGCAGTCCTTGGACCAGATTGTTGCCAGCATTAAAAAGCGGATTCCTGCACACTACCCCGTTTACATCTCTGTGGATGTCGACTGCATGGATCCCGGCTTTACCCCCGGAACGGGGACCATCGAGCCGGGTGGAATGATGCCAAGGGAGGTGATCTATCTTCTCAGACACCTCGATCTTGATCTTGTTGGTGCCGATGTGGTTGAAGTTGCCCCAGCGTACGATCAGGCTGAGATTACAGCCACAAATGCTGCACAGGTTGTTTTCGAGCTTGTTACGACGATGGTCAAGCGTGGTAAGCCTTTACCTGTGAGGGAGGACTGATTACTCTCTGCACTGAGGAAATTCGGTTGTTTCATGTAATACAGTTTATCAATGACATAGTTATCTTAGAATCTGAGGGAGTGTAGAGTAATAATATGTAATATGAGGAGTAGTTGCATTCTTTACTACCTGCTTCCTTTCTTATCTATTACTTTGCTTATCTGCTTCTTTGCTACCTGCTTCTTTACTACCTGCTTCTTTACTACCTGCTTCTTTACTTATTTACTACTTTACTTATTTACTACTTTACTTACCCACTTCTTTACTACCTGCCTCTTTACTACCCACTTTTTTACCATCTGCTTCTTTACTTACCCACTTCTTTACTACCTGCCTCCTACCTTCTCCATTGCTTATCTAATCCTTTCCTTACCTATTTCTACATGCACATATTACTTTTTTCATTACTTATTTACTTCATTATCTTTATAATTCCTACTACTACCCACTTCTTCATCCACTTTTTACATCTTTATAACTCCTACTTCTTTACTGTCTGCTTCTTTACGTACCTAATGCTTCCCTTTTCTTCTTTATTATTACTTCTTTCTTCTTATGTACTTCATTATCTTTATAACTCCTACTTCTCCGTAATTTCTCTACTACCAAACTATCCTGCTATTTCTTACTTTCTATCTTTTTTTTTCTTTCTTTACTTTACTCCCCCTATCTCTTCATCACTGCTCCCCCTCTTACCACAAAGAATATCCAAACTCCATTGCAGCTCCTATATAAAAACAGAAATACATAACATCATGCCGGCGGCTCGGTCAAGAAATCCGCAAAATACTTCACTGCCGAGTACACCTCCCTACCAACAGGCACAATAAACTTCGAAGGAAGAAGAAATCCACGGCTTCCACTATCACGAAGCTTGAGAACGAATGCCGAGTACGCTTTATTGTGATACATGTAGTCTAAAGCAGAGCCTGCACCCATTTCAGGCAAAAGATCGGCACCCCGGTCCTCACAAGCAGACATAACCTCGTAGTTGACACCAGAACGAAGCCGGATGGCCTGAGAAAGACCGTATGCAAGTTCTAGCAAGTTCTCTTCATCGCGTGGCATCTCAGTGCACGAATAAGCGTAAGGGTAAAGTACCTCCTCTGCATACGAGTGGAGGTCTATGTACGCATATATTGGGTGACTATGCCGCGTGCTGTTCAAGTAATTGTCCCAAGCGTAACTCTCGAGACTCTCGAATGCGTCCTGGCCAGAGTAATCCTCGCTGCATGGAGAATCGAGGCCTCTTTCGAAGTGGAAGTTGAACGAGTGGTCAATATCGATGCCAAAGCACCGCGGATGGTAAGTCTGCTGCCTGTTCTTCCTCCACAACCGCTCAGTGCTCCACGTGTACGCATAACCATCCGGATTCATCACCGGAAGAAACAGAAAGTCCAACTCCTCCAGGTAGTGTCTGACCTTCTTGTTTCCGGCATCATAATCGGCAAGCAAGCTCGACACGATGTAGCAGACGGTGGAAATGCTGATCCACTCACGTGCATGAATTCCACCTGTTATGACAACGGTCCGGATCGACTCGTTGTCCGACTTGTGCCCACTAATCCGCAATGCACGGATATCTCGGCCCTCATATGTCTGTCCTATCCATTCCACCGTCAACAAATCCGGATACGTCTCCGTGAGCATGTCGAACCAGCTGTAAATGGTGTCCAAGTGGCGGAACTGCTTGAAGAAAATGTCTTTCTGCGTCCGGAACAACTCCCGGCCGTCTTTTTCCGCGTTTTTCATCGTTGCCTGCATGTTTTCCTCCTCTTTTGGATCAAAGTCAGCCTGTGACTCGCCCAAAGTCTCGAATATTGCCTGCGGAAGGTCCCCAATCAGCAATCTCGCCGAGTACCGCGCACCTTTGCACCTCCTACCCACTTCCTCCACGATCTTCTTCACCACCAACTTGTCACACTTCACGTCTATAAACTTGCTCTTTCCCGAGTTCGAAGTTGCCCAAATATCCGCCCCGAGCATCTTGGCCGTTTCCAGAACAACCCTACGAACTTCTCCGTCCTCCCACTTCTCGAATCTGACCACAAACTGGTCCTTCAACTTCGGTAACGACTCCAAAAGCTGCTTGCTGGGTGAATTCTCGATTTCCGAGCTGCTCATCTCGGTATAATACTTGTGCCCGTCGGCCGAAACAGCACCAACCGAGTCCAGTTGTGCAAAGAGCTCGTCGAGCGGGCTTTTCCATGCCAAACTGAGCCTTCCATCAACTATCTTATCGCTTGTTCTTTCAAGTCGTGCTAAAATTGCTTGTTTCACATTGTTGGCTTTATTTAGCAGACCACCCATGTCAATTGCTGCCCCCACTCCAATCAATGAGCCCACCAGAATCCTGCTGAACCTCATTTTTGCTTCTCTCTCTCAAATATGTGACGCTTACGCTGGAAAAAGTGTGAATTTACACCCCACGATTATCTTCCAAAGCACACTCTTTTTCAGAGCATTAAACTTGCTGTAATGAGGTTTTAAATGTGTTGCAAATTGCGTACAGTCCAAAGTGTAGCCCTTGTATAGTCACACTCTAGAATATGTACTTGAGTATACTGGTTCTCACACCGAAAACGTGAAAAACTGCACAAACTTCGGTTTACCATGTGCAGCAACAATTTAGCAATCGCAGTGTGAGGAGAAAAAGCAGCCAAAGCGGGATAAAGAAAAAAATAAAGAAAAAAATAAAGAAAAAAATTGGTACTATGCTCGGATGCTCGCTTTTCATTTTTCTTATCAGGGCTTCTTCCATTTTGAGTAATTGCTCAGGAGCAGTAGCAGGACTTCACATTTGGTTTCTTTGTACACCCTGAATGGTTCTTTTTGACATTACCATGTGCATGCAAGCAGGTTGGCATGGTTAATATAGCTAATATAAATGGTATGAGGCTTCAGGGGAAAGTATGGGTGTTATTTTCCCATAAACCATGACAGAAAGCTATGTCTTGGTTAAATAGTATTGGCACAGAGTTTAGGCACCCTTTAAAACCCTGACAGTTCTTTTAGAAATTGTAAATTGGCCCAGTACAACAAAATTGGTGATTGCTGGTTTTTTGAGCAAAAGTGAAAAGTAAATTCGTACTTGAAGTAGTTAATAAAGTAAGCAGTACTCTACTAAGTACAACTCTATAGTATTTCTTTTCCATAAAAAACAGGAAAATGGCGCGTAATACATAATTTGGCAAAATATCATTACTTTCTCTACATTATTTCACTTACGTTACTCCACCCACGTTATTTCAGTTACTTTATTCCACCAACGTTTCCTCTTTGTCTCTGTTCATGCTTACATTAACGATTAGTACGCAAATAAGCGCCTAGGGACCCCAGTCCCGTCGATCGACGCAAATTAGTCGTTCCCCTACCAAGAAATTTTTTTTTATCATCCGCCGGAAAAACTGAAGAAACGAATCGGGCTAATGACCCGGCTCGCGCCGCGCACCAAATAAATAAAAGCCCAATTTTTTATCGAAACTAGATCACCCCCCACCGCGCGAAGGCCGCCGGAGACAATCGAAATTGGGCCCCGGGGAAGAAAACGGAATTCCGGATAGTGAAGAAAACGAGATCATGCACAATGTCCGTGTGCATTTGCAAAAAAAAAAAAAACTAGAGTATGCAGAACAAACAAACAAATGGGGTGGAAAAGCGTGCACAGACGGAAGTAAGTCATCGGATGGCATTGTGTTACATAGAAAGACCGTTTGTGGGGTTGTGGATGATCAAAAAATTAATAAATCTAAAAAAAAGATTTCATTGGGTATATAAGAGGACGCAGAGCCTCTTCCCAGGACAGAAAGGAGTTCCCACGGTAAAAAAAAAAACTTTACGTATATCTTCACACATACAAGCATTACAGTTCGATAGATACTTTTTAGAGAATATCTAATACAGATAGACGCATCAGCACAAATAGAAAGCGACATTTTCTTAGAGTGCTGTCAGATAGAATTAGAAACTGCTATTAATACCAGCATAGATATCAGTAGCAACCCGGCAAGAATTAGAAAAAAAGCAGAGCAGCAAGAGTACCAAAAATGGCCAATTTCCCAGATTTCAGACTAGATGGAGAGGTGACAGTTGTCACAGGAGCATGTGGAGGACTTTCAGGCGCAGTTATTCCAGGATTGCTCGCCTATGGTTCGGATATTGCATTATTGGACATGAATGCTGACCAGATCAAGCAGAGCATTGAGGAGTTCAAGAAGCAGGCCAAGGAAACTTTGAAGTTGGAGAAAATTCCGGAGATGAAAGGTTATGTTTGCGACGTTTCGGATGCTGAAAACGTGAACCAGGTATTCGAAAAGATCCATGCAGAGTTCGGCAAGTACCCACTCCACCTTCTCAACACTGCCGGATACTGCGAGAATTTCCCTGCCGAGAAGTACCCGGCCAAGAATGCAGCCAGGTTGATCAGTGTCAACTTGCTCGGCTCATTGTACGTTGCACAGGCTTGGGCTAGACCTTTGATCGAGAACAAAGTCCAGGGAGCTTCTGCAGTTATGATTGGCTCGATGTCTGGCAACATTGTCAACGATCCACAGCCTCAGATCTGCTACAACATGTCCAAGGCTGGTGTTATCCACATGGTCAAGACTTTGGCTGCCGAGTGGTCCAAGTACAATATTCGGATCAACACACTCTCGCCAGGTTACATTTCTGGACCTTTGACCGCAAAAGTCATCCAGGCTGATCCTAAAATGTATGACAGGTGGATGTCAATGGTGCCAATGCACCGGATGGCCGAGCCTCAGGAGTTTGCAGGCACTGTTTTGTACTTGCTTTCCAACCAGGCCTCTTCTTACACCACTGGTGCAAACATCATTGCTGATGGAGGGTATGCATGCTGGTAAGGGGTTCGTTTGGCATTTTTTGGAGTTTTTATACTTCCTTCTTTGCTTTCCGGCCTTTTTCTGAGAGGCTTGCAACCAATCAAAGAGACAGCTTCAGCACTCTCGTTAAGCGCTTTATCTTTATCTTGTCCTTTCCATTTATTTTGACATTGATGCTGTCTCTTTCCTATATTTACCCTCTACGTTGTTTTTCTCTCGCTTTAATGAAAGTTCAAATGATTATGTAACACAGGAAAAGAGTATTCTGGAATGTAGTTTATTTGTATTGTAATACTATACTGATTTAGTTCAGTTGTAAGTTGGATGAGGTATTGTAATGACTCAAATAGTCTACTATTATCGGAATCCACAACTCTAAGATCCCAGGTAAGATGCTGAATCGAAATTATGCCTCCTTTTACAAGTGTTCTGACATTTCAAGGAACCAGAAAAGATGTATTATATTCTTCAGGAAACCCAAAGAGATCCGAGCAATTACTGTATTTTAGTAACGAAGAATAATACCAAATAGTCTCTAATAGTCTCTAATATCACTCATTTTTTCATCATACACCATTTATACACGTCTTGGCAATTAATTAACACCCGGAACTGACAACTATTTGAATTTATTGTTCTATTTGCGAAAGACCACCCGGCGGCTATAAAATCCTCTATTCCTAAAAACCAAATGAATACGAAACCGGAAAGTGAGGATTTGAAAATCAGGAAAAAAGTAGAAATCATATGGAAATAAATTATCTCGCGTAAGCACTTTGATAATTCTTTCCCTGAAGTTCGATCTATTTAAAAGCTTAAACAAAAACAACAGAAACAACAAAAACAACAACAACAACAACAAATATACAAAATGCCGTTGGATAGAGAAGACTTGGCCAAGTTGATGGACAAACTAGAAACTGCCGAAAAGTTTAAGAATCCAAATAGAAAACGGACAAAGCGCAGATACAGATCATTAAGACAGGTCTTGAGAGATGATGAAAAGCGAATTCAACAGAAAAGGGACGAGTCTAAAACACCAATTGCTAATGTTGTCACATACCAATCAGTTACTGCACCACCGTCGTTAAAGCCAGTGAAAACCTACTGCGATATAACTGGGCTCCCAACCAATTACAGAAGTCCAACCACAAGAATGCGTTATTACAACAAGGAGTGCTTTGATATGATCAAGTCGCTTCCCCCGGGTGTTGACCAGCAGTATTTGGCATTGAGAAAGGCAAACGTGATCTTGAAATGAAGTATACGAACTACAAGCACGAAAAAGTACCGATGCAAAATTAATTATTATCCATCACGTGTCATCCACACAAGAGTCCGCCTCTGATCGGTCAGCTCTGGCCATTCCATCTGGCCACAATGTCGGATATGGATCTGTCGAATTGCACATTTTCAATTTCAGTGTCGATTTTTTCTGATGTGATGAATGGATTGCACACAAGTCTCAAGTATGCTCTATTGACCTTTTTAAACACCCCGTTGAGGTTTCTCTCTGATTGGTCGGTCGTGTGCTCCTCACGCGAGCAGCCTAGAACTATTTTCATGCCTGTATTTGTCTCCTGGCCAAACACAAACACACCATCATGCACAAATAATAAATTGTAAGTGCGGCCGGCCTTCGGTTCGGTTTCTGCTGCTGGCATAAATGGCGAATCAAACACGTCAAGTGCCATATGGGAAAGGAAGTTATACTTGAGAAGCTCATTTTCTTTAGTTCGCTCGTCTATAAAGGATTTTGTTTCAATTGAATCATCTGGATTCTCTGGATTTTTCGAATTATTTAACTTTGATGTTGATTTTTCTGTAGTTTCCTGCTTTGCTGTTGTATCCGTACCGGCGTCTAATTCGGCCTTCTTTGTTTCCAAATCAGCACCATCTTTGTCTGACTTTGTAGATTCAGACCTATTTTCTGCATTCTCTTCGGCAGATTTGGACTGAGCCACGCCTTTTTCAGACTCGTGTGTGTTCCAATTATACTCGTATGGGGAAAAAGGCTGTATGTATAACGGTTGGTTTTCCCTTGAAATAAGGGAAACAAAATAGATTGCCATGACTCTGTACTCAATGCAATGGTTAGACGCTTATTACTGAACGATATGAAACTCTCAAAAAAGAAAGTAATGCGGAATGTATTATACAGAATAAACAATCTCAGATCAGCAGTAATTAAGTTGGAATTGAGACTGTGCTTTTTTTTCAGGCTGCCCTAAATATTTTTGTACTTCATCTTCTACATGAACGCTCACCTTACCAAATATATTTCGAAATATATTTCTATCACGAGTTTCTGGATTCACCACAATTTTATCTAATATCTTTGTCCTCAATTGGCTTTGTCTAACATCCACATCCCGGTAGCAATATTTTGTGATCTAGTGTATCGATTATCCTTGCCATTTATTACTATATCCTTATTTATTAACCTTATCTATCATCATTATCAACTCGGATTAAACCTGTATGATTTATCGCAAATACTCACTCCTCTCCAACAATGCGATCCCCAACTCTCATGTACCTGTAACCAACATTCTCAACATCGATATTCACCCCAAAATAGACTTTTCCCTTCTGTTTTCGCTCCTTTGAAAGCTCAACAAGCAACGACGGATCACGTGACCCCTTATCAGACACTGTAATCATGTAGCATCTGTCACATTTGCATCTTTTCTTGAGCACAACTCCGCTGTCCATGTCTGTTAGAACGGACAACTTGTCCTCAATGTAAGGATGTGCCGAATCGACAACAATGTTGGCTCTGAACCTTGAAATGAGAGAATCATCTTTCGAAACCTGTCGCATACTTCTCTCATTTACTAGTAAGAAAGCAGTTTTATTCTGCATCTGCTTCTCAGTAACAAACCCAGCCAAAGTGCAGCCTATGCTCATGACATCACTGAAAAATTTGACCATCTTTCTTTCAGAAATCGCTATGAAATCTCCCATCTGCTTGGTTTTGTACCTCCGGATGTTGGTACTGACCCAAAGCTTATTACCGCCTCTTTTATCTCTCACATAAAGCATATGCTTTAGTGGATCCACACGACAATCTAAAAGTGCCATTCTGGGATTATTCTTTAGCAAAAGAGGCTTTTGCGTCAGCAAATCGAGAAGCACAAAACTGCGATCGAACTCGAAACCGTGCTTGGTCAATTTCCATTTTCGGCCTTCCGGTATTCGATAACCTGGACACGATTTTATTGGATATACCGTCAAGCTTTTAACTACAAGTTCTTGCTTTTCTCCTGAATTTCCCTCCTCAATGTTTAAATTGCTGTCTTTAAGATACTCCGTGATGAATTTAACTAGTGTATCAATCTCTGAGATCATAGTCATCGCACCAAAGCTCACTCTTATCACACCGGTTGGTTTTCCATCGATTATATCCAATATATCACCGCACTTGTGCCCTTTTTCGTAGTCTTGCCTTATATCCTCATTTGTGCGATCGAGAAACTTCTGAATTCCGCCTATATTGCACAATGTTCCCGTTCTTAGCGAAATATTTCGAGCTGAGGCAAGCTTCCCAAAGCCATAATACCCAATCGGGTCTCCTGCTGGCGATAAAAGCGAAAATGCAATAATAGGGCCGTGCTTGGCACCTGGCCAATCATAAATCTGCAGCATTCTGCGCCCAGTGTTGCCATATTTCAGCTGCTTCAACTTGCAAATGGCGTATTTTCTGATTTCATCCGTGTGCAAACGAATGCTGTTAAAAGACCCGAAAATCTGATAATGCGAATCAATCGCCACGGACAATTCCAAAATCGCATGGATCGGAATCGTTCCGTCTTCTAGGCTTTGATGCAATTGCTTACTCCGGCGGCAAAACGGCTCCTCAATCGTGAGAGCATCAATTGTGCCTCCACCAAAGTATCTTCTTTTTTCAACGAGCTGTTTTGCAGTTGAACGTCTTAAAATGAGCGCTCCTATATCTGGCATCCCAAAAATCTTGTAGAATGACATCACCACAAAGTCTGGCGAGCTGTTTGCATCACTTAAGTCGGGAGGATCGGATGTTGACAATGCAGAGGCATCATAAAGTGTGTAGCAATGATCCAATCGCCTTCTAAACTCCTTACACCAGCCAAGAGGAAACTTCTGGCCGTTGAAATTCGACTGTCCCGTCCACGAGACAAAGTTAAGTGCTGGATATTTGCCATCTTTGTCTTCAACTGGCTCAAAACTGGATATATCGTCAAAAGTTGCGTATTTGGCGGCTAAAGTTCGCAACCCAATCAACGAAGTGTGACAGTTAATGTTGTAATAGTAGTTGAATGAATTTTCTGCGGCATCCTGGATAAGGGAGGCAGCAATCTTTATTGCGTGTGTTGCATTTAGAGAAAAGACAATGTCATATTCCGCCGGATCGGCGTGAAATATGCTTAAAATCTTGTATCTGGTTTCCTCGACAAGACTGGCAGTATCGCGTGATGCTAAAGATAGGGAGTGCGGATTTGCAAGAAGCGTTTTGGATAATGCCTCATGGATTTTGTCTAATGTGAGTGATGAGTACACAGTTGTTCCAGCATGATCTAGATATGTTTCATTGGCCAAATTGGGGTAGTACTTCTCTCTTATCTCTGAAACTGGTAGCGGGTAGAACTCAGAAATAGTCATTCCGATTAGTTGGGCAGGCAACAATACACTCAAAAAAAGGGTGCTTTGGGATCGTGAAATACTGTAAGTGGGTAATCAATGAAAAATAAAGATGTGGGGAATTGAAGCATATTTATACTTTCAGGGAAAGCGATGTGCGGACCAATCAAAAAGTCCGCATGCATGAATCAGGGTGTGGAGAAAAAATATCCCTATCAAAAAAGCGAGCTGATAAGGAAGGCCGATCGGAAGGCCGGGGATATTTTCCCAAAAGGGAACAACACAAGGCGACAGGAAACGGGCGGCACAATTTGGGATTGTGGTATTTTTACTGTTGGGATAAGGGAGCAAATTTATTTTGGAAATATTGACGAAGATGCCTATGGCTTACGTGTATAAATAAAAGTTACTTGCAGTTTTTTTTAAAAGGGCATCATATCGCACTGCCTTGCTCAGGCCAACAGTTTCGGCCTAGTCCGAGATTTTCATAGTAATGCTATTTGTGCTTTCTTATATTTTTGGGGATGAAACTTCACTAGGTGTCGTTAATGCTGTGCATTGTGCTATTTGCATCTTTATACTTTGGAGAGCTGCTCATATCAACAAACTTGGGTTTAAGTCTAGTTTATTCAATTTCGGAAACAACGTTTATGGAAAATTTAAAGAATATTAAGAAGCCTAAATAACATGCTTAAAATGTGTGACCTACATTTGAAAGGATATTTATTCTCACAATTACAGTGTATATCGAGTATATGAAAGCAGTGTAAAGCAGGCAAGTTCTGAATTTCCTGAATTCTAAATCTTTTGAAACTGATGACATCTTTTGATGATAAGAGTGTCTTTTCTATGATTGTTTGAAAGCATGGATATCTTATTGATTTACCAGAATAAGGAATGCTTTAGAAAGTAGAAACTAAGCAAATTTATCCATCAGACCAAGTTACAAGGCTGATGATTAATCCTTATGTAACTTGAAGAATTAGTGGAGAGTCGGCATCTTCCAAATCCGGAAATATACAAGCCAATGGACAACAAAAAGGCTTGCATTCTTGAGCTATAATTACACGTAGATACACCAAACTTATTCTATTGCCAGAAACTTTATATTTTCATCAGTCAGCAAGATTATTGCACTATGTTATAGGATCACGGAGGAAGTGTGGATGTATGTAATTGGAGGTAGGTACAGCATCCTTACACACTCAAGTGAGGCGAATTTTTCAGGCATACGAAAGTGCGAATTTTCCACTCGTTCAATTTCCAATTTTTTTTTATTTTTTTAACACGCATCAAAAATGGTACGAGGTGCCCTGGCACATAGAGATCAATTAAATAGCCAAGTACTATTTAAGGGATACAGCACAAAACAGCAGGTTGGAGTAAGGAAGAAGCGGATTATTGAGAATGTCAAGCGCCAACTACGACTATGACGAGAATTCGCAAACTTGGCCATATTTTGCACTGACGGGAATACTGGTGCCACTTATCCCAGCAACAATCTCGTTATTGAAAGATCAGATTGCCAAAAAGGAGGAAAGCAACGACAAATTTAAGAGCGTCGAGTGGCTTGAGTCTTACAACAAAGAAGATGTGCAGAAGCTAAGGAAGAGGAAGGTGAGATCAGGGGCATTTTTCAGCAAGAAGTTCGTGTTTGTTGCAGCAGGCTGGGTGTTGGTGGGCCTACTGGCATACCTAATAAGGAACATAGACGTTGCCGTTTCGGGAACAAACTTCGACCCCTGGAAGATCTTGCAGATCAGCGAGCGGGCTACAACAAGAGAGATCCGCTCGGCCTACCGGAAGCTCTCTGTGAAGTACCATCCGGATAAAGTCGACACGTCGGAAATGAGCCAAAAGGAGATAGATGCGGTCGATGCTGCTTACGTGATGATCAACAAGGCCTACAAGGCATTGACGGACGATGCTGTGAAGGAGAATTTCCTCAAATACGGAAATCCCGATGGACCCGGCGAAGTTACGCATGGAATTGCTCTCCCCAAATTCCTCATTGAGGGTCGCAGCTCGCCATTTCTCGTTGCAATCTACATTTTGCTCATTGCAGTCATTCTCCCACTTGGGGTGGGCAAATGGTGGTCGGGTGTCAAGGCCCACACGAGGCAGGGGATCTATTCGGATACTGCATCCGGCTTTCTTGAGCATATGCTGAATTTCGACCCGGCAAACCTCGTCCAGGTGAAAGATATCTTGAAACTAGTGTCCGAGGCGCACGAATACCGCGATATCGACCACGCCCTTACACCAGAGCGTGTGTACGATCTCCTGTTGTTGCAGTTGGCCCGCCGGAAGCCCGAGAACCCGGCGGACGAGTTGCTAAAACTCAAAGTTGTAGCCGAGACTCCGCGTTTGTTACTCAGTTTTTTGCAAATTGCGTCTGCATTTCGGAACACAGATGTCTGCTATGCGATCGTTGATGCACACAGATGCCTGATCCAGGCACTGGACATCGAGGATGACCGGAAAATGCACAAGTACCGGCAGATTTTGCAGCTTCCGGGTGTTGATTTGGCCAATTTGGACACAGAAGGTGCACCAGGCATGTTTACGCTTGGCAAGTTGTTGAAGAAGCCAACTGAGGACCCGGCCAAGTTTTTGGGCGTGGGAGATAACTCCGCAAAAGTGCTCGACTATGCATCGAAGATTCCGCTTATCGAACCTCTAGATTGCAAGTTCAAAGTCCCCGGAGTGGACTACATTCCACCCAGCTCGCATGTTCACATCGATTTGCGGTTTGTGGTGAAGTCTGCAGCCCACAAGTCGAAGCCGGAAATCAGTAAGTTGTCGAAAGAGCAAGTTAGAACGAGACTCGAGGAACCAAACACTCTGGAAGCACTAAGAAACCCGTACCAGATCGTGTTCGACCAACCGGCAATAGCAATGGATTATGTGCCACCATATTTCCCCGATGCCAAGTACTTCAGCGAGAATTGTGGCTGGGTTGCATTCTTGATCATCCAGAAAGACGGAAGAATAGGTGACTCACCGGGAATGGTGAGAAGAGTCGATCTTTCGAATCTAGAGCTTACCCAGGAGCAGTTCATGAGTTCCGATGCAAAGGTGTCTGTCTTCAAGCTGCCGATGACGGCTCCTACGCCTGCCAAAGAGGGCAACTTCCAGTTTAGGCTTGTGCTCAAGAACTTGGCCTTTTTCGGAAGTGACATCGAGATTCCTCTCGTGATGAAAGTCGAGACTAAGCCCGAGGAGGCTGCCACAGACGATGCTTACGGAATAGAGCCGCCTTCGGAAGATAGTTTGGCGGGGGCAATGGCACAGCTTAGAGGTGATGAAGTGAAGCAGATTGAGAGTGAGAGTGAGAGTGAGAGTGAGAGTGAGAGTGAGAGTGAGAGTGAGAGTGAGAGTGAGAGTGAGTGGACGGATATGGATACAGATACTGAGGAGGAGGATGGGAAGAAATAGGGAGTGTGTAGGAAATATAGAAGTAAGAAGAAGCGATTGTGTGATAATTAATGCTGTAGTACGAGGGTAACTGGGGAAGAAGATACAGATAGATGAAGAGTGAGAAGGAAGAAACGAGAAACGAGAAATAAGTAAGAAGTGAGAAGTAGTAAGTAGTAAGAAATAAGAAAGGAGTAGTTAGTAGGAGATAAAAAAGAATTAAGTAGTGAGTAATAGGTAGCAGGAAATAAGAAATAAGAAATAAGTAAGAAGTAGGAAATGAATAACAAGTAAGTAGTAGGAAGTAGTAGTAAGAAGTAGTGAGAAATAAGAAGCAGTAAGTAGTAAATAGTAAGTAAGTAGTAAGTAGCAAATAAGAAATAAGTAATGAGTAGTAAGTAGTAAGTAATCAGTAAGTAGTTAATAGGAAATAAATAAATGATAAGTAAGTAGTAAGTAGTAGTAAGTAGTAAGCAATAGGTAGCAGGGAATAAGAATTAAGAAATAAATGACAAGTAAGTGAGAAGTAAGAAATAAGAAGTAAGTAGTAAGTAGTAAGTAGTAGTAAGAAATAAGGAAGAAGTAGTAAGAAATAAGGAAAAAGTAGGGAGTAGGAAATAGGAAATAAGCAAGAAGTAAGAAATAAATGATAAGTAGTAGTAGTAGTAGTAGTAGTAGTAGTAGTAATATTAGTAGTAGTAATAGTAGTAGTAATATTAGTAGTAGTAGTAATAGTAGTAGTAATAGTAGTAGTAATAGTAGTAGTAGTAACAAGCAGTAGTAACCACCTCCATTAATTACACAAACTAAACCTAGCAAAGTCATTCTCCCTTCTTCCTCAATATCCGCTTCGCGTAATCAATCAACTGCGTGTTTCCCTCGGTAGTGACAAAAAACCGCCTGTGGGACTTGTCCTTCCACAAAATAACACCTATCTCCTCACCGTAGTCCATGAGCTTCTCAAACTCGAAGTCATTGGCAAAATCCTTGTACAAGTACCCGTTGGTAGCCTCAATTCGGTCTAGCTCCAACTGCCAGAGCTTGATCTGGTCCACGACTGTGGGAGGGAGGATTTCGAACTTCAGCTGGTCGGCAGCGTAGGTGTTGCCGATGGAATTCTCGAATTCAAGCTTCTTGGCGTATTTTTCCTCTGCTTTTTTCACCATCCCCGGGTGTGCGTGGGTCTCCAAGTAGTTGATGATCTGATCGGCGGTGATTCCATTGATCAGGGCCCTGCGAATGGACTCCCGGGTGACAATGCCGGTGACCATGTTGGCAAAACGGGTCTTCAGGTGCACGAACAAGTTCAAGATGGCGATCTGGAGCGGCGAGGACGTGTAGCAGTATATTTTGAAGTTTGTCTCGATGATCACAGACCCTTCAACCCTGGTTTGGTCGGCCTCGGTCGCCGGGTTGGCAATCTGATCGTTTAAAGCGGCACTTGCAGTCTTGAAGTTGGTCTGCTCGGAGGTCAACGACGTGGCTAGACGCGTCGGGTAGAATATCTTGCCCTTTCCGCCGGAAGCAGCATCCCGCGGGTAGTATAGAAGCCCGTAGTCGATCAGATCCTCAAGCATGATGAGCTGGGTGTCGCTTAGCATCCCGATCGGGTAACCCTCTCCAAGCTCGAGCGATCCCAACATGAAGATGAAGTTGAGAACGTCCACCGGGTTCATCATGAGCTTCTCGGACATCTTCAAGTACTGGAGGAGGAGGGTCCAGATTTGCGAGTTGATGGTCTGGAGAAGAAACTGGAACCCGCTTTTCGTGATCAGAAGAGACTTGAGCTCCTCCCCTGAAGGTGGAGTCAGCTTCCCGTCTATGTAATGATCATCGACTACAAAATCCTCGTCTGCATCTGCCCCGGAAGAGCTGTTTTCTCTCCTCTGGCGGTCGGACGGCAGCTCCATCAACCCGCTGTACCGAAGCAACGTCAGCACGCCTATGCTGGGGTACTCGGCGATCTCCGAGCCAACCATGAAGTGCAAGATGTTCTCCCACTTCGACAAGCAGTACGAGTCCAGGAACTCCACTGTGATCTTCGCGTTGTCGTCGCTGAACAGTGCATTGAGGTTTTTCTGCGTGCTTTCGGTGCTTTTGTTGTCTTTTGAGCTTTTCAGGCCCTTCCTTCCGCTCTCTTTCGCCTCAGACTCCTCGATCGTCTCCGTGATCTTCTCATTTGGATCCAACTGCCTGCCGGCCCGAAATCCAGTGAGTGCATCCCTGAAACTCTGCCTGAAGATCGGGTTCAACTGCACAAACACTATGACGGCGGTCTTGCCTGTTTTCGGGTGCTTGAGCTTCTTCCTGATCTCCTTGAGGAGATTGAGTGCTTTGAGCCGCTTGATGGACTCGTTCTGGTATATCTTGCTTGGGTTTCGCCTGTGTGTAGTGCCTGAAGCCTTTTTGTGCCGGATCCACCTATTGAGGTCCAAAAACGGGATTGCCGTCTCCTGGAATAGAAGGGTCATGATGTAGAACTTGGCGAGTGCAGGGAGCAACCTGAATACTGCCAAACATGTTTCTGGCGATTTGTAGAGTTGTGCATGGACAGTTTCGGGGAGATTGTCCAAGTACTCGTTGATGCTTGACTTGAAGAGGTCTGAGGAGGAGGGTTGGGTCAGAGGGGATTGCATGGGAGGGGAGATTAAGAGGAATGGAAATGATCTGTATGAGTGAGTGAAGTTATAAACAATCGATGAATGTCAATGAAGTGAGCTTGATAGACTAAATCAATGAAGTGAGCTTGATAGAATAAATCAATGAATAAATCAATGAAGTGAGCTTTGTGAACAAAGCAATGGGTAAATCAGTAAGTTAGGTCCACCTGAATAAATCAAGCTTGATAGACTAAATAACTCAACGAACAAATCAGTGAGAAGTGTGTCCGGTGAACAGATCAATAAATAAATCAGTTAATAAAGTCAGCTTGAATAAATCGATAAATAACCTAATGAATTAAGTTCACTTGAGAGAGTAGATGAGGCAGTGATAACCAAATCAACCAGATAGGTTAAATCAAGAAATGATATTAAGAAATGATATTAAGAAATGATATTAAGAAATGATATTAAGTCAATGATATTGAGTCAATGATACTAAGTCAATGACATTAAATCACAAATTACAATGACCAGAGACAAAATCTGGAAGCCATTCAACTTAGGGTCATCTTAGCGAAACCTCTCAGAATTGAGATTCCGGCGTAGGTTTCTAGAGCAAAATATTTTCTCTATTTTTTTCATCTTATAAATTTTTCATATTGATTTCTAATTTCTTGATTTGTTTGATACTTCTAGTTTCTTTGATACTTTGATACTTTGATACAGAGAAGCTGAAAAGATAGACTAGGCAGAGGACAGATTAAGAACAATTTAAGCATGACGAGCAAAAATGAGGCTATGGACGAACTGCTGAAGCCAATGTACAAAGGGAAAGCGTTGACAGACCCAATCAACACGGCAAAAGACAAGTGGAATTTGGTGCCGGCATTCTTGAAAGTGAAGGGACTCGTGAAGCAGCACTTGGACTCGTACAACTACTTCGTGGACGTGGACTTGAAGAAAATCGTCAAGGCAAACGAGATGGTGGTGTCGGACGTGGACCCGAGCTTCTACCTGAAGTACCTGGACATCCGGGTGGGATACAAGAGCAACGGGGATCGGGAGAAGCCGGAGGTGGTGCTGCCGCCGCACGAGTGCCGGCTCCGGGACCTGACGTACAGCGCTCCGATCTACGTGGACGTGGAGTACACGCGGGGGCGGAAGATCATCATCCACCGGGACTTGGAGATCGGCCGGATGCCCATCATGCTCCGGTCGAACAAGTGCATCTTGCACGGGCGCAGCGAGGCGGAGATGGCGTACCTGAACGAGTGCCCGTTGGACCCGGGCGGGTACTTTGTGGTGAACGGCACGGAGAAGGTGATCTTGGTCCAGGAGCAGTTGAGTAAGAACCGGATTATCGTGGAGACGGACCGCAAAAAGGGCATCGTGCAGGCGTCGGTGACGTCGTCGACGCACGAGCGCAAGTCCAAGACGTACGTGGTGGCCAAGAAGGGCCGGATCTACCTGAAGCACAACTCGATCAGCGAGGAGGTGCCGATCGTGGTGGTTTTGAAGGCGGCGGGCGTGGTGAGCGACATGGAGATCATGCAGCTGGTGTGCGGGGACGACTCGGCGTACCAGGACCTGTTCGCGGAGAACTTCGAGGCGGCGTCGCGGCTCGGGGTGTTCACGCAGCGGCAGGCGTTGGAGTTCATCGGGCGGCGGGTGAAGACCGTGCGGCGGATGAATGCCCCGCGGTTGAGTGTGCTCCAGGAGGGGCTCGAGGCCGTGGCCACGACGATCTGTGCCCACCTGACGGTGGCGCGGCGGGACTTCCGGCAGAAGGCCGTGTACATCGCGACGATGACCCGGCGGGTGGTGATGGCGATGCAGAACCCGAAGCTCGTGGATGACAGGGACTACGCGGGCAACAAGAGGCTCGAGTTGGCCGGCCAGTTGCTCTCGTTGCTGTTCGAGGACCTCTTCAAGAAGTTCAACAACGACTTCAAGGCCAACTTGGACAAGATTTTGCGGCGGCCGAGCCGGGCGTCCGAGTTCGACGCCTTGCTGCACATCAACATCCACTCCAACAACGTCACCATGGGGCTCAACCGGGCCATCTCGACGGGCAACTGGTCCTTGAAGCGGTTCAAGATGGAGCGGGCCGGCGTGACCCACGTGTTGAGCCGGCTCTCGTACATTGCAGCGTTGGGCATGATGACCCGGATCAGCTCGCAGTTCGAGAAGTCGCGGAAAGTCAGCGGGCCGAGGTCCTTGCAGCCCTCGCAGTTCGGCATGTTGTGCCCCGCGGACACGCCCGAAGGTGCATCGTGCGGCTTGGTGAAGAACTTGGCCCTCATGACGCACATCACCACGGACAGCGAGGAGGAGCCGATCCGCCGGGCCTGCTTCATGCTCGGGGCCCAGGACATCGGCCAGGCGGACTCCCGAGCCCTCCACGCCCGCGGCAGCTTCGGCATCTACCTCAACGGCACCATGATCGCCGTCACCCGGTACCCGGGGGCCTTCGTGCGCCGTTTCCGGCTGCTGCGTCGCTCCGGGCGGCTCGACGCCTTCGTGTCCATCCACACCGACTTGCAGCAGGCTGCCGTGCACCTGGCCTCCGACGGCGGCCGAATCTGCCGGCCCCTGATCATCGTCGACCGCGGTGTGTCCCGGGTGACCGCCCGGCACCTCGCCCTGCTCCGAGACGGCCGCTGGGGCTTCGACGACTTCCTCCGCCGCGGCCTCGTCGAGTACCTCGACGTCAACGAGGAGAACGACGCCCTCATCGCGTTGTACGAGCGGGACATCGGCCAGCTTACCACGCACCTCGAGATCGAGCCGTTCACCGTGTTGGGGGCAGTCGCAGGCCTCATCCCGTACCCTCACCACAACCAATCGCCCCGGAACACGTACCAGTGTGCCATGGGCAAGCAGGCCATCGGGGCCATCGCGTACAACCAGTTCCGGCGTATCGACACGCTCCTCTACTTGCTCTGCTATCCGGAGCAGCCGCTGGTTCGAACCCGGACCATAGAGCTTGTCAAGTACAACCGGCTGCCGGCAGGCCACAATGCCACCGTGGCCGTGATGTCGTACTCGGGCTACGATATCGAGGACGCGTTGCTGTTGAACCGGGCGTCGATCGACCGCGGGTTCGGACGCTGCCAGACGTTGCGGAAGAACACCGCCTTGTTGAAGCGGTACCCGAACCACACCAAGGACATTGTGGGGGGAATGCGGTTGGACGGTTCCGGCCGGCCGATCTACCAGCATTCGGCATTGGGTGGAGACGGGTTGGCGGAGGTGGGGTCGATGGTGCAGAGTGGGCAGGTGATAGTGAACAAATGCGTTCCGACCGGGCCGACGGGGCCAGGAGGACCAAGTGGAGGTGGAAATTCCACCAATCCGAGCGGGCGAGGCCCAGGAGGAGGTAGAAATGGACAGAGTAGAGAAAGAGAAAGTGCCACATCCTCCTTCCAGGAATCTCCCCTCGTCTACCGCGGCCCCGTCCCCTCATACGTGGACCAGGTCATGCTCACCGTCGGAGACAACGACCAGGCACTAATCAAAGTGCTCCTCCGGCAAACCAGGCGCCCCGAGTTGGGCGACAAGTTCTCGTCCAGGCACGGCCAGAAAGGTGTGTGCGGAATGATCATCAAGCAGGAAGACATGCCGTTTAGCGACCAGGGCATCTGCCCGGACATGATCATGAACCCGCACGGGTTCCCCTCGCGGATGACCGTCGGAAAGATGATGGAACTCGTGTCAGGCAAGGCCGGCGTGCTCCGGGGCACCTTCGAGTACGGAACGTGCTTTGGCGGCTCGGACCTCTCGGAAATGTCCAAGATCTTGGTCTCCAAGGGCTTCAACTACGGTGGGAAGGACATGCTCTACTCGGGAACCACCGGCGAGGCCCTCCAGGCCTACATCTTCTTCGGGCCCATCTACTACCAGAAGTTGAAGCACATGGTGCTCGACAAGATGCACGCCAGGGCCAGAGGTCCCCGGGCTGTGCTCACCAGGCAGCCCACCGAGGGTAGGGCGCGGGACGGTGGTCTCCGGCTCGGCGAGATGGAGCGGGACTGCTTGATTGCCTACGGCGCGTCCCAGCTCTTGCTTGAGCGGTTGATGTTGAGCTCCGATGCCTTTGATGTCGATATTTGCCAGGGCTGCGGCCTTATGGGCTACAATGGCTGGTGTCCTATGTGCAAGAGCAGCCAGAATGTGGTCAAGATGACCATTCCGTATGCTGCGAAGCTTTTGTTCCAGGAGCTTATTTCGATGAACATAGCACCGCGGTTGCAGTTGGGCGATGTATTTTAATATCGAAATCTAGATCGATAGATCTAGATTGAGATCCATGGAGGATAGATCTAGATAGATCTACATATGAGGATATCGAAATCTAGATATATCTAGATTGAGATCTGCATGGATGTGAGGATATCTAGATTGAGATCTACATGGATATGGAAGACATGACGTTGCTTAGTTCATCTTAAATATGTGCATGCAGTATGTAATGCAATTTCTAATATTTAGTGTCTTGAGATTTACATCCATATGAGGGAGGATATGATGCTGCTGTCTATATGTATGTAGTATGTAATTCAATTTCTAGTACTTAATGTCTTGAGATCCACATGGATGTGAGGATATAACATTGCTTAGTCTATGTGTATGTAATGCAATATAGTATTTCATATCCTGCTGCTGTGCATCCAATATTTGTCAATTACACCATTGATATATCTAGTACACTATGCAATGATTTCTAGTATTCAATATGAAATACCATTCTGTTCTAGACATAGATATAGATGTATGCTGTATACTGGATATATGCTCTGTATGCTCTAGATGATTTACATTTTGCGTATACCGTATATGCTCTATATACTCTATACACATACACACATGATCTAGATAAGCTGCATGTTATGATCTAGATGCAATATATGCACTATATGCTTCACACTCTATATGCATTACACCCCCAGTTTAGACTATACACTCAATATCTCGGTTAACTATGCCTTATGCCAATGCTACCTCCCATATCTACGTCTTATACGCTGTCACACAGTTCCACATTCTCAATATATAATCCAATATCTAGTATTTAACCCCTGCTCAATACAGTATTTTCGGCATATTTGTAATGTGGATGCATCTGATTTCTGAAGTACTTTAACATTCTGTTTAAAGATGGCAGTTGCAAACTATATTAAACCCTTCTGGTTAAGTATTTAAAGAATTTTCTCTGAATCCTCTTTAGTGACATTTCCAAAATCCAAGTTTTGCCTTTAAATATCACCCAGAGTCTACTCCAACATATGCCAAATCATATGCTGTGAACTTCTTCAGCAATATCCATAATTCCTTTAAGCCTTTAAGCTGCCATTCCAGTACTAAATCATGTATACGCTTATATATATTTAGTATGCTGCTGAAATGCTCAAGTGTTTAAATGTTTGATATGCCAAGACCAAGTATACATCTTGCTGTTGAGGAACCAGCTATTCTTAACTCGTACATGGTACAAATCACGTCAGCCTCCAGTTCATTGCACTTTAGATCAAACTCCGCATTGAGGTATTTCATCACATACTTTGAACATTAACATTCAGCTTCCCCTCAACTCCTTCCCACCTTATATGTCATATATGCCTTATTATTATAACCATCCCCTACCCAAAGATGCACTATGCCATTAATCGCCTTACAACATGCTCGTTTTCAGACGTTTCAAATGTTCCCACTTACCTTGCTTAACATTTGTGAGATGCGCTATCACTTCTTCTAACTTCGCCTTCCTAATCTCAGCATCACTTCCCATATCACTTCCTGTACACCAAATCGTAATCCAAATTCAGCTGCCCGTACAACTCCTTCATGGAGAACTCCCTGCTCAATCCATCCCCAGAACCATCACCAGGCATTTCTCCATGCTCTATCTTCTCACCCATCCTCTCTATGGCCCTCTTTCTCTCCTCCACCTCCTCCTTTTCCGCTTTTCCCAAATTCTTGTACCTGGGAGACCGCATAAAGTCATCTAGCTCACCCAAAGCCGAAGTATCGTACTCAAACCTCAGCTTTCTCAGCCGGGAGTCCCGCTGCTTCTTCCGGTATTCCTCTATTCCTCCCATTCGATCTATCTTTAGCTTCGCATCGTTCAAAACATAGTTTGAGGCCGCTTTTGCTGCTTTTCTCCATTTATCAATCAACTCGTTCAGGCCATCTTTTGGACTCTCATCTTCTCTTTTCGCCTCAATCTTCTTCAACTTCGCAATACTCTGCTCATATCTCTTGATCTCTCTCTCTAGTTGCCGCTCGTTCTCCTCGACAAATGTCGTTTTACTCAATTGATTAAGTTGAACCTGAATCGGGATCTTATCGCTCATCCTGATGTCTGCAGCAGGGCTCGAGAAGCTCCGCACAGCCAAGGGTGACTGCATTGGGCCATCCTTAGTCCTTAAAACGATCGGTGTCGATGCTGTGAGGTTTGCTAGACCGCCATATTTGGCCTTTTTAGGCCTCGATGTTCCTTTTGGTGACAAATCCGGTATTGGCGAAGTGCTAAGCTCAACTATTTTGCGCGGAAGCGGTGAACTGAAGTTCCGCACGCTTTTCATTGGTATTCGGTGGTTGCTCTTGCCGATTATATGCTGCTCGGATGCCTTTTTGGGACTGCTTGATCTCCGTTTGGGAATCATGAGCTTCCCGGTTAGTTTCGGAAGCATTTTAGGCTCCATCAACTTCTTTGGGGCCGGCCTCACTTCCCCATACAGTTCCTCCTGCTCGCTAATTGTTGATTCTATTGCCTGATCCGACACTTCAGAAAGATCTAGAAACGAATCATGAGGTGTTGATTGTGAGTTTGGCGTCGACTGCTCATCCATGTTCGAGAAGGGTCAAATTCTGCCTGAAATTCGATGAATTGTCACTATAATACTTTAGAACGTGCCCTTTCGGCCAAATGAGTGATAAAGTGACTTGAACTTCAACAATGATGCCAACTCTATGGTCAATAAAAACAAAAACGGGCCATCCATTTTGTGCAGAAAGCGTCGATCGACACACTCCAGAGACGGCATCTCTAGATATTCAACTTAAACTTTTTTTTTTTTTTTTTTTTTCCCCTCTCAGCTGAAAAATTCTCTCGGAAAAATTTTAGACCTACAATCCCTATCTCCAGATCATAACTCCCAGAAAGCCAAGCCAACAGCTGGAAACAGACGGGATTGCCAGTAGATAGAAGCTCAAGATGGCCAAGACTAGTAAAGCAACCAAGAAGTTCAACAAGAAGCATTTGAAGAAGACGTTGGAGAAGCGTAATAAGGCCAAGGAGTACAAACGGAGAATTGGCAACAAGAAGGCACTTCGGGAGGAAAAAGCCAAGAACAGAGCAAATGGGAGATCTGCCAAGGATGGAGAAGTGTTTGATGACATGGATTTAGAGAAGTACTTTGAGAAAAAGGTGGAAGTTCCAAGTGTTAAGACGAAAAAAGGGTCTAAATTGGGTAAGAAGTCGAAGGAGGAAGAAAAGAGCAAAGGGGAGGAATCAGAGTTGGAAATAGAGTCAGAGTCGGACTCGAAGGCCGGTTCGGACGCAGAATCGGAATCCGGAGCGGAAATGGAGATGGACAAGCAGGATTTGGAGGATTTGAAGAAGGAAGACCCAGAGTTCTACAAGTATTTGAAAGATAATGACAAGGATCTTCTTGATTTCAATCCGGTGAATCCTATGGATATGGTGAGCTCGGACGAGGATGATGAGGATAAGGAGGAGGCTGAGAAGGAGGACAAGGACAAGGACAAGGAAAAAACACAGCTAGAAGTGGAAGTGACGATTGAGATGGTGAAAAGCTGGGAAAAGAACATGATGCAGGAAAAGCCATCAATCAAAGGGATCAAGCAGGCAGCCATGGCATTCAAGGCGGCGGTGAATTCAGAGACAGACAGGGAGTACAGATATAAAGTGAGCAGCGGGCCGGTGTTCAACTTGTTGATGATGGTTGTTTTAAAGAAGCTTCCTCTTGCGATCGAGAGGCTTTCTCCATACAAAAAGGACGCAAGAGGCAGCAGAAAGCTTGGCTCAACATCGAAGAAGTTGAACGGCCGCATTTGCACAATCGTGAAGTTGCACTCAACGTCTTTGCTTGAGCTTTTGGACGGCATATCGAAGACAGAGATGGCGATTCTCGTTTTGCAGTCTACCCAGGAGCTTTTCCCATACATCATGTCGTGGAGGAAGATCCTAAAGATCTTGATCAACAGCGTGGTGCAGGTTTGGGCATCATCGGGCGATTTTGAGACCCAGGTTGCCGCGTTTGCCTTTTTGAACAACGTGTCCCACGAGTATCCAAAGGCAGTGTTGGAGATTACTCTCAGATCGATGTATTCGGGCTTTGTGAAGAACTGCCGCCGCACAAACGTTCACACAATCCCCTCGATCAACTTCCAGAAGAACTCGATGGCCGAGTTGTATGGCGAGGATGAAAGTTTGGGATACAGGGTTGGATTCGAGAACATTCGGCAGTTGGCAATCCACCTCCGCGAGAGTGTCAACAATCCTACCAAGGAGAGTTACAAGGCTGTTTACAACTGGCAGGTGTGCAACGCTCTCGATTTCTGGTCCAGAATGCTCTGCTTGCGGTGCAATCCGGAGGCTGAACTCAAGAGCAGTGTGAAAAAGGGAAGAAAAAGCGGTACAGAGTCACCTTTGAGGCAGCTTATCTACCCATTGGTGCAGGTGACCATCGGAACGATTCGTTTGGTGCCATCTGCACAGTTCTTCCCGCTCAGATTTTACCTTGTGAGGTCACTAATCAGGTTATCGCAGGCCACCGGCGTGTTTATCCCGCTATTCCCGTTGATAAGCGAGATACTGACGTCTTCTGTGTTCACCAAGAAGCCCAGGGCCTCGTCTTTGGCCGCAGTGGACTTTGACAGCTGCATCAAGGTGAATAAGGCGTACATTGGCACCAGAGTGTACCAATCAGGCGTCTGTGACGAGTTCATAGAGCTTTGCGCGGAGTTTTTTGCGCTCTACTGCAAGAGCATCGCCTTCCCGGAGCTCATAACCCCGCCTGTCATATACTTGAGGCGTTTCCGCAAGAGAAAGGGGGGAAACTTGAAGTTCAGCAAGCAACTTGGAACTTTGATCGACAAGCTTAATGCAAACGCAAAATACATAGAGAGCAGGCGGGCCACCGTGCAGTATGGCCCAAGCAACACACAGGAGGTGTCTAAGTTCCTCCAGGATGTTGAGTGGGAGAAAACGCCTCTTGGAGCGTATGTTAAGACGCAGAGAGAGGTTAAGGAAGCCAAAATGAAGATTCTCCGGGATTCTTTGGAGAAGGAGGAGGAGGAAGAGAGGAAACGGGAGCAGGAGAAGGGCGAGGGAGAGGAGGAAAGAGAAGGTGATGAAGATGCAAGTGAAGATGATGAGGATGGAAATGAAGATGTCGATATGGACTCTGATGAAGAGTAATGCGAAGATGTAAAATGTATGTATGTACACTTAACTTAGATGCGATTGACTACGGTAATAAACAGTTATATGCCTTGATCTTTTCTGTAACCGCAACATATGTGTATTGGTGCTTTGGAAGGCTCTTAAATGTGTATGGTGTGTGTTGGTGGCATTAATGGAATAACATGGTAGCAGCTCTCTTTCCTAAAAGAGCGATATATTTTCAGTCGCGTATTTCACGAACACTGTTGGGACTTTTTTTTCTTTCTATCTTTTTATTTTTTTTTCTCAATCTTTTTATGTTTTCTCTTTCTCCCTTTATCTCCCGATAACGCGAGTCCCATTATTATCAGAGTCGCATTGTTGATAAGCAGCGGCACATTTCAATTGACATTATTTGCATTATTTACACAGTTTCTCATCCTTCACATTTTATTTCTCTTTTCCCTCTCTTTTCCCTCTTCTTTCCTTTATTCCTTTCTCTCTCTTTCTTCTCTCCATTCCAAGAAACAACTACTACATCCCGCACAATGCTTCTAACTCTGCAGGCAGCTTTCACCCTTTTCCAGATTACAATCTCCGGAGCAGTTATTGACACATTCAACAACCAAGAGCCCCTGATCCAGCCATACAATGCCCTGGACTGCCCAATAGACATCCCGCTCTCCTGCTCGAACAAAACTGAGGTTGAAAACAGCTGTTGCTTTGAATATCCAAGTGGGATTTTCTTACAGGCACAATTCTGGGACGCAAGGCCGTCAGTGGGCCCAAAGGACATGTTCACAATGCACGGAGTGTGGCCAGACCGCTGTGATGGGTCGTACGACCAGTTCTGCAAGCTTTTCAGCCCAATTAAGAGTGCGAGGGCGATTTTGGAGCAGTTCGGCGAAAATCAGCTTTTAGACGAGATGGACCGTGTTTGGAAGAATATACGGGGAAACGACGACTATCTCTGGGTTCACGAGTTCAACAAGCATGGAACCTGCATGAATACACTCAAGCCAAGCTGCTATGACCAGGAAAACTACCGGGAAAACCAGAATGTGGTGGATTTCTACAAAAGAAGCATGCAGCTCTTCAAGACCTTACCAACGTATCAATGGTTGGCCCAGTCGGGAATTGTGCCCTCCAACTCGAAGCTCTATACCAGGGAGGAGATCGAATCGAGTCTCGAGGAGCATTTTGGACATCCCGTGTTCGTTAGTTGCCGTGGAAATATGCTTCAAGAGGTTTGGTATTTTTACAAGTTGCACGGCTCGATTGTGGCCGGCGATTTTGTTCCTATAGACACGGTAAGGGCCTCCAGATGCCCTTCTAAGGGTGTGAGATATCTTCCTAAATGATGCATTACCATTATATATGAAGCTATCCCGCTGCCCGAAAGTTCGCGGATGGCTTTGATTAATTTAATTTATCGATTATGAAATTTTTTGCCGGACTTTTGCCTATCTATATGCGCAATTTCTAAATCATACACACGTTTATATTTATTTGAACCAATCTATTTTCTGAGATATAAACTTTATTTAGGTTTCACTTCAAGGCACTTTAACTTTAAATAATTTCTCAAAGCACTTCTTCTCTCTTTTCACGTCAACTTTGAACAATTCCTCAATTCACTCATCTCTGCACTTTATTCACTCATCTCTTCACTTTATTCACTCATCTCTTCTCTTTATTCACTCATCTCTTCACTCATGCCTTCAGATCTCCAACAGCTGTCTCCAGAACCTTTTCAGGAGGAAAAACTGCCGCCTCCTTCCCAAAAAATCCCCGGGATCCCACCCCCGGGTTCACATTCGGGAACTCCACTTACAAGCAGAATCATTTCCTCTTTAGGCTTCATCCAGAAGTACTCCATTCTTCCCTTTGCCGGATTCTCACTAATCCATCTTTCCTCGGTTGTCGTTTTGCCCGCTCTCTTCGGGGTCGACGCAGGAAACGAGGCGATCGACGTGGGTCGTGAACTCTACCAGACTGCCAACTTGGAGCCTATTGTGTTGGGATCAGTCGTGGCCCATGTTGCTTCTGGTGTACTGTTGAACCTCCTGAGGAAGTTGATCGACTTGCGGAAGCACGGAATAGCAAACAAAGCATCGAAAGGCAAGAAAAAGCCCGTTGCCAAGCCCCGCAACAATGAAGGAACCGTCAATGACGTCAATGAAGGCTTGGGCGGAGTTTTGTCCATACTGGGATTCAGCTCAATCAAATCCATCACGTATCGGTGGTTTGGAGTTTCTCCTCTCAGTTTTTCTGGATACGTACTCATCCCACTTCTCGCCGGTCACGTGCTCAAGATGAGGGTTAACCCGCTTCTTGTTGATGGCGATTCCTCGTATGTTGACCTCTCGTACATGTCATACGCACTCTCAACTTCCAGGGTCGTGTTTCCCTTTTACGTTTTCCTGGTTTTTGTTGGTGCCTACCATATGGTTTCGGGTTCGAACCGGCTCTTGGGTCTTTTCTCAAGAAAGGCCAGAAAGGTTGCTTACATTGTCATATACTCGTTGCTGTCGTTAAGTGTAGTTAGTTTGGTGAATATTCTGAGAATGCCACCTGTTGTGGCAAGTATGGCCGAGAGATTTTCGAGATACATTGATTACATATGAGGATGTATGTGTTATTTATTTATGAGCTGGCTGGTAGCTTTATATGAGCCTACTGTTGACTTATTCTATTTATGAGCTGGCCGTTAGCTTTATTTCAAACTTTATTTCTATTTAGGAGCTGATCTGTTCATCTGCTACTTGTTTATAATCTTATAACGGGCCTGGAACTATTCCTCAGGCATCACAAATGTATTTGACAATTCTTAGTTTTGCACATAGTTACTAGTTTCAACCAAATGAATGAAGTAAAGGATTCTAAATGTGCATACCAAGTATTGACTATTTTACAAATTGACTATTTAAAGTATTAACTATTTCATCTATTTACCATTTAAAATATTAAGTATTTCACAAATTGACTATTTAAAGCATTAACTATTTCACATATTGACTACTTCAAGTATTGACTATCCAGAGTATGTTGTAGCAGTTTTACTTATGTCTCCTTTTATTATATACCTTCGGCTTAAAGGCAGAAGGAAAGCCACAAATTGTCAATGAGGATCTAGCTAGTTCTTGACTAGAATTCACTAAAGATTGCCAATGAGTGCAGTAAACCTTAAGTTTGGTCGTTTTAGAGCACTAATTTTAAATTTCATCAACTTTGAGGCTAAAAGACACTTCGACAATTTACAAAGCCCCCAACTTCTCAATTTACTGTACCAAATACGTTATTTACAATGAAGCTTTTAAAAGAGTTGATAGGATGAAAGGCAGTACAAGTTCCTAAATTCCAGTAACCTTAAATTCTAAAAAGCCATGTTAGTTTGCAATCAAGCTATTCCTAATTGATTTCTTGGCTTCCTCTAGCCACTTTACTTTTAAGTTATTTGATTGTTGCAAATTACGATAGAACCTGTACAAAGAATTAAAGGTAACAATAAGCGTGCCAAATTAACCTATAAATTTTCATCTATTTTATGATGGAACATTTACAGTACCAGAAAGTGGACTAAAGCAACTAAATTGAGGTAAGTCTTAACTACCATGTATGCCGTATTAAATTTGCTTTCACTAGAGATTACCAAGCAATCAATCTGGACTCTTAAGCTTTCTGTGGTAATTTCACCATTAACTGATTGAAAATAACGAGATAAATGTCTAAATTTCTAATGGTACTGGGTTGTAATTTCGATCATTGGAGGCAACCAGATGCGATCTTGACATTTGCTATTAAGTTATTTCACTACTAGTTTCCAGCAAGAAGGATAATAGAATCCAACGTCCAAATGGACATATCATTTTTAGTGGGAAATTTGTAGAAATAACAAGTTACACTGTTTACTAGGCAAGTGCTGAAATGCAGAGACATCTGGAGTAATGATCAGACTTGAATCTGTCAAGGTACTTTATGAGTTGGTGCTGAAAAAGGATTTTGTAGAGATCCAGCAACCTCAATCCCATAGAAATCAAGATAAAGATAAAGAATGCCAGAAATCAAGCATCTTCTGCAACTATGAAGATACTTTGAAGATAAAATATGTCATGGAGATCAAGATACGTTATAATATTGCGCTGAAGATAAAGAATGTCACAGATCAAGATACTTTATGATTTGGGCTGAAGATAAAGAATATCAGAGATCCAGCAACTTCAATCTGCAACCGTTAAGATACCCTGCTGATGATAAAGAATGTCACAGATCAGTAACTTCAATCTGCAAGCCTCACGATACTTTAAAGAATTTCACAGATCAAGACACTTTATGATTTGGCTGATAAAGAATGCACACAAGCATCTTCAACCATCAAGTTACTCAAACCCAAGCACTCTAAACGGCATACAATACACCCCAAAGCAGATATTTACAAAATTAGGCCTATATACAGTACATTCAGCCGGAGCAGGACTGGCAGCCGGCGGGATCCAACGCGTTGCACATGGGAACGCTGTTGGAGCCATCTTTGGCATCGTTGCCGGCGATGCTACCCCGGATCCGGGAATTTCGTCTCCGGACAGCCTCAGCAATCCGGCTAGTGCGAGATTCGCGCTCCATCGTCGGGCTCAAGGTGAACTTGATGGCCTGGGAGGCGGCCTGGGTCCTCAAGTAGTACATGCCGGTCTTCAAGCCCTTGTGCCAGGCATAGAAGTGCATGCTGGTCATCTTGGCGAGCGTGCAGTCCTTGAGGAAGAGGTTCATGCTCTGTGATTGGTCAACGTAGGGAGCACGGTCGGCAGCCATGTCAATGATGATCTTCTGCGACATGTCCCAGACGGTCTTGTAGAGTTGCTTGGTGTGTTCCGGGATGCCGGCTATGTCCTGGATGGAGCCGTTTGCGGCGATAATCTGGTCCTTCATGTGTGCATTCCACAGGCCCAGGCGGTCTAGATCATCGACGAGGTACGAGTTGACCACCTGGTGCTCGCCAGAGAGAACTCTTCGTGTGTAGATGTTGGAAGTGATGGGCTCGAAGCACTCTGTGAACCCCAGGATCTGTGAGGTCGATGCTGTGGGCATGAGGGCCACCAAGAGCGAGTTGCGGAGGCCAAAGCGGCGGATTTTGGCCTTGAGCCCAGGCCAGTCCCACAGATCCCGGGTTTCTGCAGGCTCTGTGCCCCACATGTCGTACTGGAGAACCCCGTTTGCCGCCGGGGAGCCCCGGAATGTCGAATACGGGCCCTCCCGCCGGGCCAGGTCCGCCGACTGGTCCAGGGCCGCGTGGTAGATGGTCTGGAAGATGGCTTTGTTGAGGCGGCGAGACTCCGGGCTGCCAAACGCGTACCGCAGCCTGAAAAACGCGTCTGCCAGGCCCTGGACACCGACTGCAACGGGCCTGTGCCGCGTGTTCGACACTCTGCACTCGCCCAGAGGGTACGCACCCACGTCTATCACGCGGTTGAGGTTGCGGACAAGCACTCTGACCACATCGTGAAGCTTGTGCAGGTTGAAAAAACGGCCTCCTTGCCCGTCGTCCTCCACAAACATCGGCAACCCGACAGAGCCAAGGTTGCACACCGCGATCTCATCCTTGCACGAGTACTCGACGACCTCGCAGCAGAGATTCGACGACTTGATCGTGCCGAGGTTCTTCTGGTTGCATTTCGCGTTGCACGCGTCTTTGTAGAGCATAAACGGCGTGCCAGTCTCCGTCTGCGAGTAAAGAATCCTCTCCCAGACCTTGCGAGCCTTCACCTGCTTCAGGTACCGGCCCTCTTGCTCGTATTGCTCGTACAGGGACTCGAACTCGGCCCCCCATGTGTCCGACAACCCCGGGGCCGTGTCCTCGGAGAAAAGACTCCACACCTGGTCCTTCTCGACCCGCCGCATGAACAAGTCAGGAATCCACAATGCATAGAATAGATCCCGGGCCCGCATCTCCTCCTTGCCGTGGTTTTTCTTCAAATCGAGGAATTCCATGATGTCTGCATGCCACGGCTCCAAATACGCACAAATCGCACCGGGCCGCTTGTTTCCGCCCTGGTCCACATACTTGGCAGTGCTGTTGAACACCCGGAGCATCGGAACTATGCCGCTGGACGTCCCGTTGGTGCCCGAAATGTACGTTCCGGCCGCCCGAACGTTACTGAGGTGCATTCCGATCCCGCCCGCGGCTTTCGAGATCATCGCACACCCGTGCACCGTCCGGAAGATCCCGTCCAACGAGTCGCTCTGCAGGCCCACCAGGAAGCACGACGAGAGGTTCGGGAACTCCGTTCCTGCGTTGAACAACGTGGGGGATGCATGCAGCAGAAATCTTCGCGACATGAGATCGTAACTCTCGAAGGCATCGCTCAAACTGTCCAAATGGAGTGATAGGGCCACCCGCATCAACAAAAACTGGGGCGTCTCGTGGCACACACCGTCCATTTTGAGCAGATACGACTTCTCGAGTGTCCTGAACCCAAAATAGTCGATGTCGAAATCTCGCTCGGCAACTATCTGCCTGTCTATCTCCTCTCGGTGTGCCATCACCAGCTCGTATAGGTCCCTGGCAATGAGATGCTTATACGAAATCTTAAGTCCCTTTCTGCGCCTCCCTGTCCCCGGCTTGTACGCCCTGAGCATCTCCAGGTTTTGCGAAAATCTTGCCGGCACTCTTTTCTGAAGATGCCTCTCAAGAATTCGTGCTGCCAGGTTCGAATACTGGTAGTGGCTCGTAGTCAGTGCTGCCACCGTCTCTGCCGTAAAATCGATAAGCTGCGGCACCGTTAACTCGTCCGGAAGCCCTTCGCAAACCTTGTCCAAAACCTTATCTGTTGAAATATACTTCTTGTTCAATCCATGCGACAGCTTCTCGATATATTGCCTGAGCCTCGGCCTGTCGAATCGCTGCCTGCTGCCCTTGGCTTTGTTCACCACCCACACTTGTCTATTCCGCTCTGTCATGTTGTTGCTTTGGGTAAAAACTGGAACAATAAGCGACGACAACCGGTGTGTTGTACATGGGTAGTGCGAGATAAGATAAAAAATGAGGAATGAAAAGAATGAAAAAGAAGGAAAAAAGAAGAATGAAAAATTCAAAATTGAGAATGAAGAGGAATAAAAAAATAGGCTAAATGAATAAAACTAAAAATCTCAGATGCACCCTAAAATCTTAGACGCAGTCTAAAAAATAGTGTGGCATAAAATATGTGTAATATTTCAGTTAATTAGCCACCCATTACTTTGTGAAGTTTTGCTATAACTAGTATTGGATATTTTGAGGCTAGAGAAAGGAAAACTAGAGAACTAAGTAAGAAAGTTAAATGAACTTAATAAATATGGGAAAGTGCAATACTTAAACACCTTTAATCCTTATCAGCGAGGCTTTCTTCGGCAGCTTAATGTAGACGCGACTATCGACGTATCTATTACAGTAAGGTAAACCACGCTCTAGGTCTCATAATGATGCTTACATCTCAGTAATCTACCCAAATTTGTTATTCTACTTCTTTTGCTACTTCAAATCAAATCATTATGCAAAAGCTATTTATTAAGTTAAATTGTCTATTATTACACCAAGCATTCCACGCATCCCACCCATAGAATACATCCCTACACCACTCACACGCTTTGGTAATGTCCCATACTTAGCGTCAAAATCCACTTAACATTCGTTAACAGGTACTTGCAGGCCTCAGTCCAGTCCTCGTTAGATTGACGGGCCGATGGGCAAATGCTGTGCCCCCCAATTTTGTTCTTTGACATTCGAAAAGGGAGTTCGTTTTCAGGACTGATTTTTTTCAACTCATCTGCAATTCTCCTGATGACATCTAGAAGAGCCATCATTCCGGCATCTAGTTTATTGTGTGTGAATATTCGGCCAAGTGAGAACTCTCCCACACTGTAAAGATCGAAAACCTTCTTGAGCTTCTTGTCCGGATCGTTTTTATCCTTTTCAATCCGCTCAATTCGAGATGTCGACCCCATTGGCACGAGAATGTACTCGGGAATGCTAATATTCAATATTCGGATGCAAACGGAAAGAAGAAGAACTATATGGCCCAAGGCAGCATTGATTTCATTCCAAGAGATGCTTTTATCGTCGGCTATGCCAAGCCTGAGCTCGTTTATCCGCCCAACCGGTCCGTCAAACGTAATATCAAATGTATCTGTAAACACATTAGCTTTTCTGAGAGTGTCTAGTTGGTCCATGTTTGACTGATACATGGATTTTGCTCTTCCTAGATCATCCATGCTGCTTCTGAGCTTCATCTCGTACTCGTTTCTCTGCAGGTAACACTCATTTTCCTTCTTTTCTACCTCTCCCAACTCCACCTCTGCATCTGTGAGCTCTTTCTTCAACTGCTTTCCCTTTTCCTCGGCCTCTTTGATTTGCTGCAGTAAGCTTTGCTCCTCCTTCTCTAGTTTCTCGTATTTCTTCAAGTCCTCGGCAGATTCCTCGTTGTTTGGCCCATTTTGTCGCTGCAGCTTTCTCAAAAACTCAACATACATGTTTTTCTCCTCGGTTAGTTGATTAAGTTTGTTCTCCATCTCTTTGATCATCGCATTGGCACAATCGCTACACACAGGATAGTCTAGCTCGTATTTTGACGATATAATGTTGAACATGTTTGTAAATGTATTCACGCGATCGCTTATTGCGTGCTGATCTTCTATTGTCTGCTGATCTTCTATCGACTGCTTATCCGTCTTGTGTGTCTTGCTTTTTGAACTTAAAGTTGTCGCTTCACTTTCTTTCGTCCTTTCACCAATTCCAGTATCCTCGTTTTTTGCATCCCTTTCTTCTTTGAGAACTACAAACGACCCATCGTCCTCTGTAGAACTATCTATGCCTGCCTGCCTGTTTATCAACGGCTTTCCGTTACTGTTTGCTAACGCTTCATTTAAAAGAGCCCTTCGTTCTTCGGGTATAAAAACCGAATTCGTATCCAAAAACTCGCTTTCATTCCCTTCACTATCATGCCAATCAACACCTGCATACTTTGCACCTTCTGTAATGTTGTTTAGAACACTTTTTGGCCTCTGTGTGTAGTTTGTTGTCAATAATCGTCTTTGGGCATCGCTTATATCTTCAAGAGACTTATCAAGCGTTAATGGAAGTTTGCATCGCTGGCAGATATAATCTGGCATTGTGGTGTATTCAATGCTAATATGGTCTGTACCTTTTGGTATGTAATTTCCAATATTGTGTAACTTTCCAGTTGTGAGATGTATCGATAGTCCAGGAAAGAGTAGGAATAGATAGAAAGATAAAAAAAAAAAAAAAAGCATCTCTTATCGCTTCAAGGATTTCTACTATCTAATTCCAAGATGTGTGAAAAAGAGCAATTGAGCATTAAATGGAATGAGCTTGCTACACAATCATGATGAATTCATCGTAAAAAGGATTTACAAACCAGCTCAAGAAGAATTTATGAAAATGCAGTAATATGAAAATACAAAACCAACATTTGCAAAAGAATATAACATACAATTAACATTTACATAAGATGTAATACAACTAGCATCGACATAAGATGTAATACAACTAACATTTACAAAAAAATAGTATCCTCATTAGTACAAAAAAACTGAATTCTCAAGAATGGAACCGGGCAAAACGTGATATTTCATTTGGCATCTATAGAAAATATAATATCACTGTCAGCCTTTGGATCGTATGGCTTCAACAAAAACTTGGAGAACTTCTTCAAGTTGCTCAAGCCACGGATTTCATTGCCGCACAAAGGCATCTTCACCAAGTGGTAGTCCTCATAAAGCTCATCCATCTGGTCAAGGTACTTCTTCTGCATTTTCCAACGAGATTTGCATCTCTTGCACTGATCATCATCAGCGAAAAGAAGCTGGTTCACCACTATAGTGTTGACATCCATGTGATACTTCATCAAGTCCTGGATCAACCTCTCGGTCTCGTATAGGGATAGGAACTCAGATATGCAAACACAAACAAAGGTGGTGAGATCTGGATTCTGGAACTGCTTGTTGACCTCCGAAACCTCCTCCTTTATCTGTGCAAGCTTTCCGAACAACTCCTGCTTTTGTTCGCCTCCAAGCATGCCCATTAGTGGTCCTAATCTGCCACTAATGTCATTAAACTTGTCCAGTAACGTCTCTAGGGTGTGTGGAAGCTGCAAAAAACGAAGCGTGTGTCCTGTTGGTGCTGTATCAAAGATGATGGTCTCAAATTGCACCTTGCTCTCATCTGGATGCTTCTGCTTCTTGATGTGCTTCAAAACCTCCATAAACGAAAAAGCCTCGTCGATTCCGGGAATCGAACCCGTAACCTCGGTCATCACGTTTGCTAGAGGGTCCTGAGGGTTGATCCCCAGCTTGTTGTTGGCAGCAAACTCCTCCAGAGTTCCCGATGGGTCGATTTCCATACATGACAAGTTTGGCAAGCCTTCAACAACTCTGGCATCTTTGCCGAACTTCTGGTCAAAGGCATCGGAAAGATTGTGTGCAGGATCTGTTGAGATGAGAAGATAATTCTTGTCCGGGTGGTTTAGTGCCATCTGGATCGAAATAGATGAGGATGTTGTAGTTTTTCCAACTCCACCTTTACCTCCAACAAATATCCACTTGAGGGAATCTTCGAGAACCACCTCTTTCAATGATGGCTCGACCACCAGATCTGTGTCTTCCATGATTATCTTGCTGTAGAAAAGAGTAGTGTGTGCTTAATTAATTGAACAGCTCTTGTGACGAGATGAAAAGAGGCCAAAGTGTAAATCTTGAATCTCAACATTTCGTTGCGATCTTGGCCTTTTAAAAAAGCGGAATAAAAAATGGCACCGGGATTTTTGGGGGTTCTCATTTGATTTTTTATTTTCTTACGTATTCTCTTCGCGGGTTTATCTGCGTAGTTTGTCTAGAAGGATCTAGTTGGCAGAAGAAATAATTCAGATGAGATGCCACTAGTTTGAGAAATTACCATATTACTTCCAATTTAAAGCTCGATTCAGACGAGTGCGTGCCCAAATATGGCGTATCTTGCATTTTCTTTGTAGGATTGTATGTTGGCTCGGGTAATTGCTATGCGTTAATCACTATGTGTCAATTACTGTGCGGCAACATACATAAGGGAATAGTAATTAGACCAATTAGGGCGATACTTCCTGATTTAATAATTGCTTGATTTACAAATCGACTAAACGTCATAGATGGCCAATTGAATGGGTGTTACATGCTGTATAGATAAACTATGTATAGCTGCACATCTGATTACATAAGCGTATAGATGGTAATTACGTAACCCATGAATAGTCATTACATAATCCGGCGGGTTTAGATTACGTAATCACCCGGATGCGACTTGGATAATAATCCCTGGGACCGTTCATACGTGCACTAATTACCTGCGTTAATCAGCTCATTTCTCCGCTGTTCGACCTCTCTTCCCCCTGAAGAACCTTGCCGTTCTCTCGATCGACTTGTCTAAATCGGTACTGCCCGGTATTATTCGTTTTTCAATCCATTGGGACAATCCATTTTTCACATTAGCCGTTTGGTATCTGGCGTCTATTAGGAATATTACTGCGTAATCGTTTATATTTCTGATTGCTCTTCCCACAGACTGGTTCACGGCCCGCATACAGATGTCCTTGTATAATTCCTTAGCCTTTCTCTTGGATGTGCTTGCTGTATCTCCGTGCTGTAGGGATTTCCGCTCAATGTACCTGCTTTTGGCTATTAAATCACCACTTTTAATGTTTGGGTAGGGGAGTCCAACCATTACCACAGCTCTCGCCATGTCATCTGAGAAGTTTATGCCTTCAGACATCTTTCCACCGACCACAGAAAGAAGAATTGCGCCCTTTTGATCATCCTCGTTGATCTGCAAGCTGTAATCTCGAAGAATTTCGTCCACGTTTGTGCTTCTGGACTCCTTGAACACCTTCTTGAACTTTTCTAGCTTCTGGATGGTGTTCAACTTCTGCAAGTGTGCATATACCTGATCCAAGTACTGGTAGCTGGTGAAAAAGACAACCACACCTTTAGGAACAGAGGCCGAAATGCGGATTAATGCATCAGCAAGGCCGTTGAGGACGTCTGCCCTATTTCTGGAGCCATAAGTGAACTCCATGGCTGTTTCCCCCACTCTGGATATCGTGTATGCCTCCAAGTTCTCATCGGGAATAATGTGGCTGCAGCTAAACGTGTTGATCATGCTTTTGTCAATATACGGCACAAGAAAGTCCGTGAAGTTGCTCATTGGCTGCATTGTGCCTCCAGCAAGAAGAACACATCTTGAATCCCGAACCACGTCTGCAAACGGCTCACTTGGGTCTAGAAGAAGGTAGTTTAAGGTGATTTTATCGACATTTTCGCCGCCTGCATCCTTGTCTACATCGAAAAAGAACTTGCCGCTCTCTGCTGTGTTTGCCAAAGATGACATAAACGCTCTCACCTTGAAAAGCAAAGGGGCAGAAGCCCGCCTGGTCTCCGTTATCTTATCCATGTAGCTCTGGAGCTTAAAGGCGATCTTCGAGTTGTTGATGTAGGCTTGGAGAGGGTACACATTGAGAAGATCGCCAGTTGTTCCTGCGAAGATCTCGCTGGCATCAACTTCAGTGCCTGGTTTGGCTCTAGACCTGTCTATTTCTCGTGCGATGAACTTGCCCACCAAAGAGAGTAGCTTGTAGAGCTTGGAGAGGTTGATGCGGTTTCCGGCATTCATCCTGGAGAAAAATCGGTGCGTGTAAAGCCTGATGGCACGCCGAACAAGCTTGATTTCGCCAAACGAGATGCTCGAGGAGTTCATGCTGCTTATTGCATCCATTAGGTTGTGTGCCTCGTCGATAATAACGATGCTGTCGTGTAAATCGATGCCAAGCGAGTCCCTGGTCTCTCTCTGAAGAAGCAACTGGTACGGAAGAGAGATAATCTCTGCAACAGGCACTCCTTCTCGAATACTGTAATACGGACAAGCTCTGAGCTCCTCACCTATGCTGGCATAGTCCTCGATGTCGTGGACTGCCGAAAATCCCACATCCCGGACCTCATCCATGAGTTCAGCCTCGTTTGGAACGCTTCTTCTAACCATAAACGGGCATGATTCGTCTTTTGGCAGATGCTCCTGGCCCAATTTATCGTTTTGCGTGTCTTTTTCTCGCTGCAATTTGCTCATCCCACCTCCTCTCTGCATCGAAAGGCACTTCTCATTCATCAGCTGCGCATCTTTCAACTTCACAACTTCCTCATTCACGCAAAGCTGCTTTCTCGAGCCTAAAGGTAGATACTTGATTTTTTCGTGCACCCCAGTTATCGAGGACGGGAAATCTGTCATCCTCAGCTGTGATGAAAGCTGGCTGAGTTGCGAATGTGTCCTGGATGCGAAGAATATCTTGATTGGTGACTCGTTCATCGCACTGCTGCTCTGGGATGGCACTTTCTGGTGTACAGATGTCCGCTGCTCCACCTTCTCGAGGAGATTCTTCACCTCTTGCTCAACTTGCGAGTACTGCTTCTGTATGGAAGATGAAGCCACAGTTGGTTGTCCAGATTCCACACTGTGGTCCGTGTAATCCTCTGGTGCAAGGTCGTCCATGCTCAAGTCTGCACCGCCCGGTTCTTTGCGGCGTTTTCTCACGAATCGAACACTTCCGCGTGCTTTGTGCATGCCTGGATCCTCGAGACTGCCGGAAATCATCCTTGCACCTTCTTTCTCCAACTGCTCAAGATGCTTCTCATACTGCCGGGCATCTTGCACCGCCCGCCCCACTATCTTTTCCTCGTATGCCTTCTGGACCCACGCCGGTTCATCATCCTCCTTTGCGCCGAGTTTTTTCTTGAGTTCTGCACCTCTTTCCATCTTTTTATACTGTCGTAACCAGCACATTGCCGAACAGATCAAAGAAAGGGTCTTTCCCGTGCCTGTGGGCGACTCAAATATGCCAACCTTGTAATCGCCATCGATTGTTTTGTATATTTGCTCCATCAATTGCATTTGCACGTCATACGGCTTTTCGAATGGCTGGTAGAACTTTCTTGCTTTAGCATCTTCAATTTTTCCAGTGTGCTTTCTTTCATTGTGGATTTCCACCTGGGTTGTTTGCGGCTGCATTCAGACGCTCGTGGAGTATATTGTGGGGTGGTTGGAGTGATGTTAGGATGTGGTTGGGATGTGTCAAGATATGTGAAGCTGTATTTTGGAGGTGTTAATGTGGCCAAACTGGTAAGGATGATAGGCTGATTACGATATCGTTGGTCGCGACTTTTGGGCATGAAGTAATGTCTAGCGGAATAGTGCGGGAAAAAATAAAAAGCCAAGTAAGAAAAATAATGAGATGGAGTGGATAGACTTAGTTATTTTATCTTATTTATTGTTTTGTTCCGCTTTGATGTATTTTATCACTTTATACTAACTTTTTTATCATTACTTAATTACTTTATCATTACCTTATCATTACTTTATTACTTATCATTACCTTATCATTACTTTATTATATATCATTACTTTATTACTTTATTGCTATATTCATTACTTTATTACTTATCATTACTCCATCCACTCCTCTTTTTACATCCACTTTCATACTGATATCATGACTCAATATACACTTACAAATAGGATACGAACCCTAATCGAGTCATCCGATATCCCAGATGATGTCAAGAAAGCCATTTTCGTCCGGGGATGGATCACTCACAAGGATTTAATCAAGCTTTATAGAATGCACATCTTCAAATTAGGCCAATCAAAGGTGAAGCAGGACCACACCTTGCTTGAGTTCATGGCAGGTTCTAGAATATATCGGAAGCCGGTGGTTGCACTGAAAAAGACGCGGGAGTTTACAGAGTTGATGGAGAAGTTACGTCTGAAGCAAAAAGAGTTGGATTATCAAAAAATGGTGAATGCAGATCTTGCAAGTGGTGATTTACACCGCATGATCGAACTTGAACGTGAAAAGGTAGAGGGAACAGACCACCGTCCTTCAAATGTGGCAAAAGAGGTGAAAAGTCAGCTTTCAACAGTCATAAATATCATGTTCACTACAATATCTGTTGCTTATGCAGTTTGGTACTGGACTGGTTCTTCGACCAACATGAGTCTTGAAGCGAGAGTGCTATGCTCACTACTCTTCACATTGTTGGCTCTTGTGGCAGAGGTGGTTGTTTTCTCTGGATATGTTCGAAAAGTCCGCATTGCGAGAGTTGAGGAGAGACAGAAGCCTGGAAAGGAATTGATTGTGGAGAGTATAAAATTTCAGGATGGAACGCACAGGATGAATAAGGTGAGGAGAAGTGAAAGAAAGATTAAGGGGGAGTGATGAGACGAGAGAATACATGATGTTGAGTTATCTTCTGGAATTTAATTAATTGCCGCATACCTGGTTTTGAGTTGGTGTAGGTTTAAATGACTGACTTAGTAATAAAGTAGAAGCATAAATGAGAAGTATATGGAGTAAATTAAATGAGAGGTATGTGGAGTAAAGTTATCAGGAGTATGGAGTGTAGTAAATGAGAAGTGTATGGAGTATAGTAAATCGGAAGTATATGGACTAAATTAAATCGGAAGTATATGGACTAAATTAAATCGGAAGTATATGGACTAAACTAAATCAAAGTATATGGACTAAACTAAATCAAAGTATATGGACTAAACTAAATCAAAGTATATTGACTAAACTAATTCAAAGTATATTGACTAAACTAAATCAAAGTATATTGACTAAACTAAATCAAAGTATATGAACTAAACTAAATCAAAGTATATGGAGTACTTAATTATATAATTCATGCATGTCTTTTTAGTCCAGGCGAGGTCAAACAGTAATTTTTCAGCGTCTAATTTTTTCTTTCGGCATATCTCCATACCTGAACTTCTTCATCCCATATCACAAAGACCAGCAATATCAACGTACTACATATGATCAGAGGTGGATGGCGTGTGCTAGGTGTGGCCAAAGCAGCTAATTCGATATGTATAGCGGTGAATATGTCCGTAAGTGGGGGCCTGAGACACGTGATACGGCACTCTCAGGTTGAAAAATCGCATATTTGTGCCGGATGCTTTTACAGGGCATTTTCGGCACGTAGGGATGGTGTCAGTGGTGAGGATTGGAGCTTGTTTGGTGGTGGAAAGATCAAGAATTCCTGGTTGCAGGGATCAGGTGGAAAAAAGAAGATGGGTGGTGGATTGGAGACGAAACATAGAAAGGCTAGTGGTGAACTGAAAAACGAGCAGAAAGGGGATCTAGTTTGCGCATCGTGTGGTGTTGAGCTGCAGGATACAGACCCCGATGGGGCTGGGTACTACAAAAAAAGGCGTATGGACAAAAACAGCAGAATATTGGACTATTTGGCCTCGGCAAAGGAGAAAATGGTGCGGGAGAGAGAAAAGATTGTTCTTGGAAAATTCGAGAAACTTGAGGCAGGTATCCAGCTGAAGCCGAAGATGGATGATACGGTGGACCGGAGGGTGTTCTGTGAGCGGTGTCTTGGCATCATGCATCGGGCGGAGTACGATTTGAAGCCTAGAACCCTCATTTCAGTCCAGGATGTGATGAAAAGCATTCCGGCGGATGCAAATGTGGTCAACGTTGTTTCTGCACTTGACTTCCCGCTGGGACTCAGCCGGGCAGTCAACAAGGGTCGCGATCCGTCGAAGTTGTGGTACATTGTGACGAAAGCGGACGCTTTTTACTCGGAGAAGGTGCAGCTCGAAAGATTGGGAATTAAGTATTTTCGCGATTCCATCTCTTCTCTCGTTGGTGCAGACCCCAACCACGTCTTTCTTGTGTCGGGGAAGCTAGGCTGGAGTACGGAGATGCTTCTAGAAAAGCTTCCGGGTGGGAAAATGTACTTTGTGGGGAGAACAAACAGTGGAAAAAGCACGTTGGTGCGAACTCTCATATATCGCGATGACCGCACTCTTAACTCGGCCAGCCACTACGGGCCGGGCATATCGAGCATCCCGGGGCTCACGGTTGGCCACTTGAAGTACAAAATGAAGCATACGGGGGACATATTGGTGGATACGCCCGGGTTTTGGCCACAGGGTGGCGGGGTGTACAAATACATGCTAAAGGAACGAATCAGGGAGCTTAGCAAAGTTGCCACGTATGCATCAGCATGCGGAAACCGCTGGAAGACACGCACGCCAAGAATTCTTGGCAAGAAGATGTTCAACGGGGCCAGGGTGTACACAATAGGCGGGTTTTTCTACCTCAAACCGCCGGTTGGGGCCGTTATCCGTGTTTTCACCGGAATCCGGGGCCCCGAGGCTGCTTTTAGGAATATCACACGTGCCAAGGTGGTCAGCAGCAACCGGAATTCGACCAATGAGGACGACTACTTCGTCAATAAGAAGGCAGCGCTGAATCTTGTGCGATACGTGATTCCTCCTTTTTACGGTAGCATCGATGTAGTCCTGCGAGATGTGGGGTACTTCATGATTACTCCATGCGGAAAGTTTGGCAACGATGACGTTTACGAGGTGTATGTGCCCAAAGGGGTCGAGGTTGTCGTCAGGGAAAGCATCTTCAAGTATTTATACAAAACGAGAAGTTCCAGAGACGAAACTGGCAACCTACTCTCCAAACGCAACATGCTGCGACGTGGGGTTCCTGTGCTCCGAAAGGTGCCTTCTCACAAGCTGATTTTCACCTCTTTGTACCGCGTTCCGAAGGAAATGCCCCATATGGAGGCTGCGATGACTGTTGTTCCGAATTACGAGTTTATGGAACATTTCGACACTCAGAATACCGAGGCCACGTATCCAAACACTTACTGGAAGATGCCCAAGCTAGATTAGTGTGTGCTGGGTGTTTAGTAGCTTGCTTGTATTGGTTTCTACTTGGGATCTAATAAGTGTCTACTTGATTACTAATTAGTTTGTACTTGATTACTAATTAGTGTCTACTTGATTACTATTTAGTGCCTACTTGGTGGGTATCTACTTGTTTAGTATCTACTTGCTTGGTATCTACTTAGTATCTACTTGCTTGGTATCTACTTAGTATCTACTTGCTTGGTATCTACTTAGTATCTACTTGCTTGGTATTTACTTGCTTAGTATCTGCTTTGTTAGTCTCTTCTTGGTAAAATCACCATTTACATCTAGATATCTGCTTAGCATCTATTATCATCTACTCCGCATCTGTTTCAACAATACTTCCTATCTGCATTTCATATATCACCCCAACCAAATCGGTGTGCTCAACTACCATTATCAATTCTGGCATATCCTGATATTCTCCACTCTGATGACATAAGCAATGTCATTGTTTTCATCTTCAACCTCAGTGTTATGCATAATACAAAGATTGGAAAGGAGAGTTGTTCAAGCCAAATAGTTCCAAATGAGAATTCGACGCTGAAATATTCATTTTGATTCTGCTCACTTCCAAAGTTTGGATGAACTCTGGTTGTCACGTGATGTACATCTATTTAACATCAACTAAGTATTATTTGGCTTCTACTTAGTGACTATTAGTCCTCGGGATCAACTTGGTGTCTACTGTAAAAGTGCATGATGGGTACTTAGAGTCTATTTAGTGGATACATATCAACTTGTATACTAGATACTGAATACTTGGTGTCTACTTAGCGCTTATTAGCCTACTTAGTGCTTATCAGCCTACTTAGTGCTTATCAGCCTACTTAGTGCTTATCAGCCTACTTGGTGCTTATTTAACCTCTTGGTGCCTATTTAGTCTGCTTGTATAAATATCCTATTTACTTTTCCTGTATCATATACTCATCTATTACCTGTAGTCCACTTATCATCACTTGCTTATCTGCATCTCCTGTTTTCTTCATGAATGCTCGGCCCCTCCCAGATCGACGCGTCGATGGAATCAATTTTTTCCTCGGCAAATCTTTTCCTCTCGCATTTTTCTCTTTTTTTTCGTCTCTCCATTTATTTACTTTTCAAATTCTATACCATCTTGTATATTTCCACCTCTTTGCACTTATCGCTGCTTTTTTGTCCAAACCAAACTCAAGCCTGTAGCCACAAACAGCAGTATGGCTTCTACTATGCCGAATACAGCAGCTTTGAGCAACAGTGGCGATAAAACTGAAAAAACCCTAGCTTCTTCACTTGGTGAGCTAGTACAAGCATCAAAAAACCTTCCAAGACGGTCAAATGGCGTCGGATCGCTCAGAAGGAGCCTTGCGGAGATCCGGAGACGCGCCATGGACATGCGGAAGTACAACAAGGAGGGTGCAAAGCGGAATCCGTACAGCAAAGTGCATTATTTGATGATGGGGAAGGGAATAACGATTGAAGACATGGAGGACGAGCTCCGGTCGATCGACGTGCGTCCGGTCGGCAGCGACGCCTCGGCGGTGGTCCCTGGGAGAAGGCAGGCTGCGGGAAAAGCAGAAAAAGCGGACGGCGCCGGCGCTTTCGGTGATGTCGGAGATTATATGGCTGCGCAGCGCCACGAGAGCATTCTGAGCGCCATTGAGCAGAGTTTGTCGACATCAGCGCGGGATTTTGACCGGTTTGTGAGTGATAATGTGTCTGCTGAGTGGAAAAAAAGCACGAGGAACGTCGAGAGCGCGCTCCAGAGCATATTGAAGCCGGCGCAACAGCCGCAGGCGCTAGCGCAGGGTCAGGCGCCGCAGCCGCAGCCACACGCACGCACGTTCGACAAGGAGAAAAAGACTGCGCTCGCCTGGCGCAGCAGACCGTCCACGAATATTTTGTCCGCGCAGTACACATTTGAGGACGTGGGCAAGGATGCGAGCAGCGCTGCACGCGCCAACCCGAACGTGTCGCTGGCGCTCCGGCGCAAGTTCGAGCTGTATGCGCAGGTGGTGTACAACTTGAACGAGGCGCGGCAGGCTGGGCGCTGGTACCCAATCTGTACTGTGTTTGCAGATCTTGCCAAACACGAGATGACCACTCGCGCCAAGCAGATGCATGAGGCTTGGATGATTGTGCGCGATGTGTGTGGCGAGGGGGATGCGGAGCGCGAGGAGGCGAAACAGCGCCGAGTTGCAGGCGCGGGCAGCGCCAATAGCGCCAGTAGCGCCAGCGCATCGCGGCCTGCGCGGCTCGAGGAACGCAAGTTTGCGCGCGCATACACGGGCGAGGAGGCGCAACTGCGCCAGAAAATCGTCGCGCGCAGCAGAGCGTACTTGGAAGAGCAGTTCTTGGATCACGTGACCGAGCTGTACGCAAAGGTTGCGGGTGGCGCTGCGCCGGCATCGAATGCGCAGAAAGTGCAGAAGTTCGTCGAGTTGACGCGCAAGAGTAAAAACGGCAAGTGGAAGGTGGAAAATTTGACGTTTGTGAATTTGGTGCCGATCTGGGCGACGTTGTTCTACCTCATGCGTGCTGGGTGTTACGATGAGGCGCTAGCGCTGGTGGAGAGCAATGTGGATGGGTTCCAGAAGTTGGAGCGCTCGTTCCCGCTGTACATGCGCGCATACTGCGCCAGTGCAGCGCATGCGCTCCCTGCGGATCTTCACGGCCGCCTGGCTAATGAGTTCAACCAGTACTTCCGGCGGCTTGGTGCACAGAAGATGGACCCGTACAAGTATGCGGTGTACAAGCTGATTGGGCGCTGTGATTTGGCGCGGCGCGACTTGCCGTCAGTTGCGCTCACGACTGAGGATTGGCTCTGGTACCACCTAGGACTTGTGCGTGAGAGTGGTAGCGCAGGCGCAGATGTGGGTGCGGGTAGTGCTGGCGCAGTTAGTGCAGGTAGCGCAGATAGCGCAAGCAGCGCAGGCGCGGATGGCGCATTCGACGGGCCGCTGCAGCCAGAGATCTACCGCCTTGCGGATCTCCAGCAGGCAGTCGTTTCCCTTGGCGCCAGCGCGTTCGACGGTTCGCGCAGCAACCCGCTCTACTTGCAAGTGTTGCTTCTCACCGGGCAGTACGAGCGCGCAGTCAAACACGTGTTTGAGTCTTCGGAAATGGACGCAGTGCACCTTGCGGTGGGCTTGGCGTACTACGGGTTGCTGCGGGTTGCGGTAAGCGCAGGGGGTGCTGAAAGTACGCTCGGTGCGCCGAATGCGCCCGCCATCCGTCTCATGCACGTGTCGGCGCAGGGCGTCGCGTCGATCGACTTTCCCCGCCTCGTCGGCCACTACGTCCGTGCCTTCAAGCTTTCGGACCCCCGCGTTGCCGCAGAGTACCTTGTGCAAATATGTATGTGTCAAAACACGCAGAACTCAGGGCTTGAAAAGCAGCAAATTGCGATTTGCCAGCAGGCAGTCCGGGACTTGGTGCTCGAAACAAGAGAATTCGTTATTTTGCTCGGGCGCATCGACAAATCGGGAAGCCGGGTGCCCGGCGTGGTGGAAAAAAGGAGAAAGCTCCTCTGTTTGGACGATTCAGCCGCATTTTTGCACAATATCGCCGAAAAAGCAGCCCGCTCGGCCGAGCAGGAGGGCCGGCCTTATGACTGCATCCTTCTATACCAGCTGGCCGAGGAGTACGAGACGGTTTTGGCAACGGTCAACGTGCTGCTGGGTGATTTCGCCGCTGCAGCAGACTTCCGTACACCACTTGGCCCCGTGGTGCAGGCAGACCGCATTCTAGGCGAGGCAAACATCGTCAAGTTGGCCCGCCGGTTGCTCAAGATGTACTCGGGCTCGGCCGAGATGCTTGCGCGGACCTCTGCCTCCCGCCGGCACGCGTGTGATGCTCTTTTGCAGCTGATCGATCTCTTTGTCGACTTCACATCGTCTGCTCCGGACCTGGTCGACATCTTGGCCCGGGTCAAAAGCCTTGGCCTCACTCCTTGCAGCCCGGACTTGTCCATGGACCGGATCCGGGCCAAAGCGGACGAGTTTTCCGCGCTCGATCAGCCGTTGGCCCGCTGCGTGCCCAACACGCTAATCGTCCAAATGAGCTGCATCTCTCAGCTTTTGTACGATTTGCAGCAGGGCATTGATGCCGTCCGCTTCGACCGGCTTGCCGGATCCCAGACCAACGGCTCCAAAGACGAGAAGATCCGCCAGCTCCGGCTCATGTCCAAGTACTGCATGGTGTACGCGGGCATGGTGCAGTACAAGATGCCGCAGGAGGTGTACCGGACGTTGGTGAGCCTCGAGGCCGATGTGTAGGGCGTGATTACGTAAGCGTGACGCTTGGTTACGTAATTGTTATGATTGATTACGTAATTGCTGCCTGCCACCCCTGGCTTTCTACGTACGGGTAATATATTTGTTAGATGTAAGTAAGGTTCATTTGTGTAGTCTGTAAGTATGTGCCCGAGCTTCTTTTTGAGATTTGCTGAAGACGTGTGATTACGTAACGCTTGGGTATTCCCAAGTTTACTGCTCTACATCCATGAACACAATTCTTAGAGGTACTCCTCACGATTATCCTGATATTGTATTGGTAACTAGATAAGTGGAATGGCATGTGTGCAGACATTCAAGCATTTTCCGAATGTTCAATCATTTCCTGCATTCAAGTATTTCCTCATCATTCATTCAACCATTTCCACATTCAACCATTTCCACATTCAACCATTTCCACATTCAACAATTTCCTACACTCAAACATTTCCTCATCATTCATTCAACCATTTCCACATTCAACCATTTCCACATTCAACCATCATCTGATCCGTCACCATGTATAACTCCAGCAAATGCAATCTAAATAGTGCCACCTATTTCTGCCCCCTGCCTCCCTCAGGCCTCTTCTTCCTGTACTTTGGCTGAACCTCGTATGCATTCGGCACAGAGCGCTCAGGATTGCTCTTGATTCCATTTCCGGCTCCAGCATCGCCAGAATCCGAGTCTGAAGATGATGATGACGAAGATGACGAAGACGAAGAGTCGGAATCATCGCTGCTGTCACACTCGTAATCACTGTCGTTCTGTGGATGAAAAATGCAGCATATCTTTGTCTTTTTCTTATTCAAGTGCTCGTTATCGATCACCTTCTTATCCCACTTCACTTTTCTTCTCGGTTTTCTGGTTTTCGGCTCCCCGGAACTCACCAGGTGAAGCGTCGGTATCTCCACCCGTGGTATTGTAATTGTGCGCGAGGATGATTGCTGGTTTTGCGATGTTGGTGGGTTCATTGTATGTAGTGTGATTTATGATATGCGAATTGCGGTATGCAGCTTTTCTGCCTCCTTTGGTTGCTGATTGGCGATCGTGCTTTGTTGTTTAGTAAATATGATGTATCAATTATGATGGTTAGGAATTTGTTAGTGTGGTGAATGGGCTGCTTGTAAAGGATTGGTGGGTGAGAATACTTTTTTACTTCCTATTCGCTTAAATCGTGATCGCTGATCTTCTTTTTTTCCTCATCCTTCTCTACCAAATTTATTTAGATTATTTTTTGTTTGAATTGTTCTACTCTACTCTCACTATCTTCTATTTCTCTCTGTTCCTGTTATTCTGTATTCTATTTTCTTCTATTCATTATCTTCCTCTCTACTCCTTTATCTTTAGTTTAATTCTAGTGATCTCTGGAACGTGCTTAAGCAATGCTGTTTGTATCAGTACTGGAAACTGCCCTCCTGCGGATCTTACGCAACTCATCTTTATCCTATTTGGACATGTTATCCCATTTGGACATGTTATCCTATTTGGACATGTTATCCTATTTGGACATGTTATCCTATTTGGACATGTTATCCTATTTGAACATGTTATCCTATTAGGAGATGTTATCCTATTTGGAGGTGTTATCCTATTTGAACATTCTATCCTATTTGAACATTCTATCCTATTTGAGGTGTGGTTTCCAACAAATCATAGTAACGAATACTTGGCTTTCAATTAGCTACTTTTTCTTGTTAGAGTTGGTGACTCTCATCCCCATTTTATCAAAGCTCTACCAAGATTGATTTTGTTGCATTGATAGGATGCTCAGGCTAACCAGGAGCAACCGGTATATTTTCTGAGCATGTAATACAGTGGTACATTAAGGGTACAGTTGTCTTTAAATATTTCACAACTTGGTTATTATTGCATTTGGTTGAGTACTTTCTTTTGTTAAGTATCCCTTAGTCAAGTACCCCTAGTCAAGTACCCTTAGTCAAGTACCCTTAGTTAGCACCCTTAGTTAGCACCCTTAGCTAAGTATCCCTTATATTTAAGCATTCCATTTAAGTAAATACTATTACACTAATGATATATATAGTATATGTTGTAAAAAGAACAGTGGTAATAGCCACGGTATGAATAAACCCAAAAATTAAAAGCACAAAAAGCCCACCGAAATTATATTTTCCCATCCCAATTCATCCTAATCCCCTCACACCTTGATGGTTGGATACAAGCTTTCTATGCCCCGCGAGGAGGAACTGAACGACGGCAAAACTTTTGCCGCCCCGTTTTTTTCCGGAGCCCGCCCGGTGCGGTTTTCGGGCGTGTCCTGTTTTTCCAAAAGTCCCTTTAGGTAATCATTAATGGCGCAGACAATCCGGCTGTGCCTCTTATACTGCTCGAGCTGGTTGTCCTCGGCCTCTGAGAGCCTGAGGCAGGCGATCTGGGCCGCCAAGTCTGCCGGGCCGCACTTCTGAGATGTTCCCACGTGGAACTGTCCCTGCGCGCGGGCTGAGGGGCTACCAAACGCGTACTGCGGGTAGGCCGTGGTGCTTGCGCCGGTGTGCAGCGAGGAAGGCATTGCCGGGTACAACCTGAGCTGGCTGTGCGAGGTCGCCTGCGACGCGGTAGCCGGTGAGATGCCGGCGACGGAGGTGACGCCCTGCGGGCTGATTGCAGGGAGGGCAATTGGGGGAAGCGAGGCGGCCTGCTGCTGATAGTGGAGCTGAGGGAGTTGCAAGTGTGGGAGCTGCTGGGAACACACCGGGTGGTTGTATGACAGGTGGATGTTTTGATTTTGAATATTTGCGTTTTGAATATTTGTATTTTGGATACTTGCATTTTGAATACTTGTATTTTGAATATTTGCATTTTGAATACTTGCATTCACATTCGCATTCTGCATATTTGCATTTTGCATGTTTGCATTCTGCATAGCCAAACTTTGCATGCCCTGCAAATTCTGCAAGGGCAAATTTTGCGCCTGCAAGCCCTGCATGCTTTCCGACACCTGCTGGAAGTAGGAAGAGGCGGCCGCAAGCTGCTGGCGGGAGGAGAAGCCGCCCATTGCAGGGAGCGCCGGCAGTGAGGGCACGGCGACCTGCTGCGGGGAGGCGGCCGGGAGAGAATCCAAGCGCGAGGCGAAGGGCACGCCGTAGACGGGCTGAATGTGGGCACGCTTGAGCTCGTTGTATAGCGCAGGGAGCTTGTTGGCGTACGGAGGCGCAGGGAGGCTGTGCTTGCGGCCGAGCGGAGGAAACGGCGCAGGGATCCCGGGCAAAGGGAAGTCCTGCATTCTACGCCCGCGAGACCCGGTCCGGTGTCCCCGGTGACCGCCAGCCGCGTGCGTCCGCGTGTGCTTCTTCAAATCCTGCGGCCGCTTGAACCGCTTGCCGCACGTCTCGCACGCGTACGGCTTGAGCGGCACGTGCACCCGGAGGTGCGACGTGATGTGGTCCCGCTTCACCGTGACCACGCTGCATCCCTCCCAGCCGCAGGCCAACGACAAATTTTTGTTGCATTTACGGCCCACGTGGAAATCGCACAGGTGGTCGTACAATTCGCGGGCATCCGTGAAAACCTCCCGGCACCCGCGCCACTTGCACCGGAGGGGCGGCTGACTCTTGTTCGAGACTGCCGATGTCGACGTGCGACGCATCGAGGGCGATACCGACGTCGCGGACGAGGTCTCGGGAGAATTTTCCGATGATCCCCTCGTACCCGAACTCTCGTCGCTTGCCGGTGACCCAGGCGAAGGGGCCTCTGCCAATATTGTGTTGAAGGTGGGCAACCTGCCCTTGCCAAAACTTTTTCGTGACATCGATTCCGTGGGGCGCCCTAGGGATATCCGAGTAGATCCCTGCTGGGAGTCACTGGGCTCTTTCTGGGCCTGCTCGGACTCTTGAGAAATTTCCGGTGAAATTCCCTGGGGGATTTCTTGTCTCATTTCCTGTCTTATTTCCTGTCTCATTTCGCGGGGAATTTGGGGGGTTTCTCGAGGGATCTCTTGTCTCATTTCGTGATTTATCCTTTGTGTCATTTTGTGACTGATCCCTTGTGTCATTCCATGACTGATCCCCTGGGAGATTTCTTCATGTCCCTTACTGCCTCCCTGATGCTCATTTCTGCCTGCCCCGTGTGCGGATATCGCCCGACTCCTTCCAGGGCTCCCCTCCACGTCCATATACGCCACCGGGTGCACCTTTGGTGTTTTTTCTTGTAAAAGCGAGTCCATCTGTGCGCTGTACCCTCTTATTTCTGTTCTTGTCTAAATCCAATATTAATTCAGAATCTCTTTCCCTTTTAATTTGGTTGCTTCTTTGACTAATCTAACTAATTTCTTTGACTGATTGCGTTTCTATCTGACTGACCTTGATTAGTTTGATAATTCCGCCTGAATAAATTTTAATATTCGTTAGACTGATTGCTTCTTCGACTTTGATGCTTCTGCACACTGATTTATACTTTATCTGGCTACTTGAATGATTTTTAATGCTTCGCCAAACTATTTGATGATTCTGCTTGAATAAGTAGATGAGCTCGTCTCTGCACTTTTACTGTTGTCTGTTCTAGATCAGTAAGTTCTGTTTACTGCTGTTTTGTGCTTTTTGTGCTTTTTATGCTTTTTGCTAAAGCTTTGATGTTCCATCTACTTGAATTATAAAAAAAAGTAGAGTATGTTCAAATTACAAGGCGGAGCATCTGTTACTCGTCGTCATCTAACTTTTATTTTTTTTTATTTTTTTTATTTTTATTATTTTTATTATTTTGCATTATTTTGCATAATGTACTTCTAATTTTGATCCTGTCCCATACATTATTCTTCTACTTTTACTCATGCGTTTTCTTTCATTTCATTCTTTTCTTCCCTTGCGCATTATACCCGCGAACCTGGATATAGGGAAATAAAAAATTTAAAGATCGAAAATTCTTTAGTCAGTCATAAAATACCGTACGGTGCGATAATGATGCACTCACTTATTAATTAGTTTTTTACAAAGTAGTGCAGGTTTCCAATTGCTGATCCTGATTTTCTGTGCGTATTTCTTGATTGATTCAGGGCTCAAAATCATTCGATATTATTTGTTGCCCTATTTTTATTGTTTATTCCACTTGTGGCGGCCATTCCTCGTAGTCCGATAATTTTGGATACGTTTGTTTTTGAGGTTGTTGTTCTGTAATTATTGTATTGAGTAAGACTTGAAGTAATTATGGGTGTATGGATGGATTTATATTCATGGATTATGTGAATGAATTGCATGTGTGGATTACATGAATGACATGTATGAATAATATGAGGGATTACATGAATGAATTATATGATGGATCACATGAATGAATAATATGAGGGATTACATGAATGAATAATATGAGGGATCACATGAATGAATTTATATGTTTGTATTGCATGTATATATTGCATAAATATCGCATGTTTACATGTACGAATATACACTTGCGTATATATCAAAATACTACGAAGAGTGCAAAAATATTACCTACAATACTAGAGTGCTGCCATAAATGATGGATTAGAATAACCAAGAATAAAAAGAAAAAGGAAATGGAATAACCAGTAAGCAATACGGGCATATGTGAAAATGCATCAGCCGTTTAAAACGTAAATTGAATGTCAAAGGTTGGGTGAGCAAATAAGATGTGTAAATTGTAGATGCAAAGTATGGCATGTAGGCTGGCTTTTGGCCGTAAGCAGATTTAGTGTCACTGTTGACATTCCTCATTGCACAACCTCTTTGACGTGTGTTTGGGGGTATAAACAAAAAGAACACCGTGGAGCCATTGTGATCCGGATCAAAGGGCCGTGGATGCTTCTATAGGGTATCTAGTGATGAACAGGGTGGGAGAGATAGAGTTGATGAAGGCGCTGAACAGTAGTTAACAAAGCATTGAATAGTGATGAGTGATCATATAACGGTGAGAAGTAGTGAATGATTATCTAATAATGAATAGTAGTGAATCATCATTTAATAATGAATAGTAGTGAATCATCATTTAATAATGAATAGTAGTGAATCATCATTTAATAATAAATGGTAGTGAATGATCACATAATGGTGAATAAGCAGTGAATAATCATCTAATGATGAGTAGTAGGGAATGATCATCTAACGGTGAAAACTCAATAGTCTTTGAATAGTAAACAGTCAGCGATCAATCTATAATCCATGATACTTCATTGAGCAATCTTTGAACATCTCATTGAGCCATCGTAGAATATTCACTCAATAACGATCGAGTGCATTCAATAATCATCACAATAAATCACACAATAATCATTCATTCCTCATTCTCTATTCATTCTCCATCCATTCAATAATAAGTCAATATTCTTCATCCATTCTCCATCCATTCAATAATAAGTCAATATTCTTCATCCATTCTCCATCCCTCATGCATTTGTCACCTTAAGAACCTTCCGCGAGTAATCTATGTCATCACTGAGGCTGCGGTTCGAGTAGTCATCTCCCGCGGAACGGTACAACGGCCCGTCGGGATCCAACCGCGGGTCTACCACGAATCCGCCGGAAGACGATCCAGCTGATACATCTTGTTTTTCCGCGTAATCGTGCTGATGTGCGTTCGACTCCAGGTCTGAGTAATCGAGTCTTGGCATCACATTAGATGCAGCATCATCACCAAAGGGTGATCCCCCTTCGTCCGAATACCGGTAGTATGTATTGTGTGCGGCGCGGTATCCGGAAATTTTTCTGCGAAGGAAAAAAAAGAGGCCCGCGAGCACAGCCACGGCCACCACGCCCACCGCGGTGAACACGCCGGCCACCCGGCCCGTGCTGGAAAAAAATCCCCCCGAGGATTTCGCGCTGGACCCGCTGGCCTCCCCAGTGGCCTCCCCCGACGCCCCGGTGGCAGTCACCGCAGAGGCAGCCGTCAGAGTCTGCAAAAGCGTCCGCGTGACAGTTTTTTGTGAATCGCCCGTCATCGTCGCCACCGAGTAAAATGTCGAAACCACGGGGCTCACGCTGGACGCAGCCGTGCTCTCTGCCACTGATGATGCCCCTGTTTGCCCGCTGCTTGTTTTCCCACCCGAAAATGTCGTTTTTGAACTCGAAAGTGTCGCTTTTGCACTCGAAAATGTTGTTTTCACCACCGCCTTCTCCGTCGACGTGCTCGTAGACGCATCCGCCGTGCTCGAATACCCGTTTGCGGTGCTGGATTCGTCTCCTTCCGTACTGGATTCGTCTCCTTCCGTGCTGGATTCGCCTGTTTCAGTGCTGGAATCACCATTTTCAGTGCTGGAACCCCCATTTTCGGAACTGGAGTACCCGTTTTCCGTGCTCGAGTACCCCCCAGTGGACGATCCGTCACTCCCGGTCGATGCAGACCCCAAGGCAATGTATCCAAACACCCCCTTGCTGGAATCTCCACAATATTCGTACCCAAACCCGGGACATGCAACATCACACTCAGAAAGCGACGTTGTGTCCCCCGGAGCGGAGTTCGAACACCAGCAGCTCTCCCCCTGCACTATGGCATATGCATATCCATTGCATTCGTCGTGGCAGTATCCATTCGAGTTGAACTGGTACGTCGATTGCAAATTACTCGTTCCTGTATTTTCCGACGAGCACATTGCCAACGAAAGTGCCTGCACCGCCGTCTGCAGCGACAGCACACACGCCACCAGTCCTGTGCTATGCTTCAAGTTTGTTTTGAGCGTTAGCATGTGTCAATCTGATCCCTTTACTGTATTCTGACTTTACTCTTGACCTTACTTTCTTGACTTTGACCTGATCTTGACTCTCAATCTTTCAATATCTCTTCCAATTTCTCTTGCTTATTGAACTTCCGCCTATGCAAATCCCTCACTTCTAACTTCTTTCTATCCTTCTATCTTTCTACTCTAGGATGATGAATGCACTCCCAGATTTCTCGGGTATAACCTTTCCGTAATCTCGATACGAATTGATCCCTCGACTATGCCGATCAATGCAGTGTAGAATACAGCTGTTTCTGCCCCTCTATGTATGTCAGGTGTGCCGACAACAAGAATCAAAGTGTGGCCTGCCAGTAAAATAATTTGAGGCTTTCTTAATTAAAATAAATCACCTCCTCAATTTCGATTCAATATTCTTTTTTTTTTTCGTTGTTGTTTTGTTTATGTATGTTTATCTGTAATACCGGATTATCGAGAGGCAACGATTCGGAACATTGACAATGCCAAAAGAGAGAAAAATTAAATTAAAGAAAAATTTTTTCGTACAGGTCCTTTATTTATTTACTCTACCATTTTGTCGGCTTAAATATTATTCAGATAGTGACCAGATCTGTCTGTAATATATCCCTACTGGTATATTCAAAACACACACAAACGCAATTATAAAGGCCTGACCCAGAGAGATGCAACAAATATTCCAAAAGCAGAATTGCGGTTAACACATTCGGGTGTGATCAAACCACCTACTTGCAAAATTATTGGCTGTACCGATTAGAAAGAGAAGCGCCAAGAAATTCGGATTTCAAGGAGATTCCAATTAGTTCTTTTCAGTCTCGTTATTTGTTTTCTGGGATTTCACGGAATGGTTTCTCAATGTATTACTAATTTTATCATGCTTTATAAACTAATTCTTGCTATGTTTTTATGCTTTTGCTGCATTACTTTATTATTTCTCATATTCGTATTTTACTGTCATATTTTTAGTGCATCATATTTTCCTACCATCTTATTTCCTTCCATCTTATTTCCTTCCATCTTATTTCCTTCCATCTTATTTCCTTCCATCTTATTTCCTACCCATCTTATTTTCTTAGCCTATCATTCTACCCGATCATACTCGTTTCACTCCCCGGTATTCAAGCATCCATCCCCTTTCTACAGTAAATCCTATTTTTTTTGTACTGTTATTCAGATTCTACCTAATCTTCTTCTTTCTTTGCTATTTTCACTCTTCATTCACGGTATTCACACACTTACAACTAATAATAATACGCAAACTTGTCTCCCTTATCGCTCCTGCCACTTGAATTTCTATAGATTGCTACGGAGTAAAATTTAAAGATCGTCAACAAAATTAAGCGCCGAGATATTCGCATCTTCTCTTCTCCGATTGTTTTCCCCAGACCGAATACGGCTAAGTGTGTTTTCCTAATGCGGCCACTCTCAACAGCAAGTAATTACATTTTTCAAGGACCCCGGCTGATTGAAATAAGATGCCTTTATCAGATAAAGAATCATAATCTTTGATTTGCATCGGATGTATCATGTGTGCCAGCTAAATATACGTTATGCACGCCATCACGAGATCTGCCGTTTTTGAAAATACTACGCTTACTTAATCGCCTAAGAAATCAGAATGCATACCACGAAAGCAATTAAAATGTTAAAATTTAGTACAACAAATTACGTAACAAAAATACACACTGGGCGACGAACAAACCGGAGTTCACAAATACTCCGGTGCTTATAATAATAATTAAGATGCAGCGGTAAAACCGGCCAGACTAAAAAATATGGATCGAATATAAAAGCCCTACTTCATCTCCTGCCTCTGTTTCTGGTAATGAAGTGAAGCAATGCAGTTGGCTTATTTCGGGTTAAAGCAGTCTTTCCTCAACTAAAGAACTTCTTAAGCTTTGAAAGGAATCCCCTCCTCTCAGATTTTGGAGCACTTGTTGCAGCAGGTTTTGATGTAGGCTTTGGTGTAGGTTTAGTAGCTTTTGGAGCGGTTTTTGGAGTTGCCTTTGGAGTTGAAGCAGTTTTTGGAGTTTCTTTTTGAGTTGCTTTTGAAGTCAATTCTGCAGAAGTCTTCTCCACCTCTTTCTTTAATTTAGGAACTGTCTTTTCCGCAGCTTTCAAAGTATCCGAGGCAGTCTTTTCGGATGTCTTTTTCACCTTCTTTATGACTTTTCTGACATATTTTGGTTCTGCTTCCTCGACATCTGTTTTCACAATTCCAGGATCCAGAGTTTTCCAAGGTCTTTCAGATTTTTCCTTAGCTTCTTCCTTAATTTCTTTCTTAGGTTCTTTCTTAGGTTCTTCCTTAGGTTCTTCCTTAGGTTTTTCCTTAGGTTCCTTAGGTTCTTCCTTAGGTTTTTCCTTAGGTTCCTTGGGTTCTTCCTTAGGTTCTTCCTTAGGTTCTTCCTTAGGTTCTTCCTTAGGTTCTTCCTTAGGTTCTTCCTTGGGTTCTTCCTTAGGTTCTTCCTTGGGTTCTTCCTTAGGTTCTTCCTTAGGTTCCTTAGGTTCTTCCTCTACCTCCTCAGGCTCGTTCAATGTCTTCGGATCCACATCTCTCACCTCCTTAAAAGCTGAAATGTTCTCTGCATCTTTCGGAATGACAATTCCCGGACCTTTCAAAATTGCTGCAGTTGCCTGTGCCTGAGAAACTGGCTCTTTCTCAACATCTGGCTCAACTGGGTCCTTTGGCTCAACTGCAGGCGTCAAATTCTTCTTTTCTGGCTCCTCGATCTTCTTGCCGGAAACAGGAACTGGCAATCCACCAGATTCTGGAATTGCAGCAGCTGTTTTTGCAGTTGCAGCCTTAACTTCAGATGGATATATGACATTGTTCACATTTCCACTTGCATCAGTCTCCGACTGGAAATCCTTCGAGGTCACCCACGTGTCATCATCAATAACAAACTTGAATTGAATCTTTTTGGCTTTTGGATCGACTGGAATTGAAGCCTCAAAAGAACCATCAGCTTGTTTAACTAATGGGCATAGCTTGGACCAGTTATCAAAGTCACCGGTCACAATAACAGATTTTGGTCCTTTAGGCCTGTATTCGATACGTTAGTATGTCTTCTTTCTATCCTTTGACTTGACTCTACCTTCACCGCCTTATAATTACTTACCACTTGAATGTAAATGTCGACATTAATATTTTCGCTTGGCTAATCTCTTTCAGTTCCCTGCGTGTCCTTGAAGCGATTGAATAAGGCTATTTGCAAGATAAACTAATCTTATGACCAACTAAAAGCTTTGTTCAACAACTGATACCAAATGAAACTCGCTGCCAATTAGTTGGGTGCACTTTCCTGTAATGAAACCAGACTGCGGGAAAAATTATGCTGATAAAAAAAAAAAAAGTTAGACGTATGGGTACCCAAAGCAACCTAAACAATGCACCAGTCCCCTGAAAAAGGCAAGAGCAAATATCTCCTTGCAGCCATCGATTGCACAGCCATCCTGTGTGCATGTGGTCAGGTCAACCTTAATTTTTTTTTTTTTTTTTTTTTTGCTCTTCTGAGCCCAATCTAAATAATTTACTATAAGGTCTGGAGATAAAGGAGAAACAGAAAACAAAACATCAACTAAATTCATTCTAGAGGAAAATATCCGTAAGCATGAAAAACATTGTGCATTAATGCACGAAGATAAGCTGGGATGATAACAAAGAAAGGAAGTGGGAAATGTATTCATATAGGAAATGTATTTATGCAATCACTAACGAGCCACAGAAAAGCACTCAAATGATTTCTAAAACTATTTCTTGAATAATCGCTTAAGCAATTGCGTTAATGTTTCAAGCGATTGCTTTAATTGCTTAAATGATTGCTTTAATTGCTTTAATGGCTTTAATTACTTAAATAATTGTGTTAATGGTTTAAATAATTGCGTTATGGCATAAATAATTGTGTAGATAAGCATCTCCAGCCAAAGCACTTCAGCATTTGCTTAGATAATCACTAAATGTTCTCGGAGACCTAGAATAATCACAAATTATCGCAAAAATACCACTTATTGTTGTATAACCACCAAGGTACAACTATTAAAGTGATCATGCTGCATATGGATAATTTCACAGATATGTCGACCCCATTATGGATATTGGATCCGCCTATTTGCCGCATTAGACATAGCTTATGGCAAAGAGATAAGAGTAAACGCAGAAAATAAAAATCAGTGAAAGGAAAGAAAGAGGAAAAGGAAAACCAAAGCTAATAAATAAAAGTGTCAGTGCATTTCCTTCCCCCTCATGTTAAAGATGTATAAACGGTATATATAACATGTAGAAGTACGATACTTCAACTCTGAGCCCATGCAACACACTGCAAAGCAGTAACGACAATGAATATTGTGACTGGAAGTGTAAGAATAACGTATCCATAGAAAAGAACACCAGCCATCTCCTTCTGGTATATCTCGTTAAGCTGGCAGATTTGCGAGAGTTGGATTGCCGGGGGAGAAGTGATCAAAAGGAATGAGGTGATGGTGAATATAGGATCGTCCATTATGCTAATGTTGACGTATTTGACGCAAAGAACAATTAGCGGAAGTAGAACAATCGACGGAAGAACCATCCTGGATATTAATGAGCCAAATATCATCCTGGAATAGTGCTTGCATGCAGGTGGAATCTCGGAAGATGGTGCGAGGTTGGCACCAAGAACAACCAAAATAAGTGGAATGGAAACAGAACCCAACTCCTTGATTGCCTTTGCCAATGTATTCTGGATAAATCCGTCCGCCTCGTAAAACTGATATCTTATTGGTCCAATCGAGGCCACTATTATTGCCAAGATCATCGACCAAAGTGGTGGATTCATCCAGTTCATGACGCCCTGGCAGAATTTCTTAAAATGTGCCTCAAAGCCTGAAATTTCCCCATTTCTGGACTGTTCCAGTGCATTGGTGCACGGATGAGTCTCCTCTCCATCATCCTGCTCGCCTTTACTCTCAATATCTTGAATTTGGACGACGAGATCACCGCGAGCATTTCTACTAACTGTTCTAATGGCTCTGATTGGCTCACCATCGTCTTTTCGTGTATTAGGAAGCATTTCTGAGCTCAAAACCATTACGCTGGGCTCGCTATCAACACTTCCAACGTCTGAATCGACATCTGTTGGATCGGAAATTGTATTTTCGTCGTCAGCACCGTTACTTGAACCGTAAGAATGGACCTGGGGCAGATTATTGGACTTGTTCGAGTCTATAGACGAGCTCCGGGGCTCAGTATCCGAGTCAAAGCTGCTGTTTGGCTGCAGCAAACGCTCAGTCTCGGGTGAGGATGCTGATTGTGTCGAAAAAGCAGCATTTGGCTCCGGATTGTCCTCGATATCGCAATTTTCCGCATATATGACGTCGTGAGGCTGTCTCTTAAGCAAAGTGTTGAACCCCCAGGACCAACGAAGCATCTGTCCCAATTGTTGGAATATCAAAAGATACACAAGACCTCGAGATGCGATCTTATCAGCGTTATCATTCTCTATGTCGTCCCACTCAAGACCAGGTAAAGTGTATGCAAGAGCCAACGTGAGTGACACGGGCAAAGAATTTGAATTGCCGAAAACAGCCATTGCTGTGACGAAGTTGGACTCCGGCTCAGTTAAGCCAAGCAAAGAGGAGATGTACGTGGCAGAAATGTACGATACAAGTGTCGTGACAGCGTACAATATTGGGATGATGATGACTTCAAGAAGTTTCCTCAACGAGAGTGATGAGGCCAACTTGGTGAAGATAAGTGCAGGTGTAAAAAGATCGACATTGAGTCTCGAAATGATCTTGGTGGCATTATTATTGAGAAGGCCAGAGTTGGCAGCCCAGAATCCAGCAAGGCACACTATGACAACTTCGATGACTGCCTGGAAACTGAGAAATGTGATGTGCAAGTAGTTGAATGAGGTTGGTGAACCTGCTGACGCCTCAACTTGTTGAAAAATTAACTGACTCGAAGGTACCCTATTATTCATTTAGCAGACAAATAGGAGACAGGTTGTGTGAATAGAGGCTGCTTTTGTAATTGGGTATATTGATGGAGTAAATAAATGTGTGTATAGGTGTGAATGAGAAAGAAATAGAACAAGTTTCAAGTTTCAATAAAAAAAGGGAATGTTGTGAATGTACATAAAAATAGGGATAGAGTGGATGTACCGAATTTTCCCTATAGATTAGATAGGAGACGCTGGGTTTGCTGCTTACAGCAAGAGCGATAAATAAAAGAAGGGGAAAAAAGGCATCCACGCACGCATTGACCCTCGATTTATTTCGATTGTCTTTTTTTTTCTCAAGCCTCAATTTTTCCCCTCTCTTCGTAAAACAACCACAATCTCTATCTAATCTGGACAGGTGCAATTAGCAACAATTAAAAGGGGCATTGATTGTTGGAGATTTACCTAAATATTTGGTGGCTCTTATACACTTACTTATTTAGTTGCCTAACCGGCATCTTCCCTGCTTTTCGCCTCTGCTTATCAATTTCTTACTTGCCTGTTTTACTAATTACCTGCTTACCTAATTTTCATTTGCTCACTTACTTTCACTTATTTTCTTAGCTTATTTTCTTAGTAATTTTACCCATTTTCTTAATTATTTACCTACTGTTTACCCATTTACCTACCCACTTACCCACTTACCCACTTATCTGCATGCTTACCTGCTTTATTTATACCTAAATGTGACATGTCTTCACTCATTCATATCTAATTCTAACGAATTGTTGAGTCCTGAAAAATATTTGCTATAGCTTGTGTAATAACAAAAGTCAATTCTCGAAACCGAGCACGAGCGAGCACGAGCGCTTAATTTCATGAGCTTGAAATTTTCAATGCATCCGTTATTAGCCATTATTCGTATTTTTGGCATCTTTTTGTTTCTTTCCACATCTTCTGGAATATGCACGGCCAACCCTTGATATGTTCTTTTCGTTTTCTCCTTTCTTATTTCTCCTTTCTTATTGTTTCATGAACGTCTACGGCCAACTCCGAAATCTTAGAAGTGGAGCTGAAATGTAAATGCCCTGCATATTCTCCATATAGAGGATTCGTATCTACGAATTCTTTCTATTTTGACATCCGAATAATGAATTAAATTAAATACCAGATATAGATCGTCGAGGAACCTTGCAAAGACAACTAAAGTAAAACGAGAATCGGCAAACTAAGAGAAAACAAAAAGACCCAGGATAGATTGCACGAACCGAAAGAGAGAAAAAAGCAAATAAAAATATAAGAGGAAGTAAATTAAAGAGAAAAGATAGCGTATGGAATAAGGGATAAATAAAAGCAGGGGCGGGCATAATTCTTCTCCTAAATCACCAGCTGCTTTGCTTTGGCAAAGAAGGTTGTAATCCTGAAGAAACACGAGCAGTTACAGGAAAAGAGCGATATTCTGCCCCTGCTAAATCATATGGTATTTGTTTGGCCACAGGATAATTGTTATATGTGTAATTGAAGCGGGAATAAGTTGGAGACACGGAATTTGAGGACGAAGTAGACGTTTCTCGAGACATGTCGACTGCCAGGCTAGGATCAAGATTTTGTGCTGCTTTAAGCACTGAAAGAATACCTTCCGAGCGCGGAGACACAGTTTCAGCCACAGACTTAGTGGTAGGCTTTTTCCATGCATCTGCAGATTTCGAGAATGCATAATCGCTAGGTGCAGTCGAGCATTGCATTCCTGTGTATCTTATAGATAAAAGGCATACTTTCGACATCGTTGGATAAGGAAGAAGTTTAGCCACATCTACCGGAGAAGACAAAGATCTTGATCTTAAGCGCCGAGATCTTATATCCGCTGCGGGAAACGAAGCAGATGATATTGGGGCACTTTGAACACTGTTTTGACCGGAAAATGACACCGAATGGCCACCCAAAGTTGCTTTTCCGGCATATGAAAGTTGCCTTTGTCCCATCTGCGGTTTATTCACACCACTAATACCAATTTTCCCACCTGTAACCGCAGGATTTGACCGACGCCGACGCCGACGACGACGACGACGCTTTAAGTCGGCATCTGTGACATGAAGACGAAGCATTCCAAATCCCCGTTGATATGGCTTGAGGCACAAATCGACAAAGTCGGCCCCAAAGAGTGGGATTAGAGCATATCGAATCGTATAGCAAAACTTACTGGCCAAAAGCTTGGCCATTTCGTAAGAAATCCAGGTTCCCTGAATTTTGAGATATCCACCCCGAATTCTTTTTAGATGCTTTTCCAACTCTGGTGACGAATCGAGCAGTTTGACAATATCCGCCTTGGAATTGCCGATGGCCTTCCATAGACCCGTCAAATGCACCAGTCCAGAATGATAATCCCAGATAACCCAGTTGTCCCGAACGCGGTATTCGTAGACGCTGAGGTAATTTCGCGCGTCGATCGACGTCGCGTATTTCCGTGTAGGGATGCTTTCGATTTTCGGCAGCAGCCCTCGTTGCTCCTGCGGCACCTTTTTCAGGATATCTGCGGGGTACGGATGTATTGGGAAGTTCACTTCTTCCATCTGCGCTAGATTAGTAATTGCTAAGCTTTCTGCTTGTGTGGATGAACTCCAAGTTGCTGAATGTTGCTTTTTCAGAATGTCAAACTTTTGTTTTGTTGAGATCGTGGGCTTATATATTTATGATCTTATTATCCCGCGGGTATAGATGAAGACCAAGAAGTGGAAATCAAATAGACGCCCGAGGTGAAAGTTGCCAAAGCAGATAATTCGATCGAGGAAAACCAGTAGGCGAATTATTCCAAATAGGAAGATAACTGATTTTAAGCCAGCGCTTACGAAATAAAAGAAGGGCCGAGATAAAAAAGAAGAAAATGCGAGTTAAACAAAGAGGTCATCAAACTAAAAAGAACGTAAACGGTCCATTATATATAAATTCTATAAATTGTATAATTGGCAGACGGAACGTTCGCTCATCTGATGGGTGGCCATTTAATGATTATCGCATTAGCCTTTGTCCTTTTTTTTTTTTATCTTAAGACCGACAAATTTTCTCCTCTTCCCCCTAGCCCTATTGTTAAAGGGAACCACACTATCAAATCTGTTCTTTCCCAGATAAGCTTCCCCAGACATTTTTCATTGTCCGAATTACATCCGAATCTAGTGCCACTATTGTCAATGGAGAATGTACACAGTTCACTTTTATCAGCCCCACGCGCACTTTTTTTCCTCGACCAATTTTCAGCATTAATGAGCCATAATACAGTAAGTACGAGATACTTTTATGATTTGCAATTTGCCCTTCTGTTCTCCCACCCCTGCTCTCTTCTCCTTCGCAAGATAATTTTTTGGGGCAAAAAAAAGCTATCCGATATCAACATCAAATCCGATTCTGAATCTTTCTTTATCGTTTTGTATTGTTAATCAAAGTATGGCTTTTTTTTTTTTCTTCGGTCGGGGCCCAATTTTTTTTAATTGTAGGTACATTCATTCTACATTAATTTTTGTTGTTGTTGAATGTACCGTTCGTCAACTTTAAGTTTAGGTGCAAACTTGAGCCGATTCTTATTCATAATTGTGCGGAAATGACTCTGCTACCACTTTTGATATTTGCCACAACTTTAATCCAGCCCATTATATCGATATCCACTTTTTCGGAATCATTGATACTGACACCTTTGAAGCTTTATAAAAATAACCGTCTTTCAGTTCTCGACCCCTTTTCTCTTTATATTTTTCCTCCTTACTTCTTTCTCCTTTACTGCTTTCCCCTCTTAAAACTTTTCCCTTCCTTTTACCTTCCTTTTACCTTCCTTTTACCTTATTTTTTCCTTATTTTTTCCTTTACTCCTTCCCTTACTTCTTTTCTACCACATTACGTTTAGACCTTCGGATTGTCCCTTTCCTCCATACTCCTCCAACCTTGCAATAATAAGTTAATTAATTAATAATTTACTCGTCGAAATATTTTTTTAATTTAGGCGCCGGAAGAATTATTGCCTCGGTATTTTGCTACTGTAAACGCATGATGTAACAAACGTACAATATCAAATTTCCAACTACATGGGTTAGTCAGCTTTGCTCTCCATGGTAATCAGTGCTTTTCATTTCCTTTGTAGCAAACCTAACTCTGCACGATAACAATAGAATCCGTTAACAGTCCTATTTATCTGTGTATTGTTTGTTGGTTGATGAGATACTTTTTTGTCCTCTCCGAGCTGCTTTACGAAATTTTTTTTTTCCCATTTATTTTTCTCGGCACTCCCACCGTCTTATCTCTCGGGGCCAATTAAATTATCTCGTCTTTTTTAGAAAAGCAGTCTCCGAGATAACAGAAAAGAGTCTTTAGATAAGCGCCCAAAATTAAAAGGAATTCCAAAACAGATAAGGTCACTTCACTGCTACTGTCGTTTAGCATGAGGTATGTTTAAAAATTGTATTGAATGGACAAGCAAATTAGCTAATAAATACCTTTCACTTTCGTCCTGGGTGTGCATTGCTTCTAATTTCTCGATAAGTGATCCAGACTTCGCATATTAATTGTTTGCCAATCAAATCATTCTGGTATGATGATCACTTGATAACATTTCCCCGCTTTTCCGATCAGACGCCACAAAATAAAAGCCCGTCTAACTTGATTCTAACTAGTTCTAACTTGTTATGGCTTTATTTATGCTTGTTCTTCGTAGCTTTTGATTCATCATTATTTTGTCTTGCTTGATTTTGATCTAATATTGCATTATCTTGCATTCAGCACCCCGTTTTTTAACTAACTCTCATGTTGCTATCCTTTCTAGTTTGTATCCTCTTTTACAAATATACTAATTCCTCATTATTTTTCGTCTTCAACATCCTCTTTCACCCTCGATATCTTCTTTCATCCTCATTATTCCTATTCCTCCATTCGCTCTTACAATATTCTTCCTCACATCATTTCTCTTGCTCATTTCCCTCAGCTTTCTTTTCTGATCCTTTTATCTGGTGTTGAACTCTTTTCCAGAACCCATTCACGTTTGCCGAAAATGTCGGAGTTTCGCTTTTCTCCTCAGTAGTCTGTTTATCTTGACTCCCAGACTCATCCATTTTGGGGCTTTGAGAAACCTTCTTTTTCTCCTCTACTCCGCCACCCCACTTTTCAAAAATGCTCTTGAGCAGTTTTCCTGCTCCTTCTGTCTCTTGATGTTTGTATAATTCTGTTCCAACGTGAACCGGATCAAAGAAATTGAAAAGCTCATCTTCCGTATAACGTGCGAAAAGAGAATAATTCACCGTTTTCTTGTACTCGGCAATAAACTTCACGTTGAAATGACTTAACTCATCTTCAAATTGGTTGAGGTTCAACTGCTTCAAGGTCTCCTGCTTGTTTCTGTTAGCCTCAAGAAAGTTATCATACTTGATCGTAGATAGCATTCCTATCAAGTAATCCTCAAACTGGTACCTTATAAAATCATCTCCACCACTATAATTTTCCGAATCTAGGGATAAATTATTGTTGAGAGTCTTCGATCTGCTGCTTGACACATCCTTTTCCCCAGAAATGGTACTGGGTTCACTTTCCATCTTTGCTTTACTGTCCTTTCCTTCCCTTCCCAATCTCTCAAGCATCCTCTTGTTGTCGCTAGTCACTTCACTCACAACATAGTCGATAAATCGCTTATCTTGCCACGTTAATGTCACTGCTTCTTTCAGACTCTTAGACAAAATTTCAAGCTTCACTGTTGGCTCTTTGAAGAAGAAGTTTGTAGCATTAGCTGCAGTGCTTGCTACATTCTTCGAATTCATTTCTACTGTTGTCTCCGTTCCTGTAGTTGAATCGCTTGTTGGTGTTTTGATGTACAATATCACATCAAACCAATCTTTCTTATGCTGTAGAATTATCTCGTTGGATGATCCCACTAAAAACGACACGGTACTCGGGTTGCTCAAATAATCAAGCTGCTGGAGTGTTAAGTAAGGCTGGAAAAAGCCACCTTTGGAAAAAAGCTGAAGTGGCATTCCCACAAACCGCAACATCGATCCTCTATCGCTAGATTTCAACGATGTGGGTGTCTTTAGATTCTTAGAAAGGTTATCTAGAGTCGGGGTTCCGGAATCAGAAAGATTGAGCACTAGATTTGGTATTAATGATAAAAGTGAGTATTGAACATTTGAAAGAACATTGAGGTCTTTGCAAAAAACAAGGATCCTCTTCTCCAAAAGTAGACTCTTGTAAATGACTAAAAGCTTCCGCGTCAAAAGTGTCACGAGATCTTTCAAGTTGAATCCACTGTAAAAGTCACTCTCTCGAATAATCTTCGTATCACCGTCACGTGATGTTCTTGATGACATCTCTGCTTCATCATAAAGCTCATCATCCTGAATTTCAAAGCCGTGCCGGTTGTACAAAAGAGATGCATTGTCGTATAATGCCTTAATGATACTCTTATCGGCGAAATCGAGCTGTTCGAAGTAACTTTTCGTTATGATTCCCAATTTCTCCTTGAGCTGAATTGTTATCGGGTATTTGGTGATCAGAACCACTGATTTTTGAATAACGGATCTTTTAAACTCTTTTTCACCTTGTTTTTGTCTTAGACGCTTGCCCTGCTTCTTCAATTCGTCCATATCCAGTTGCCGAATGCAGGCACATCCAAATAGTGTTGTTAGACCACTGGTTGCAGTTTCTTCAGCTTTCGAATCTCCTTCAATTGGCAAGTTTGGGCATGTCCCGTTGCTTTCATCATATGTTAAGGTAAAATTTGTGAAAGTTTCGTCGAATAAGTGGGCACCATCAGGAAGAGCTTGAAATGGAAGCTGAGGCCATATTTTGGTAAATTTCGCCCGTTTAGTCTGTTCATTGTCCTCAGTAGTGGTATCGTCTAGCCAGTATTCAATTTCCGGTCCTCTCACGTGATGAAAATCCACCACACACATTCCAAATATCAGTTTATCATGCTTTCTCTGTTTGGTTTGTGGTTTAGGCTTGTCTGATGAACCATCTTTGTTTTTAATGCTATCAGGTTTGCTTTTTAATGTAGAAATATTCTTCTTGAATGCATCATCATCCTTTCTCAAACTCTCTGCAGTCTTCCATGGATTATTCTGTGGTGTAATTGCCTCTGTTAATTTTATTGACCCTATTCTTGCTTCTGCTGATTTAACATCTTTTTCACTCATATTTCTGTCAGTACCGTATTTTCAGCTTTAGACAATGCAGGTTAAATGTCAGTTGTGTTACCTTCTCCTCTAATTGCAATATTCCCCTGCAACTGAAGAAAATATCACTTTTTATAAGACAGGACTCAACCAATCATAAACAAAGTGAACGTTCCGTTGTCTGCTTTAATTTACTTTACTTGCCGATTTGACCTAAATTTTTTTCCTACTCCCCTTTCTTTTCCTCTCTTTCTTTTCAAAATCCATTTTCTTCTACGATGCGAAAATTCCATAGCTCTATTTTTCTTGCTTGGGTGTCCACTTTCTCCCACATTCCGGTATGCTCGGCCCCAAATACGAACTACATACGACCACTCTCAACCCTAAAATATACATTGAAAGTCCCAATTTAATTGACATCCACATCATAAGGAAAAGTGCCCTCAGGTCTTGTTTCCTTGTTTTTCTCCGTCCTATTTATAGTTTATATGGGTCAGATAAATATCTCACCAAACTTCCCTCTCCAGAAGCTTCCACAACCTTGTTTAGCCAGCCTAAAAGCGAGCCACCCACCTTTTGTCCTGCTTTTGTATCCATGAGGGCAAAAACAAGCTTCACCAATACATCTTGTTCATCCTGAGACAACTTTGAAATAACACTACTTGCAGTTGATTGTTTTGACGTACTTAAAACATCTAATGCTGCCTGAAGATATGCCGATTTCACCTCATTAGCCGCTCCATACGGTGGGCTTTGAACTGCTGCCTTTATTCCTTGTATTGTGTCTCCTGATGCGGTGCATTGCCTCATTAGTTGAATTGATGGTTGTATATCCTCTAATGTGTATTTTGGTAGTCCGAGATCATCTGGAACAAACTGCTTTTCCGGATCATACTGATCCACATCAATTGACCTCCAGTCGTATTCGTCCATGTTATGTGTTCTTGTATGTGTGATATTTCTATATATTAAGTTCTCACTAAGAATAAATAACTTTAGTCTGAGCGAGCCGAAATAGAAAGCTTAAGGCATTTCTTGCACGTAGAAAAGTAAGAGGGAAAAAAAAGTAGACGGGGAAAAACAAGCCGGGCTGTGCAAAAGCCTCTGCTCTGTTTCTCTGTAGGAGGACCAGATTGAAGGTTTTGAATGAAAAGTTTTGAGTCATATAAAATTGTATAACGATCAACTATTGCTCATATGACATTTATAAATGGATTTGAGCATATCATTCCGTTTTGATGGTTTATATGTTGGTATATCAGTGAGTGAGTAATCAAGTCGGCCTCTTAACTTCGCGCGTCGATTGGCGCGTCTATTTGTTTTGCAGAGATAAGAGAAATGAACAGGATGAATTTTTCAGAGATGTAAGTATTGGAGGACTGGGTAACTAATTGAAGTTTGATCTATTTCACTTATATCATTATTTAAGTGATTGTTTTTGCATTAGCAGACTTTATGCAATGTCTTCATTGGGAGACTATCTAGCTAAATACAGCATTGGAAAAGAGAATAAAAAGAGTAAAAAGCGGAAACATAGGGGTGAATATGAGTTAGCAAATCATGAAGTGGACAGCGCAAGTTTGTACGAAGATGAAGACGCAAAAGTTGTTGTTGAAAAGAAAAAGAAGGCGAAATCAGGATGGAGAGTTGTTGGAACTGAGGAGACGGTTGAAGTTGAACCAAAGATTTTAGAAGATGGCACATTTGCCGGTTTGCAAACACGTGAGGAAGCAGAGAAGAGCCGAAAATTGAAAGATGAAAAGCTGCGAAAAGAGCAAAAAGAGTTGGAAAATGCTCATAAAACGGCTTCAAATGAAACTGTGTACAGGGACCTTACGGGCAGAAAACTGAATGCCGATTCCGAAGAATTGAAAGCGCCTATAAGTGCTGAAGAACGAGCAAAGAAGGATAAAATAGAGAAACGAAAAGAGCTGGAAAAGATTAACAGAAGTGAGACTGAAGTGGTAAGAAAGCTTGAAGAATTGGCAAAACTCGATAAAGTGGAGCATGAGGGTCTAAATGTGTATGAGAATGATGAGAAAGTGAATGAAGTGGAAAAGAGAGAGACAAAAAGAGATGATCCAGCTTTGATGTTTGATAAGAAGCTCCGTAGAGATTTTAGCAAAGGTGGAAGCAGGAAATATGTTAGTATTACAGGGAGAAAATTGTACAAAAATGGATTTCCGGCCAACCGTTTCAACATCCGTCCGGGATGGAGGTGGGATGGAGTAGATAGAAGTAACGGATTTGAAAAACGGTGGTTTGAAAAACAAGCCGAAATAAAAGATGGTAAACAGATGAAATACGCGCAGGAATGAAGGGGAAGTATTATAGAGATGGATTGTTACAGGTATACATAAAAGTAATATAATTGAGGCACCAATAAAAGGAGTTATGAGAATGTATTTGTTAGTACACTTAGTGACATAGTTGGGGCAAGGAATAAAAAGAGCTAGTATGGAAAAGGATTGCTTGATACATCCAGTAAAGCAAAGAATGGAAAAAAATATATTTTGCATATGTATTACTTAGTACATTCGGTTACTTAAGGAAGACAAGTAATGTGAAAGAGACTAATATAGAACTGTATTATGACAGAAGAACGCATTTAGTAATGGAAGCAAGGCAAAAAGCTATTATACAAATGTATTATTATGACAGAAGAATACACTCAACAAACAGTAATATAAGTAAGACAAAAAGGTGTGGCACAACCACAGCGGACAAAGATTCAGGATAAAAAGCCAAGCAGAGTCGTATTGCAATATTCATCATCGGGATGGTGAACAATAAATCTATCTGTAAGTTTGAGATGTGTCAGAAAGATCATTTCTTTCCTCCCTTTAGCACATCCATCAACCTCTGAGAGTCAGCCTTGAGTACAGATGCATTCTTGGACACATTAGTAGGGTCAACAACATCAATTGGGGCTCTTTGGGGGTTGGCATACGTTTGTGTAGGTCCCATGTTAATTCCAGCACTAAGGACGTTGCCAAGAACAGAATTGTAGATGCTCTTGGCGGCTGCCGAGCGGTTGGCAGAGTTATTCTTATTGCTTGATTCGGTACTTTCGGGCTCCTTGGTGCTTTTCTGCCTAGGAGAGTGATGAACATTCTTCTTTGCACCTTCCGGTTTAGCGGCATCTGCATGCTTCTTCTTTATGTTTCCCTTGATCACAGAAAGCAACTCTTTCTTACCGCTAGCCTGCTTCTTAGCAGGGTTGGCTGAGTGTGGATTTGAATCCGACTTAGAGTTTGATTTTGGAGAACCATCTTTTTGCGATGCACCAGGTCTGGCGGATTTCGAATCAAGCTTTGGCTTCGTCTTCGACTTCATCTTCACCTTCGTCTTATCACCTTTACCCTTCTGGCCCTTAGGATGGAACACGAATTGTTTGTGGGTCAAGTTCAACAAGGCGGAAGAATCAACAGTTAGTCCCCTTGGAGTAACCAAGCGGCCATCAAACCTGTTTCCGGTGAGAACAACTTCATCAAACACAACCTGGAGAAGAACCTTTGCCTCAAAGGAGCGGACTCCAACAACTGTTCCCTTAGAGAAAAGAGGAACCTTACCTGAGTCAAGAGCGTACAAAACACGGTCTCCAAGCTCAAAGAACTGCTTTCTCATAAGCAGGAAGCCCTTTGACGGATTGAAAACGGCTGTTCTTGGAATGCCCTTGACACCCTTATGGTTTTGTGGGTGAGGTTGCTGCACATAGTCCGTTATTTGCTTCTCTACAACGCCAATTCCAAACTTGGTGAGCGAGTCGGACGTCAAGGTGACTTTGATAAAGTTTGCCTTGATCTCCCGCAAGTATTTGTGGATTGCACGCAGCTTGTCATCCAGTTGCTTGTCAGAAAAGCCCCGGAAGATGTCGGTGGCCTTAGGAATGGAGTTTCCCCTGTATTTCTGCAAAGCCCGGAACACATCCGGGAATTTCTTCATGTAGTCATTGATTGTTGCAACTGCTAGATCGCTAAACTCCCAGGACCGGCCCTGTTTCTTCGTGTATCCCAACACTTTGAGTTGCTTTCCTTCAAACTTGAGACCTAAGCCAACATCCTCGCGCCTCATGCCCTTTGGAGCGTAGATGAGGTACATGGATGTGATTTTTGAAAGAAGCATCGTCGAAATGTGCAACATTCGGCAAACCTGGCTCATGCTGTGGTACCTCAATGCATGTCGCTCGTATTGAGCTCTCAAAGTGCCGAAGTTCGGCTCCTTCTCGGTTCCAGCCGGTTTTCGGATCGATAAAGCGAGTTTCTTGTTTCCATCCGAGTATCCAACAACTTTGGCAGGAGATCCATACGCAAAAGATCCCAAGAAAACAACCTCCGTTCCAATTGGGTACGCATCTTCAAGTTTTGTGGCTGCTTTTTCCTTGAAACGCAAATCCTTGTGCACAACATCTTCCACTATCAACTGAAGAGGGAAGCAGTCGAGCTTGTCGGAAAACATCTTCACATAAGCACCATCCTTTGTTGGTGCAAGGCCAACCACCTTCCTCATGTAGGCCAAACCTTCAACCATTGTACCATCCTTGTGGTGAGGCTCATGTCCGATCAAGTTCTCCTGAGATTCTGAGTTTCCAACATTTGCTTCTTCCTCCTCCTCCTTCTCACTGGCAAACCTTAACCCTTTCTTCACCTTCATCTGGTATATGACCTCTCTTCTATCCTTCTCATAGCCACTCTTGTCCGTTCCCTGCAATTCTGTAGTCACGATCTGATCCTTGCCCCTTCTGCGAATAAATTCGAATCTCTTGTTTCCATCGTCAATGTGGCACAACTTGTACTCACGCAAGTACGGGTAGTTCGCATAGATGATGTTTCCCAAGTGCTGTTTGGCAAACTGTTCCACAGAAAGTCCCTTGTAGATGTTTTTCAAGGTGAGGATCATCGACACAGAACGCGAGGGCTGCTGGAAAACACACAAATGTGCATACTCCAGTTTTGCCGTGTATGGGATGGTGCTCAAGGTCGGGAAACCGGCCAAAGCATGCTTTCCGGATAGTGCATCCTTGCACATGCCCTTCACATAGGTGAGTCCCTTCATGGATGGAAGCTCAAACACAGATTGCACACACCTGGATTCGAAATCGGGAAGCCACTCTGGGAGAGGAGACCGAATTGGATTCTTGACCTGAGGATTGAACTGGAAGAGAAGATTGCGGCCAAAGGTGTTTCTCTGTTTTTCCTCCGGCGTCAAATACTTGTCTAAGGGCGTCATCACTTTAATCAGCCTTTTCTCATCAACAAACGAGAGAAGAACAACCGCCTCCCAGGGGGCAGTCTTACCGTTCATGTCTGTTTCGCAGTCATTTGGGTAGAAGTCAATGATTGGAGACTTAGCATCTGTCATAAGTTCCTGGTAGCATGCCGGAAGAAGCCGGCGGGATCTGGCTGGAAGAACTCCCATTAACTGCTGAAAAGGCTTGAAAGGCTGTCCCATCTTGAAGTTTAGCTTCACGCCCAAACCACGTGACACATCCGAGATTCTTGGGGCGTAATGATAGTGGTAATACCAGGGCCACGAGCAAACACCCTTGTAGTAGTAGTTGAGCACCCATTGAAGACCTTCGACATAGTTCTCGGTCAAGTCCGTGATCTTGTCCTCGTCGTCCAACGTGAAATGAAGTTTTTCCTTGTAGTACTGGTTCTTCCAGTCCAAGAACTTCTTGTTGTAGAGGTCTTTCTCCTCTGTCAAAGTCTTCTCACTGTCCACCACAATACTCCGCTGGTACCTCTTGAATTGCGAGTGGATGTCCTCTGCCCTCTGCTTGAATTCATCGTCACTCTCGTTTGCACTGATTCCATCGATGTCGATCTTGGCCGTGTATGTGTTCTTCGAGGCACTGTGTAAAATCACAACGCCAACATCAAACGCCAGCTTCTTGATGAAGTCACGATTGGTTGCATCCTCAAAGAAATCGGCCGGCAACTGCAAAGACGGGATCTTGCTCTCATCTTCCTGCATGTCCTTGATGGAAAACTTGTTGTTGTACAGGGGAAGAAGCCACGACCTTATATGGCCAACCATCTTCTTCTGCTGCTTTATTAGAAGCTCACGGCCCTCTCTTTCTCTCTTCCTTGCACCATGATGCGACACGTTCTCCAACTGGTAGTTAAACCAGTCCACATCAACTGATCCACGCTCAAAGTTATCAAGCTCGAAAACCGACAAGATGTCCAACCATATTTTCAATCGCTTCATGTTGATCGTGCCACTCTCGTTGATGTAGCCATCGGAGCGCCTCATGGCCTCCTTGAACGTCTCTATAAGAAGAGGAAATGCACCGTGATTGAGGTGCAAATCCGGCAAGTTCGGGAGGAAATCGTTACCGATCACGTACATGATCAAGATGAAATCGTCCAGAATCCGCTCGAAGTCGTACTTGAACGATATCTGGTCCTGCAAATCCTTGAACTCCTCCCCAAGATACTCACGCACAAGCGATATGTGAAGCAAATAGAACTTCTGCTTCGAGAGATCAGACGATGGAGTGCCTCTGTTTCGGCCAAACGTCACTTCCTCACGAAGAAGTGCAAAATGTGGCTCGTGCGATGCCAAGCCAAGCATGATCAAGTCTGCATCAAGCCCGTACACACAGTGTCTTGTATTTGGGTCGTACCCTGGCTGTGCACGGTGCACACGGATGTATTCCATGATTTTATGCTCTCCTTCACCTGGAACTTCCTGTCCCGATAGGATCACCTGGATGCTTTGCCAGTTAGAGTCTGTCGAAACTTTCTGGTTGATGTAGTACTTCAAGTGCTCGGTGACCTTTGCCATGAAGTCTGTACCAGGAGTGATTGCATTCGAATCAAAAGGTGCCTCTTTAGGAATTTCATCTCCTCTCTCAATTGCCTTTTTCATGTTTTGCTCCGCCTCCACGGCCGAACGGAATCTTCTAGCACGCTGTTGGTTCATCTTTGCCCTTGGTGCGACACCATCGATTGCCATGTAAAACACTTTTTTTGGTTTGATCAAGTTAAATAGATGGTCGATGTACGCAAAAATTGCTCCGAACATCTGCTCTTCCGATAAATGAATAATGGTTCCGTCATTCGTGTGTGTGCAGTTATGAAGAATCGAATTCATATCGAGATACATATTGTCGAACTCGATCATCTCTTGCCCATCCACTTCTTGGGATGTTAATGGCCATCTCTCTGAGATAAACCTGAAGAATTTTGGAATACCCATCTTTCAATTGATTAATTCAGATGATCTTCTTCTTTTCTTCTCCTTTTTCCTGTCGTATCTTCCACTGTGTAGAAAAGTTACTCTAAGGCTTGTTCCGATTGAAGATTGTTATGTGCTCTAGCGAATTTGTAACTCCTTTTCAAGCGAGAAGCAGTAATTCATGTATTGAATTATGTGTGTACTTGCTTTTCGCTTCCCCCATAATTTTTTTTTTTTTTTTTGCTAATTTCATGTTTCCAAAACTCACACGCTCTCTTTTTTTCCTCTTTATTTTTCCCTCAAAAATCACGACGTATACAAAACAGGTTGTCCCTACTATTTTTTCCTCTCCCAACTCAGCCGACCAGCTGCTTTCGGCATGCTGCCTCCACTGTGAACGTTTTTTTCGTTTTTTTTTTCACTATTTTTTTGTTCCTCGACACACTAAATTTTTCCCTTACATCAGCTCTCCTTAAGCGCCAAATAACCAAGCAAGAAATTAACCCAGAAAGTTTAAAAGAACCTCCCAATACGTATTTAAGCTTCTTTTAAGTGAATACTGTCCTGTTTCCAAAATTTCTGATCATTGCTTATCGAAATATTACCCATATACGGCTGTTGGTACTTCTTTTCTTGATATTTAATTGCAGTCATGAAAGGAATCCCACTATTCCAATTAGTCCCTACTACACCAGGCTCGTAATTTTTTTTTTCTCCCTTCTCAAAACTTCTCTTTTCTCAGTCCACTGAAACATGTAAATAAATCAGAAGTGATAGATTTGTATCTACTACCTTTCCGAATCTCAATCTGCAACGCCAAAATAGCGCTAATTTTGCAGAGTTTTACCTAAATTCAATCCAACACTGTGTCTAAGGAGGAGTATCCATACATATTTTCTAAGGATTACCATCTGTTGAAGTGAAAATGTTTGGTAATAAGTCTTCGAGCTTTTCTTTTGGCTCAGGTGCCAATAAGCCTACAAGTGGAGGTTTTTCCTTTGGAAATAATAGTAACAACAGCAATGCTAATGCTAACAAGCCGGCATTCTCCTTTGGAAACTCAAACACCAACACAAATACTGCGAACAAGCCGTTGTTTGGTGCTCAAAACACAAACACCCAGACTTCAAACTCTGGCTTTGGTTTTGGTTCCAACAATAACAACAATGGCAACACTGGGAATACTGGCTTTGGTGCTGCTAATAACAACAACAGTGGAAATACTGGCTTTGGCTTTGGAGCAAATAGTAACAATAATAACGGCAATAATAACTCTGGAAATACTGGCTTTGGTTTTGGCAATAATAATGCAAATAAGACAGGATTCGGTCTTGGAGGTAGCACGAACAACAATACAGCAGCAAAGCCTGCATTTAGCTTTGGAGCTAATACAAACAATACTGCTTCAAAGCCAAGTTTCGGCTTTGGAAATAATGCAAACGCTAGTTCCTCAAAGCCAGCTTTTGGATTCGGAAATACTGCAACTAACACTGCCGCTAAACCCGGTTTTAGTTTTGGAAATAATACCGCCAGTACGGGTTCAAAGCCTGGCTTTGGTTTTGGAAATAATGCAAGCACTGCATCAAAGCCAGGTTTCAGCTTTGGAAATAACAATAATTCTACATCCACTAGCACTGGAACTGCCAGTGGTGGTTTGTTTGGAAATAAACCTGCTACAGGTGGTGGTCTGTTTGGCAATAACACAAATAGCAACACAAATGGAGGTATGTTTGCCAGTAAACCTAGTGGAGGACTTTTTGGAAGTGGTACCAACAATAATTCTACGAGTTTGTTTGGAAACAAAGGTCCTAGTAATGGTTTAGGGAACAGTGGGGGTCTGTTTGGCAATAATAACAACAACGGAATGTTTGGAAACAATAATAATAACAATAATCAACAAATCCCACAGCTCACATCAATGACCAAAGTAAGTGATCTTCCTGACGGTCTCAAAAATCAGCTTGTGCAGTTGAATGAGTATATTCAAACGGAAATGTCTATTGCAGAGTATCTTAAAAGCAACGAGAAAGAGCACAGTGAGTTGATAGATAGTATACCACGAGACATACGGTATTTGGAGAAGAAGTCATCATCCACAGGTCAAGCATTAAACAGCGATTTGCACTTTATTGAGAGTTTCAAGGCGAAAACTTTAGAAAGCTTTAACGATTGGGTCGAGAAGCTGATCAAGGTGTATCTACAATTGACAAATCCAATGTCCAGTAATGTTTCTAACGACCAGACTCAATCTTCTTCCTCATCTAATGTTGTCATAGGAATCAACGGTGTGAGAAAGGTAGATCCAGCTACCGATGCTAAAAACGGCCAGATCAACAGCAATGGAAGTAATAATGGAGCTCAATCTTCAAGTACAAACCAGGCTGCACCACTGAATGTTACACAGATCATAAATTCATACTATCTAACCAAGATCGATGACTTCAAGGATAGCATATCTAAGTATGAGGTGATTCTTAAAGAAGTAGAAGATTCCATAAATTCGTTGGACAAATCACTTTTAGACGGAAGGCGTGGAGCATCTGCCTTGAATGATAATTATGGTCTTGAAATGATTGTTTCCACACTTCGTGAAGAGTTCAAGTTATACGTCGAGTTGGCAAACGAGTTTGCGGAAATACATCATGATGTAAAGCATATAGTAGGTGGTCCTGAGGCTTTTTAAGAGAAGCCTTCCGAAACTTTTGGCATTGACTGATAGAATTTGTATTATTATGTGAATATAATTCTTGGAAACGAATTGTGCAACAGTAGTGAATAATTAAGACTAAATAGTAAACCCAGTAATTATATTTAGTAATTGGATTTAGTAATTAGGTTCATCTATAGGATTGTCTCTTTTTTCCGGATTTCGCTCTTCTCACTTTCTATCGTTCCATCCAATTTCGCGCGTTCTTTATTGTCCTTATTTTCCTCATCATGTATCACTTTTTATAACACTAAGTATTAAACTACGAAACATTAACAGCATCTTTGGTCAAGACAACTTGCTTCAATTATAAACATGTCTGCAGAAGGCGACACCATTACATATGAGCAAAGAAGGAAAAGATTGTTGATTTGCCATTTGCTTCAAAGCCCAGACGCTAAGCTTGCTATGATTATGAAAAAAGATTTTGCAAACTTCAGCACGAAAGATGACAAGGATGAGAAAGACTACCGCACGATTTCAGAGGTGGAAACGCATCTCTTCAATGTCCTCCTCAATAGAGAAGAGTTATGATTATGGGAGAACTTGAAAATGTACTAGAAATCTGTATGCTTAATGATAATGATTACATCGACAAACGCCCGGTATTTCAGCTTCCGGTAAGCTATTTCCGGTGAATTTACAATCTGGATATCTCTATTAGGACTCTAATATACAATTGTGCGTATATGTGGCCTCTTACTGCCTTTGAATACACTAAGTCAAAGCTTTTATCTCCTCCTATTGTTTAAATAGCCAGAACGCGTTGGCTGTGCTTTTCTACGGGGAGGGAGAAATCCAGACTTCGATGGCCTGGACCCTCTATTTTGGTTATTTGATGAGTGATGATGGCCATGTCTGTTGTTGGATTTGTTGTGGCTGTAATTATTATCATGTCTTGCTTCGTATGATGAGCCTGCATTGTCTGAAAATTTGCGTCTTTTTCTCATAGATGAACTTTTATCGGATCTTCTCTTCCTCTTTCTACTGGAGGAATAGTCCTCGGATGATTCTCTGTTTGCATAGCTCCTCTCAGTGTTGTCATCACGGTATCTATCATGATGCCGCCTTTTAACTTCGGATAATCGCACTCTGTACAGGTTGCGAAACTCACGCGGGAGATTTTCACCTGTGAATGCCGATCCATTGATGTTTGGAGTACGCGAAACTCTAGGAAATGGGCAATTATCACCAAAATGGCCCTCGTGTCCGCAATTATAGCAGAATATCAATCCACTTGGATACATATCTCGTCTCACCGAGGAATCATGCGAGATCTTCTTTACTATGTAACTTCTCCATATGTTTGGGCATCTATCCGTTGAATGTGTGCGTGAATTGCAATATGTGCAGTAGTTGTAGTGTCTTTTATCAGGGCAGTTATTACGATAATGGCCTTTTTTGCCACAGTTTGAGCAAACCATCGATATTGGGCATTGTGATTCATAGTGGTCTCCAACTTTTCCGCACAGATGGCAAACAACAACCGTACATTTGGCTCGTTTGTGTCCTCTTTGGTGGCAATTTGAACATATTGGTTCCGAAGCATCTGGATCCGCAACTCCAAAATATCGGCCTTCTCCCCGGAGCTCTGCAAGTTCATCATTATTGTTATTAACGTCTTTAAATGATGGTGCGTATGAAAGATCGTTGTTATTGCCTGGAATCGTCAGTTCTGGAACTTTTATGTCTTCAATGTTTTCATCTTCTAAATTTATACTATGAACCTGTTTTTCAGCATTAGGCTGCTTTTCTTGCTCCTCTGTACCATTTACTTCATGTTCTTTCTTTTCATGAATGTCCGCTTGATTAATATCATCTCCTTTATTCTCTTTAGTTTCTTCTTCTGTATGCTTTTGCGCATTTTCATCTTCACTATTTTTTTGTGATTGCCCTTTGTTAACCGTCTCCTCTGACAGAATTTCTAATCGGTTTGTCTCACTATCTTCTGTGCTCATTGTATTATGTATATTCGTTTGTAGTCTGTTCTAACCGCATTTATATCCAAAAGATGTTGTTACCCTTCTGAATTTCTGCATGGTAATAATATATCTTCAAGATGTATTTATTTATGTTTTTTTTTTTGCTTTTTTTTTTCAGCCAACGTTACCCGGATGCATGCCCGATACTTGACTTCATCACTATCACTGTCTGGCGGTTAGTCATTGGTTAATTAGATTAGTCGTAATGGGAAATATGACGAAACACCAAAACTTTTGCAGTTTGAGATGTGGCAATATATAGACACACATCTACATCAATTCGACGTATTTTGAGGATGCTTTATAGTGCTTGTCGCAGAAGATGACACAGACAAATTGAAATTTCAAATAAATATACATTGACCTCATATGTGACCTCTCTGTCCGTATCCACAAAGTGCCTATCAAGGAATTTGGTTAGTTATACCGTTTTAGTTAGCCACCTTTTGTTTCCAACTGGATGAAAACTCTTTATCCAAGTTCTTGAAGCGGCAGTTTCATTATGTCTTATTGTGCACGTGACAATTAATACACGTCTAATGTGTGTTTTTATTTCGTACGACTTCAAAAAAAAACTGGATTTAATTCAATATTTACACCATAGCATCATCAGCCAGTTGATTTACCTATATTTTACGAACCCCTGATCCTCCCTTGCAATGCCTATAGTATTATTTGGAGCATCAAACGTTCCGAGATATCCATTAACGAAATCCTGTTCGCGCCAAGCTGGTGTTTGCTCACTATTTCCTGCATGCCAATTTGAGCATCTGGAGCGGAATTGAAAAATTTAGACTGGGTGAAAAAATTGTCAGGAAGTATGGTGGTTTTTTTGCAGTATTTTTTTGTCTTCCAGACGAAAACTTAGAAAGTGTGCAGTATTGATTACCCTTAGGAAGAGTTAAACTCCGCAAACTTTAAGCCATATACCCACCGTGAACTATATTTCTGGACTAGCGTCTATTTTTATTGTTTCAAGGAAAGAAACGAAATAACACGAACCAAGCATGAGTGAAGACAAAAAAGCTGAGGTGAAAAGTGAAGAAAAGAAGAATGTGGAGAACAAGAACCAGAAGAAGTCTAAGAAGGTCAAGAAGCAGGGGGATGTTGTTAAGAGACCAGTTTTACTTGATCCAACTCCTTCATTCATCGACGAGAGAATGAAGGTTTTCGACGAGTTGAAGGAGAAGTTCAACAAGGATATTGAAGCCAAAGATCACAGCGAAATTGACATCACTCTTCCCGATGGTTCAGTTAAGAAAGGTCAGGCCTGGAAAACTACCCCTCTGGATATTGCCAAGGAGATTGGTACATCTTTCCAGAAAAGACAGGTTGTTGCCAAAGTTGACGATGAGCTTTGGGATTTGAACAAGCCAATTGAGAAAAGCAGCAAGTTGGTGTTTTTCGACTTCACCACACCAGAGGGCCGTAAAGTTTTCTGGCATTCGTCAGCCCACATTCTTGGTGAGGGATGTGAACGTCACTTTGGTGCATTGTTGTGCTTTGGACCTCCAACAGATGAAGGTTTCTTCTATGATATGTCGATCGACGAAGGAAAAACTTCGGTTGCCCAGCAAGACTTCGCTGGAATTGAGCAAGCTTGCAACATGGCAATCAAGGAGAAACAGCCATTTGAGAGAGTTGAGGTCACGAAAGCTGACTTGAGAAAGTTGTTCTCCTACAACAAGTACAAGTTGGCATTGATCGAAAAGAAGGTGGCTGAGGATGAGAAGACTACCGTCTACAGATGTGGTACATTGATCGATCTATGCAGAGGTCCTCATATTGCGGACACAGGTCGTGTCAAGGCCTTTAAGGTTGTCAAGAACTCGTCATCCTATTGGTTGGGTGATAAAAACAACGAGTCCTTGCAGAGAATTTACGGTATTTCGTTCCCTGACAAAAAGCAGATGAAAGAGCACCTGAAGTTTTTGGCTGAGGCTGCAGCTCGTGACCACAGAAAGATCGGACGTGAGCAGGAGCTTTTCTTCTTCAACGAGATGTCTCCAGGTTCGGCCTTCTGGCTTCCTCATGGTACCAGGATATACAACACTTTGATGTCATTCATCAGAGGACAGTATAGAAAGCGTGGCTACCAGGAGGTTATCACTCCAAACATGTACAATGCCAAGTTGTGGATGACCTCCGGTCACTGGGGTAACTACAAGGAGAACATGTTCACCTTTGACGTTGAGAAGGAGACCTACGGTTTGAAACCAATGAACTGTCCAGGACATTGTTTGATGTTCAAAGAAAGAGAGAGATCCTACAGGGAGCTCCCATGGAGAGTTGCAGACTTTGGTGTTTTGCACAGAAACGAGTTTTCCGGTGCCTTGACTGGTTTGACACGTGTCAGAAGATTCCAGCAGGATGACACGCATATTTTCTGCACTGAGGATCAGATTGGTTCAGAAATCATGGGTGTTTTCGACTTCTTGAAGTACGTCTATGGAGTTTTCGGCTTTAAGTTCCGTATGGAGTTGTCCACACGGCCAGAAAAGTACGTCGGTGAGATTGCCGTCTGGGATAATGCTGAAAAGATGTTGAAGGAGTCTTTGAACAACTGGGGTGGAAACTGGGACATCAACGAAGGCGATGGTGCTTTCTACGGCCCAAAGATCGATATCATGATCTCAGATGCCTTGAGTAGATGGCATCAGTGCGCTACTATCCAGTTGGACTTCCAACTTCCTCGTAGATTCGATTTACAGTACAGATCCAATGATGAGGATGGAAGTCTCAAGAGACCTGTTATGATTCACAGAGCCATCTTGGGTTCTGTCGAACGTATGACTGCCATCTTGACAGAGCACTATGCTGGAAAATGGCCTTTCTGGCTTTCTCCAAGACAGATTCTGGTTGTGCCTGTTGGTGTTAAGTACTTTGACTATGCCCACGAGGTTCAGCAGAAATTGTGGAATGCCGGATTCTATGCTGAGGATGATCTCTCCGGAAATACATTGCAGAAGAAGATCAGAAACGGCCAGATGTTGAAGTACAACTTCATCTTTATTGTTGGAGAGCAAGAGATGACTAGTGCTTCTGTGAATATCAGAAACAGAGATATCCAGGACTTGCAGAAGAAGAATAACGCTGTCAAACTCGATGATGTTATTCCACAGTTGCAGAAGTTGAAGGAGGACAAGCGTCAAGATAACAAGTTGATCTGAGCCTACAACCAATTTTGGCTTCGTCAATCTTTCTTTTGTCTGTTTTCACTCTTTTCAACCTTTTGCTTTTCCATCGGTCAACCTAATTCTTTTTTTTCTTTTTTTTTTTGATTGCCCATATCTTTCATTGTGTTTTGGGTTTTGTTCTTATGTTTTCTTCATAGGCACTTCTGAGCATTAAGTCTTTTTGCCTAGGACGATCTGAATATTAGAATTAAGCTTTCTGTACATGTCATCTGCGTAGAAATGAATGTGGCACAGTTGTATTCCTACCGACGCGTCTATATACGACTATTTTTTTGGCGCACACTTTGGGAAGCATACATTACGATGGGCCCGATTTGCAATTCTAAACCAATCTACTTACATTTTTCTCGCTTCTTTTCTCTTTCCCCGTTATTTTTTGGTCACCATACTATGTCCAACTATCCTTTTCATTGCCTTTATTTTTATCGTATTTAACCTTGGTGTCATATAATCTTCCTTTACCCACTGTATTTTGGACTGAATACATAAAATTGTTCAAGCAAACTGCTTTAGGAAGTAAATATCCTTCCAACGTCTACATTCATACCGGATCATAGCAAGAATCATTCTCATTTCTGTTATTATTCTAGGACCTGAATTGATGCCATTTCACCTATCAATCATCTGACAACGAAATATTGTCTTTCTCAATCAGCTTTGCCTATCTCAAGAACTTATCAATGAGACTCACCTTGCCTCTCTGTGTTGCCAAAGAATTAAAATCCGAGATTGCTCATTCCAAAAATGCTACTCTTTCAGACCTCAAAACAAAACTTTTTAAATTGACTCAGGATACGGAGCATCCTTCAACAGAGTATGAGACAGAAATTTCACTGAAAAGCCACAACAAAACAGGAGATTTTTTTGCCTCGAATACCAATGATGCCCATATACATAAGAATGAATCATCGTCGTCGTTTCGGACTTTTCATGAAAGCAAAGGTTCAGCTCGTCAATTTCCTGAGCATCGTAGCAAAGCCAAGTATAATAGAAAAAGGACAAAAGTCAATAAGTCACACTCAAAATTTGCACCAATTAGTTGGGAACAAGGATTTACAAGCTCGGAAGATGTTCCCAAAGCGAAGACTTCATATCAGGCGAAAAGTGAATTTGATGCCATGATCAAGGACTGGATTAGCACAAATTGGCTCAATGCAGACAAACTTTCGATTCAAAAGAAGCCTTGTCACTTTCTGATACACGATAGACTTGCGTTTAATGGTTTATCTGTTTTCAATGCTGTACTCTTAAATTTTAAAAGGCAGTTTCCTGATTTGAGGTTCTCCGGGAAAAATCTTAGACAACGCTGGCATGATGAGTTTTGTACTATGTCAATCTGTGGTCATAGGGAGGATACTGAAGTTATTAGAAAAATGTTACGTGAGTTAGTGAAAACTGTATTTATGCCGTCTTTCAAACTTTGCAATAAGAATCCGGGGATTTTGGATTCGTATATCACAAAAGCAGATTTCGAGTTGGCCATAAATGATACGCTTCGTCGTTGTATCAGGGCTAATAAAAGAATGATTAACTACCTTAAAAATTTTGAAAATCTTAACCCAAATAATAGTTTTACATATATTAAGGATAGGGAGCTTTCCCTTCTCCCTGCGTTGGATTACCAGTCGCTTGTTCATAATTCGAGAGAGAATACAGGCGTATTCAATAAATTTTCTGTTCTCCAATATGATTACATTTTTGGAAACAAAGTTAATGATTTTAAAAACTTAAAGAAAGTTGAGGACATTATGGATTCAATCCCGTCAAAGAAAAATCCTTATTTTATAATTATGACAGGTGATAAACAGACTTCTCTAGAATATTACAGATTACTTAAATTGATGCGGCAAACTAATGACGATGCATCTTCATTCACAAAAAAGGGATGCGTTGTATATTTAAATGAAAAACCTGGTTCTGAAACGTCCAGCTTTTTCCCTCCTGATAAGAAAAAAAATGTGGATTATGGTTCTCAGCTGTATAATATTATTGATCACTTTGGTGAGGTTTACGATGTACTGGAAGCTCTTTGAAATTAATGGTATACTTTATGATGTTTTTATAAATGGATTTATTTTTTGCATGCTTCTTCTACGAGGTATAAAGCATGGATTTAAAGCAGATATATTGTAGTACTGTAATATTGTTTGATGCTTCGGTAAATTTTCTGATAAAGTTAGTTTTTAGAAACAATGTATCTTAAGTTGATAGAAACAATATGTCCGTCTCATCTGGATAAAAATATGTGTATTGGATCTATTTCGGTCTTAATCCATCGGACTAGAAAATATGGAAGCAGCACAGAATAAGCTCCCGTTTAAGAATCGTTATTTTTTATTCTTTTCTTTTGCTACTGATATATAACTATCATTTAGCATTTGCTAGCAATTTGTACGTATTGTATTTACGGTGCTGAGTCTACACTACTTTTTATTGATCATCTAACGTAATATTTATTGGTGATAATCCTCAAGATGAATTCATTTCGACAAAGACCGAGTGATATTGGTAACGAACATTTTAGTTATTTTTCACTAAGATTCAGATTTATCTTCCGACAGTAATTACCTGTAATAATGTTGATCAAGGACAAACATGGATGCAATTATGTTGTATGTTAAAAATTGGCATTCCACTTTGGTGATAGCAGAGTAAAAAAATGAATTTGCAGTACTATATACATCGCTGTTCCGATATTTAAGGCATTAATATTATCACGCATACCAATACGTTTGTATCCATCCTTATTAAATAATTGAGCTTAGAAATATTTTAACCTTCCCGACAGCTTTGTTTTAATCAGTTTCACGCAGTATAATAAGACTGCTACAGTCTGACGAAATCATATCTATCAAGCTCATTCTTTAATAGAACTATAAGAACCTAGCAGTTTGGAAGGTTCAGAGAATCATAAGATCGGTTATCTAAAATGGATGGATATATATGTACCAAGTGGCCTATGTGATGATGTTAATGTCTTTAGCATCCTAGCAATCATGCATGTGTCATCATAGAAGAAAATGAATTTACTTTCTTTGCCCTATCAACCTCAAGTAGAGTTAAGCTTGATGTATTGCAAAATACGCTATCGGATCTTGTCCCTTGGTAGAAAAAGCATTACATAAAAAGAGGTAAATCTGTGTGAAAATAAAGTGAAATAATCATGGCCCGATAATCATAGATAATATAAAAAAGAAGATTCAATTCTCAGAAATATAATTATGATTGTGCATAATTGTTTCCTTGTTGAATCCTTAATATACATAGTTGGCGCATTTTATCCCGAAGTGTCTTTAATATGTATTATGCTAAATCCTCATCATCTAAGACTAAG